>Ga0209317_1001656_pt1 | contig 18550 bp, 22 predicted proteins | sample RifGroB2_FD_183994 | JGI IMG/M metagenome (GOLD analysis project Ga0209317, IMG submission 183994) | Soil microbial communities from Rifle, Colorado, USA - Groundwater B2 (SPAdes) (version 2) | ecosystem: Environmental > Terrestrial > Soil > Unclassified | place: Rifle, Colorado | collected... | reverse complement strand
CGCTTTATATCAAACGCTGTGACCGATGCTGAAAAGGCAGTTTATTACTATTTTTCCATTTACCTTAAAACAGATGAGCCAGAAATTTCAGCTGAAATAGTTCTGGAAGCACTACAATCCGAATCACCTGAAATACAACTTATTGGGCTTTATTGGCTTCAAAAGGCGATACAGGGGCTACTGGGTCAACGGGTGCGACAGGAAATACAGGACCACAAGGCCCAGCAGGAGAGGTTGCTTCAACTGGCTCATTTACAACTGGCAATTTCGCTATATTCTCAGACACAACTGGTGATTTAATCCAAGACGCTTCCGTCTCTTCGACAACCTTTGCACTCGCAGCTAAGGGTGTAACCAACGGGGATTCACATAATCACGTTGGCGGAGATGGTGCACAAATAGACCATGCACTTACTTCGAGCCTAACCTATGTACTCGCAGGACACACAGGGACAGCATCAGAGTTTAACGCAACAATCACTGATGTGGATTTTGCTACTATTGCCTCCCCAACCTTCACGGGGACAGTGACAACTCCTGCGATAAAAATAACTACAGGAGCAGGGGCAAGTAAGGTGTTAACTTCCGACGCAGATGGAGACGCTACATGGGAAACGCCCGCATCATCAGGGGCAGTTAAAAGCATGTCAGCTAAAGTGGACACGGGTGCATATTCTTCAAGTGCTGCATCACTGACTGAAATTACAACAAATTGGAGACATTCGTTCACACCTATCTCCACGACGAGTACACTTGTTTTTGTTGCAAACTTTTCCCTAAATACAACCAACAGTGTAATTCATCAGTATGATTTCTATGACGTGACGAACACCACAGCGGTTGGTAGTGGTATTGCCGCTGGTTCTCGTAGAGCATCTAACACAGTATTTCGTGGTCCTGGCGCAGACGCAAATGACGGAGAAAACCTGACCATGATGGCAGTTATAGCAAACACAAGTACTACGACAAGGGTGTACACAATCAGAACTTCAAATGAAACCACTGATTCGACTACTGTCACGTATTTCAACCAATCAAATGGAGATTCCTCGGCATTCGGCTGGAATACTCCGTTCACATGGACGATAACAGAGATATGACCTACTCACCTAACTCTCTACAAGATAAATTGGATCAACATATTAAAGACAACCAAAAAGATATGGGGGAACTTAAGGACGACATTAGAGAACTTAAGAGGTTGTTAATTGGCAATGAAGTAACAGGAGAGAAAGGCTTGATAATAAAGATAGACACGCTCTTCACGCTCTTCACGGAAGGCAATGCTATCCGTAGGGCTGTGATATGGGTCTTTAGTGGAATAGTAGCAACCTCAGCGTTCGTATACACGATTATAAAGATATTTAAAGAAATCAAATGAGTGTAATTATTCGACAATTTGATGGGGGTATTGCCAATGATGAGCGTGAAGAAGTTTCAAACTCTTGCACGCTCATTAAGCATTTTGATACCCTTAAACCGAATAGACTTGTCCCCTATAGGGATATGGAAAACGAAGCAGGGAGTATTGCACAATACAAGATTAAATCAGTAGAACTTTGTACTCCTACTTCGGGGACTCAAACACTATTTGCTCTTGGTTCGGTGGCAAGCCAAACCTATCCGGCTTTCTTGGAAAAAGATACCCCGATCACGGGGACTTTTGCTCTGGCTTCTAGCGGAACTGATACAGGAGGAGCAGTTATTGGGAACTCTCTCATCGCTTACAAAGCAGACCTCTATGCAATGAAGACATCAGGGACACACACAGTAGTTATCAACTATGACCCTGCAACCAATGTACTGGCAACTACAGGTACTATCACAGCCCAATCATCGGCTTCAATCTACCCACAGCCTTTTAGACACCCACAAGACGATATACTTTACTTCGGGGCTGGGAATATTATTTCAAAACTAGACAACACAACATTCACAGCAGAAGCTCTTGTGCTTCCGAGTGATTTAATCATAACTTCCCTTACAGATTACGGGGTATATTTGGCTATTGCTTGCGCTCCAAAAGACGCAGGAAAGTCTTATGTATTCCTATGGGGCAGAGATACTTCGCTAACAACCGTACAAGAAACCATTGATTTCGGGGAAGGGAACTTGATGGTTATAGACAACGTAGGGGGAACTTTGGTTGGTGTTTCTGGGTCATCTTTGAGTGCTTCATCATTCGATATTCTTCCACGCTTAGTAGCACGAGCCTACACTGGCGGACTTGCACGAGTATTTAAGGAAATCAAATCAGAAAGCACCGTACAGACCCTCTCAAACATCAAAGCAAAAAGTAAGGATTCTCTTTACTTCACAGCCTCTACCCGTATTCAAGGAGAAACGGTAAATCAAATATGGGTATGTAAAAAGAACGCTGGCGGACAGTTAATCATTCAACCCGATAGACTAGCAAACAACAACACCGCAGTAACCACGGTAGACGGACTTTCGGTTATTGGGGATTATATGTGGGTTGCCTATGATAACGGATCGTTGAAAAGAACAAACGATTCAGCTTCATACACAGCAACAGCGGTATACGACACCCTCTTGAACCCTTCAATGCCTATCGAGGATAGAAGTAAGTTGAAACAATTGAAGAATGTATCAGTATCATTTGCCCCGTTGGCTTCAAGTTCAACTCTCAATGTTCAATACAGATTTGACAACGGTTCATACGAAGACCTATTAAACGCAACAACAGCAGGAACACTCAATAAGGAAGTTGTCAAGACATTAGACGGAGATACCTTTGGGACTGGTAGAGAATTACAGTTCCGAGTGAACTCGACAGCCGCAGAAGTTACTGAGATAAAGTACGATTACACCGTAAATAAGACACTCACAAACTAATGACACCAGAACAGCAAAGAATTGAAGACCTTGAATTTAAGGTGGCCCAGTTATCTGATGCTTATTATAAATATAACTTTCAAGGTTCACAGGCCATAACAAAAGACACCACAGTTCAATCGGGGTTTCTTCAATCTGGGAACTTCAAAAGTGGAGTAACGGGTTGGCAGATCAAAAGTAATGGAAACGCAGAGTTTCAGAACGTCAACATTGGTACGAAGATTATAACCATTGACAATACCCAGGACATTCAAACCAACCTTGACCTTATAACAACTTCGGGAGGTGGAGTTCTTAACTTAAAGGCAGGAACATACACGGTCAATTCTGCCATCCTACCGCCATCAAACACAGCAATTCAAGGACTGAACAAGGGTACTGTTATCATCGACTTCAATAACACTTCGGCAAACATATCCTATGCAGGGACAAATGTGTACACCACAGGAACTATCACCGCAATAACTTCGGGTGTAAACGTAACAGGTTCGGGTACTTCATGGTTGGCTAACGTAACCGCAGGACAACATCTTTTTATAAACACACGTTGGTATCAGATCGCGTCGGTTACTTCTGATACAACCCTAATCCTCGCGGAGTCATATGGAGATGACGAAACACTCCCAATAACCTATCGAATAGCAACACCAGCACAGAATATCAAGGTTGCCGACATCACATTAAAGAACTCCACAGGAACAGCACTTTCCCTTACGGATTGCCGAGATTATGAACTCGAAGACCTCCTTTTTCTAGACAACAATAAGGGTCTTTCTGAAACAAATTGTGCATACTCCACAAAGACACGCCTTACTTCGGTTTCAAACACTTCACACGGGTACGAGATAGCAAACGGATCACTGCTTAATTCAGAGTATTGTGCGGCCGCCGGAAACGGTGGAGATGGCTTTCATATGGAAAACATCGAAGCAACACCATTTGCAAGGTGTTCTTCAAACTCAAATACAGGAGATGGCTTTAACTGCACGACATTAGAAAGTTGTGCATTTGGCGTTGAGGCAAACGGAAACGGAAGTAATGGAATAGAGTTTGTGTCTGGGTGTGATGAGAACTTCATAAATAACTCTATTGTAAATGGAAACACCGGCGATGGAATCAAACTAACAGGAACATCAGACGCTAACACGCTTGGCCCCGCTCTTAATCTTGTAGGAAATGGAGGATATGGAATAAACATTGGAGCAACCTGTACGAATAATATGGTTATCTCTCCGTATTTCGAAAGCAATTCATCTGGTACGTATGTGGATAGTGGAAGTGGAACTGTGATTATACAAAGCACGTCAACACTCGATACAACAGCATTAACTGCATCTGATAATTTAAAAACAAGTGCAGATGGAGTAGATGCACCAAACTCATCGTCATATGAAGTAGTAAAACAAATAATGGTTAGGTATCCAGGAATAATCCGTGTGAAGTTCGACATAAAAGCACATTCAGGATTCACCATGTTTGGAATAATATATAAAAATGGCATTGCCATTGGAACAGAGCGGAGCACAACTGGAACATCATATACGACATTTTCAGAGGACATACGAGTAACAATAGGTGATTATATAGAATTATATACAAAGTATAGTGCATCCGGGCCAGATCACGCATCAAGAAACTTTAGAATTTATTACGATACAAATGGAACAACGGTAGATATAGTTGTTCTTGACTAAAACACACCTAAAATAATGCTAAAATAAACATATGGCAAACGAAGTACCCTACAAATTATATGCAAAGGATTCTGGGTTTGGATTCCAAACACTAATGATAGCCCCAGGAACAAATACACCTTACGGAGCAAGAGAGGTTGATTTAAATACCTTCAAACAAATTTCAGAAGCAAGCCCACAGGCAAAATTCCAGTATCAAGAGTTTCTAAGAGACCCAACTCATAGTGGAGTTCTTGCTGCCGCAGAAAAAGGACAGACTGTTGGATCAGGATATTCAATGGGAGTAGACCCTCTCTCTGGACAATCTGGATGGGGAAAATGGGATGAGTTCAACGCACAGCAAGCCGCTAATGATGCCGCTGTTACTGCAGGAACAATGCGTAAAGAAGGTGTTCATTATGTAAGCACTGGATATACTCCCCCAACCCCTGAAAAGATTTCCGCAGACCTTTCTTCACAACTCAAAGGAACCTCTTATCAAGTACAGCCAGGAGATACACTATCCCAAATCGCAAAGAAAATGGGTGTTTCTGTTTCTGATATTTCAGGGTATCGTTCTGGTAATCCTAATCTTATTTATGCAGGGGAAACGCTCTCGATCAAACCGAAAGCACCAACAGCCCCAAGCACTTCAACAAGTGTGGATTCATTGGGAACTGGAACAATGCCGAAACTTCCGACAGGTGGAACAACTACACCGAATTACGCATCAGTTATCGCAGGAATACCAACTCCACAGACTCCCACAACGCCCACACAAGCCCCTACAGCAGCCGAAACCACTTCAAAGGGACTTATGGACAGAATAACTAGTGCATACGGAGAACTTACTGGAAAGAGTGCTTTTGAACAGTCCCAAATGGAGCAGGCTGGAGTTCCACAACAGGAAAAAGATGTACAGGAATTGACAAATCAGTTAAACCAATTAAAAACAGAATCAGGTATAATCCCAATGCAAGCCCAAGAAGGAGCAACGGGCCGAGGCGTAACTGACGCAGGTATAGCACCGCTTACACAGGCACAACTTCGACAGAACGCCATCAAGACCCTAACCGTATCAGCACAACTTCAAGCAAAGCAGGGCAATTTGACGTTAGCAAAAGACCAAGTAGACCGTGCAGTTTCAATGAAGTATGACGCTATCGAACAGGAGATCATGGCCAAGAAAGACCAGTTGGCTATTTTGGATAAATATGTTTTGACACCAGCGGAAACAAAGCGAAAGGAAGAGATGGAATTAGCTATTACACAAGCAGCCGAAAAAGCAAAGGAACTTAAAGTAACCGAAGCAGCATTTGAAAAATCACTAGCAGATTCCATTGCAAATGGTATGCCTAATACTGCGGTTGCTTCCGCAAGAGCATTGTTTGAGGCAGGAAGAGAAGATGAAGCACGAATACAGATGGCAACCTATATGAAGGGAAGTCAGGAATCAACTGATGTGGCATTACAGCGATTACAGTTGGCCATTGAAAAGGCACAAGGAGGTGGAGAAGATAAAGTCCTTTCAGTAACAGAAGCCCAAGCACTCGGAGTTCCTATTGGAACAAAGATGTCACAGGTATCGGGAATCGTACCGCTTGGAAAGCCAACAGAGGGACAGTTTACTACCGCTAACTATGCCACTCGTCTCGAGCAGTCTAATCCAATAATCAGTGATTACAAACCGCTTTCAGATACAAAGTTCTTTGCAGCTCAAAAGGCAGAACAGGTTGGTGGAATTGCTAATCTATTGATTCCTGCAGCCGATCAAAACCTATTCCAAGCACAGCGTAACTTCTTAAACGCAACGCTTCGAAGGGAGTCTGGTGCAGTAATCAGCCCAACTGAATTTGCTGATGGAGCAAGACAGTATTTCCCACAACCAGGAGATAATGAACAGGTACTTGCCCAAAAGAAAGCAAACAGAGATTTGGTCACTAGAAACTTTGTAGGAATGTCTGGTAATGCTTATGAGCAGTTGACTGGAAACAAGCCAACAACTGGAACAGATACCTCAGGAATGGAAAATGATATAAGAGCAGCAGTAAAAGATACAGCGAACGTAAAGAGTAGAGAGCAACTTATCCAAGACATCATGAAAGAATACAATGTATCTCAGGATATAGCAGCCTCAAAGGTCTACGGAATATGGACAGATAACACACAACGATAATATGGCACTATACGAAAACGGAAAGTATAAGTACGCACAGCAAACACAGCCAGAAAAGAAGGGACTGCTCGAATCAATCGGGCAGTTTGGCGTGGGAGCATTAAAGGGTTTAGGGTCAACTGTATATGGTGCGGCTAAACTTGGAGAGAAGATAGGCGAAGCAGTTTTGCCTCAATCATTGGAAAAGTTTGGCCCACAAGTTGGAGAGAAGCCTAGCATATTAGAACCACAAGGAACAGCGCAAAAGGCAGGCTTTGGAACTGAGCAGATTGCAGAATGGTTTGTCCCTGCTGGAGCATTTGTAAAAGGTGTAAGTAAAGCTGACAAGGCAATACAAGCAAGCAAGGTAGGCATGAAACTCGCAGAAGGAGGGAAGATTGCAAAAACAGCCCTAACTACTGCACGAGTTGGCGCAAAGGCTGGCATTAGTGCTTCCGAGGGTGCTTTTGGAACAGCAATACAGTCTGGTGGAGATATAGACGAGATGAGAAAGTCCGCAATGTTTGCAGGTGCTATTCCAATCGTAGGAAAAGGATTAAGTGTATTAAAGAATGTCACCGTAGGAGGAACAAGCGCAGCACGATCACTAGCAACAGGAGTTCCCAAAGATGTATTTGCACGAGCAAAAGCAAATCCACAAATGATTGACGATGCACTAAAACACATAGAGGAAAATCCAAATCAACCGCTATATGGTCTAGTAACAGCAGTCAGCAATAAATTAACTGGATTAAAAGAAACCGCCCGACAGACCTATGACAATGCTATAGAAGCGGCCCGAACAAATTACCCAGGAACTACCTTTAATCTTGATAATAAAATATCAGAATTAAATAATACCCTAAATAAATTTAACATCGGTATTTCACAAGTAAGGGACAAGGCTGGAAAAATTGGTCAAGCAGTTGTAAAACCAACAACTCGAACAACCCCGTATACAGAGCAAGAGATTTCCTCAATCAATAATCTTGTTCAAAAGATGCGAGTCAAAGATATGTCAGTAGACGAACTTGCAGACTTCCAGCGATCGGCACAGACATTTCTTGCAGACGCAATAAACCGAGACAATAAGAAAATGATAGCTCTAGGAGCAGCTTTAGTAGAAGATAGTGTTAAATTCGTCAATGCCGCTTTGCCAGACTTAAAGACAGCAAATACGCTCTACTCGAACTATTATAAAGCACTTGAAAGTGGCGGTAATAAAATTATAGATAATTCGGGAAATATAAAACCAACAGCAGAACAGTTCTTGTCAAATCTCCAAAACCTCAACAAAGGAGAGCAACGAGAAGCATTAAAACTACTCGAAGATGCAACTGGTATCCCTATCGCCGATAGTGTTCTTATAAATAAAGATGCCCAGAAATTGAGTAATCTTTTCCCTGCTACTGGAAGCAGGACGCAGGACATCATAAGGGCAATGGGTATTTCTGGTATTGGTGTTGCTGGTGGTGGATTGATGACTGGAGGAGCTGCTGCTGCTTTCTCTTCCCCTAAAATCCAAGGAAGAATCGCGATAGAAGCCGCAAAAATTAGTAAGAAGTTCCCAACACTTCCACCGGAGGTAAAGGAGTTTATAAATCTTGTAACAACAGCAAAATAATCACTCCCCTCCCCTATCCCCTACTGAAAAATCAAGTATTTATACAGTGGGGGAGGGGACTACTCCTATGGAAAACCTAAAAAAACTCATAACCCTCAAAGACGACCCTGCACTTGCTATCCATGACGAACTAACGGAAGCCAATGCCCATTTATCGGCCATAGAGGCCTCTGTGAGCGAAGATAAAACTATAAAGGTAGAAGTTATCAACCAGCAGGAAATTGACCCTATAAACCTCACTCCCCTTACGGAAGAGGTTGCTTCTGTCCGTGAAGAGTTGTTGAACACTATTAGAACGATAGAGGGTATTGGTAAGGTTTCGGACATCAAAGGAATAGACCTATCCCCTATCGCTTCTATCCTCAAAGAAATTGCCTCAAAGGAGCAGAAAATAGACCTTTTAGAACTCAAGGTTATCTCGAAGAACTTATCTGATCTTCTTTATCTTTCCCAAAGCCTCGCACTCGAAGAAAAACCAGGAATACAAGACAACCACAAGGAAATGATGATGGATATCTTAAACCTCATCAATGACAATCTTGTGGCCATTGAAATACCAGAGTTTGACTATGAGCGGATAGTTGAGGCGATCAGAAATATAAAGATAGTTTCTGGTGGAGGGGGGATAGGGGCATTGAACCAGGCACTTGAAACAAATGTGCATACAGAAAATGTAGAAGTCCGCACATTTCAGGAAAATCATATTTGCACAGACAACACAACAACCACCCCGCTCGGCTCAAATGCAACATTTACGGGAGCGTGGCAGGACTGTCTAAATTATCAGGAGGTGAATGTTTCGATTATTGCCGATCAGGATTCCGCAGTAAACGGCCTCGTTTTTCAATGGTCTGCGGATGGGGTAAACATCGGTGATACCGACTCGTACTCCTACTATACGGCAAGTGGTGGTACAAACTATACCCCAAACCCATCTTTTCGATATATTCGCATGGTTTATACAAATGGTTCTGTTGCACAGGGGTCGTTTTCATTACAAACAATTCTAAGGCGTGCGGCTACGGGTGGTTCGTTTCACAGGATAGACTCGACCCTCAAAGATGATAGCGACGGTAGACTTCGTATCGTTGTTCCGAAATTAAGAACTGCGCAGAACAATTATATATCACAAAGTGCCACAAATCTTGGCAACACAAAGGTATCTTTGGAAGAACTTGAGAGTGGCATCAGCGTAAATAGTAATTCGCAATTAAAAGTAACACAATACGATAGCATCGGAAACGAAAAGAGTAATCCGTACACGGCATTTGGCGACCTTCGCACCGCAGAATTATCTCCTCTCATCCAGTTTAGTTTTGAGTATACCGTTGACAATACAGAACTTACCGCCTCGGTAGTTTCTGGAAGTGGAGCGGTAACACAGGCAGATGCAATGGCTATCGCTACTACGGGAACAACCACCGCCAGTATTGCAAAAATGATATGTAAGCAACACGCACGCTATCGTGCCGGACTTGGCGGACTAATGCGCTTCACTGCATTATTTACTACAGGGGTGGCAAGCACATCACAATGGGTTGGTCTTTTGGGCGCAGCGGGTTCAAGTGCCGATTTCAAAGACGGCTTTGCTGTCGGATACAACGGAGCGACATTTGGTATCGCGCGTTTTAAGAATGACTCGCTGACCTTCACTGCCCTTGCTGATTGTGATGACCCGCTCGACGGAACAGGAAGAAGCGGAATAACGCTTGATACAACGAAACTAAATGTCTTTGGGATAAATTATCAATATCTCGGAGCTGGTGCAATACGTTTTTACGTTGAAGATGGTGATGGGTATTTCCACGAATTTCATAAAATTGATTATTCTGGACTCAATACAACCCCATCTGTTTATAATCCAAACTTTCATCTTGCGATGTATGCAAACAACAAGGCAACTACGTCAAACCTTGTCGTGAAGTCTGCAAGCATGGCATATTTTGTCGAAGGAAAGACGGGTGAAATAGAGACGCAGCAATTTGTTACCGAAACAGGACGACGTCAAAAGACTGCTGTTACCACAGAAATTGCATTATTCACAATAAGAAATAGGAGCACATATGCTAGCAAGGCAAATCTTATTTCAGTAAAACCGATTCGATTAAGCCTTGGGATAGACGCAAACGCAGTAACAAATCTTGGACAGTTCAGGCTGGTTAAAAATACAACACTTGGAGGTACGCCGTCATATTCGGATATAGACACAGCAAACAGTCTCATAGAAATAGATACAGCAGGAACGACACTCACTGGTGGGACAAATCTTATCACGGGCGACCTTGCTGGGCAGAACGACAAAAATATAGAAAATATCTCCGACTATGATATTTACCTACATCCAGGCGAATCGATAACGCTGGCAGTACAATCAGCAACATCAGCAACATTTAATGGAAGTATTGCGTGGAAAGAATTATTTTAATGTAATACATAAGTTGCCAATCACCACAAAAAGATACATGGAAAAATACATACTCGGTGAAAAATTAAACGGGCTAACATTTCTTCAAGGCTACAAAGATAACCCATATCTGTATGTCTTTTTGGGGATAAATGGACATCAAGGAATTGATTTAAGTCGTGCAGATGGCGATCCTATTCCTGCTTATTATTCTGGCACAATCATATACATTCAAAATGATGCGATAGTATATTTGACCGACCCCGATGAGAATAAATTATGTCTTGAAATTACCATAGCCCATGGAAAGAATTATCGTTTCAAGGTAGGTGATAGAATAGAAAAAGGACAGATCATTTGCGATCAAAGTACTTCCGGCCCGTCTATAGGTTGGGGCGAAGAAGACTTTGACCGTATCGCATGGAGCCACGAACACCTAGCGATCCGCAAAGCAAAACGAGTAGACGCAAAAGTACAGCAAAAACTAATATGGAATTGGAGAGATTTTAGCCCGATAAATTATGTAATCCTCAACGAAGACAACGGCATGGACGGGTTTATCAATCCGAATGATTATAATCATCGGCTTATCTATCATTTTGCAAAGGCGATTGACCGCAAAGAAGATTCAAAAGTTGATTATGCAAAAGGAAATAATCCAGGGAATGTGCGCAGCATCGGAGGGAGTTTTATAACGTTCAAAACATATGACGAAGGATTTTTGTATTTGATGAACTACATTGAGCGCGCGATCACAGGACGACACGCAGCATATCTGAAATACGGACATAGGATGACAGTGCTAGAATTTTTTAAGACATATGCGCCAAAGGAAGACGGGAATGACCCTGTAAAATACGCTCAAGATGTGGTACAATGGATAGGACTAAAAGGAATAGATCAACCCATGTCGGATTTCCTTTTGACGGAGATCCAGTATCTTCAGAAGTATTACAATTTATCTTCTGGGTTGGTTCCACACATCAAAGAAAAAACAACATCAGTTGAACAGGAAAAGGTCGAGGATTTACGAGTGGCAATGAATCCACTCACAAGAATGGTTTTATATTTATTCAATAAATATTTTAGACAATGAACAAACAATGGTATCAGTCATCAGTTAATCCCGAACAGTTGTCATGGACTGTCGGAGGGTTCTCGGTTCTCGGTATTGCACAGGCTATTACGCTTGTATCAGGAATGGCAGGGTATCCCGTCAGTGAGTCAGAAGTAGAAATGATCATCGTCGCAATCCTTACAGGTATCGGCGCGATCACAACAGTAGTAGGAATGATTAGAAAAGCAGTTGTTAGTTTTAAGTGATTCAATTGGGCGGGTTATGCCCTCCCAAATTGGCTCATTTATAGCAAAATATCGCCGAGATGATAGAATAGTAGTCTAACGTATAATAACCGCTCACAGGCCCACAGGGAGCCAAAGGAGGCATCATGAACGCCGTATGGATGAGGACTGGTCTCGTAGCAAATGGGAATAATCCCGTAAAACAACGTTGGACTTGTTTCAAGTGCAAAAACGGAACGACAATCAAAGAGGATTGCCACATTACGACAGGCTTGAATGAAGAGCCGGGGGAGGACTCTTGCAAAAAATCCTCTTAAAACGTTGCACCCGTTGTGGGAAATTCCTCAAACAATCCAATTGGATTATTCCAAGAGTCGATCAGTATATCGAAATATGTAAACTGATCGGTCAGGGGATCATCGTAATCGAAGATTCATTGTGCGATAAACATCAAGAGGTCTAGTGCCTCTTTTTTTCGTTTATAAAAAAGAAGCCCCCGACTTATTTTTTGGAAGGCTTCTACAAGTTGCGCGATTTGTTTTATTACTCTCTATGAAATTATAACGATAGATTGTCAAGTTGTTACACTTATCCACATTGTATTAAAAATATACGCATGATAAAATTATGTTAGTAGCATGTCAATCCAAATTAAATATCGAGCGGAACCTAACCGGCCACGATAACGCCGCGCACCTTATGAAGTGAAAGTCGACCTTTCTGTTTCAATCCTCACGATATGCGAGTGAACAATCTCGATATTTAATTTGGGCAGAGATACCCACGCATCACGCAAGAAATACTTAACAGTATTTGATACAAAATTACTTGACTCACGTCAAGTTTTTTTGTTATAATATTATTAAGTAACGACGATAAAAAGGGGTTTATTGGTATGGCTTCGTCGTTACACCAGTAGATCCCTTTTTGTGTGCCATTTAAAAATGATAATAGCAAAAGAAATACCAAGTTTTGATAGAAATAAAGTTTTAAATAAAATCAAAAAAACAAATGGGTGCTGGTATTGGGAAGGTTTTATTAATGATGAAAGATATGGTTCAATTACTATAAATAAGAAAAATTATCAAGCACATAGATTATGTTATGAATTATTTACTGGTAATAAAATACCTTTAGATATGTGCATAGATCATATATGCAGGAATAGGTCATGTGTAAACCCACAACATTTAGAAATTGTTACAAACCAAGAAAATCTAAGAAGAGGTAACGGGGTTGCTGCAATCAATCGAAGAAAAACCCATTGTATCAGAAGGCATGAATTTAATAGTGGAAATACTGCATATTATTTTGATAAGACGAGAAACACAATAAGAAGAACTTGTATAGTTTGTAAAAGAGCAAGAGAAATAAAAGCAAGGAGATTAAAAAGAATGACAAAATAATATATAAACCTTATAGTATATATACCGATTGACTCCCAACAATCGGGATGCACCCCATGTACCGCCGACAGTAGCAAATCCTATCTTCGGCGGACTATAGCGATGTAGAAGAAAAGAACTTCGCCAGTCTCATAAATTGGAGGAGCCGGAGCGTTACCGGCCATCGCAACATGAAAAAAATCCAAGAAGAAAAAGTAAAAGTACGTCACATAAATAAATACCCCTGCAAGAGAAACAAGGGCAACCACGAATGGGATATTCCACTCGTGAAAGACGATGGAGCATATATCCGATACTTGTATAAACTTCCCGAGAAACGAACCCTAGATTCGGGGGAACCGACTCATAGGGGAATGAAGTATGACGAAGCATATTTTCTCGCCCATGTGGAAGTGAGGTGTATGTGGTGCAATAAGAAGATTGTCAGAATTATTAAGGAAAAGATATAAACAAAAAGGTCGATTAGTAAAGTATTAGTAAAATTATACCTATGAAAAACAAATGCCCGATTTGCGGAATACAAACAGAAACATTAACAAGAAAAAAAGAAGTATGTTTTATATGCGCTTTTAAATTATGGAAAGAAGTAAACCATATATTTGAAACTGGATTTGGTATGAATGGTATTATTAAAAATACAAAACATGAAAAGACACCGTTGCGTAAACTGCAAAAAACTAAGAAGTGAAAAAAACCTCCGCCCGATTTTCTTTCGGACACAACAGCAACTCAAAGACAAACGACTCTCCGAGATCGCCATGGCTTGCAAGGATACCGGGGACTGTTTGGCGAGGGAGTTTAAGACCACTTGAGTGGACTGTCCACGGACAGCACTTGCAATTAAAATTAGACAGTTTATACTTAAAGTAAATTCACCTTGCCGCTTTTTATGAGGCGAGCGGGTTGGGTATCTGGCAAGGTACTCCGCTCGCTTCGTAAAAGGCATATACCCAAATGCCAAAGACTTAATACAATATTGTAATCCAAAAAACCGAAACGAAACGGTTTATTTTCGTAATTAATCACCAGTAAGAAAAAGTAAAAATGAATAAAGATACAGAAATACAAGACGACAGTGGGGACAAGAAATATTTTACTATCATCCCCAATTACATACTCAACCATTCAACGATGTATGACCGAGAGGTATATATCCAAATGAAACGGATTACGGGAGAAAGTGGCACATGTTGGACTTCACAAAAGACGCTCGCAAAGCAATGTGGAATAAGTATAAATAGACTTAAGAAGTCTTTGAAATATCTAGTAGACCATAAATGGATACGAAAGACCGGAACCAAAGAAGTCGTGACTAAAGGCGGTATTCAAGAAGTGCATGTTTATATAGTTGAAGACCTTTGGAAATTAAATGCTGACTTCTTTGAAAACAAGAAAGGGGTATCACACAATGATACACCTACCACTAAGGGGGTATCACGAAACGATCAAAGGGGTATCACGGATGAATCCAAAGGGGTATCACCAGGTGACGACAAAGAAGAACAAGTTAAAGAAGAACCAATTAAGAATAAAGCGACTGAAGTCGCAGGAAAGGAAATATCAGAAATTATATTTCTATTCAAAGATATAAACCCTTGTTACGAGGAATGGTACGGAAACAAAACCCAACGCGGAGCAATAAAGTGGCTTATAGATAAATTCGGCTTCGAGGAAGTATCAAATATGGTTTCCGCTTTGCCAGCTATCAACGCTAAAGAGTTTGTAACTAAAAGTACTACCCCGTGGGAATTAAAGAAAAACCTCGGAAAACTAAAAGCACACTTTAACCAGTCGAAGGCAAAGCCAAACAAATTAACAATCGCAATATGATTTATAAAATAACACTTTCAAGTGGCGCGCCGATAGCAATAGAAAATGACGAAGACTTACAAACAGTCATAAATGCAATCCACAATCCGAGCGCAAAACTGATAGTAACAAAGCACGGGATATTCAACCTAAGTTTTCTCGTATCTATAACAGCAGACGATGACGCGGAAGAAAAATTAGTCTATGCAAGAAAATCACGAAATACGGAAGAGTCAGCAATCCAAAGCGTGGTAGGTCGGCCCATCTTTGCGGAAATGGTAGAGCGAATGACATTGGGGAATGGAAAGTAAAAAACACTTGTATGGAACAAATAAGAAAAAACAGATACCCCACCAAAGAGGAACTTGAAAAGATAAAAAAGCAAAGCGAGGAGTATAAAATAAAAATGGGGTGGATCAAAAAACCCGAAGGCACTAAACCCCTCCCCTCTCTCACCGAAGAAGAATTTTTAGGGAAATTAAATTAAAATGGACAACAAAAATAAAGTTATACTTGACCTATGCGGTGGTACTGGAGCATGGAGCAAGCCATACAAAGACGCAGGATACGATGTTCGTGTAATATCCCTACCAGAAAACGATATTTTAAAGTTTAAAGATTATCCGTGGGATTGGGAAAACGTTTATGGAGTATTAGCTGCCCCCCCCTGCACTATGTTCAGTATGGCCCGGACAAATGCAAAGACTCCGAGAGATTTGAAAGGAGCAATGGAAGTGGTAAATGCGTGCTTACAGATAATCCATCAATGCCAATATAAAGGATCGCGATTACAATTTTGGGCCATAGAAAACCCAAAAGCGCGATTAAGGTGGTTTATGGGTAAGCCAGCGATGACCTTTAATCCGTATGATTTCGGAGATGCATACAAAAAGCCGACCGACATATGGGGAAATTTTAACACGGAATTAAAAAAGACTCCCGTAGAACTCGACCCCGAACAGGACAAACAATCAAGATTAAATCTACAGCATCTTCAGCCAATCCCGAAAGATTATATTAGAGATCCAAATATGTCTCCGCGCGCAATAGCGAGAAGTATAACACATACTGGTTTTGCCAAAGCATTTTATAACGCAAATAAATAACCAATATTAGTAAATTAAAAACATGAAAATTTTAGCAACAATAATGATAATTTTGGAAATCTTATCAATAGCCATAGCCTCGATTCTTATGGGTAGAAAAAAAGAAGGATACTATGACCTTTACTGGTGGATCAGTAATCTTATTCAAAGCGCAATAGTTATTATCTTATCATTAAAGGTGTTGGGAATAATTTAAATTAAAGACATGAAAAAAGGTTCACATATGACAATCAAACAAAGGAAGAAAGTCAGTGATGGATTAAAAGGCAATGTTCCATGGAATAAAGGAATGAAGACGATCACCGAACCTGCATGTAAGCGATTAAGACGCGATGGAAATTATCGCATAAACGAATTAAGATTAAATGCTTTAAGAAATCAAAGAAAAGGATATGATCGCGGACGGATGGATGAAATAGCCAAGGCAAGTAAGGAACGACAAGAAAGATGCGGCCATTTCCCCGTAAAACTATGGAGTGAATATGAGATAAAATATTTGCATGATAATTATACAGAATTAACCATCGAAGAAATGGCAAAGCATTTACAAAGGAGCTGGATAAGCGTATCCCATAAACTTAGTAGGCTAAGATTGATAGTGAACAATAAGTGGATATGAACGCTATGGACAAAATAGTAAAGTAGCAGTACAGTATTTAAATGAACAAGAAACAAGACAATAGAATAGCGATAATCAAAAAAATGCGAGAAGACCGCTATACATATAGGGAAATTGCAAAAACACTCGGAATATCGCGGCAACGTATTTATCAAATTATTGGAAAGAAGAATGTGGATAACTTAAAAAATAAGTGAAAAATACCGCATAGATAAAGGATATTTGACATAGTTGACAAGGTTTAAAAATAGGAATATACTGATAAGGTAATAAAGGTCGCTAATAAAACAAATCAAATCACATGGATATTTCACAACAATTAGTCAACTATTTCTCAGTCGCAAGCATGATGGTAGTATTCACAGTAGGGCTTGCATCAGTTATCGTCGCATCAATTAAAATGTTCAAAAAGTGATGAACAAGAGAAGTGAGACTAATAAGTGAAACCAAAATTATGAACCACACATACTCACGCTACCACGCAGAACAGATCGCCAAGGCAAGAATGACTAAAATTGCTACCGCATCATTCTGGATAGCAATAGGACTATTCATCGCTTTCGAGTTTTTACTCGCTACATCAAAAAGTATTTAAAAAATAATCCCAAACACCAGCCCGTCATGCGAAGCGGTTTGATGTTTGAAAAACAAATGAAAAAAGTATCAGAGTGTTGCGAAGCAAAAATAGTCTACGTAAAAGACTGGGGCAATCATCATGATGAATGCTCAAAATGTAGGAGAGAAATATCTATGGAAGAATTTGAACAATCTAAAGAAAAAACTAAGCCCATGATATATTGCTCCCACATCAACAACGGAAAAAACGATTGCACCTGCCCCCTATTCCATTATTACGGGGACAGTTCAGAAGAAACTCAAGATAACGTATAACTATATGGTTAAACAATCTCAAACCGAAAAGATTTTTGAGCATTGCCATGAGGGAAAATGGACGTGTCAAACATGGTTCTGGGCAAACTTCATTAGAAGCCCCCATGTAAGACGCAGGGAATTAGTAAACCAACTAAACCGTGCCGATACAAAATATCGCTGGCATTGGGAAAGCAAGGACTGTAATTGTCCCCGGCCACACGATCAAGTTTTTAGGCATAGATTAATAAAAACTAAAATATGACACAAAAAGCAAAAGCAGAAATAATAAAAGTAGAAAGAGAGTCGGAAGCACAGACACCAATGGCTCTTATCGCTCAAGCGATTCAAAACAACATCCCAGTCGAAACTATGGAGAAACTCATGGACTTGCAGGATCGCTGGGAAGCAAAGAAGGCAAAGCACGCGTATGACGCGGCAATGGCTGCATTCCAGTCTGAATGTCCCGTTATTAAAAAGACAAAGCCAGCAAAAGACAACGCAGGGAAAGTCCTGTATAAGTTTGCCCCTATCGAGGAGATAGACGCGCAGACGAAGGAATTACGCATGAAGCACGGGTTCAGCCACTCGTTTAAAACACTAACGACCGAAGGAAAGATAACCGCGATCTGCATCGTAAAGCATACCGAAGGTCATTCGGAGGAAAGCGATTTTACCGTTCCCTCTACAGGAGGTACAAGTATCATGTCAGGCCCACAGAAAGAA
>Ga0209317_1001654_pt1 | contig 18566 bp, 14 predicted proteins | sample RifGroB2_FD_183994 | JGI IMG/M metagenome (GOLD analysis project Ga0209317, IMG submission 183994) | Soil microbial communities from Rifle, Colorado, USA - Groundwater B2 (SPAdes) (version 2) | ecosystem: Environmental > Terrestrial > Soil > Unclassified | place: Rifle, Colorado | collected... | reverse complement strand
CGCGCTGTTGATGGAAACCAGCGAGGAGTGGCAAATCGGGAAACACTATTGCTCAGGCAAGTCATTCGATTGTTAAAGAACGATAGATTTTTCTGACTCGAATTTACAGAAAAAAGGTTGCGTAATCCTTTTTGGGGAAATGTGTGCAAAACCAGAAGATACAAGTCATTGAGGAACAATGAAACTAAAACATGTTATCGTAACTGGTTTTAAATCAATGAAAAGCACCGTGGATCTATTAATTGATGACAATGTCACAATTATGATAGGTGCAAATGACCATGGAAAGTCAAATTTATTAGAAGCCATCCTTAGGTTGAATCCGGATAAACCTATTACTAATGAGGATAGAAATTGGGATATATCAAAGGATAAAGAGCCAAGGATAGAATGGCATTTTCTTGTTGAGGGCAACGAATTAGCAAAATTCGTTGATAAATCCAATGAAATACGAAAAAGCGGTGAAAAAAATCTTGAATACGATACTGATTCAACAACATTAAATTACTTCCCCGAAAACCCGGATAAATTAATAGTCTATTATAAAGAAGGAGAATTATCAGACTTAAAAATTTTGAGTGTTCCATACAAAATATCCAAGGTTCATGAAAATAGTATCCTTCAATTAGTTCCCAAAGTTGAAGATTTCCTCAAACCTATTAGTACTAAATTGAAAGATGATGTCACGCTTACCGACCTGAATGAAGATGACTTTGAGTTCATGCAAGGAATTTTTCAGCTTGCGGGGATTTGGAAGAACAAAGATACTCTTTTTACTCAAGATGACCCCACATCGAGATTACTCGACACTGCCTCCAGAAAACTCACTTCAGAATTGAATAAGAATTGGGACCAAGGGAAAGACTTGAAGTGGAAGCTAGTACATGCTGGTTCTAATGGCGATCAAATTCAGATTCGCATAAAGGATCCTTCGGTAAAAAATACATACATACGACCGTCTGCGAGATCCTCTGGCTTTCAAACCTTTTTTATATTAACCATGATGATTAATGCTCGTACTTATGCGAGGAAAAACAACTCCTACATCTTTTTATTCGACGAACCTGGTATATACCTGCATCCCCATGCCCAACTTGATTTGCAAAGAAGTTTTGAATCAATATCACAAAAAACTCAAATAATCTATACAACCCACTCATTATTTTTGGTTAATAAAAATCATCCTAGCAGAAACAGGGTTATTAGCAAAACTCCACAAGGGACAAAGGTTGATCAAAAACCCTTCCAGAAAAATTGGAAATCAGTACGCACTTCACTTGGAATATTATTTAGTAACAATTTCCTTATTGCAGACAAAACATTATTAGTGGAGGGTCCTTCGGATGTTATTTATATACTGAGCGCGATTAAATTATTAAAGAGTCAAGGAAAATCTGAAATCGATTTGAATGATTTTAGCATCGTCGATGCGGGATCTTCAGAGAATTATTTGGCCATAGCAAAGGTCATGCTTGCTGAAGGGGGAAATGTTGTTGCGTTAGTCGATGGCGATAGAGCTGGGACCTTATGTCTCGAAAAAATTAAAAAAGCCTGCGAGAAGGAGCTTAATGATGATAAATTAACTACAATACAACTACCTGTTAACAAATCTACTGAGGATGTATTCGCAGATGTCGAGATATTGCGACAATCAATAAGGAAGTTCGCAGAAGAACAAACTTCAAATGGATTGAGAGAGTATGTTGAGGGTTTTGTGCTCGATGGTAATATCGGTAATATCAAAGACGATGAATCAAAGTCATTAGGATATGTCATTAAAGAAGAAACCAAGAAGTGGTTCAAAACAAATGATGAACTCTCAAAATTATCAATTGCACTAATCTATGACGATCTTGCGAATTCCACTGCTCTCACCCTTAACCTATCAGCGAATGATTTTATCCGAAAGATTCAAACAGAAATGGGACTTCGTGGAGAAAAATCAGCAGACAGGGGCGTCTTTAGAGAAATAAAATAATCGAAGAGAACATCTTTTAAACTCCCTTGGTTTTAATTTTTTCGTAATTATCAATCGTTTCTCTTGTTCTATAAGTTCAGGATATCAAAATAATATCACGAGTTATATAGTACAGCATACCCCCACCTGCGAGTTCCAGCATTGCGATAAACACTCCGCTTTGTTCATCGATTTGCACAGGGTTGAAAAGATCCTCATTCTTGATTCCGCGATACTTGAACGACCCGATTTCCAGGGAACACGTTTTGAGATTTCAGCTACAAACATATAAGTAAAAACCATTTGCGAGATCACACCTGCGTTTGCGAAAAACCGACTTGATGGTCAAGTAAGTGCAGCTATATGCGATCGCAGTTCCGAGTTTTATTGGATCAAGTGTGCCCACTGGGGCGGTAACATATTGTCTTTTACAAAATGGATCCAATATCCGGCACTTGATAGAGCGGTAGATTGTAAGATACAACGTATTTTTGTTGGCAGTCACCTAGGGGGCCGTTAAATCGTTTGTAAGGATTATATTTTGTCAAATTATAAGAATTCTCGTATCCTATACAAATTTGTATAGGATATGTGAACGATTGCTAGTACCTCATCCAATGCCATTTGGCGGATGTAATTCGGCAAAGAAACGCCCTTGAGATTGCTAGTATAGGGATGAAATCTTGCCTACTCCCCAAACCCATAGACCCGGTACTGTCCCTGTTCGGTAAGGCGTATCAGGCCGTTCACTTCCAGCTCTCGCTCCACCAGCGGATAATCGCCGTAGGCGGTAGTATCCACCACAATATACGTTATCCTCAGTTCGCGCAGCAGGTCAACCGCCTGCGGCGTGGGGAACTGGTCGAGCGTGGGTTTGATGCTCAAATACTGAGGCGGTTGATAGGCATTGAACAGACCGCCGATGAACGGTTTCCCATGCATCAAATTGGCAAAAATGTTGATCTGGTCCTGTACCTGTTCGAATGGAAACATCGCTACCGCGCCGTCCCCTGGCTGGGACGCCAGCCAGGTATCCAACGGACGCGGCTCGATTTTGGTCAACTGATCCGTGTATGGACCGGGGTAGAAATCAAGTAAGGCCAAAGCTATCAGCGCTGCTGCCACGCTGATCTGCCAGCGTCCTTTGAGGCGCTGCAGCAAGGCAGCCGCGCCCAACCCGGCTAACAGGGTGGTAAAAACGTTGGTGAACAGGCCAAAACGCGCCAGCGCTCGCATGCGGTCGAAGAAAGGCAAATGATTGAACAGCCAGTAGGTTGGCAAAAAGAGGGGCGTCTCGCTGCGCCCCAAAAGCGGCTGCAAGAATCCCGGCACAGCTACCATTACCCGCTCGGCATTCCAGTGCAGATCCGTGCCCAACGCCAGGATGAAGGCGGCCAGCGCAGCGGTCAGCGCTACCCACACCAGCGCGCTGGACCCGGTCGATTTTCGCTTCCAAACAGCAAAGCCTATCAACACCAGGGTTACCAGGCCAATGTATAGCGTTGCCTCAGGCCACAGGTCGCGGTTGAAATGGCTGCCGACCCAGCGCCCGAATAGAAAGTGGTCAGTGGACGGCAAAAAGAAATCGGTCGGGCTGGCTGAATACATGCTGGCATATTCCCAGTCGCGGCTGAGGATGGTACCGGTTGTAGCCAGGTTGAAGAAATAGTGTACGGAGAGATAGAGAAGCGGCACAACCAGTATGATAAAAATCCCCATTTGCTTCCAAAATGCAGCTTTTGCCAGCACGCTAAAACCACCGAATACCAGATAGGCAAGCACAAATACCAGTGCGACCAGCAGCGCCATGTAAAGATAATACATCGAGGTGAAGCCAATGAGTCCCAGGCTGACCGCCGCCAGAACGGCCGGCTGCCACCAGCCTTTGGCTTCATTACGCAGGATTCCCGTCAACCCCATGAAGAACAGCGGAAACCACTGCGTTGCAGCCAGATTCAGGTGGCCGATCAACAGTTTAGCCATGCGGAAGGGGAGAAAGGCGAACACCGCGCCTGCCAGCAGCGCCGCGCCTTCGGAGCGGGTAAGGTGACGCACCCAGCAGTACATTGCCCAGCCCGATAGCACGAAGGTAAGCATCATTGCCAGGTTATATCCGGCGATGGTACCGAAGAAATGGCTAAAAAAAGCGCCGGGAAATACCGCTGCCAGCGCGGTGTCGGTGGTAGATAGGTTCCAACCCTGCGGATAATTCATCCATTCGCTGAAAAAAGGATGCCCGCCGCCGTCAAAAAAAGCATGCTCATACCAACCGGTCAACCAGGCAAAGTACAGATTATCCCCGGTGCCGCCAAGCACCGAATCGCTCAGGTGCAAGACCAACGGGTAAGTGAAGGCCAGGGTTAAGACGGTATAAAAGAGCAGCACGCCCAGGTGCCGCAGGAGATTTCCCCGCAGTGTACGCATAAAATGGTTTCCTACGGCAATTCTAACACGGCGGAGGAAGAGCCCGGTGCTGTCGACCCCTCGCCTTCGGGGAATTCTTTTTATGCTTCGCGATAGCCGCACAACGCCAGGGCGCGCGGGCCGGTGTGCGCCCCCAGGATGGGGGAGGTCAGGGAGATAAATAATTCAGCCGGGCTGTATTCGATATTTACCCGTTCGGCTAATTGTTCCGCTTCATCGGCAGCGCCATTGTGCAGCACCACCAGATGCAGCTTGCCGTTGCCATCCAGCCGGTGAAAGAAGTCTTTGTAAAGTCCATCGACAGCCCGGCTACGAGTCCGGGCCGGGATACCCGCCTCGACTTTACCAGTATCATGGTTAACGTAAATCAACGGCTTGATTTTTAGCAGGTTTCCGATGAATTGCGCGGCGCCGCCAATCCGACCGCCGCGGTCCAGGTACTCTAGCGTATCCAGGGTGATCAGGTACACCAGTCCTTCCCGCACTTTTTCGGCTGCGGCCAGCGCCGCCGCGGCATCCCTGCCATTTTCCAACTCACGGGCGGCAGCCAGCACCTGCCAGCCAAGGCCCATCGAATTGCTTTTCGAGTCGACAACCGTGATCGGGATAGGCGAGTCAGCAACAGCCTGGACAGCAGACGAGTAAGTACCGCTCATGGCGCTGCTTAAGGTAAATACTAAAATTGACTGGGCACCATCCGTTACAGCCTGGTCGTAGGCTGCGCGGAAGTTTTGCGGCGCGGGTTGCGAGGTGGTCGGATGCAGATCGGATTGCGGCAGCCGGGCATAAAATTCATCCGGTCGAATATCGACGCCATCCAAATATTGCTGGTCCCCCCAGATAATCGTGAGTGGAATGACCTGCAAGTTATACTGCGCCCGCCAGACGTTGGGGATATCGCAGGTGCTGTCGGTTATAATAGCGACTTTTTCGGGCATGGCAATGGGTTTCTGAAATGGGGAAGCACTGGGATGATATTCCATCGCGGTCTATTTTATTCCTTAATCGCTGCCAGGTAAAATGCTTTATTCATTTTCAACCTGTACCTGTTTCCACTTATTTTTTTCGATTATACGGTATCAATGGTTACGAAGAAAAAACTCAAATGGATTGTTTGCCAAACCATAACAGGCCCTGCCTCTCGGCAAGACCTGCGTTGAGACAACGGATCGATTGCAATCAGAGTTGGAGGAATTAAGCAGGAGGGAGCGGAATGGGTGGAGCAGCAGCCTGAGACTCACTGGAAGGCGGCTCGGGTTCACGCTCGGGGGCCTGTGGGTTCTTCAACAACTCGAGTTGACGAACGGTTTCCTCACACTGCACCTTCTCTGCCTGCAGTGCTTTTTCAAGAATGTCGACCTTTTTCCGCTGAGAAGAAATGCGCCATTTGCTGCGAATGGAACCTGGCAGGATGGTCAGGATACCGATTAGCACACCAAGGATGACGGTCAGCAGCAGCACCAGGGCCAGAGATTCATGGAACTGCCAGACGAAAAAGGAAACGGTGACAGCGGCGGTGTTCTGCAGCGCAAAGATAACCGCGACGATAGCTATAAAAAGCGCCAGCACTAATAGAATTGACATCATAGTTTGGTCCTTTCTGAAGGTTGTTTAACCGGGACGATGGCCAATCCAAGTTTCCATCCCTATCATTATGGCATAATTCCGCGATGGCGGTCATCTGAATTTTACTCTGAATAGAAATGGCATCAACAACAAATATTTTAAGGTTAAAAGTAGATTAAACTCTTGACAAGAATTGTAAATATCTGTAGAATTATTCTGTTATCCTAAAGAAAGGAGCACGCGAGAATGGCTAAAAACTTTGTTATCAGTTCCCTTTTCAGCGGACACACTGCCGTCGATGGCGGTGGTGTAGCTGCACCTTCTCGGAGTGCGCCTGTCTCTCGGTAACTTACTGACCAACGAATTTACCGGCAGCCGCGGGAGCACTCCAGACCCGTGGCTGTTTTGTTTTTGTTCATCAAAGTGAACATCAAGCTGCGGGAGAAGGAAGAACCCCGCGGCTTTTTTGTTGCGACCTGATTAACCCTTTGCGAGTGAACCTTATGACTGCTGCAAACCTTTCTCATGGCGAAGTTGTTGTGCGCCCGGAGCGCGATCGTAACCAAGCAGGACATTTTTCGCAGTCTGGCAATACTCCTCAAATGGAGGACACCATGTTTGAAACCTTGATGAAATTTGGCGGATACCGCGTCGATTATTTGAATATGGACCGGGCAGGCTCGTCTGCGGCGATGGGTTTGTATGTGCTGGGTGATTTGCCCGCGCATCAGTCCTACAGCCGGATGGCCAAGCGCAACCTGTTCACCGCACTTTTGGTGATCCGCGAGCAGCATGAGGACCAAAATCTGGTTGCGATTTACCTTGACGTCAATTCGCCGGACGAAGCCCTGCGGCCTGCCTATCAGCAAATGAAACGCGACATGAAGGCGGGCATGTTCCGCCGGCTGTGTGTGCCGACGGTTTATGACCTGGTCGGCAGCACCGAACTGTATTCGGATTTCTGGAACTTCTACCGCGAGCTGGAATGGATGGACATCCTCTCCACAGAAGCCGGTATGCTCTCGCCTGTCCGCTTCCCAAATCTGGTGCAATACCCCGTAGCTGGCGCCGTTTAATGGCGCCGGCTACGGCCGCCGGCCATCATTCATTCCAACCTAGAAATTAGCAAAAATTTAAATCAAAGCCAAGGAGGGACCATGACATTCACAACGCAATTGTTTCAATCTGAAAATCTTGTGCTGGAGGCCTACGACCCTGAAAAAGACGCAGCCGCTGAAGCAGCCTTTACCTACGACCCCAACTACGCGGCGGTGATCGACTGGGAAGGCGTGCCGCATCCGCTGACCGTTTTCGAGGTCAAGAAAAAACGGGAGGAAGAGTTGAAGAAGGGGGTTGAAAAAGACAATTTTTTTTTGTTCGCTTTGCGCCGCAAGTCGGACAGCCAATTTCTGGGGATTTTGACATTGCCGCATGTTTTCTGGTTCAACCGTTATGCTTTTTTCAAGGTGGTGATCGGAGAAGCAGAAATGCGGCAAGCCTATTTCGCCGAGGCGCTACAAATGGCGCTGCGCTATGGACTGGAAGAACTGGGGCTTTACTCTATGCACACCACATCCGGAGAGTACGAACCGGATGTCAAGCAAGCCTTGGAAGCGGCCGGATTCAGGGCAGCGGTCCGACAGCGGGAGAATGTTTACCGCGAGGGAAAGATATGGGATCGTATTTTTATGGAAATCTTGCAGGACGAATGGAAAATCCAAACTACAGGGGTGCAATCGTGAACAACCCGATTTTCACTGGCCAGCTGGTGCGTTTAATTGCCATGGATTTGGACGAGGATCTTAAGTTAATCGAGGAATGGAACGTTGACAGCGAATACCAGCGGCTGCTGGATGCCGGCGCAGCCAACCGCTACAATTTCAAGTTGACCAAGGAGTTCTTTGAAAAAGAAATCGAAGGATTGCATGCCTTCATGATCCAAAAGCTGGATGACGATCGCAAGATTGGCATGATCGAATTGGAGGCCTTTAACTGGCAGGTCGGCAGCGCCTGGGTAGGGATTGGCATCGGCGTACGCGAGTTATGGGGCAAAGGTTACGGCACCGACGCCATGCGCATCATATTGCGTTACGGTTTCACCAACCTGAATTTGAATCGCATCCAATTGGATGTATTCAGCATTAACCAGCGCGGCCTTGCCTCGTATGAAAAAGCCGGGTTCAAGCATGAAGGCCACCTCAATGGCAACCTGCTCAAAGCCGGCGTGCGCTACGACGAGGTGTTTATGGGCATCCTGCGGCGCGAGTGGGAGCAGTTGCAAACCGCCAGCTGATTCACCAGAATTGGTGGTTGATTTACTCTTATCAGGTTACCAAACAAAACCAGGGTATTCATCATGGAAGAACAAATCACTCAAACAAAAACCTTAACCCTCCAACCCGTTACAGAAGCCGATTATGTGGAAGTTGTGGATTTAATCAATGCCGCTACCCGATCATTTGTCGGCCATAACATCGTCACCCTAAACGAATTCGCAACCGACCTCAACACCCTTGACCTTAATCCGGCAAAGGACACCTGTGTGGTGCGCGTAACCGATGGCGAGCCATTGGCCTATGCAGATTTTTGGGCTGGCGCAGAGCCGCATGTGCGCATGTTCGGGTTTGTCAGAATTCACCCACAGCACAAAGGTGAGGGGGTCGGTACTGCAATAACTGGCTGGTTGGAATCCCGGGCTGCGCAGGAACTGACTACGGCGCCGGATGGCCTGCGGGTGACTCTTGGCATGCGGGCTTATGGCGTGCAGTCCAACGCGCAGGCTTTTTTGGACAGCTGTGGTTATAAGCATGTGCGTTCGAATTACCGCATGACGATCGAACTGGACGGCTCCATCCCGGAGCCGGTATTTCCAGCGGGTATCGTCCTGCACACCATCCAGCCGGATGAAGCCGATCTACGCCGGGCGCTGCAGGCCGAACAGGAGGCTTTTCTGGATCATTACGGCGCCATCCCCGAGCCATTTGAGACTTACTTTCAACGACGTAAAAACATGCTGTTGCATGATGAGACCGTTGACCTTTCGGCGTGTTTTATGGCGCTGGATGGCGAGCAGGTGGCCGGCGCGGATTTCAATGCCATTTCCCTGGCGGACGACCAGGAGACCGGCTGGGTGGGGTCGCTTTCGGTGCGGCGTCCGTGGCGCAAGCAGGGTCTCGGGCTGGCGCTGCTGCGCAACGCTTTCCGCGAGATGCACCAGCGCGGCCGAAAACGCGTCGGGTTGTTCGTCGATGCAGAAAGCCTCACCGGCGCGTTGGGTTTATATCAGCTGGCCGGTATGCATGTGCAGTATGAGACGCGCTACTTTGAAAAAGAGTTGCAGCCCGGAAAAGATATCGCCAATATAGGGTAACCGCCTTTGGCGGGTTGCAAACTCTGCATAAATAGACATGTGATATACTTTTTCAAAGCAAAAATCGCTCGGGCAGAGGTCTGATTTATCTCCTTCTGCCCGAGTGCGTAATATTTAAAATAGAGGTTTGCGTTGTGATCAAAGCAGTCATTTTTGATATGGGTGGTGTGCTGCTGCGCACCGTTGACCCGGCGCCGCGCGAGGCATTGGCGCAGCGCTATGGCGTCACGTTGCGGCAGCTATTCGACATCATTTTTACCAGCGAGTCTTCGCAGCAGGCGGAGCGCGGTGAGAAATCAGATGCGGATCATTGGTCCTGGGCGCTCGATCAGCTAGGGGTGGCGCCGGAAGATCGGGCGGATTTTATCCGTCAGTGGTGGGCCGGTGACCGGATGGATTACGAGTTGTTGGAATTCATCAACAGGCTGCGCCCGTCGGTCCGGACTGGGTTGCTCAGTAATGCCTGGCTGGGCACGCGGGCAAACATCACGAAACATTGGGGCAGCCTGGAACCCTATTTCGATTTCATCATTTTCTCGGCTGAGGCAGGGATGCGGAAACCCGCACCTGAATTCTTCCACTGGCTGCTGGAAAAACTTGGAGCCAACCCGGAGGAAGCCATCTTCGTCGATGATTATGGCGAGAACATCAAGGCTGCCCAGGTTTTAGGGCTGCGCACCGTCAAATTTTGCAGCGCTGCCCAGGCCAAACAGGAAGTCCTGGCAATGCTGAACCATACCCCGCATGCCTAAGAGGTAAGGGTGTCGGAATTTGTTCCACTGCCTGAAGGTTTGAGCACTGTTCGCCGCCTGGGTGTGGTTGCGGATACTCATATCCCGGACCGGGTGCGCGGCCTGCACCCAGACCTACTCCCCGGGCTAAGCGCGGCCAAGGTGGAAACCATATTGCATGTCGGTGACATTTGCTCCATGGCAGTGATTAAGGAACTGGAGCAGGTGGCGCCGGTAGTGGCTGTCCGCGGCAACCGCGATTGGGCTTTTGCCGGTGCGCTGCCGTGGGCGCGGTCATTTACCGCGGGCGGTATTCGCATCGCCATGCAGCACGGCATGGGCAACTTTTGGCACTACTGGTTCGACAAGCTGAAGTATGCCACGGTGGGCTACCATTTTGCCCGCTATAAGCGCCTGCTGTTGCACAGCATGCCCGGTCATGACGTAATGGTCTTTGGGCATACGCACCATGCTGTCAACCTGGTTGAGGATGGAATCTTATTTTTCAACCCCGGCTCGGCGGCGGTGACGCCGGCGACCTGGCCGGCGCCGTCCTTTGGGGTGCTCACCCTGGACGGGCTTGGGGGCGTGACCGGCGAGATTATTTCCATGCGCCGCATCCCGTTTCAGGCAGGGAATTGGGTGATCGAGTAGCAGAGGTAAGGTGTAACAAGAATCGTAAGGTGCGTTCCGGTTTCGTGATTTTTGCGCCCTGTGGGGGAATGCACCTGAGACACCGGTCTATCTCGGTGCGTTCGACCCACCCCGAGCAGATTGAGCATCATGGGTTGCCAATAACATTCTATCGATTCGGGGCGAACAGCACCCTTGTATACCAACGGCCAGTAGGGTGCGTTCGGTTGTTGAACGCACCGAAGGATTTATCCCAAGATACATGGGTGTGTTCACCCACAGGGCAATCTGTGATTGAGCCTGTCGAAGCACCGCGATGGCAATGAGCCAGTGTTATACGCGGTTCGAAGCGATGACAGCTGGCCAAAAAAGTGGCCGGATTCATCCCGCGAAAAAGCGTCATAACGAGGTATTCGGAAATCAAATCCAAATTCCCGTCACCAATATTCTCGAATTTCTTGACCTACCATTGACGCTTTGATATAATTACCGTTTGCGTATTATGCCTTAATACGCGCTGATGTCGTATCTAGCCACAATTTATCCTGCCAATTGCACGTCAGGAGCGAAAAATGCAGTCTTCTGTTTTACCAGTTAGGTCTTACGCTCGCATCCCGGTCGTCTTTGACCTGCCCAACCTGATCGAAGTTCAACTTGATTCCTTCGAGCGCTTGAAAAAAGAAGGATTGGGCGACTTATTCAATGAAGTATCCCCGATCGAGTCTTATAACAAGGGAATGAAACTTTATTTCCCCAGTAAGGCCGATGAATCGAAACAGTGGGATCTTAAGTTCTGGTTTGGCGATCCCAAACATTCGATTGAGGAATGCGTCGAGCGCGACTTAACCTATGCCTGCCCATTGTATGTGTCGGTTCTCCTGGCCGGCCCGGATGTTCCCGAGCCGATTAAACAGGATATTTTCCTGGGGGATTTCCCTCAGATGACCGACAAGGGCACCTTCATTATTAATGGAACCGAACGTGTGGTGGTTTCGCAGCTCATTCGTTCCCCCGGCGTTTACTTCGAAGCTCCGGTTGACCGCACCAGCGGCCACCGCTTGGCCTCCGCCAAGCTCATCCCTGACCGCGGCGCCTGGATGGAATTTGAGACCCGCAAGAACGATTACCTGATTCTCAAGTTCAATCGCAAACGCACCGTTCCCATCACCATTTTCCTGCGCGCTTTGGCCGCCATCACGGACGGCCTTGAAGATTCGCCCATCAAAACGGGTTCGGATGAGGAACTGATGGCGTTGTTCCAGGACGTTGACAACAACCCGGAGCGCCTGTTCATCCCATCAACTTTCCGGCAGGAACCCCCGTGGGACCTAACCGGCCACCAGACCATTGCCGAGGCAGCGCTGATCGAGTTCTTCAAGCGCATGCGCCCGGGCGACCCGGCCACCATCGAAAATGCCCGCCAGTTTCTGGAAGAGCAGCTTTTTGATCAGCGGCACTACGATCTGGAGCGGGTTGGGCGCTACAAGCTCAACCAGAAACTGGATCTGATGGACAAAATCCCCATGTCGCACCGTAATGTGACCCGCTGGGACATTGTCTATCTCATCCGGCGCATGATCATGATCAACAACGAAAAAGAAGACAAGGATGACATCGATCACCTTGGCAACCGCCGCGTCAAGACCGTCGGCGAGCTGGTGCAGAACAAACTGCGCATTGGCCTGCGCCGCATGGAGCGGGTGATCAAGGAACGCATGTCCATCCGCGACCAGGACCAGACCTCCCCGGTCAGCCTGATCAATATCCGTCCGGTGGTAGCCGCGCTACGCGAATTCTTTGGCTCCAGCCAACTCTCGCAATTCATGGATCAGACCAACCCGCTGGCAGAGCTGCGCAATAAACGTACGCTTTCTGCGCTGGGTCCAGGCGGTCTGCGCCGCGAGCGCGCCGGCTTCGATGTCCGCGACGTGCACCACTCGCATTACGGCCGCATCTGCCCGATCGAGACACCGGAAGGCCCGAACATCGGCCTGATTGGCCGCTTGGCCAGCTTCGCCCGGGTCAATGAGTACGGTTTTATCGAAACACCGTACCGCCGGGTGATCAAAGCCCTTTCACCGGATGATGTCCGCCTGGTCGGACGTTCCGTCGCTGAAGATTTGAAAGACGCTGAATCCGGGCAGATCATTGTTGTCTCAGGCGAGCGTATCACCAAGAAGATGCTCCCGGCGATCAAAAAGCTTGGCCAGACGACTATTTTTGTAGTTCCGTTCGTGTCGGGGGAGGTGGTTTACCTCTCCGCAGACGCAGAAGACAAATTTGCCATCGCTCAGGCCAATACGCCGCTCAACGAGTACGACGAGTTTGATACCCAGCGAATTATGTCACGTCACCACTCCGACTTTGTGGTGGCTACTCCTGACAAGGTTAATTACATGGACGTTGCCCCGCACCAGGTAGTGGGCATCAGCGCTTCACTGATTCCCTTCCTAGAGCATGACGACGCCAACCGCGCGTTGATGGGCTCGAACATGCAGGCTCAGGCGGTTCCGCTGATCAACCCCGACATCCCGCTGATTTCAACGGGGATGGAAGCCTATGCCGCGTTGTATTCCGGGCAGGTGTTGGTGGCTGAAGAAGCCGGAGACGTAGTCTCTGTCTCTGGTAAACAAATCGTCGTTCGCGGCGAATCGGGTTTGCACACTTATAACCTGCGCAAATACCAGCGCTCCAACCAGTCCACTTGCACGGATCAACGCCCGGCGGTTGTCAAAGGGCAGCATGTTCACAAGAGCGATGTGCTGGCGGATTCTTCCTCGACCGTCAACGGTAATCTGGCGCTCGGTCAAAACGTGGTGGTGGCCTTCCTCTCCTGGGAAGGCGGCAACTTCGAAGATGCCATTCTCATTTCCGAACGTTTGGTGCAGGATGACCGCTTCACCTCGGTGCATATCGAGAAATATGAAGTGGAAGCTCGCGACACCAAACTGGGCCCTGAAGAAATCACCCGCGACATTCCCAATGTTGGCGAGGACGCCATCAAAGACCTGGACGAGCACGGTATCATCCGCATCGGCGCTGAAGTTGGCCCGAATGATATCCTGGTCGGGAAAATTACTCCAAAGGGTGAAAAAGAACTGACCCCCGAAGAACGCCTGTTGCGCGCCATCTTCGGCGAGAAATCGCGCGATGTGAAAGATACCTCGCTGCGCATGCCGCACGGCGAGCGCGGCAAAGTAGTGGACGTCAAAGTCTTTACCCGCGAAGATAACACGGACCTCTCGGCCGGCGTGGATATGATGGTGCGCGTTTCTGTTGCGCAGCGCCGCAAGATTACTGCTGGCGATAAGATGGCCGGTCGCCACGGGAACAAAGGTGTGGTCTCCCGCGTGGTTCCGGTTGAAAACATGCCTTTCCTGGAAGATGGTACTCCCGTCGATATCATCCTCAACCCCCTGGGCGTCCCTGGCCGTATGAACATCGGTCAGGTGCTGGAAACCCACCTGGGCTGGGCAGCGCTGCGCCTCGGTTTCCGCGCTGTGAGCCCCGTCTTTGACGGCGCTAACGAGCAGGAAATTGAAGCTGAACTGGGCCGCGCCTGGATGATTGACGAGGCCTGGAAGGAAGCCGCCGAGCAGGGTTGGGCCTGGTTAACCGAACAGACCTACGACCCGAACAATATCCGCGATGATGATGAAGTTCGCCTGCTTTATATGGAACAGATCCTGGCGGGGTCAGAGTATGACATGGACCGCATTGCCTACGATGAATCGTATGCCCGCTGGGCTGTGTTAGAAACCTGGCTGCGCAACAAAGGTTACAAACCCGAAGATTTGTTGGCCAAACGCGAAAAAGTGAATTCTGATCCCGATTTGGATATCAAGGATCAACGCGCCATCGATACCTGCACGCGCATGTGGCTCGATAAAAACGAGGCTGAGTACGATGCCAAGGCCACCAGCGCTGAAATTCGCAAGATTGCCGAGAACTTCACTGCCCGCACCGGCATTCCGCTCCCGGTAATTGGCAAGATGCTCCTGCGCGATGGAAAATCCGGATTGCCTTACGACAATCCGGTGACCGTGGGCGTAATGACGATGCTCAAGCTGCACCACCTGGTCGAGGACAAAGTCCACGCCCGCTCCACCGGCCCGTACTCGCTGGTAACCCAGCAGCCGCTGGGAGGTAAGGCTCAATTCGGCGGTCAGCGCTTTGGTGAAATGGAAGTATGGGCGCTGGAAGCTTATGGCGCTGCCTACACCCTGCAGGAAATGCTCACCGTCAAGTCGGATGACATTCAGGGACGCGTTTCCACCTACGAGTCGATCGTCAAGAGCGAGCCGATCGAAGAACCCAGCCTGCCGGCTTCCTTCCGCGTTCTGGTAAAGGAACTGCAAAGCCTTGGCCTGGCGATGGAAGCCACCATGGACACGGGCGAAGTGATCAAGTTTGGCAAGGACGAAGAGCGCGTTCGCCCACCGCAGACCTCCACCGGATTGCTGGGTGTTGGCCAAGAGTTTGATGATTTGTTGTAAGGAGCAGGTGAAAGGTTGACGGTCGAAATTTGTAATGATATAATCGATCTTCGTGCCTTTCCTGTTCGCGAACGTTAACCGGACAATCATGAGGCCATCATTGCACCCGATGGCCTCCCTTGTTGAAAAGAAAGACAGAATTCATCTGGCGGGGATACCGCCACAGGAACACTCGACTGGAGACAAACGAAAGTGCCAACCATTAACCAATTGATCCGCAAAGGTCGCCAGACCAAGAAGGCCAAGAGCAAAGCCCCGGCTCTGCAATACACCTTCAATTCGATGCATCAGCATCGCACGCGCCAGGACTCTGGCGCACCGCAGAAACGCGGCGTATGCACCGTCGTCCGCACCATGACCCCGAAGAAACCAAATTCGGCGCTGCGGAAGATTGCCCGCGTTCGGCTTTCGAACGGGATCGAAGTTACAGCCTACATCCCGGGCGAAGGTCACCAGTTGCAGGAGCACTCGGTGGTTTTAGTGCGCGGCGGTCGTGTCAAGGACCTGCCGGGTGTACGTTACCACATTGTGCGCGGCACTCTGGATACCACTGGTGTTGCCAAACGGTCTCAGAGCCGGTCAAAGTATGGCGCCAAAAAGGCCGCCAAGAAATAATTTAGTTCCCAGGACGGAGAAGGTTACATGCGTCGTACTAAACCCGAAAATCGCGTAATTATTCCAGACGTTCGCTACAACAACGTCTATATTACAACCTTCATTCACCGCATTCTACGCAGCGGCAAGAAAAGCACTGCCACCAGTGTGGTTTATGAAGCGCTCGACATGGTTCAGGAAAAGACTGGCCGCAACCCGGTTGAGATTTTTGAACAGGCGCTTAAGAATGTCGGCCCGGCGATGGAAGTTCGCCCCCGCCGTGTTGGCGGCGCCACCTATCAGGTGCCGATCGAAGTTCCCTCCGGCCGCCGTGTTGCGCTGGCCATGCGCTGGATTTCCGATGCCGCTCGCGCCCGCACCGGTAAATCGCTAGCTGAGAAACTCTCGGCTGAGTTGATGGATGCGGCCAACAACACGGGTACTTCGGTTCGCAAACGCGAAGAGTCCCACAAAATGGCCGAAGCCAACCGTGCGTTCTCCCATTATCGGGTTTAATTTATCATTACGCTTTCATTATTGAGTATCGAATCATGCCTCGTACTTTTCCGTTAGATAAGTGTCGTAATATCGGGATTATCGCCCACATCGACGCCGGGAAAACCACGACGACCGAGCGAATCCTGTTCTACACCGGGCGGACTTACCGCATCGGCTCTGTAGACGACGGCACGACTGTGACGGACTGGATGGCGCAAGAACGCGAACGTGGGATTACCATTGTGTCGGCGGCGGTAACTGCCGAGTGGAAGGGGTATCAGATCAATGTGATCGACACCCCGGGCCATATCGATTTCACCGCCGAAGTACAGCGCTCCCTGCGAGTTCTGGATGGAGGCGTGGTCATTTTCGATGCCGTGCAGGGCGTTGAACCGCAAAGTGAGACCGTCTGGCGTCAGGCGGATCGCTATCTGGTTCCGCGCATTTGCTTTGTTAATAAGATGGACCGCACCGGGGCTTCTTTTGAGCGGACGATCGAGTCGATTCGTTTGCGCCTGGGAGCAAATCCCATCCCCATGCAATTGCCAATCGGTGAGGAATCTGGATTCCGCGGCGTGGTCGATCTGCTGACCATGCGGGCGACTGTCTGGGATGACGAACTTGGCAAAGAACCGATTGAGAGCGATATTCCAGCGAACCTAAAAACCGGTGCCGAAGAAGCGCGTAATGTGATGGTCGAAAAGATCGCGGAATTTGATGATGACCTCATCATGAAATTCCTCGAAGGCCACTCCATTTCAATTGAAGAGCTTAAATCGGTACTGCGCAAAGCTGTCATTGAGAATAAAGCCACCCCGGTATTTGCAGGCTCATCGCTAAAAAACAAAGGCGTGCAGCCAGTGCTGGATGCTGTAATCGATTATCTGCCTTCGCCGTTGGAAATTCCTGCGGCAAAGGGTTACGCTCCGGATGATTCTGAAACCCTACTGGAACGCCCGGTGGATGACAATGCGCCTCTGGCGGCCCTGGTTTTCAAGATCGTTGCTGATCCGTATGTTGGGCGGTTGGCCTATTTCCGTGTCTATTCCGGAAAAGTAGTCCAGGGCGAGGCGGTTTTAAATCCGGCGAAAGGCCGCCGTGAACGCATTGGACGCATGGTACGCATGTACGCTGATCGCCGCGAAGATATTACCGAAGTCTATGCGGGTGATATTGGCGCGGTATTAGGATTGAAAGACAGCTTCACCGGCGACACGTTGACCGATCCCAAAGATCCCATCATCCTGGAAAGCATCACCTTTCCCGAGCCGGTTATTTCGATTGCCGTGGAACCCAAGACCACTGCCGACCAGGACCGGATGGCCGAAGCGCTGCGTCGCTTGGCGGAAGAAGACCCAACCTTCAAGGTCCGCACCGATGAAAGCACCGCTCAGACCATCATTTCCGGCATGGGCGAGTTGCATCTGGATATTATTGTTGACCGTATGATGCGTGAATTCCGCGTTCAGGCCAATGTCGGGCGGCCGCGGGTTTCTTATCGCGAAACCATCTCGCGCGCTGTCCCGGAAATCAATTACAAGTACGCCAAGCAAAGCGGCGGTCATGGCCAGTACGGGCACGTCGTCTTCAGCATGGAACCGCTGGAGCGCGGTAACGGCGTCAAGTTCGAGAACAAAATCATTGGCGGCTCCATCCCCAAGGAATATATTCCGGCGGTGGAAAAGGGCGTCAAGGAAGCCGCAGAATCCGGCATCATCGCCGGGTATCCGGTCACGGACATTTTAGTGCGGTTGATCGACGGTTCGTACCACGAAGTGGACTCGAGCGAAATGGCCTTCAAGATGGCCTCCATTTTTGCCTTCAAAGAAGGAATGCAGCGCGGCGGGCCTACTTTGCTTGAACCAATTATGAAAGTGGAAGTTGTTGTCCCAGAAGAATATCTGGGCGACATTATTGGACAGCTCAATGCGCGCCGCGGCGAGATCCAGGGCATGGAAATTCGCCCAGGCAACGCCCAGGCCGTGCGGGCGCTGGTTCCTTTGGCCGAAATGTTCGGCTATACAACGGATTTGCGGTCAGCAACCCAGGGCCGCGGTGTTCAAACAATGGAATTTGACCATTACGCCTCGGTCCCCGAGAGCGTCAAAGCCAAAGTCACCAATTCCTAATCAAACTAGCAGGATTTTTTCTTTCAAGGAGAGTCTAGTACCATGGCAAAGCAGAAATTCGATCGCAGCAAACCGCATTTGAACGTAGGGACGATGGGTCACATTGACCACGGCAAGACGACCCTGACTGCGGCCATCACCAAATATTGCTCATTTTTGGGCAACGCA
>Ga0209317_1001653_pt1 | contig 18567 bp, 10 predicted proteins | sample RifGroB2_FD_183994 | JGI IMG/M metagenome (GOLD analysis project Ga0209317, IMG submission 183994) | Soil microbial communities from Rifle, Colorado, USA - Groundwater B2 (SPAdes) (version 2) | ecosystem: Environmental > Terrestrial > Soil > Unclassified | place: Rifle, Colorado | collected... | reverse complement strand
CGGGAAACAGGTGCACCTTCCTTTCATTGGGGAGGTCGACCAGCTGAAAACGGTGCGCAAGGGCGCTGAACGCCGGCGTGAGCGCGATGGTGATCAGTACTGAAATTAGCAGGGTCGATAAGAAGATCATTTAGGGCCTTGGGCAAAGGGCTATTGCGGGATGAACCGCTCCAGCACCGGGATTATCTCTCGGGTGAACCCCTGAAGGCGCACCTCGGCCTCGGCAAGCTGCTCCGTCGGGTAGACCGGCGTGATTACCCGCACCAGCGCCCCGTCGGTCCGGCGCCGGGTCAGGGCGTCCCAGAAGGTATAGAACTTCAGCTGCCAGGCACTGGTCAGAATCCTGCCGCGCTGGGGGAACCAGTAATAGGTCAATTCCTTCATGCCACCCTTTTGCATGTAGGCGCGGTTCACCCGCATGGCGCCGGCAGGCTGCGCCAGGGGGACCTCCACCCCCCCGGATTCCTCGAAGACCCAGCCGCTGCCCGGCAGACAGGTGGCCGGCGAATGGATCGATTTTCCCTTGGTCTGGCTGCCGTAGTAGGCTGCGTAGAAACTGACCGTCTTCCCTTGGGGGTCGCGGTAGTCCGCCATGGCATAGTCGTCGAGCTTCAGCGTGTCGAGATAGAGTTGCTCCATCTTGGTCCGGCTCCCCTTCCAGCCGGAGAGCTCCAGAGGGAACTCGCTAAAGGAGCGGGCCGGGACCAGCTTCTGCCTGAAATCGATGCCGTTCGCCGCGGCCAGGGTCGCAAAGAGCAGCAGCACCGGCAGCGCCAGTTGTGCCGGGACTGCCACGCCTCGGCTGGGCGCCCGCTCCGGCGCCTCTCCCTCCGGTTCCGGCTCCATCGGCCGCGGCTCCGGACCCGGGAGGTACCTCTTGAAAAGCCTCAGTTCAAGAAGGAGCAAACCGAGACTTAGCATGAAGATGAACCAGCCGGAGAAATCGTGAAAAAACCCTTCCGCCACGACGGGCCCGAAGAACTGGTACAGGATCCCCACCGACGCGATGCGCATCCCGTTGGTGACCACGGAGACCGGGACGGCCGACAGCACGAAGAGCACCCTCTTCCAGAGGGGGGCGCGGTAGTAATGGGCAAGCAAAAGGGCCAGCACCAGAAGCGGGATGAAGTAGCGCAGTCCGCTGCAGGCGTCGACCACCTGGAGCTGGGTGAACCCCAGGTCGATGACGTTTCCTTCCCGATAGGCCGACAGACCGCCGAGCCGCATTATCCACACCCCGAGCCACGAGGAGATGAGCTTGAGCTCCAGGGTGACCATTGTGTTCAGGTAGTTTGGCAGGGGAAACATGGCCAGCAACAGGAGCAGGGGAAACCGGAGCATCTTGAGCCAACGGCTCCCCATCCAGCTCCATAGCATGCCGAGCAGAACCAGCCAAAAGGAGAGGTACAGCGTGAAGAACTCGCCGGAGAGCTCGCCCAACCAGTAGAGCACGATTCCGGCGCCGATCGGCCAAAGCCCCTTCCAGGTAGGCGTCCCGGGGGTCCGCCCCAGGGCGGCTCGCATCTGGTAGACCAGATAGGCTGCTATCGGCGGGATAAAGGCGCTGGAGCTGTAATCCTCCCGCACCCAGTCGACCGTGGCCAGCCAGGAGAAGGCATCCTGGTAAAGGGCGCCCAGGAGCACGGCAAGGAGCACCGAAGTGCAGACGGTACCGATATGGGCCGAAGTAAGTGATTTCACGGGCGAAGGCTCCTGGTGAAACTCGGGACATGAGGCGCCGTCGCGGCAGGGGCTATGCCGCGACGGAAACGCCAGATGCAATTTAAACGGTTCTTATTGAGACGAGGTTACAAACGGAACAAACTTAGGGAACATCGGAGTTGCGTTAAGGGGAGTTGAGGCCGGTTTTGCCGGCAGGAGGGTGCAAGACAGGTCGGCGGGCGCCCAGCATCAGCCTGAGCTTCAGCCCGAGAGCCTTGAGGGCGAACAGGGGGAGCACCCTCTGCCTCTTCAGGCGGGAGGGCTCCTTGGCCAGGCGGTAGAGCCACTCCAGGTTGAGCCGGCAAAAGACGGCCGGCGCCCGCCTGACCCGCCCGGTGACGGCATCCAGCGAGCCGCCGATCCCCTGGCAGACGCGCACCGAGGTCAGCTCCGCCCGGTGCGTCGCGTACCACTTTTCCTGTCGCGGCGAGCCGAGCGCCAGGAACAGGATCTGGGCGCCTGAGGCATTTATCGACTCGATCAGTTCCGGCATCCGCTCCGGCGGCACGAAACCGTTGGCCCGGCCGGCGATCTTCAGCCCGGGATAGCGACCCGTGAGGACCTGCGCCGCTTCAAGGCTCACCTCCTCGCGCGCGCCGTAGAGGAAAATCCCGTATCCTTTCGCCGCCGCCAGACGGCAGATCTCCTCCATCAGCTCCACACCCGGCACCCGGGAGAGCCGCGCCCGGTGCAGCAGGCGCGCCGCAAGCACGACGCCGATGCCGTCCGGGATCAGCAGGTCGGCGCTGCGAAACGCCTCATGAAGTGCGGGATTGCCGGGGACCGAAAAATTCTTCTCCGGATTGACGGCAAAGATGACGTGGGGACGCTCGCCCCATTCCACGAACTCCTCGACCTTTGCCACGGCCTGTCCCATGGTGACGGGGTCGACCCAGGTCTCCAGTATAGCCAGTCTTCCCTTCATAGCGCGCCTCCCAGGGCATCCAGCCAAGCGTTATCCGGGGCAGCGCCCCAACCGATCACCGTCCGAAACGAAACGGACCGGCAGGCACCCCGTTTTCGGCAGCGCAGCACGCCTGCCGGAACCTTGCTGCCGTACGCCGGCGCATACCACCCCAAGAGGGGGTCCAGCTCCCCCTGCAACAGTTCGAGATGGCAGCCGTCCAGGAGCGTCAGCCAGATCCGGCGCTCTCCCCTGCTGATGTACCACCAGCCGTCCTCCCGGCTGACGGCGGCATCGGGATGCAGGTGGAAGTGCAGTGCGAAGTCGTGCTCCCCTGCCCCGGAAAAGCTGTCCCTGACCACCAGGGCGCCCGGCGCATGGAGAAGGGCACGGCGGTGCAGCACCGGTTCAGGGAGACGGCGATAACCGTCGTGCTCGGCCTCCACGAGATATCCCGCATCAACCTCTGCGCGGCGCAGCACGCGGCAGCCGAAGGGGTTGCTCCAGATGAAGCCGGTTTCCTGGACCGCCTGGTCCACTCCGTCCACCGTGACGGTATTGTGGGCCGAGGTGCTCTTGAAGTAGCGTCGCCAGGAAGGTTCGCCGTTGTAGCGGTAGGTCCCGGGATCGACCAGCAGCTCTGCCCCCCCCAGGGAAAGGGTGAGGGAAAGGGCGTCGGCATGGCCGTGGTTGTTGAGCGGCGGCATGCCGAGCGGGCCGTGGTCGAAGGTGAGCCGGAGTCCCCCCTCCTCGTTGACCACCGTGTAGCCCGCCGCGGCGAAGGTGCGGACCCCCGGCTGCCGGCACTCCCCCCCCTCCCGCGCCGGCGCCAACCCGGGAGCCAGGGCGTGGCCGTCGTCGGAGTCGCCCAGGGAGGGATAGCGCCCGGCGCAGTCGGAAAAGGCGGTCAGAAACGCCTCCCCCTGCCGCAGCCGGGGCTTCCAGTCGCTGCAGTCGTGCAGCGCACTCCCCTCCAGGAAGTCGACAGTCAACCAGTACAGGTCGAGCACGAAGCGGTGATAGGAAAGCGACTGCTCCAGCGGCCCGCCGTCGTCGAGGACCTGGCGCGCCAGTTCCTGCCGCAGCAGGGCGATTCCCCTGGCGAGCCAGAGCCTGCCCCGTGCTGAGCCGCGGAACATCGCCCCGGCGAAGACCAGCCCGACCGCTTCGCACACCGTGTGGTTGCCGAGCGAGGAGTAGAGCGAGAGGTTCGCCTCGGTCCAGCTGGCATGGGCATAGGCGGCGTCGCTCACCCTCCTGAAAGCGCTGTCGTCCAGGTTTGCCAGAAGCTTCAGGGCGTAAAAGAAGACCGGTATGCGCAGGCCGCATTCCATGGCCGAGCGGTAGTTCGGTCCGGCAAGAAACGGGTTGGCGTCGAGCCAGCGCAGCAGCTCGTCGCGGGCAAAGCTCCGTGCCCTCTCACCCGCGCCCTCCTCCCCCCTCTGTGCCAGGGAGGCGAGCGATAAGGTGACGTGCTGCAGCCGAGCGGGCTCCCAGACAGCCCTGATGTCCGCGTTGGGGGCCTCCCCGGCCGCCGCCGGCTGCCTACGCCCGGCCAGTTCCGCTTCCCAGCGCAGCAGGGTCTCCGGATCCGTGTTCAGGGTGAAGCGTGTCCCGCTGAGTATCGACTCGACGCTCGCCGCACCAGCCTCCCGATGAAAGGTCGGGAGCGCCAGGGCGCGAATGACCGAGGGATCCGCTTCGGGAGCCGTAAAGGGGAGAGCGCCACTGCGCACCGCTCTCCTGAACCGGCCCGCCCGCACCGTCTGGCGCACACGATAGGTGAGTTCGGGGAGCGAGGCATGCTTCAGACGCGAGAGCAGGAAATTGAACATGGGAGGCCACCGATGATATCGGATCAAAGAGATTGATCTACAAAGCCAAGCAAATTGGCTCAAGAGTAAGGCAAGACACTAGCAGGAGATTGTTACATCCGCACGACAGCTGTCTTAAACTTTGGCAGGAAAGGAGAGAGACAAGTGGTGGCAGACGATGTCAGGTTTTGGTGGCGGGACTTGCGCCTCATCGGTAGCATTGGCGAGGGTTCCGAAACAGCGGCACTGCAGTCATTGATAGCAAACCTGCGCCGCTGCCGGCAGTTAACCTGAACCAGCTTATGGCATACACGCTTCATGCGGAGACAGCGGTCACCCTGGAGGAAAAGGATTATTACAACGTCATTTCAACAAGGTAATATCTTGATGACACACTTTTTATGGCTTGATTTCAATCTTAGGTTCCTGTAGTTAAAATATGGACGTAAAAAATGGGTAGTCGGCTGACCTTTATATAAAGGAACCAGAGGCCCCCGGATACATGACGACGCACCTGTTGCGGTCATTGTCTCCGGGGGTTCATTCTTTTGCAGACATGAGGGCAAACGGAAATGAGAGGGAGAAATAAACCGATGGCGAGATATTTCACTGCTATTGCCCTGATTCTATGCTGCTTTCGCCTTGCCGCGGGACAGCCGTATCTTCAACGAGGTGGCACGAATCTCATAACAAACCCTGACATTTATGGTTCAACCGGATGGGTGCTTGGCGGCAGCTCTGTTTATGACAATGCTATATCCGGAGACAGCGGCACTGGCTCAATGAAAATGAGCATTCCCTATCCGGCAAGCAATTACAGCTATATTGAATCTTCCGGCCTGATAGCGGTCATGCCTGGGAAGACCTATACATTATCATTCAATATGCGCAGTGATATCTTTCCGCCGCCTGGGCCGACTTTGTATGCCGGTTTTTATGATTCAAATCACGTTTTCGTGCGCAATTCTCTTGGTTCTGATCAAAGCGTTACCGCCACAGATTCCTGGGAGGAATGCGTTTTCCTGTTCCGTCCTCAGCCTGGCGAAGTTTATCTAAAAATCAAAAGTACTGTGATGTTCCAGCCTCTTAACTACACCCCCGGTTCGGTTTGGTTGGACAACATATATCTTGGGGAAGGCATTGGTTTTGGGCAGGCACCAACAACCAAGACATCATTCAATGGGGCTCAAACCAAAGTTGATGAGCTTGGCAACGTGGAAGTTTACCAGGACGGCATCTGGGTTCCATTTTTTCCGATAGGCATTTACGCGGATGGCCGCCGAACAGATTGGGCAGATTATTCCAATCAGGGATTCAACACCCAGATGTGGGCAAGTTCATATCCGACTATTCAACGGGCAAAAAATGCCACCTCTAGCTTTAATCCGAATGGCATGATGTCGGGATTGCAGATTGCCGATTATACCAATACCGGAGAATACAATTATGGCAACCTTTCCCTGCTGACTACCCGGATCAGCGAAATTGCAGACAATAATCTGATGGATAGTTTGTTATGGTATTACTGGGACAATGAAAATAGCTACAGCGAGTGGGACAATCCGCTGTCTGTGACCGACAAAATCAAGGAGCTCGATCTGGATGCGGGCGGTAACCGTTTGCATCCGATCTATGCTTTACAAGGGAATGAAGGCATTGCCAGAAAATACAATAGCAGCAATGTTCACATGACAGACGTGGTCGGCGGTTATGTCACCCAGGCTACCTCCGCGACACATCCCGATGAGTCCCGTGGAGCGTTGCAACTGGTAACGCTGGACAATATCGAACAGCAGCGCAATCCGGTGGTGCTGGCCCAAATTAATCATGGGGTTGGCATGCTATTCAGGCCCAGAATTTTCACAGCCATTGCCAAAGGCGCTAAGGGCATTGGTTTCTGGAAAGACGATGTAGATGGAGGCACGCTAGGTAGTGATGCCATTCCGGTACAAGACCAGCCATGGTGGGATGATCTGCCAAATATCCGTCGTGAAATCGACCAGTTACTTCCAATTATCCGTATGCCGCATTGGACCAACTGGAGTTTGAGTTCCGATAACAGCCTAACTGATTACGGTACGCGCGATTATCAGGGCACTGGGTATGTAATTGTTACCAATGAAAAGGATTCAGCCCAATCCGTCACTTTCACCATTTTCAACCTGCCTTATGCTGCAAGCGCTGCGAAAAATTTCTTCACCGATGAAATTGAAGCCGACGTCAATAACAATCAATTTACCGTTACGATACCCGCCTACGGGTCAAAAGTTTATCTGCTGCAAAACAAGGCCTGTACGCCAACAAGCTATGCCCTCGGCTTGACAGTTGCCGGGAACGGTTCAGGATCGGTGCTCAGCACCCCGTCCGGCATCTCCTGCGGCAGCAACTGCGTTGGCAGTTATACAGCCTGCACACCGGTAACCTTGACGGCAACTGCCGCCAATGATTCCACCTTCGTAGGCTGGTCCGGCAGCGGGTGCAGCGGCACTCAATCGTGCTCGATCAATCTCACCAGCGACACCGATCTGTTTGCCATTTTTGCCAAGACACCTCCAGGCATTTCCCAGCCTCTCAACCAATGGACCGCCATGGGGCTGGAAGAGGTGTCGGCATATGCTATCGACCCCGCCAATCCGACAGTCTTCTACGCCGGACTCAGCTACAACAAGCTCATGAAGTCCGGGGATAGCGGCCAAACCTGGAGTGAAATAGCCATCAATCCGCCCTGGCCTGCGAATGCGAGTCCTATGGCGCTGCTTGTCGACCCGACCACCACGCCGACGACAGTCTACGTAGGAAACTTCTCCGGAGTTTACAAGAGCACCGATGGTGGGATGACGTGGCGGGCTTTCAATGACGGGCTGTCCAGCTATTCATACAAGGATGTCACCAAACTTGCCCGTGACCCGCGCGCCAATTGCATCTATGCCGGGAGTAGATCTCACGGTCTCTTCCGGTTGAACAAGGGAGTCGACGGCAGCGGCACATGGCAACATCTGATGTCTTGGAACTTTAACAATTTTGCCGTTGATCCGACTAATGCAAACAACCTGTATCTCGGATGGGAAGGGGTGTTCAAAAGCAGTGATGGTGGCGCCACCTGGTCAGGAATTCTGAATGGCTGGCCGTCTTGGGACTGTGAAGACTGTGGGTTGCTTGATGCTTATGAACTGGCGATCGATCCCTTTGACCCAAGCATTGTCTATGCTACGGCTGGCTACACACATCTTTACAAGTGGAACAACAATGCTCAGAGCTGGGCAAAGGTAGCGCTGAATTCCGGCCCTGAAACCGCGACCAGCATCGGCATTCCACTCTTCGATCCGGCGAAACCGGGCACCATGTACGTCGCCACCGATCTAGGGGTATGCAAGAGCAGCGACAGCGGTTCGACCTGGCAGATATTAGGCGGGACGGAGATAGTACCGTGGTCTGCGCGATTGACGCTTGATCCCATCAATCCGCAAATCCTCTATGCCACAATGGGTGTGAATGGCGGCGTACTGCGCTTCATCCAGTCGCAATAATCCATTGGGAGGTCAGGGCTAGGGAAAATGCACAGCTCGCTGTATCGATGAGCTGGCACCTTGTTAGCTGATGGCCATACGTGCACCAACTGCTACGGCAGGCGTTCCCTCCTCACCGCCCACCGAACCGTGCCGCCCGCACCGTCTGACGCACACGGTAGGTGAGTTCGGGGAGCGAGGCATGTTTCAGACGCGAGAGCAGGAAATTGAACATGGGAGGCCTTGTCACCCGGCGCGGTCGAGGGATTGATCAGAAAAGACGGACCGGATTTGAATCCGCCGTACCCGGATAGTAGCAGCGGATTGTTACAGGGAAACGACAGCGGCCTTGAAATTTGCCAAGAAGATGGCGCAGATTGTCAGGAGGGAAGCCGCACCACTTCTCAGGTACGGATCGATTTCATGATCTTGAAGGTGGCAAGCGTTGCGGCATGGATTTCCCGAAAAGGGATCGGCGCAGCCTTCCCGGCGACGACGGCATCGACGAAGCCCTTGTGGGCGTAAGGGAGAGTCGTAGGGGACGGGGTTGAGTTGTCGAACTTCGGCCCTGGGCCAGCCTTGGCATGCCGGAGTGGATGCTGATCCAACCGTGAAGAATTCATTTTTTTCGACGCTAGTCGACGATACACTCACGGGCGGGATACCCAGCACGCCCGTTCAGATCGGCACATGCGGGACTACCGCACACGACTCCGGCCTCGGGTCAGACGCAGAGACGTTGATTTGACTATGAGTGAACTACTAATCGGCCGACCGTAATGAAATTGTATGGGCCAATGGTTGCATCAGGGATCTTGAATAACCAAATTGGCGATGTAGAGGTCCGCATTCGTTCCTGTGTTTTGCCATTGGAAATTGGCGATAGATCCGAGATTAAAGCCAGCGATATAGGCAACGTTATCAGCCAACACCGTGCCATCCAAAACAATTGTATACGTACGATTCACGACATCATTTCGGAACTTGACACGATGCCATGTATTGACAGCCACATCGATCGGATAGGTAATGTTTGTTCCGCTGGCAGGAACAAGAGTCAATCGCCACGTTGAAGGGGTGTGTTGTCCAATTTTCAGCCCTACGTCGCGCAAACCAGCAGTTCCAGTGGAGGGTCTAACCTCTAAATTAACCGAGCCGCCCGGATGGTTATCGACGTAAACGTCAAAAGACACAGAGGTCATGCTTCTGTCTCTGGGAAGATTCAACCAATAAACCTGCGTTGTTCCCGATTGATGCTGAAACACCGCAGAATGGGTCAATCCCGGTGGCACAACTTTGCTCGATATAGTGGCCGAACTGTAGGCTTGACCACTGAGGGAAGTCCATCGCAAATCGGCAGTGAGGTCGGTATCAACAGTCATCTTCTCAAATCTGTCGGACAATGTATTGAATGCCAAAGCGACGTCATGTAGTGCACCGCTGCTCATTGCCCACTTTTGTGCGTCATTGAGCGAGGAATACCAATATAGAGCCACTCCACTTTCTGGAGACTTGCGCAGATAATAATCCAACTGCCTATTCAGCAGGACGGCATCGCGCGACTGAATTGAACCACCAAGGGGGTACTCATAATTGCCGGGCATTTCGGCGAATCGGCCGGGGAATGGCGAGGTGGCTCGGGCATTCAGTAACTTCCAGTGAGAGGTTGGCACTGGTCCATAATCCATGGCGTATGCCACATCCACCCAATCGTTCTGAACCCACAACCACTCGTTCCGGCCTTGGTCACTGTAGTCGCCCGTTTTTTCAGGAGCACCGCTCGTGGTGATCACCACTTTCGGCTTGATGTTCTTAACTCCCTGGCTCACTCGCTGAACAATGTCTGAGACGGCATTAGCCTGCCAAGTCCTTAGACGGGCCAGAGCTGCTGCCGTTATATTCGGATAATTGGCAATCTGGTCCGCACTGTACGCTCCCAAACCAAAAATCGCATCATATTCCGCAATTGCGGAACTCGATGTTGATACTCCGCCGGTGCGGATGAAATCCAAGTTTATGCCGTCGACGTCATAATGTTTGGCAAATTCCACAATTTCATTGACTATCCAATCACGGAAATTGGCATCATGTACCTCAAACATGCCTGCCGGCGTTCCCACTTGTGGAGCGACGTTCGCGGGGTGCCAGCCCGCGACTTGGCGAGCTCCTACCGTAAACCATCCCTGCACTTCGATGTTGTTGTTATGAGCTTGGGTAATCAAGGCTTCCAAAGGATCAGTAGCCGCGAAATAAGAAGCATACCGAGAATCGAGGGTGGTACCTGTTCCTGTTCCAGTTGTGGCGGACGTGTCGTAAATGGCACCCCATCCGTGCCAGACACATGGAATAAATGTATTTAGATGTGCCCCGCTGAGATTACTGATCGTGGTGGCCACCCCATCGGTCAGATATTTGTCCTGTTCATCCAGAATTGCCCGCGTTTCCAAGAGCAAACCTGTATTCGGATCTGTTCGCAGCAACCGACTGGGAAGCGGTGTCTCGTATTCCGGAGCCTCGAACGGCGGATAGTTCCTGGGCTGCGCACTGACTTCAACGTCATATAGCTCAACTGTTGCAGTTTTCGTACTTCCAGCCGATTTCCACATACTGAATCTGACCTTCCTGATGCTACTCCATGAAGGACTACCGGATGCGTAGGGTGGGTCCATGTTGACTTTAAGGAGCCGGAAGTAGTTCCAACCTTCGTGCAATTGGTAAACGCCTCCCGCGTAGTAATTACTCCAAGTACCGTCGCTGAAGTAGAACGACAGATGATCAATTGCGTCGGCATTCGTGACTTTGGCCCACCCCCCGATGTAGGTGAATTCTCCGTTATTATTGGGGGACGACAAGTCAAACGCCGAGTCATATGCCGTCTCCCAGTTACCGCGGTTACCATCTGCAATTGTGCTCATATCGCAGGTGAATTGATAACCGCATGTGCGATGGTTAAACTTCGTAGCTACCGGATCGCTACCGGCATATGTAGTCCATGATGTTGTGTCCATGGAAAAAGGCTTGATGGCCCGCCAATGTTCGCTAGTGGGGGGGGTAAACACTTGGTCACCGATGTTGAAACCCGTGCTGTCATACTTGTCGATGTTATCTAAGCGAATATTATCTACAAAACCTTCCAAATTATTCCCTTCTCCGTTATTAAGAGAGCCCGTTCCACTGGACGTCATACCGATAAAGACTCGATTTCCGTTGATATTTTCCACTGCGGATGTTACGGGAAGAGAACCGTTGGTAACACACCCCATCAATTTGCCATCAATAAATAGTTGAAACACCCCGACGGTGGTATTCCACGTCACCGCTACGTGATGCCAAACATCGGGCAACCAGTCATTTGCGCCGAAACTGTCTGTGGTGACAGTGACCAAACCTCCACCTGTGCTGTTATCACCGAAGTACAGATTGAGTCGGTTATTCTCTGGTCCTCCCGACTGAAGGGACCAATACCAACGTTTGCCGTCCGTGAAAGAGACCCAGCCCCCGAACAACGCAATTGGCTGCGCGTTCGTTGAAAGGCTGTAGGGCGTCCTAAAGAATCCTTCCGCCGTTCCGCGAGAGCGGGAAATGGTACCTGCGGCCAACCCCATATAACGTACGCCGTCGCGTCCGCCATGAATATCCAGAGCAGCAGAGTCAGGAACAACCGAAGTCGGATTGATGGGAGCAATCATATAGCCAGAAATCGTCGTCTTACCTGGAGTGGAGTTAGCGGGCAAATCGACGGTTTCATCGGATGCGGTGCTGTAGACAGTTTGACTAAGGCTGCTTCCGGCCAACATGTAATCCGGCGTCGGCCCGGTTTGAGTATTGTTGTAATTCGCGACAAATGTGGTTTCCGCGTGTACGAGTGCACTGCCTCCGGCTAACACTAATCCGACAAGTGTCAATTGAAGTGTCATAATCCATGATGTGCTTAACCATATCATTTGCAATCCTCCCTTTTTGCAGAGCAGGCCTCTCTTTGCTTCTTTGAGATACACTCTCACCATCTCAGCCACGTTTCCGTTAACCTGACCGTGGGTCTTTTTCAACTGCTTTTGATAGATCTCCGAGCGATTCACTTCTGTGGGGCGAAAATACCTCGGATAAATCTCTCTACAAGTACCTCCCATAAGACATCAAGGCGCCAGATGCTCCTGTTTCTCCATCGACCGATAGGAAAGGGGACTCTCTGTCATCGTCTACCTTTGGCTAGTATTGCCCTTTGCCGTTTTGCCATGGTCGTTGAGGGCCTTCATCACCTTGGAGATCACCCAATCCGGTATCGAAGGCAAGCTCAATCAATCATGAGTAGTAAGTTGAGTTGTTGTAGGGTAATGCACCAAGCGGTAACCATTAGCTCGGATTCCCATGAACATCCAATGGGCCAAAGGCAGACATGAAGATTATCCTAACTCCCAGGGTTGCGGTAGGAGGACCACTTTCCCGGTACGGATCGACTCGATGATCTTGAAGGTGGCGAGCGTTGCGGCATGGATTTCCCGGAAGGGGATCGGCGCACCCTTCCCCGCGACGACGGCATCGACGAAGCCCTGAACGCACCCCATCTGACCCTTGTCCTGGCTGGCCAGGCGCTTTTCGCTCTTCTTGCCGCCGGCATGAACGGTGAGCGATCTGAAATCGTCCAGCAGCAGCGTGTTGCGGTTGGCGAAAATTTCCACCCGCTCCTTGGGGCACCCCTTGTCCCCGTCGGCAAAGTAACAGATGGTGCCGATGGAGCCGTTTGCGAAGGCGAGCGTGACGGTAACGGAATCGCGCAACTGCCCCGGGGCGTCCAGGGCGGCGGCATGCACCGAGACCGGGAGGGAGCCGGTCATGAAGATCAGGAAATCGACGAAATGGCAGACCTCGCCTATCACCCTCCCCCCTCCCACGGCCGGGTCCTGGATCCAGGAGTCGGCGGGGATGGAACCGGCGTTGATCCGATAGACGGCGGAGATGGGGAAATCGCCGACCACGCTTTTCATGGCCTTAGCCAGCGGGGAGAAGCGGCGGTTGAAGCCGACCATCAGCAGCGGTTCGCCGTCGCCCCGATCCGGGGAGGCGTACAGCGCCGCTATCTGCTCCAGCTCCTGCTCGGTGAGGCAGAGCGGCTTTTCCACGAAGACGTGTTGCCCCGCATCCAGCGCCTGCATGACATAGCCGGCATGGGAATCGTGGCGGGTGGCTATGAAGACGGTGTTGATGCGCCCGTCGCGCAGGATTTCCCCTGCGTCGCCGCTGCAGAAGGCAAACCCGAAGCGGTCCGCCACGGAGCGCGCCCCGGCGCTGCTGCCGGTGGCGACTCCCACCAGGGATACGGTGCGCACCTTGGGGAGGTTGGGCAGCAGATGGCTCTGGGCGTAGGAGCCTGCGCCGATGAAACCGACCCCCACCGCCGGCGATTTTTTCCGCGGGGCGGCCACGCGCAGCGGCCTGGGCGGGCGGGCGGGGACCAGCGGCTTGCCCAGGTCGTACTCGATCAGGATGCCGATGTAGCGCTCGGACTTTGCCATCATCATGTCGTAGGCATCCTGCGCGGCGTCGATGCCGAAGGTATGGGTGGTCAGGTAGCCGACATCGATCCTCCCTGCGCTGAGCAGTTCCTGGAACGCCTGCATGTTCCGGTTCTCGGTCCAGCGGACATAGGCGGCCGGGTAGTCGATCCCCTTCTCCTCGTAGTTGGGGTCGTAGCGTCCCGGCCCGTAGGAGCAGGACATCTTGAGCTGCAGTTCTTTCTTGTAGTAATGCGGCTCCCGGTCGAAGCCGGTGGGTACCGCGCCTACCACCACCACCGTCCCCCGCTTGCGGCTGATCGCTCCGGCGAAGTTGATCGGGTCGCTCGATGACGAGGCGGCGGTGATGATCACCGCGTCACAGCCGATGCCGCCGGTGAACTGAATGATCTTCCCTTCGATGCCGGGGTCGTCGCGGGTGAGCGCAAGGTCCAGGCAGTGCCGCCCCGCCGTCTCCACCATGGCGGCGTCGATGTCGACCCCGACCACGCGCACTCCGGCGGCCCGCAGGATGAGGGCGGTCAATTGCCCCAAAAGCCCCATCCCGATGACGGCGCAGCTCTCGCCGAGCCTGAGATCCGCCTGCCGCACCCCCTGCATGGCGATGACACCGAGGGTGTTGTAGGCGGCCTGGCGCAGGTCGGAACCGGGAGAAAGCCGCACGCAGAGGTTGGCCGGCACGGCCACGATCTCGGCGTGGCTGGCGGTGAGCCCGGCGCAGGCAACCAGATCCCCCACCTTGAATTGGTGCACATCCGGAGCGACGTCGACCACCTCGCCGGCACTGGAGTAGCCAAGGGGGGAATAGGCGTCCAGTTTTTTCATCACCGCCCGGTAGGTCTGGGTGAATCCCTGCGAGCGCAGGGTATCGATAACCTGCTTCACCTGCTGGGGACGCTCCTTCGCCTTGGCGATGAACCCGGCCCGGGCGGTCTTGACCGTGCTCCCCTCGGTGCCGGCGCTGATCAGGGAATAGTGGTTTCTGACCATGACCATCCCCGGGGCGAGCGCAGGCCAGGGCACCTCCAATACCTGCATGGAACCATTTTTGAGTTTCTGAGTGAGCTGCTGCATCGGTACTGCCTCCCTATGAAAATTGCCAACGGTCATGCCGGATAAATCCTGAATTCGGCTCGTTACTATTCAGTTGCCACGCTGCTGATAAGATGGACGAATTTGCCGTTAGGCTTGCGAAGGAGGTGATCCACGTACTGGATTGTCACAGCAGTGCCGGGGTTCATCTTGCCGCTGAAATGGCGCAAGAGGTCGGCCTCCTGGAAATGCGTATATTCCGGCGACTTGACGATGAGCACTGTCAGCGCACCCTTGCGTTCCTGGAGGTACTGGATGCCGTTAATGGCCCGGTAAAGATCGTTATGGAGGTTGAGCGCTGTGGTGGTGACAAAGCTGCCGTCACAGTTGTAAATCCGATCTCCGCTCCAGCGCCCCTTGATATTCCTGATGACCGGTAGCTGCCGGCCGCAGGACGGGCAATGGTCGCCTACGTATTCGGCGTAATCCCCGGTCCGGTAGCGGATCAACGGCATTCCCGGATTATGAAAGGAGGTGCCGACGATCTCACCGTTGGTACCCGACTCCCGGACCACCCGGCCCAACTCGTCCACCAGCTCGAAATAGCCGTAGGCAGGCTCCACATGGTAGTGATCGGTACCTGGGCAATACCCCGCCAGCACCAGCTTCTCGCTGTGCCCATACCAGTTGTAGAAGCGAATGCCAAGCCGGTGCTGGATCAACTCGCGCTGATAGCCGAAGACATTCTCGGACCCGGACAAGAACGCGGTAATCCCCGAGACATCGAGCTTTCTGTCCAGCAGGAAGGCGGCAAATTCATATGCCGTTGACGGATAACAGTGGATGAAACGAACGGAGAACCTGGTGATGGTTTGGTAGATCTGGGCAAAATAGTCGCTATTGAGCCGGAAGCCGTCAAAGACGATCTCGCGGGTAATCGGATTGATCCGGTACACCTCGCCATCCCTCAAGTGATGGTTACGGATGACGGCGCGCAGGTCGAACCGATAGCCGGCGCGCGCCCAGAGGGAATGCATGGTGGCCATCTCCACCACATAGCGGTCGCGCGGTGCGATCAAGTGAAGCGGCCGGCCGCTGGTGCCGCCGGTAGTGCCGCTGTCGTAGCTGGAGAGGTCGATCCCCTCGGCCATGAATGACGGATAGTCGGCAAGGATGGTTTCCTTCTCGATAAAGCCGATTTCCTGCTCGAATGCCGCCAAGCTCTCCGGGATACGGTTAGCATAGCGCTGCCGGTAGTAAGGCACACGGGCCACCGCGTCTCTTACCGATTGCAAAAGCTTTGGCACGGGATCGTACTGCAGCTCCGTATTGCACAGGAAGCCGCGGTACGACTGGTAACGGCTGCCGTACACCCGGACCGGGTCCCGGTTCAGAGCAAGCAGGGCGCGGTTAACAGGGTTGGGCATCCGGGGAATCGTCTTCAGAATGTAGTTCTTGACACCTGCCATCAGGGCACCTCGCGTTCGATATGCCCCTTCCAGCCGAATTGGGGCTCGAAAGGAACGATAAACTCGGTTGGCACGTCGGGCAGAGCGTACTGATTGCCCGCAACCGACACCAGGATGTCCGCGAGACCGAAGTCGCAAAGGAGAAAATGCCGCACCAGGAAGGCACGTGCAATGGTGGGAATCTTCCTCGGATCAAATCCCATGAAGGAGGCGCATACGGCATCGATAGCCACCGGGTTGGTACCGCAAAAAAGATATCCCATCTGCACCGGTTCCGGTGCCAGAGGACCGTGCCCCTCGCCAGCCAGCACGGCGTCTACGATGCCGATGTAGCGTTTGGCCCGGGCCGGGACACCTTCCCGCATCGAGCCGTCGGGATCCGCATAGAGCAACACCTTGTTGAGATCGAGGATCATGCGCCAGATGGTGTCGTTACCATGCCAGTTACCGCTGCGCACTACCTGGCGGGTATCGCCAAAGATCTTCTTCCCCAAGGTGTTGAGTGGACTCAGCCCTCGGGCCAGCAGAGGGTTTTGCAGCACGTGCTTTTTCAGGAAGGCCATCAAAGGCCCCTCGATCCGGGCGTTGACGTTGTCGACCGGGAACTGATCGCCTCCTGCGCAGGGCCCCCCTTCCGAGTGGTGCGGCAGATAGTTTTTATAGGTGTTGATCCCCACAAGGTTTTTCAGACAGCAGGTGATGCCCGCCTTCCGGTGCGTCTTGAGCTTGGGCAGATTTATGAAGACGTCCCCTTCGATAACCGTCCGTGACACGCTGTAGAGGTTATGATGGCCGTCATGGGCCCGATTGGTTTCCGACCGGTCGTAATCGGCGCCGTGATACCCGCGCTGCGACTTCCTGTGCTGCCAGAATTCACTCGACTGATCAAGAAGATCAACCTCGGTTTTTCCCAGAGGATCCCCCGGCAGGCGATGGCGCTTCACGATGATGCCGTTCTTTGTCTCCCACTCGTGCTCGCGCAGATCGACGACCGTCAGGGCAACACCTGCCTCGGCGGCAAGTTCATGCCAGAGGGCCACCGGGTAGTGCGCGATCAGTTTGCGGAAGGACGCTTCGGTGGTGGGCCCATCGATGATGACGACCCTGCCGTCTCCGTGAAGTCGTTGCAGCACCTTGATCAGCACTCCCGTGATCACCGTCGGATGGGTGATGACGTACTCCCAATCGGAGTGGCGGTACATGTGCGATTCCATCACCCAGTTCGGCTTCAGGATCACAGTATCTCCTCGGCCGATCAGAGCGAAGATCTCATCGGGAAGAGCATCCGAAATGGCGGACGCATCATACTGTTTTACGGGTATGGCATTGACCAACACCGACATCAATCAGATCCTCCTGTAGGCAGGCACTGCATGAGACGTTCAGGGCTCCCTGTCACGTCGCACTATTGTCACTTCTGAACGCACATGGTCAAAAGCATAGGTTCATCGCCGACCGCGGCCCGGCAACGTTTCATAGGCTGCCTCTCCGTCGCACACTTTTTTTAGAATTTCCAGCAGACTCCGCTCAAACACGCCCAATGTAAATTCAGCGTCATATCTTCTTTTCCCTGCTTGCCCCATTCTGTTTCGCAGGGCAGGGTCGTTGATCAACCTCACCAGGCATTCCGCTAGGGGAGCAGGCTTTCTGGTAGGGACCAGAAAGCCGTTATCACCGTCCCTGACCATATCAGGAATAGCCCCCTCGCAGGTGGCGACCACCGGCAAGCCGTGGCTCATCGCTTCCAGGATAACGAGCGGATAGGCATCGTTATAGCTCGGGAAGGCGAAGACATCGGCGCTCGACAGCAGGCCCTCCTTTTCAGCGCCATATTTGGGACCCAGATAGTTAACCATTGACGAGAGACCGTTTTCGGTAACGAAATCGGAAAAGATCTCTTCGAATTCCCGCGACTCCCAGGCTCCGGCAAAGGAGGCCCGGAAAGGAATGCCTCGCCTGTGAATATCCGCCAATGCCTCCAGCAAAACAAGCGGGCCCTTTGTTCGCACAAGGTTCGACAAAAAGAGGATATGGGGAACTCCAACCGGGGCATCACTCGCTGTTTCAGGTTCAAAACAGCATGGCTTTGCTACGCCGTTGGGCAGATAAAAGCAGCGTTCTTTATCGACCACACCGGAAATATCGTCATAAAGCAGGGGCGAGAGCAAAACGACCGAGCTGTCCCAAAACGCCCATCGGTATATGATTCTTACCAGGCGCGACTTAGTGGCAGCCGCCACCCCCTTGCCGTGCAGATGATAAATGCGCCTTCTACGAGTCAGCCTGATAATGAAGACATAGATAAGATCACGATAAAACGCCAGGCCGTTTGGCGTCAGCGTGAAATAAACCAGATGCGGCCTGAAAACCAGACATTCCACCAACAGCCGCCAGGCGAAATAGAGCGCTTTGCGCAGCTTACTCGCGTTGAAGGTGCCGATATCATCAATCGAATCGGAGCTTTTGAACGCAATCGCGCGTAGCTCAAAAAAGTTTCGCAGTTCTTGTGAATTCACAACGTAGCTTCCCATCATGGTTACTCCGTTAATTGGAGGAGGCAGATGGGTCATGCAGAGAACCCTGCTTTTGCTTCTAGCCGTCATGATT
>Ga0209317_1001652_pt1 | contig 18573 bp, 15 predicted proteins | sample RifGroB2_FD_183994 | JGI IMG/M metagenome (GOLD analysis project Ga0209317, IMG submission 183994) | Soil microbial communities from Rifle, Colorado, USA - Groundwater B2 (SPAdes) (version 2) | ecosystem: Environmental > Terrestrial > Soil > Unclassified | place: Rifle, Colorado | collected... | reverse complement strand
TCGTTCTTCTCCATCTACAGCGCCGTCGGCGCCAGGATCGAGATCGCCGGCTGCTCGCTCTGCATGGGGAACCAGGCCCGCGTGCCCGATGCGGTGAACATGTTCTCCACCTCGACCCGCAACTTCGACGACAGGATCGGCAACGGCGCCAAGGTGTTCCTCGGTTCCGCGGAGCTTGGGGCCATCACGGTCAACCTCGGCAAGCTTCCCACCCCCGCCGAGTACCTGGCGCAGTACCAGGAGAGGGTTGAGCCGAACAAGGAGAGCATCTACAAGTACCTCCAGTTCGACGAGATCGCCGAGTACAAATAGCGGATAGACAAGAAGCGGAACCATAGCTGCAAACAAGTAAAGGCCCGCCGGTAAACCGGCGGGCCTTTATACGATCAAAGATGATTGTGATTGTAGGGGCGCTTCATCCTTCGGTAAACCTTCGTGCCTGCTAGACCAACCCCTTCAGCTCCTTGATCAGGTCCCCCAAGAGGTCGTACCCGCCCTGCCAGAACCCGGGGTCGCTGAACACGATGCCGGCCGGCGCCAGCGTGTCGGCCGGGGACTTAGAACCGCCGTCGGAGAGGATCTCGCGGTAGATCGGGACGAAACTCTCGCGCTCTTTCAGATAGCGCTGGTACAGGGAGAGCACCAGCAACTCGGCGCAGGTGTAGGAGTAGCAGTAAAAACGCGCATGGATGAAGTGCGAAATGTAGCTCCAGCCATAGCGGTACGGCTCTATCATCTCCACCGCGTCCCCGTAGAGTTTCTCGTTCTCCCGCCACCAGATGTCGCACAGCTCGTTCGCCGTCAAAAGGCCTTTTGTCCGCTCCAGGTGCATGCGCTCCTCGAACCTGGTGAGGACGTTCTGCCTGAAGGTGGTGGCGATGATGTCCTCGATCTTCGCGCAAAGAAGCGATCTCTTCACCGAAACGTCGGTCTCATGCTGAAGCAGTTGCCGGGTGAGCAGCATCTCCCCGAAAACCGAGGCGGTCTCGGCTAAGGGGAGCGGCGGATGGTAGTTCAGCATGGTCTGGCGCTGCGCCAGCATGAAATGGATGCCGTGCCCCACCTCGTGCGCGATGGTGGAGACGTCGCGCAGGTTCCCGGTGAAATTCAAAAGGAGGTAAGGGGGGAGCGACGGGGTCATCCCCATGCAGAAGGCGCCTCCGCTCTTGCCGGGCCTGGGCAGCACGTCGACCCTTTTGCCCGTGAAGAAGGAGTCGGCCAGTTGCGCGAACTCCTCGGAGAAGCCGCGGTAGGCTTCCACCGTCATGGTCCGGGCCTCTTCAAAATCGTACTTTCTGCCGCTGTCCGAAAGCGGCGCATAGACGTCGCTGTTTTTCAGGCGCGGCATGCCGAGCAGTTGCGCCTTCAGCTTGAAGTATTCCCGGGCCAGGTGGTAATTCGCCTCGGAAACCTGCATCAGGCTCTCCACCACCTGGGTCGGTATCTCGTTGCCGAGGTTGGTGGGCTCCATGGGGTGGGCGTAGTTTCTCAGTTCCAGATCCTGCGAGTGGTCCAGCGCCACGTTGTTGAAGACGGCGGAAAAGAGGATGCCGTGCTCCTCGTGGCGCTTCAGGAAGGTGCCGAAGGCCCTCTCCCGAAGCTCCGCATCCGGGTGATGCAGGAGCGCCAGGAGCTCCTCGCCGGTCATCTCGCGCTTTTCCCCCTCCATCTCCAGGGTGTAGCGCAGCGAGGCGGAAACCTCGTCGAACAGCCGGCAAAACGCCTGCACGCCGGTAAGGCTCTTCTGCGAGAGCAGGCTCTCCTCCCGCTCGGTGAGCGTGTGCTTCTTGAATTTGCGCAGCACCGCCAGGAAGTGACGGTAAGACGCCAGCAGCGGATCGTCCAGAAGCCCCTGGAAAGGCTCCTCCTCCATCTGGATGATCTCGAGATCGAAGAAGAGCAGTTCCCTTCCCATGGCGTTGCCGAATTCCTCGGACTTTTGAGACAGCCGCTTGTTGTCGTCGCTTTCGCTGTCGGCGGCGAACAGCAGGTAGGAATAAAGCTGGGGCTTGGCCAGCGCCTCCTGCAACGCCTCGTAGGCGCGTAGCGCCTCCAGAAGCGACTCGGCTGAAAGGCCGGCTACCTTGGTGCGATAGCGCTCCCTGAATGAGGCGACCTGCGCGGTCCCTTCCTCGAAGGCGCGGGTCAGTTCGGGGGCGGAAGGGGAGGGGTAGAGGGGAGTCGTATCCCAATTAAGGTCGCTGTTCATGGTGCTCTCCTGGTATTGTCGCAACTTTGTCAATGATTTCAGATAAATGCCATAGCGATAGTAATCCATGGGGTGCGGGCTGTCAAGAATGCGTCCACTGTCCGGAATGGGTCGTTTGGCCTAAAGGTTGGCCGCCCTGCTTCCTTGACAATGAGAGGGCGTGCGATAGAAATACTGAATGTTAAAATGCGTTAACTTTATAACGACTTACGCCCCGGCACGTCGTTTATTTAAGAAGAAGGTCACCAATGGAAAAGCTTCTGGTCGTAGAGGATGCGCTGGCCGAGCGTAAACAGCTCAAATCCGGGCTATGCGGCGAGTATAGGATACTTGAGGGGACGGACCGCGTCGCCGCCATGGAACTGTTCCTCGGGCACTTTCCGAAGGTGGTGACGCTCGACCTTGGTCTGCCGCCGGACCCCGAGGGGAGCTCTGAAGGGCTACTCTGTCTGGAATGGATCATCAGGATGCGCCCCCTTACCAAGGTCGTGGTCCTGACCTCGGGCGAGCGGGAGGACGCCTATCGCGCCCTGGAACGCGGAGCCTACGATTATTACCGGAAACCGGTTGTGCTGGCGGAGTTGCAGGTCATCATCAGGCGTGCCTTTCACCTTAGCAGCCTGGAGCAGCGGAGTTGCGAGCTCAAGGCGACGCTGGAGCGGACCAATGCCGGTATAGAGGGTATTGCCGGTCAGTGTGTGGCGCTGAAACAGCTCTTTTCCCATCGGCAAGGGTTCGCGCCCAAGATAACGGGGCCTGTCTCCGAGCCTGTCGGACCTGATCAACAGCTTGCCATCGGGCTGCGGGAGGAAACGTCAGCCGCGGCGCCGCTTCTGGAGCAAACTGAGCCGGACGAGGCAGGTCCGCAGCAGGTGACAGGCGTGACGCCGCCTGCCCAGACCCTGACCCTCAGGGAAGCCAGGGACAGGGTGGAAAAATGGATGGTAACAGACGCTATCGGCAACTGCCGGGGGAACATGACCAAGGCATCGGAAGTCTTGGGGGTGAGCCGGCCCGCCCTGTACGACCTGATGAAGAAGTACGGGATCTGCAGGCGCGGTATCCGGGGGTGAAATTCAGATTTCCACGCTCATGCCGCCGTCGTGCGGCACCAGTTCGCTGAAGTAGTTGATGGTGCGGAATCTTCGGGAAACCGCGGGGGGGGTCGTCGAACTGAAGCGCCCCACGTGTATCAGGTAGCCGATGCCGAAAAGCCGCGCCGTTTCCAGGTTGGTCTCGCTGTCCTCTCCGAGCATGGTCCGTTCGGGGTCGTAGGGTATTTCCTGCTGCAGTCTTCCCCAAAAAGCGGGGTCCTCTTTGGGGAGCCCCAGGTCGTGCGCCGATACAATCCCGTCGAAGTGGCAGCTTATCCCGGTTTTGCGCAGCTTCAGGTCGAGCGTCTTTCCGTGCGCGTTGGTGACCAGGTATATCCCCTTGCCGTGCAGCCGCAAAAAGAGCAGAAACTCGATCACGAAGGGGTGCACCGCGATCAGGTGGTTCAACTCCTCCTTCAACTCGGGGATGTCGAGCGCGAGCTGGTCGGACCAGTAGTCGAGGTCGGTCCAGTTGAGGGTGTTTTCCTGCGAGCGGAACATCCGGTGCAGACGGTCCTTGGCGCCGGCGTGGCTCATGCCGTTCTTTTCCGCATAGCGCATCGGGACGTGCTCGAGCCAGAAGTGGTCGTCGAAATGCCGGTCCAGAAGGGTGCCGTCCATATCCAGCAGCACGGTGTCGATGTCGCGCCAGTCGATCGTCAAGGGGGGGAATGCCATCAAAGGTTCTCTCTTGTAATTTCCAATCCGGCCGGCCCGCCTGAAGAACGGTCGGATTGGCCGGCATCGGACCTGTCAGACTTTTTGAGCCTTTTCCTGCAGGAAGCGCTTTACCTTCTCCCGGTCGGCAGCCATCACCTCGCAGCGGGTTTCCAGCCCTTCAAGTGCGGCCAGCTGAGGGGGGAGCGGGGGAGGGGAGCCGATTGCCTTCTCCACGGCCTCGCCGAATTTGGCCGGGTGCGCCGTGGCCAGGCAGACCACGCGGGCCAGGTCCTGCCGCGCGCACTCAAGCGCCCCGCGGACGCCTACCGCCGTGTGCGGGTCGAGGATATACCCGGTCCCGCGGTTGAAGGACGCGATGGTTTCCAGCGTCTGTTCCTCGTTCACCGTGCAACTCAGAAACTCGCTCTGCACCCGCTTGACCTCTTCCGCGCTGAACGCGATCCTGCCGGTCCGCTGCAACTCGGCAAAAGCGTTCCTGACCTTCTCCGGGTTTTCGTCGAACAGGTAAAAGAGGTAGCGCTCAAGGTTCGAGGCGAGCTGGATGTCCATCGAGGGGGAGACGGTCTGCACCACGCTGCCAAGCGAATAGTCGCCGCTTGCCACGAAGCGGCTAAGTATGTTGTTCTCGTTTGTCGCGAGGAGCAGTTTCTCGATCGGCAGTCCCATCCTCTTGGCAAGGTAGCCCGCGAAGATGTCGCCGAAATTGCCGGTGGGAACGGAGAAAATAACCTTCTCCTGCTCGGGAAGCCGGCCCCAGGCGTAGAAGTAGTAGACCACCTGCGCCAGGACCCGCGCCCAGTTGATCGAGTTGACCGCGCCGAGCGCGTACTCCTTTTTAAAGGGGAGGTCGTTGAAAAGCGTCTTCACGATCTCCTGGCAATCGTCGAAGGTCCCTTCCACCGCAATGTTGTGCACGTTGGCATCGAGCACGCTGGTCATCTGCAGCGCCTGTATCGGCGAAGTCTTCAGATGCGGGTGCAGGATGAAAATGTTGATGTTTTCCTTGCCGCGTACGCCGGCTATGGCGGCGCTACCCGTGTCGCCCGAGGTGGCGCCCAGGATGTTCATCTTCTCGCCGCGTTCCTCAAGCAGGTATTCAAAGAGGTTACCCAGAAGCTGCAGCGCCACGTCCTTGAAGGCGAGCGTCGGTCCGTGGAACAGCTCCAGTATGTAGACGCCGTCCTTTCTTACCAGTGGCGTGGTCTCCGGGTGCTCGAAACTCGCGTAGGAGCGGTCGATCAGCGCCCTCAGATCCTCCTTCGGGATGTCGTCCGCGAAAAGGGAGATGATGTTGAAGGCAAGCTCGCTGTAGGGAAGCGTGCCCCAGGCGGAAAGAGTTTCCCTGTCGATTTTAGGGATGCTCTCCGGCAGGATCAGCCCGCCGTCGGTGGCAAGCCCCATCATAACTGCGTCCTTGAAACCGATCGGTGCGATGTTTCCCCTGGTGCTTATATATTTCATGTCAATTCTCTTTCCTGCTGAAGGTAGTTTGCGCCGCTTTGGCAACGTCAATATATAGCAGCTTGACGCTGAAAAGTGAAGCTATTGCTCTGTTGGGGCAACTTTTGTCGCCGAGCGCTCGGAAGGCTTAGCCCAGGTCCGTTTCGGCTCGGTCGGGTTCGCGCTGGATCGGACCGAGATAAAGATCGCCGAGGACCGGGAGATACTGGTCAAAGGACCCCAGGTGATGTTAGGTTACTACAACGATCCGGCCGCCACCGCCGAGGCGGTCCGGGACGGCTGGTTCAAGACCGGCGATATCGGGCATTGCGAAGATGGCTTCCTGTTCATAACCGATTGTAAAAAGGAGCTGATCATCACCGCGGGGGGCAAGAACATCGCTCCGCAGCCGATAGAAAACCAGCTCAAGATGGACAAGCATGTCTCGTCCGCCTTGGTCTACGGCGACCGGAAGCCGTATCTCACCGCCCTGATCGTTCCGGCGCAAGGTCGTTTGCGAAAGGACAGGCAAAAGATAGAGGATATGTACATTGACCACGGCAATTGAAAAAACAGTGTCATTACCGACAGGAGGAAGCAATGAAACAGATCAATAAGGTGGCCGTTCTGGGGGCGGGGGTGATGGGAGCGACCATCGCCGCGCATCTCGCCAACGCAGGCATTCAGGTGCTTTTGCTGGATATCGTGCCGGGAGAGTTGAACGAGGCCGAGAAGGACGCAGGCCTTGCCATGACCGACCCGAAGGTCAGAAACCGCATCGCCGCGGCCGGGCTCGAGGGTTTGAAGAAGATGAAGCCGGCCCCGTTCTTCCTGCCGGGGTACGCGGCCAACATAGGGGTGGGGAATTTCGACGACGACCTGGGAAAGCTGCGCGACTGCGACTGGGTGGTGGAGGTCGTCATCGAGAACATGGCGATCAAGAAGCGGCTCTTCACCGAGAAGGTGGTGCCGAACCTCAAAGAGGGCGCCATCCTCTCCACCAACACCAGCGGCCTTTCGGTGAACGAGATAGCGCAATGCCTGCCGGAGCAGGTGCGCAAAAACATGCTGGTCACCCACTTCTTCAACCCGCCGCGCTACATGCGCCTTCTGGAGATCGTCTCCTGCGACGACACCGACCCGGCGGTCACCGCCTTCATGGCCGACTTCATCTCCAAGCGGCTCGGCAAGGGGGTGGTCTACGCCAAGGACACCCCCAACTTCATCGCCAACCGGATCGGCGTCTACGCCATCTGCAACTGCGTGCGCACCATGCTGGAGATGGGGATGACCGTGGAAGAGGTCGATGCCGTGGCCGGTCCGGCGACCGCGAGACCCAAGAGCGCCGCCTTTCGCACCGCCGACCTGGTCGGCATAGACACCCTGCAGCACGTGGCGAACAACTCCTACGAGCTGTTGGCGCATGACGAGCAGCGGGAGATCTTCAGGTTCCCCGATTTCGTGAAGGAGATGGTGGGGAAGGGGCTTTTGGGCAACAAGAGCAAGCAGGGCTTTTTCAAGAAGGTGAAAAGCGAGAAGGGGGAGGAGTTCTTTTACTACGACTACGTCACCGGCGCATATGCGCCGTCGCAGCGCCCCAAGTTCGCCTCGATAGAGGCGGCCAAGTCCATCGACGACCCGGCCAAGAGGCTTCAGGCGCTGATCGCTTCCAGCGACAAGGCGGCACAGTTCGCCTGGACCAACCTGCGCGACACCCTGATCTACACCTTCAACCGGATACCCGAGATCGCCGACGACATCGTCAACATCGACAACGCCATGAAATGGGGCTTCAACTGGGAACTGGGCCCCTTCGAGATGCTGGACGCGATCGGCGTGGCCTACTTCGTGGAACGTGCGGAGCGCGACGGCGTGCAGGTGCCGGCGGGGCTCAAGTCGGTGGAGCGCTTCTACAGGTTCGAGAACGGCAAGAATCAGTACTATTGCGTCATCAACGGCGAGTACCGAGACGTTCCGGGTAAACCGGGACACATCGGCCTCACCATTCTGAAGAAAAACGGCAAGGTGGTGGAAAAGAACAGCGGCGCCTCGGTGATCGATCTGGGCGACGGCGTCTTCTGCCTGGAGTTCCACACCAAGATGAACGCCATCGGCAACGAGATCCTCGCCATGACCCACAAGGCGATCAGGCGGACCGAGCAGGAGGGGGTCGGCCTGGTCATCGCCAACGAAGGGGGGATGTTCTCCGCCGGCGCCAACCTGATGCTGCTGGTGATGGCGGTAGCGGAAGGGGCCTATGACGAGATCGCCATGACGGTCAAGGGGTTCCAGAAGGCGATGATGGCCATCAAGTACTCCAAGATCCCGGTGGTCGCCGCTCCGCACAACCTGGTGATGGGGGGCGGTTGCGAGATCTGCCTGCATGCCGACTCCATGATCCCGCATGCGGAGACCTACATGGGGCTGGTGGAGATCGGCGTGGGACTGCTCCCGGCCGGCGGCGGCACAAAAGAGATGGCCGTCCGCGCCATCAAGCTGGCCGAGGAAAACGACATCGACGCCACCCCGTTCATCTTCAAGAATTTCATGAATATAGCCATGGCCAAGGTGAGCATGTCGGCCGCGGAGCTCGCCCCGATGGGCTTCATGCGCCAGGGAGACGCCATCACCATGGACATCGACAAGCGGATCCACGACGCCAAGCTGAAGGCGATAGCCATGTCGGCCAACTACCGGCCGGGCACCCCGCTTGTCGACTTGAAGGCGCCCGGCCGCAGCGTCGCCGGCAGCATCAAGTCGCAGCTCTGGAACATGCAGAAGGGCGGATTCATCTCGGAATACGACCAGTTCCTGGCCGGCACCATAGCCGACGTCATCACGGGCGGGGACGTGCCGGGCGGCACGCTGATCACCGAGGAATACCTGCTGGAGCTTGAGCGGGAAGCGTTCGTGCGACTCTGCGCCCAGAAGAAGACCCTGGAGCGCATCCAGCACATGCTGAAGAAGGGAAAACCGCTGCGCAACTAGGAAGGCGGGAACCGGCCACCAGGGGCGCACCGAACGAGGCGCCCTCAACAAAGACAAATAACGGAGGATGCCGATGAGAAACGCATATATTCTGGCCGCCTACCGCACCCCCGGCTGCAAGGCCAAAAAAGGCAAGTTGAAGGACGTCCGCCCGGACGATCTCGCAGCCGCAGCCATCAAGGGGCTGCTGGATAGAACCGGCATCGATCCCATGGATGTCGAGGATATCATCATCGGCTGCGCCTTCCCCGAGGGGGAGCAGGGGATGAACTTCGCCAGGATCGCGGCCATGAAGGCGGGCGTGCCGGTGGAGGTCCCGGCCCAGACGGTGAACCGTTTCTGCTCGTCCGGCCTGCAGACCATCGCCTCTGCGGCGGAGCGGATCATGGCGGGCTTCGCCGACTGCATCATCGCCGGCGGCGCCGAGAGCATGACCATGATCCCGATGGGAGGGAGCAAGTACAGCGCCAACCCGTCGCTCGTGGCAAGCTGGCCGGAATCGTTCGCCTCCATGGGGATCACGGCGGAGCTTGTGGCCGAGAAATACGGCATCAGCCGCGAGGAGCAGGACGCCTTCGCCGCGGCGAGCCATGTCAAGGCTGCCGCCGCCATCGCAGCCGGCAAGTTCCGCGACGAGATCGTCCCCGTCGAGGTCGAGCATTGCGCGCTGGTGAACGGCAAGATGAAAAGGAGCAGGGAGATGGTCGATACCGACGACGGCGTGCGAGGCGACACCACGGCGGGCGCCCTGGGAAGGCTGAAGCCCCCCTTCAAGGCGACCGGCTCGGTAACCGCCGGCAACTCCTCCCAGATGACCGACGGCGCCGCCGCGGTGCTGGTGGTCTCCGAGGACTACCTGGAAAAGATCGGCAAGAAGGCGCTGGCCCGTTTCGTCGCCTTCGCCGTCAAGGGGGTGCCCCCCGAGATCATGGGAATCGGCCCGGTGGCGGCCATACCGGCCGTCCTGAAGCTCGCCGGACTCTCCCTGGAGGAGATCGGCCTGATCGAGCTGAACGAGGCCTTCGCGGCCCAGTCGCTTGCCTGCGTCAAGGAGCTGGGGCTTGATCCGGCCCGCATCAACGTGAACGGCGGGGCGATCGCCCTGGGGCATCCCCTTGGGTGCACCGGAGCCAAGCTGACCGCCACCATCCTGCACGAGATGCAGCGCACCGACACCCGCTACGGCATGGTCTCCATGTGCATCGGCGGCGGCATGGGAGCGGCCGGGATCTTCGAGAAGGTGTAGCAAGACAATCCAGAACAAGAAACCACTATATGAAGAGGTGACGAAATGGCAGCGAAAATATTCAAAGGCGCCGAGTACCTGATCAGCGAAATGTCCTGCAAGGATCTGTTCACGCCGGAAGACTTCAGCGACGAGCAGCGCCAGATAGGGGACACCACCGAGCAGTTCGTCCTGAACGAGGTGCTACCGCACCGCGAGGCGATAGAGCATCACGACCTCCCGCTCACCGTGGAGCTGATGAAAAAGTGCGGCGAGCTGGGTCTCTTGATGATCGACGCCCCGGAAGAGTATGGCGGTCTTGAGCTGGACAAGGCCACCAGCATGCTGGCTGCAGAGAAGCTGGCGCAGGCGGGATCCTTCTCCGTGACCTATTCGGCCCATACCGGCATCGGCACGCTGCCGCTGGTCTATTACGGAACCGGCGCGCAGAAGGAGCAGTATCTCGGCAAGATCATCTCCGGCGAGTGGATTGCCGCCTACTGCCTCACCGAGCCCGGCTCGGGAAGCGACGCCCTGGGTGCCACGGCCACGGCCACGCTCTCGGCCGACGGCAGGCACTACGTGCTGAACGGCACCAAGCAGTTCATCACCAACGGCGGCATAGCGCAACTCTACACGGTCTTCGCCAAGATCGACAAGCAGCACTTCACCGCCTTCCTGGTGGAGCGGACGACCGAAGGGCTCACCGTCGGGCCGGAGGAAAACAAGATGGGGGTCAGGGGGTCGTCCACCACCCAGATCATCCTTGAGGATGCCAAGGTGCCGGTGGAAAACCTGCTGGGGGAGATCGGCAAGGGGCACAAGATCGCCTTCAACGTACTCAACGTAGGGCGCTTCAAGCTGGGCGCAGGCGCCACCGGCGCGGCCAAGCGCGCCATCACCGAGGCCGTCCGCTACGCCAACGACCGCAAGGCCTTCGGCGTCCCCATCGGCACTTTCGGGGCGATCCAGGAAAAAATAGCCGACATGAGCGCCGCCGTTTTCGCCTCCGAATCGGTCGTCTACCGCCTGGCGGGTCTGATCGACGACCGCCTGGCCACCATCCCCAAGGATACGCCCGACTACTACGACGCCTATCAGCAGGGGATCGAGGAGTACTCGGTCGAGTGCGCCATCGCCAAGGTTTTCTGCTCCGAGACGCTGGCTGACACCGTGGATGCCGTTGTGCAGATCCATGGCGGCTACGGTTTCATCCAGGAATACGCCGCCGAAGGTTACTACCGCGACGAGCGCATCAACCGGATCTGGGAGGGGACCAACGAGATCAACCGCCTCCTGATACCGGGGATCATCCTGAAACGGGCCATGAAGGGGGAGATCCCGCTCCAGAAAGAAGCGATGAAGGCGTTCGAAGCGCTGATGTCGCCCGGTTTCGACGAACTGGACGACTCAGTCCCTTTCGCGGCGGAAAAGATGCTGCTCGCCAACCTGAAGCAGGCCTTCCTGGTGCTGGCCGGCACCGGAGTGCAGAAGTTCATGGCCGCCATCAAGGACGAGCAGGAAATACTCCTGGCCGTAGCCGACGTGGCCATCAACATCTTCGCCATCGAGAGCGTCGTCCTGCGGGCGGAGAAGATCCTCCCGGGATTGAGCGTCGGCAAGAGGGGCTCCATCGAGGCGGCCGTGAAGGTATTTACCTTCAACGGCTGCGAGAAGACGGCATCGGCCGCTCGCCGCGCCGCCTATTACATCGAGGAGGGCGACAACCTGACCATGCTGCTGGCCGGCGTCAGGAGGTTCACCAAGTACGACGCCTCCGGCCTGCTGAAGGCCAAGCGTCAGCTAGCCACGGCCTCTCTGGAAGCTGAGAAGTATGTTTTTTAGCGCAAGCGGGGCAGTGCCTTGCAACATCTCTAGGGGCGACCGCTTAGGTCGCCCCCCAAACGGAGCATCATGATACAGCACACGGTAGCCACCCCCTACATGGTCGGCGAGGTACATTTCTACAGCGTCGAGCTAGACGACGGGCCGGCCCTTTTCGACACCGGCCCGCCCACACCGGAGGGTCGGGCCCGCCTGGCGGAAAGCGTCGATCTGGACCGCCTGAAATACCTCTTCATCACCCATTGTCACGTCGATCATTACGGCCTGGCCAACTTCGTGCTGGAAAACAGCTCCGCGGAGGTTTACCTTCCCCGAAGGGACGCCATCAAGTTCAAACGCCACGCGGAGCGGATGGCGGGTATCGCCGGCCTGCTCAGGGCATTCGGCTTCAGCGACGACTTCACCTGCCAGTTGCGGGACTCCTTCGAGCGCAACAAGGTCTTCCCCTCGATGCCGGAAAGGTACCGGGTCGTGGAGGAGTCGGACGAGCTCGCCGGGCTCGGCGTCGCCTGGCTGGCCTGCCCGGGACATTCCCAGAGCGATCTTGTCTACCTGGTGAAGGACTGCGCGGTGACCGGAGACATCCTGCTCAGGAACATCTTCCAGGCCCCCCTGCTGGATATCGACCTGGAGAGCTTTTCCGGGCGCTTTCGCAATTACGACGCCTATTGCGACTCGCTGCTCAAGCTGGCGCAGTTGCGCGGCAGGCGGATCATGCCCGGACACCGCCAGTACGTGACGGGGGTGGACCCGGCCATCCTGTCCTACGTGACGACGCTGTTGCAGCGTGCGGTTCAACTGCTGCCTCTCATGGGGCTTGGTCTCGAGGAGATGGTCGGGCGCCTCTTCCGGGGGAGATTGACCGACCCGTTCTTCATCTATCTGAAGATCTCGGAGATCGTCTTCATGCTGGACCTTATCGAAAACCCGACCCGTCTTAAGGGCTCGCTGGAGCAAATAGGGCTGTTCGAGGAGGTCCGGGGGCTCTACGAGGCGGTGGCGCAGTAGTAAAAGAAGGGAGAAACCGATGAAAGATCCGCTTTTCCAACCGATCACGATCAACGGCATGGAGGTGAAGAACCGCATCTTCATGCCCGCCATGCACATGAATATGGCCGGCAACTACGGGGTGAGCGACCGCCTGGTCGATTTCTACGCGGAGCGCGCCCGCGGCGGGGCCGGGATGATCACGGTCGGCTACGCGACGGTGGACGAACTCTCGGGCAACCCCGGCAACATCGGCGCCCACAAGGAGAGCCATATCCCCGGCTTGACCCGCCTGGCGAGCGCCATACGCGACAACGGAGCGCGCGGAACTCGCCCCTCCCCGGCGGCACGAAGCAGGGGATAACGCTACGGGTAATCGGTGACGCAGTCAGGCCGGCAATGGTGTTCGACGCCATACACGAAGGATTTGCCGCCGGCCGCGAGATCGGTTGATCTACTGACGACTCGAAAAGGAGCCTCTTATGCGAAAAAATCGCATGGAAACGGCGCGGGTCAAACTGTTCAAGGACTTCTTCAACGAGGTTTCACAGCAGGGGATTTTTACCGTGGTGGCGCGGCCGAGTGCGACTTCAAGATCCCGATCACGCTGGATGACGAGATCGTCGTCTCGCTCTGGCTGGCCGGAACGGGGCGAACCAGTTTCACCCTGGAATACCGGATCCACGACGGCAAGGATATTACCTATGCCACCGCCAGCACCACCATGGTCTGTTTTGACAACGTAAAGAAGGCAGCGGTAGCGATTCCGGAGAGCATCAAGGCGCTGGCGTAACCACGATCATTTCGAGGAGTAAATAACATGAGCAGCAACGACCGGATTCAGAGCGAGTTCAGCGAGGGGATCCTTACCCTGCGCATCAACCGGCCCGAGAAGAGAAATGCCCTGGACCTGGCGATGTACCAGACCCTTGCCGACGGTATTCTCCAGGCAGAGAGCGATGACGCGGTGCGGGTGATCCTCATCGTCGGGAGCGGGGGGTGCTTTACCAGCGGCAACGATCTGGCCGACTTCGTCGGCGCTCCGCAGCCGGGGCCGCAGAGTCCGGTCATGCAGTTCCTGACAGCCATCAGTGAGGCAGGAAAGCCAATCGTGGCGGCGGTGAACGGGTTGGCGGTGGGGGTCGGAGTCACCATGCTGCTGCACTGCGAGCTGGTTTACGCGGGGGCAAGTGCCATGTTCCAGATGCCCTTCGTGAACCTGGGGCTCTGCCCGGAGGCGGGCTCCACGCTGCTTCTTCCCATGATCATGGGACACCAGCGTGCGGCTGAGTTGCTGCTGCTCGGGGAGGAGTTCAGCGCTGAAAAAGCCTGCTCCGTCGGGATCGTCACCGCGGTCTATCCGGACCAGGACCTGCTGGATGCGGCCCGCGGCAAGGCGCTGCAGTTGGCGGCTCAGCCGGCGGCAGCCGTGCGCCTGGCCAAGCAGCTGCTGAAGCGCGGCTATGCCGCGCCTTTGCGGGAGACCATCGCCGAGGAGGGGGCGCAGTTCAGGGCGCGCCTAAAATCGCCCGAAGCCGGCGAGGCCCTGCAGGCCTTCATGCAGCGCAGGAAGCCGGACTTCTCACGGTTCAGCTAGGATTTCATGGATGCCGCCGATTTGTCGCAGGCGGCAATTTCATCAACAAGAGGACCGCAGCCATGGGACACCATCTGGGCTCAAAAAGCAGCATCGTGCCGCTGATCGATCGGCTCAACAAATACCCGATCGGACTCGTGGACACCGACAAGCTGCGCGAAATACTGTCGCTGTTGTTCGATGAGCGGGAGGCACATGTCGCCTCCCGCTTTCCCCTGGAAGAGGCGACCCTGCCGGAACTGGTACGCCTGACCCGGATCCCGGAGCAGGAACTGCTCCCCTTACTGGACCGGATGGCGGACAAGGGGCTGGTGATGGATATGCCTTACGGCGGGGAGGTTTACTACCTGCTGCTGCCGGGTCTGATCGGCTTCTTCGAATTCACCTTCATGAAGAACCGCAGCGACCTGCCGCTGGAGCGCCTGGCTCTGCTCATGAAGGAGTACCTGGAGGAGAGCCAGGCCGGAGAATTCTTCGGCAGCAAGACGCAGTTGACCCGGGCTCTCCCCTACGAGGAGCATATCCCTGTCACCTCCGAGATCACCACCTACGACAGGGCACGGGAGATCATCAGGGAGGCGGGTTACGGCGCGGTCGGCCTTTGCTATTGCCGCCACAAGAAGGAGCATCTGGACCAGACCTGCGAAAAGGGCGCGCCGGTGGAGGGGATCTGCATCTCGCTCGGGAGCGCCGCCCGCTTCATGACCCGGCGCGGCTTCGCGAAGGAGAAGAGCGTCGACGAACTGCTGGCCGTGCTGGATCATGCCAGGATCTTCAACCTGACCCACATCACCGACAACATCCGTCACAAGCCTTCCTTCATCTGCAACTGTTGCCGCTGCTGCTGCGAGCTTTTGGCCGGCGTGCAGATGGGATACCACAACGGCGTGGCGAAAACAGGTCTCAGCGCGGTCATAGATCGGGAGCGCTGCAACTATTGCGGGGCCTGCTTCAGCGCCTGCAACGTGAAGGCTATCGCTGCGCCGAAAGGGGTGAGCCTCGAGAACCGGTCCCAGCGCCATGCGGCGGTCTCGCAGGAGCTTTGTCTCGGCTGCGGCGCCTGCGTCTCGGCCTGCAGGCGGGGTGCGCTCGCCATGGTCCCCGCCGCGAACCGGAGGACGCCCCCCTTGAAACGAAAGGATCTGTACCTGCGCATCCTCAGGGAGAAGAAGCGGCTGACCCCCTTCGTGGTCAGCGGCATCAGGAAGAGCCTGCGCGGGCTCTTCACCGGAAAGCCCGCGCACAAAACGATTCCGATCATCAAGGAGTAAAACCTCATATTCCTGCTCAATCCAAAACAGTTGACTTCAGCGCCCGGTGCTCGGCATCGTCTTCTTGCAGGGGAACTTCTACCTGCTGTTTTCCCTGATCCTGGACGTCGCGGGTCTGGTCGCCCTGGCGATGCTTTGCGGGTTGCCGGTGCGCGGCTTCTTCGTGAAGCCCTCCGGGCTGGCGATCTCTGGCCGTCATCGACCTGGAGGATGAGACGGTGGGGGGGGACGCCCTCTGGTCCAGCACCTGGCCGGCATGAAGAAGGCCGACTTCATCGTCGCCATCAACAAGGACAAGGACGCGCCGATCGGCGAGGTGGCCGATGTCCTGGTGGTGGCCGACGTGCTGCAGTTCGTGCCGGCGCTTACGGCGAAGATCGGGAGATAGCGCTGAAAAGGTGGCACCGGACCGGGCGAGGGGTGAACCGGATAGACATTAACATCAGTGATAAAGGAGGGTTAGCCGCGCGCGGCTAACCCTTTTGCCGTTCATCTGGGGGTGCCGCCTTTCCTTGTGGGTCTCAGGAAATAAAAAATATAGCTAAATCCGCACACGTGCGAGTATGATGAAAATCGCCTGTTGCCGCATCTCCGGGACGCGGTCCTGGTATTGGAGCAAAAACCGAGGCAAGCATGTGATTCAGTTCGAGAGTAGGCGTCTAGGACACTGAAAATCGGGACCTTTTCCGGAAAAAAAGCACTTGCATAAAGGCTGTTTCCGTGGTAATTAATGGGTCACATGTTAATGTTCACTCAAAAGTGAGCTCCTCCGGCTCACTTTTTTTATTGGGAAACGGAAAAGATGGCAAAGGTAGACGCAGCAGAAAGAATCACGCAGATAGCCGAAGAGATCGCGGCACCGCTCGGCATGGGTATCGTCGACCTTGAATACAAGCGCGAAGGGCGCGACATGGTGGTACGCCTGTTCATAGAGAAGGAAGGGGGGATCACCCTTGACGACTGCTCCGCGGTCAGCAGGGAACTCTCCGACATCCTGGACGTGGAAGACTTCATGCCCGAGCATTACACCCTCGAGGTCTCCTCACCCGGGATCTGCCGCCCGCTCAAGAAGATAGCGGACTACGAGCGCTTCATCGGTCACCTGGTGAAGGTGAAGACCTTCGAGGCGCTGACGGACGATGCGGGGAACAAGCGCAAGACCTTCGTCGGCAAGCTCACCGGTATCGAGGGCTCCGTCGTCGCGATTCATCTGACGGAAGGGCAGAACGCGGCCATCCCGCTGGACAAGGTGGCGAAGGCCAACCTGGAATTCGAATTTTAAAGTTTTTGCATTGAAAATATAGCAACTGGAAGGAGACAGTGACGTGGAGACGAGCTTTAACCTCAAGCATACTATTGACCAGATCGTCAAAGAGAAGGGTATAGATAAAAGTATCGTGTTGGAGGCGCTGGAACAGGCGGTTCTTACCGCTGCCAACAAGAAGTTTCGCAATACCCGCGATCTGGAGGCCCACTACAACGCAGAGATCGGCGAAGTGGAGCTGTTTGAGTTCGTTACCGTCGTGGACGAGGTGCAGGACTCCTACCGGGAGATCGAGCTTGACGAGGCGCGCGAGGAGGACCCCGAGGTCGAGGTGGGGGATTCCATCGGCATGAAGATGGATGCCAGCGGATTCTCCAGGATCGCGGCCCAGACCGCCAAGCAGGTCATCATCCAGCGGGTGCGCGAGGCCGAGCGCGAGACCATCTTCAACGAGTTCATGGAGCGTCAGGGCGAGATCGTGAACGGCGTGGTGCGTCGTTTCGAGAAGGGGGACCTGATCGTCGACCTGGGGCGCGCCGAGGCGCTCTTGCCGCACAAGGAGCAGGCCCCGCGCGAGGTGTACCGTCAGGGTGACCGCGTCAAGGCTCTCATCACCGAGATCCGCATGACCACCAAGGGTCCTCAGATCCTGCTTTCCCGCACCCACCCCACCATGCTCGCCAAGCTGTTCGAGGCCGAAGTGCCCGAGATCGCCGAAGGGATCGTCGAGATCAAGAGCGTGGTGCGCGAGCCGGGCGGCAGGGCAAAGATCGCCGTCTACTCGCACGACTCCGATGTTGATCCGGTCGGGGCGTGCGTCGGCATGAGGGGCTCCCGCGTGCAGAACGTGGTCTCCGAGCTGCGCGGCGAAAAGATCGACATCATCCCCTGGTCCGAGGACGTTGCCCGCTTTGCTTGCAATGCGCTGGCGCCGGCCGTAGTCACCAAAGTGTATGTAGACGAAGAAGACTTCGCCATGGAAGTGATCGTGGCGGACGACCAGCTCTCGCTCGCCATCGGCAAGCGCGGCCAGAACGTAAGGCTTGCCGCCAAGCTGACCGGTTGGAAGATCGACATCAAGAGCGAAACCCGCATGGCGGAGGCCGAGCTGCAGCAGTTCGCATCCTACGACGGCACTGAAGACGAGGAAGAGCTTGAAGCCGAAGCTGGAAACGAGCTTGAGGTTGAGTCTCAGGTTGAGGCTGAGGTTGAAGCTCAGGTTGAGGCTGAGGTTGAGGCTGAGGCTGAGGGAACTGAAAGTGAGGAAGCAGCTGAAAACGATGAAGCGGCGGCCGAGAGCGAAGCGGACAAGGATTGACAAGCATGCCCAAGGTTAACCCCCAGAGGAGCTGTCTTGCCTGCCGGGAGACCAGGGACAAGGGGAGCCTGCTTCGTTTCGTACTGGCTCCGGATCGGACCGTGGTTCCCGATCTGCAGCAAAAGTTGCCGGGACGCGGGGTTTACACCTGCATGAAGAGCTCCTGCCTTAAGCAAGCCGCACAGAAGAAACAGTTCAGCCGGGGCTTCAAGGGCGAGGTGCTGGGGGCTGAGGCCGAGAATCTGACGCGGCAGGTTGCAGAGAAGCTTGAGGAGCGTATCGCCTCTTACCTTTGTCTGGCGAACAAGGGGGGGAAGATCGCCTCAGGCTCGGACCAGGTTATGGATAAGCTGAAAAAGGGTGGTGCCGGCATACTGTTCCTCGCGACCGACATCTCCGCTGATATAGGAGAAAAATTTCGGGCCGTGGCAAAGCTCAAAGGGGTCCGCTGCATGGCCCTGTTCACCAAGGATCGCCTTGGTGAATTGATCGGAAAAGAGCTGAGGAGCGTTCTGGCTGTCTTGGACAGCGGCTTCATAGGGTCTATAAATTTGGAAATGGAAAAGTACAGGAACTTCTTTGAGGAGGAGCGTGAGTAGATGAGCAAAACCCGCGTATATGAGCTGGCGCAGCAGATGGGGATAGATAATAAAG
>Ga0209317_1001648_pt1 | contig 18592 bp, 17 predicted proteins | sample RifGroB2_FD_183994 | JGI IMG/M metagenome (GOLD analysis project Ga0209317, IMG submission 183994) | Soil microbial communities from Rifle, Colorado, USA - Groundwater B2 (SPAdes) (version 2) | ecosystem: Environmental > Terrestrial > Soil > Unclassified | place: Rifle, Colorado | collected... | reverse complement strand
GACCAGAGCGGTCTCACTGCCGAGCTTCGCAACTTCGACCGGTCGGCGCGATAAGGACGATGCTTCGGGATTTATCACCCACACGCTTGTGCCGGTGCCACCGTCGTACAGCGCGCCGACAGGAATTTCGTACTGCGGCATCGCGCCGCTACGAGTCTCGCCATTCAGATGAACCGTGACCGTTGCGCCAAGGGGCGCGTTTTTACCGGCACCATCCAGGCTGAAGCGCGCCTGGTAAGTGCGTGTGAGCGGATCGGCCATTGCGGACAATTCACGCAGATTTGCCGGAAAAGAGTGGCCAGAATCGGCATAGAGACTGGCAACGGCCGTGGATTTTGTAATCTTTGTATTCCCTTCAGGAAGGTTGACGACCGCTTCGCGTGCACCATCATGGGCGAGACGAACCACCACGCTACCCGCCCCCACCACCTGTCCGACGTCAGCCGGTATTTCCATGATGACACCGTCCGCTTCAGCCCTGAGAACGGCATAGCCCTCCTGGTTTTCCAGTTGCCTGGAATATGCAACGGCGGAATTGAGCTGTGCGGTTGTTGCGTCTGCCGCTGATTTGGCCTGTTCGTATTCCTGTACGGATACGGCTTTTATCGCGACCAGCCCACGCTGGCGTAGTTCATCCGCCAGGGCGCGTTTATTCTGGGCCCGGGCCGCCTCGACTGTTTCTCGGGCTGAATTGGCGGCAAGCCGCAGATCTGTCGGATCAAGCCGCATTAAAGCCTGTCCGCGTTTGACGTGGTCTCCGGCTTTAACAACTTTCTCAATGATTTTGCCTGGAACGCGAAAACCGAGATCGCTTTCCGTGCGAGCGTGGATCACCCCGGTATATTCCATTGAGTCACTCCCGGCGGAATTTACCGTAAAGGCGCGGACCATGCGGGGATAGGTCGCATCAACAGGCAATGGCTTCTTGTCTTTGCCAAAAACAACGCCGAATGCAATGACAACCAATGCTCCCATGAGGAGCGCGACGCGATACCTGTGCGACAATCCGCAAAACTTCTTAAAATCTCTTGTATTCATATACAATCCTCACCAGTAGGGTTAAGAGTTATGCTCACGCGTTCATGACACGAGAGAAAATGGCTTGGTGCAGCCAGCGTGGCGTCGCCCACATAAAGACTGCGGAGACTTTGTTGGCCCAGCCAGGTACGACGCTGATGCGTCCGGCCTGCAACGCACGGATACCGGCGCGCACCACCGGGGCCGGCTGCATCATCAATAGCTTCAACGCTGGCGTAAGCTTCTGATGCGCCGCGCTGGCGAATCCGGTGTCCGACATGCCCGGGCAGAGGGTCGTAACCGTGACGCCATCTCGCTTGAGTTCACGATGGAGCGCTTCACCAAGACGCAACACGTAGGCCTTGGCGGCTGAATAGACGGCGAAGTTCTGCACACCCTGGTAGGCCAGCAGGCTGGCGACCAGCAGGATCTTTCCACGTCCTCGCGACCGCATGTCTTGCGTAAAGATGTGGGTGACAGCTGTCAGGCTCGCAACATCCAGCTGCACCATCGCCAGGGCCGCGTCCAACTGGCCATCCAGGAAAGGACCTTGCAGTCCATGGCCGGCGTTGTTGATCAGGATGTCGATCACAATGCCTCGCTCACAGAGCCGCTCATGCAGTTGGCTGACTGCCGCAACATCCGAAAGATCCACCTGCTCCACAACGACATCAATGCGGAACTGCTGGCGTAGTTCCTCGGCGAGTTTTTGAAGCCGGTCCAGTCGGCGCGCCACCAGGACCAGAGAATGGCCTTGCTCGGCATATTGGCGGGCGAACTCCTCGCCGAAACCACTCGATGCGCCCGTGATGAGAACCCATGAATTGTCTATTGTCGTCATTTTGTTTACCTCGGGATCGTAGATTTATCATGCCTAGACCAGTCTACGTAACACTTGCCAAAAATATATGTGCACATTTCGTGATAGCCCTGCCAAGAAATTTCAGTCTCTCTTCAGAAACGAAACTTCTGAATTATTCCTGTCAGACCGCTCTGCCGATTGGGCACGCTGCAAAGCAACGAAAACAAAAGTACTGGTAGCCTATGAAGGCGGAGTGGTACAAGCTCAAATACTCAGGGCTTCGGAGCATTGCCTTCTGTTCTTCACGAGTTGCGGCACTAAAGCGGGTCCAGAAGGCGATACTGGCGCCCATCCCGTACGGCTGGCTGTTCCGGAGGCATTTCATCACATCGGTCTTTCCAGCATCATCCAGTGCCCCGGCAGGGCAGCTATTTACACAAAGGCCGCAATCGGTGCAGGGGTTTTTCTTAACGGGTAAATCCGGGGCAAGATCCAGCTTCGTGAGCACGGCCGCGAATATTACCCGGGTCCCGAAACGCGGATGGACGACCAGGTTGTGGCGGCCAAGGGTGCCTAATCCAGCAGCGACTGCAGCATGACGCAGCGACACTTCAGCCACGCCAATTTTTTCCGGAGTGCTATAGTCCATCGGGTAAGCCACCGGAACGGTCATGGCAGGGCTGCCGAGCTTGCCCTCCACGAATCGGGCCAGGCGGTAACATGAGGAACGGGAGAATTCCATAAGATCAAGTCTTGCGTTCATCGCCATCTGCGGGCTCGGACTCTCGCATGCCGCCAGTTCCTGGAAGGCCATGACGATCATGGTTCTGGCGCCTGGGAACAGGGACTCTATCGAAGGGGAGTTAGGGCTCCGGTAATCGCAGACCGATGCGAACCCCACGTCATCAACTCCCCACCCCATGGCTAACCCGCGTATGCTCTCTTTCATGTCCGTACCCCACATTGTTTTTTGCCATTAATCATTACGCCTAGACCGGTCTATGTAATACTGGTTAAAAAAAATGTGATTTGTTAAATCTCTTCTCTTTGACCAAGAAATACATCGAAATACAAATGGATGAAATTTTTCAATGGTTCAGGAGACTTCTTCACTTTCGAGCGGAGCAGTGCTCCCTGGAATGATGAAACCAGGTTTTCAGCCAGCATGTCCGTGTCCAAATCCGGAGCGATGCTTTTTTCCTTCTGCGCCTGCAAAAGTAATCCAGAAACCGCCCTCGCCCACTCTTGCAGAGATTTCTCAAGGCTTTGCCGGACGTTCTCGAATTGATCAGCCATCTCCTGGCCCAGGTTGCCGATCAAGCACCCCTTGGAGCAGTCAGCACCTTCGAATGTCGCGATTGTGGTTTCGAAGCTTTTTCTGACGCGCTCCAGCGGTGGTAAGGACTCATCGCTGAAAATGGGGTATAAAACTTCAACCCTGCCTGCGACATATTTGTCAATTATTGCAAGGGCAAATTCCTCTTTACTGGAGAAGAAGTTGTAAAATGAGCCCTTTGGAACGTTCGCCTGCTTCAGAATCGCTTCAACACCGGTAGCGTTGAACCCTCTGCTTAACACAAGGTCGAGCCCAACCTGAACAATATCGTCTTTGTTGTGAATTCGTTTCATGGATACACCTTAGACCGATCGGTCCAATGCGTCAAGCGTTTTTTTCGTTTCTACTTCGAAGGGGCTCAAAAACTATTTTGAAAACGGTCCTTAAAGTGGACTCGCAGGGCCCCGTAGCGAGCGCAGTCCGGCTAAAAAATCTGCCGGCGGGCTCACCAAAAAGTTCCGAATATCGTCCAACATGGGGAGCCAAAAAATCAAGGGCTTACAACTTTTCGGTTGTAAGCCCTTTTTGTTTTTCCCGGGTTGGTAAGCTTTCAGCAACCTTTGGCCATGCCGGCTAGGACGGTGAGTTCCCCTTTTGTGCGAGGAAGATCTTTTCCGGGACGAGGGTCAGTTCCTTGACCTGCTCACTGAGGCGCGAATCGAGACTAGTCGATCAGAAGGCAGGACAAGGCTATGACAAGAAATATAATGCCGTAAAGAGTGGAGTCTATCAGTTGTGGCGCCTTGATACTGTACAGGACGTCATCTACGCTGGATAAGCATTTGATCCATAACGGCACGTATTGATCCAACACCTTAACGCGGCCGTCTATCGCCCTGGCGGCTCTTCTGCCGCTTTCCACGGCGCCCTCGATGCTCCACACCTCGGCCTGGGTCCGGGTGTGGGCGCCGGCCAGGAAAAGATTGGCAACCGGGGTTTTCTGGTCCGGTAAAAACGCCTGGGTCTGTGTTGAAGTAACCCACTTCGGTTGGACGGGTTTGATTCCTGCGCCGGAAAGTTTCCACTCATGCCAGACCTCAACTCTTAGCAGTTCGAAGTCCGCCAAGCCCCTGCCACCGTTGGCCTCTTTGATCAACTCGTTGAGCGCGCCGCAGCTGTAAACCTGCGTTTTGACTTCTTGGATGAATTCTTCCTTGGTGCAGGTATTGACAGGTTTTCGATAAATCCTCCCGGGAACGCTGCTGATACAGGAGGTCCCGGTCCATAGGGATTCTATGTTTCTGCCTAGATCCACCTCGTCGTCCCAGGCCTGTTCCTCCGCAAATAGAGTCAGGTTGAACTCGGAATCGCTCAGCACTACCGCGGTCCTCTGCCTCGGGAATTTAATTTGCTCCGCGAAAGCCAGTCGGAATGAAACTTGGGTGTGTGGCCCGTCCTGAATCAGGGGGTTGAACAGTTTCAGTTGGTCCTGCCTCTCAAGCGCAGGGGTGGCGCTTAAAATCTCGGCGGTAAAAAAGGGATTGATGGCCAATATATAGAGGTCAGCCCGGATTTCCTCCTCCCCGCAACGGGCCGATACGATCTGCACCCCGTCGAATTCCAACATGGTGAGAGTTTTTTCCCAGTGGAAGCTAACCCCGCGCTCCTTCAAGTGTTTGACCCAGGGATTGAACCAGTACTCGCTGCTTGGCCCTCTTAACAAGAGCCAGCCATCTCCTGCGCCTTGGCTCCAGGCCGGCCCATCCCCGTCCGCTTTATGCAGGTGACTCGGCTTCGTGGTCAGCTGCTTCCTGAAGAAGTCACCTGTAGTGTGCAGGGAAACCTTGGACCAATCGGAGCCGATCCAGGGGCCGAAACAGGAACGCCAGGTTTTGTTGGCCCTGTTTTTAAGCAGCGGTTTCCAGCTTTGAGCCGCATTAAGCCCGGCATACTCCTTGTGACTGCGATTATTGGAGGTCCATATTTTCAGCATCAGATAGAACCATTTGGCAAATTCGATCCTGTCCATCCTGAACATCTTGGGAATGCTTCTAAAACCTTCATCGTAAAATTGAGCCCTTTCGTCGTCCGGGAAAATTCCGAAATTAATCGGTCGCGACAGGGCCAGATCGTAAAGGTTCCCTTCATCGCTGAAGGGAATTTTTCTCATCAGGTCAAAGGTATTATGGTACCAGGGACCCATGCCGTGCCAGGAATACTCCGTAGGCATATTGTCCTTACCGGATCGCGAACTCCTGAAGAACCCGCCCGGCTCATCGGCAGTCTCGTAGACGGAAACACGGTAACCCAACTGGACCAATTCGTGGGCAGCGCTCAGTCCGGCTATGCCAGCTCCAAAGATAGCTATAGATTTCATTTTCGTATCCTCAAGTGTCGGAACAGGCGGCTCATCTGAAAGAACAAAAGATCCCGCCCTCATGAAAGCATAACGACAAGCAAAGCGGACGCAAGCCATCTTCTAAAGGGAGGGAGATACTTCAGCGCACCAGCACCGAAAGCATCTGCTCGGCGATTTACAAGGCAAACCGCACGGCAAGATGTTAGCTGATTATCAATCTACCGCTCGGCATTCTCCCCTCCCTTGATGGGAGGGGCTGGGGGAGGGTGAGGCTTATGCGAGCTGTCCACCCTCTCCCCAGCTCTCCCTCTGGTGCCTTTCCCGACGGTGCCATATGGGGCCAGGTGAAGTAACGATCAGCGGCTAAACAAAATGAGGTGTGAAAAACGAGGTGATCTGCCGAGAAAACCGGATACGGGAGTCGATCCCTTTCGAGCTTACACCTTACGACAAGGCAATCAGTATTGCACTGCGCGTGGGAGGTGAGCCCTGACAACTACAGTGACTTCCCCCCTCGTGGGCCCTATGGCGGCAGAATTAGACGGTTTTCAGCGCTTCAAAACCGGAAATGACGTCGAATAGTTCCTCGTCTATGCTGCTCTGGCGCAAACGATGAAACGTACCTTGAAGGCCTTCCAGCAATTCCTCGATGTTTTTTTCGGCGCGCTGCATCGCCGCCAGCCGGCTCGCGTTCTCGCTCGCGAGAGATTCGGCACTGGCACGGAAGAGGGAGACAAACAGATATTCCCGGATGAGCAGTGGTAAGGTGACCGTACCGCCACCAATGACTTCAGGGAGATTTGCCGTCGGCCAGGGAAGTTCGACAAGCTGGCGCTGCCAGGTTTCATCCAGCGGCAGCAGTCGTTGATCAACGGGTTCATACACCGCCCCAGAGAGGGAATGGTTATAGAAGAGGTGGAGTTCGCCGGACTCACCCCGGTTCAGGTACGTCTCGCTCTCCAGGAGAATCTGTCCGACCAGCGGGGTGATGCCCTTAACGGAGTTCGGCACGCTGAAAAGCCCCAGTGGCGGCAACCCCGCATCAGTCAGACGCGCATGGACGCGCTCACCGACGGCCCAGACCTCAGGTTTCCCCGGCATAGCCGCCAGCGTCTTTACCGCAAAATCGGCCACCACATCATTAAACTGTCCCACCAGCCCCTGGTCTGATCCGAACACCACCGCGCAAATCGCGCCGACCACCGGTGCGGCTTTCCTTCCGGCCATCGGGTGCGCCGGCCCGCTTTCCCTGAAGCAGGCGCCCAGCCCAAGTTCCATTACGTGATAGTAGGCGTCCAGCGCTCGCACCGATTTCTCGTATTGCCCGACGCTTGAGGCTGCCACCGCCTTCATGGTGCGTACCACGGATTGCAGATCCCCGGCTCTGTCGATCTTTCGTCGCAGACTTGCAATCGTGGTGCTCATGGCGTTTCCTTCGGTTCAGGCTTGGGCTGGAAGGAAGCAAGGGATGCTCCAGCGCTCTCAATGAGCGCTGCACGATCCTCGTCGCTCATCTTTTCCGCGCCTTCCATGCGCTCGCGCAGCTGCGCCGGCAGGCGCGCCGCAGCCTCGCGCACGGAGGACTCGGCCTCGCTCATCCTGTCAAGCGGCACGTTATCGAAGAGTCCCGCGGTTAACGCGAGCAGCACTGCAAGTTGCGCGGTGACGCTCACCGGGGCAAATTCCGGTTGTTTAAGGCAGGCGCGGATGCGTCGGCCGTGCTCAATGATCTTGCTGGTGTCTTTATCCATGCGGGTTCCGAACCGGGAAAAGGCTTCGAGTTCCTCAAACTGGGCGTACCCGAGCTTGAGGTCTCCGGCCACGGCGCGATAGGCGGCGTGTTGCGCTTTACCGCCCACTCGGGAAACGGATTTCCCCACCTCTACCGCGGGGAGCACACCCAACTCGAAGAGCGCCGGCGAAAGATAAATCTGGCCATCCGTGATGGATATCAAGTTGGTCGGAATATAGGCCGAAATGTCCTGCGCCTCGGTCTCCACGATGGGAAGCGCGGTCAGAGAGCCGCCCCCGAGTTCCTTCGCCAGGTGCGTGGCACGCTCAAGGAGCCGGGAGTGGAGGTAAAAGATATCGCCGGGGAATGCTTCGCGACCGGGCGGACGACGCAGCAGCAGGGAGAGTTCGCGGTAGGCGCGCGCATGCTGTGTGAGGTCGTCGTAAACGATCAGGACGTCACGACCGGCCTGCATGAAATGCTCGGCTATGCTGGTCGCGGCGTATGGGGCAATATAGGAGAGGCCCGGCGGGTCATTCCCCTCGGAGACCACCACGACGGTGTAATCCAGCGCATTATTCTCCCGCAGACTGGCAATTGTCTTCGCGACGGCGGAGGCTCGCTGGCCGATGGCACAATAGACACATATGACATCCTGACCGCGCTGATTCAGGATGGTGTCGATGGCAATAGCCGTCTTCCCCGTCTGCCGGTCCCCAAGGATCAGCTCGCGCTGCCCTCGTCCGATGGGAATGAGCGCGTCGATAACCTTCAGGCCGGTTTGCAGCGGCACGGTGACCGGTGCACGGTCCATGATGTGTGCGGCCGGACGCTCGATGGGCAAACGCTCGCGGGAAACCACCGGCCCGGAGCCGTCGAGTGGGCGGCCGAGCGGGTCGATGACGCGCCCGAGCAATGCGTCTCCCACAGCGACATCCATAACTCGGTCCGTGCGCAGGACTTCATCCCCTGCGTGGAGTTGCCAGTAATCACCGAGGAGCACGACCCCGATTTCCTCCTCATCCACATTGAATGCGAGGCCGAACACCCCACCGGGAAACTCCAGCAATTCCTCGAAGCCGACTCCGGGAAGTCCGGAGACCTTGGCGATGCCGGCAGATACCGTCGTCACCGTTCCCACCTCGCGAAGGACAAGTTGCGGTGCGAAGCTTTCCCGTGCCTTGCTCATTGCGGTAAATGCCCGGTCGAAAACGCTCTGGAGGCTCTCGGTTTCCATGATCACAGACTCTTCGTGCCAGGTTTAGAGCTTTCAGCTTCAGGCTCGGCCTTGGTCACTGGTTCGGCCTTGGCTTCAGGTTCGGCCTTGGCTTCAGGTTCGGCCTTGGTCACTGGTTTCGCCTTGGTCACTGGGTCGGCCTTGGCCTCAGGCTCGACTTTAGTTTCAGGTTTGGCCTTCTTCAAAAGTTCATCGACTCTTTGTTCCAGCGTTGACAGATAATCTGCAATGCTCCACGCCACCTTCCGACCATTCATCGTAAGTTCAATGCCGCCAATCAGCTCTGGCCCGGTCTCGAACTGGACACCAGTCTCTGCGCCAAGGGTCTGCTTGATCGCAGCTTCCGTCGAAGCACTCAATGCGGGTGGCAGATCGAACCTGGTGCGCACGATCACGGGGCCGGAGGACGCTTTGATCGAAGAGGTCAACTTCTCCTTTTCCGATTCGCTCAATGCGTGCAACCGGCGCACAAAGAGTTGAACCATAGGCTCTTCCAAGCTCGTTCCGGCCAGATCCGTCAGTGCCTTTCGCGCTATGGCAAATACTTCAACCTCTGTGCGGCGGCAGATAGCTTCATGCAAGTTGCCTGCTTCCATTCTCAACGCTTCCTGCTGTTTTAAGCTTAAGGCCGCAGACGCCTTGCGCGCCTCGTCAAGAAGTCGCTGGCCTTCGGCTTTCGCTTCGTTCGTCGCCTGGCTCAGGAGAGCGGCGCGTTGAAGATCGAAATCTTCACTTTTTTGCCTGAAATCATCGCGTTCCTTTTGAGCCTGTCCCTTTTTCGCGTCAGCATCCGCAAGTTCGACGGCGATCCGCTTCTCACGCTCATCGATTGCCTGAAGAATAGGCTGGTAAAGGAACCGCTTCATCATCCAAACCAGGATGAGAAAGTTGAGGACCTGCGCCGCGACCGTGAACCAATCGATTAACATAAGGATTATTTTCCTGTGGCCTGTGCGATGGCGTGGTTCCAGAACGGGTTGGCGAAGATAAGAATCATCGATACCACGAAGCAGTAAATAGCAGTGGACTCGATCATCGCCAGACCCACGAAGAGCGTCCGCGTGATGGTCGCGGAGGCATCGGGCTGCTGGGCCAGCGAAGTCAGCGCCGTCGCGACCGATCTCCCTTCCGCAAGCGCCGGTCCCAGGCAGCCAAAACCGGTGGTAATGCCTGCAATGACAATTGAAGCCACTGCGATAATAGTCATGTTATCCATGAGACCTCCTCTTTGTCGTAGATTATGCCGCCAGACCCGGCATCTTGGGCTGACGGACCCGTGTGGCGGCAGCAATGTACACCGCTGCTAGAATACTGAAGATGTAAGCCTGCACCATGCCGGTGAGCAGACCGAGAAGGGTCATGACGATCGGAAAGATGAAGGGGGTAATGGTGAGGAGGATACCGATGATCATCGCCCCGCTCATCATGTTGCCGAACAACCGCACGGCCAGCGCCAGGGTACGGGATATTTCGCTAATGACGTTAAACGGCAGCATGATGACGGTCGGTTTCAGGTAGGACTTCAGGTAGCTCCCGACTCCTTGCTCCTCGATGCCGAAGAACGGTACGGCGACAAAAACGCACAGGGCGAGCGCCACCGTGGTCGAGAGCGAACCGGTCGGAGGCTCATATCCAGGGATGACGGTACAGAGGCTGGCTGCTGCGACGAACAGGAAGAGGGTGCCCAGAAAATCGAGATACCTGCGCGGTTGACTGAGTCCCACCTCTTCAATCTGTTTTTCAATGCCAATGACGATGATCTCAAGCAGGTTTTGCCAGCGGGAACGCCGCAACCTGGTGGACAGATTGCGGGTAACGAGTTTTGATCCGACGGCCAGCACCAGCATGAGCCCCCAGGTGAACACGATGGTGGCGTTGAGTTTGATAAACCCGTGTTGCCAAAAAATCATCTCGTCGGGACTAAGTCTCATGACTCGCCCCGGGTACCGAACAGGTCGGCTTGTCTACCGCTTCGGTGAGCCGTGTCACGGCCGGTCGAGCGAGGATGAACCCGAGAAGGCAGGCAAGGAGTGTCACCCAATTGCCGCGCGCGAAATAATAAAAACCGGCCAGGGCAATACCCGTTCGCAGAAACAGGCTGACGATGAACCAAAGGGCCGGTTTTTTCGAGGCGAGGGCCCTGCGAACCGTCCACCAAAGGCCGCCGAAAAAGATCGCGCCGAGTAGAGTGCCTGCTGCAAAAGCCGACAACAGAGTCATGGTTTCATTCATCCGTATCCTCCCGATCCTCTCGCATTTCCTTCTCCTCCTTGGCGACCCAGTGCCAGGCATTCAAACATCCGATTACCAGGCCGATGGCAAGGAGCATCAGCGTCCAGGAATGGCTCCCGGCATGGCGCTTGTCCAGCCAGATGCCGAGCGCCGCGCCGAGCAGAGTCGGCACCACCACCGACCAGCCGACCAGTCCCATCATGCCCAGGCCAAACCAGACTCCCTGCGTTTTGTTGCGCCGCGCCTTAAGCTTGCGCTCCTCCTGGGCGCCAACCTCGCGGCTGAAGGCAGTCCTCTGCTTCGCGTTTCGTTCCTTCGGCTTGTCAGTCATGATGAAACTCTGCCAGGCGATGGATGAAGCCGCTCTCCATTTTCGCCAGCACTGAGCGGACGTTTCTCTCCCCCTCATCGAGCGTGACGAACTCCCGTTCAACCGCCTCGCGCAAAAGGCCCAGGTCCTTTCCACCGATGGCATTGCGCACGGAGACCAGCACCTCCGTGCCGGCCTTCACCAGTACCCCCTCGTCAACCGCCACGTAGACCTCGCCCTCCTCTTTAATTTCGTAGATGAGAATTCCTGGAGCCAGCGCCGCGACACAATCGAGCCGGTGCGGCAGGAGTCCGAACGAACCCTGGCGGGTCTGAGCGACGATGCGTGAAACGCCGGTTTTTTCCAAAAAGATACGGAAAGGGAGGCATACCTTAAGATTCATGAGGATCGACGGCTGCATTTGCGACCTCCTTATCCGACCCCGGCGGGGATTGCGGCTCTGTTTCGGTCACCCGAGGCTTGGAAACTGAGCCGGGCTCTTGGTCACCCATGGCCCTCTCTTTGGACGGTGGCGCGCCGGCAGCCAAAGGCTTACCTGAATCACCACTCCCCTTTGCCTCGCCTATCGCCCCGATCATGTAGAGTGCGCTCTCGGGGTAGTCTTTGAATTCATCTCGCAGGATCCGTTCGCAGCCGTCCAGCGACTCCTCGAGGGAAACCAGCTTTCCCTTGAGTCCGGTGAACTGCTCGGTCGTGAAAAAGGGCTGGGTGAGGAATCGCTCCAGCCGGCGGGCGCGGGCGACCACGTTGCGGTCCTCCGGCGCAAGTTGTTCAAGGCCAAGCATGGCGATGATGTCCTTGAGCTCCGCGTATTGCGCGAGAGTGCGCCGAATCTCCTGCGCGAGGGCGTAATGGCGCTCTCCGATGATGCCGGGGGTCGCCATCTTGGAACTGGACTGCAACGGGTCGATGGCGGGGTAAAGCCCCTCCCCCGCCCGTTTGCGCGATAGCACAATAGAAGCGGAAAGATGCGAGAAGGTATGAACCGCTGCCGGATCGGTGAAATCGTCCGCAGGCACGTACACCGCCTGGATCGATGTAATGGCACCAGTATCGGTATTTGCGATGCGCTCCTCTAGCCTTGACAATTCGGTCCCCAGGGTCGGCTGATAACCGAGGCGCGACGGCATCTGCCCCATCAAGCCGGATACCTCCATGCCGGCCTGAATGAAGCGGAAGATGTTATCGATGAGAAGCAGCACGTCACGGTGTTCGTCGTCGCGAAAGTACTCGGCCATCGTCAGGGCTGCATGTCCTACACGGAACCGTGCGCCTGGTGGCTCGTTCATTTGGCCGAACACCATCACCATGTTCTGAAGCACCCCCGCCGCAGTCATGTCGCGGTAGAGTTCCTCACCTTCGCGGCAGCGCTCTCCGATGCCGCAAAAGATACTCACCCCGTCGTGTTGCCCGACCATGTTGTGAATCATCTCGGTGAGCAACACCGTCTTGCCCACGCCCGCCCCGCCAAACAGGCCCGCCTTGCCACCACGCTCCAGCGGCACCAGCACATCGATGACCTTGATCCCCGTCTCGAAGATTTCGGATTTGCTGGAACGCCGAGCCAGTGGTGGCGGGGTCCGATGCACGCTGCGCCATTCGACATCCGTCGGCGCCTCCAGGCGATCGATGGCGTTGCCGAAGACATCGAACATGCGCGAGAGAATTCCTTTGCCGACCGGCGCCTGCAACGTCCCACCCGAGTCCAGCACTGCCATGCCCCGCGCGAGGCCCTGGGTTGGGGTCAGCGCTATGCCACGCACCAGATGCGCGTCGATCTGGGCAGAAACCTCAATGGTAACCTGCCCATCCTTCGCGTGCAGCAACGAGTAGATGGGCGGTAAATAGCCGTCGAAGCGTATATCCACGACACTGCCGCGCACCGAAACCAATGTGCCCAGGTTCACAGGAATGGCCTTATTTGTCATGCTGGATCTCGCATTGCGTCGGGTTGCTCCCTGTGGTGCATAACCGCGGCAACCAATTTCCCCCCATTCACGTCAGGGGGACCGGCCCCAGAATTTATGCACCTTCATGCCACAGTCTTATTTGGTCTTTCGGCTACTCAAGGCCCGCCATCTCATTTTATTCACTCAGCCATCTTCGCGCGTTACAGCATGGCATTACCTCCCTGTCTATCAGCACTGCAACCGGTACTATTTCTGCCGACATCAATCATACAAAAGCAAAATCTAATTGCAAAAAGGTTGCGCGCTACTGACTACGGCGCGTAACTTCGCTTAGAGACGATTAGCAACTAGCACGCCAGAACGGGTGTTCTGTTTTTGATGGCGCAGGTATCTAATTTTACAGGATGATTTAAAAAGGAAGGCGCGGGGTGACAGGGAAGCCGCGGGAATAAATCCGTAATGCCAAACATAGCTGCCATATATGGCGGACCAGCGACACGGATCGCTGCGCCTTTAACAGTTAATCCCAACCATTCCGATACAGATAAGCGCGTTCAAAGCTTGATTCTGTGTCGCTCTTGCCACCTTACGCTCTGCGGCCAGGTATGACAGAAAATTCCTGACATCATCAGTAGAAAGCTCGTCTGGGCATTTATTGATATATCTTTGAAATTGCCCTCTCCATGTGATATAGGTTTTTTCGGTATTAAGTGACATGTGTTTGAGTCGCAGGACGTTAACCATGTTCTCAACAGCTTGTTCCCACAATTTTCCAGTTTCATTTATCGGGACAGGATGTTGGCTTATTTTGGACAGGAAAAACAGGTAAAGCCTTAAGGCTTGATCAGCCTGCTTGACCTGCCAATCTTCACGAGTCTTGGTTAAACATTCAAGATACTGTTTTCTCTGTTCTGTTGATATTATTGTCGCTCCGCCGCTGTACTCTCACACGTTAGGGCAGTAAGAATGAGAGGACTGCAAAAATGATCACAAATATACTCATTATTTTATCTGGCCCGATAGTGTCATTTTACATAATTATGGCTGGTAAGAATTTCAGATTTAATAATTCATCCATGAAATATGTCGTTTTAGGAACAGCAATAGCTCTTGCAGTAAGTATCTTGGCTCATTACATCGTTAGAAACAATTCGAAAAAAGCGAATATACTGTCTGTGATTGCCTCCGTGTCAATCTATGCTTTGCTGACCATAGCGACAGCTAGTGGCCCCGAAACTAAAATGTGGCTACCTGTAATATTTATATTTCTTCCTCTTTTTTCATTGCCTATCGCGATTTCTGTTTCAATTGGTATTGGCAGAATTATGCAAGGTGACAAGAATAACAAAATTCAGTCCTAACAACGGGCGGCACTTGGACTTCGCTTCGTTCCGCCAGTGTCCCCCGGAGCCGTTAGGCCCTGGAAGTACAAAGATGAGAGCACGATGAGCAACGAACAGGTGGCACCTAGTATGATATTAAGTTTCAGGGGTTAGGGCAAAAATCTTACAATCTTAACCGCGTCCCTGTGCAGTCGCTTTCCAATAAAAAAGTACCCTATTTAATAACTTTTTTTACTGCTCAATGACATGTTCGATCAATTCGACAGGAGTACACCATGGCAGCAACAACGTATGTTTTACGTCAATCAGACAACCTGACATTTGATGTCGAAAGTGAAACCTTTACCTTCTCTGTCAGGAATTTAACCGACGCAAAACGCAGGGCAGTCCGTAAACAGATTGGAGATTCAAATCTACGGCTCGAAGATGAGAACGGCAAGGTTATCAGCATTAAGCGCAGCGGTTTCAAATGGGAAGATAAACTATAATGCTTGAGAGGTAACCTCTTGAAAGTAGAAAAGTAGGAATGGATTCCCAACCAGTGGACAAGGTCGCGATAAACCGGCGCCGGGTCACCGGCCGAACCGTTGGTGAGGCCGACATGAATAAAACTTATCCGCTGGCGGTTTCTAAGGTGTGAGCTATGAATAAAATTTACAAGGACATGTTCGCTTTCATAACAGCACGGCAGAGTATATGAAAATATTATTCATATACTCTCTGGACAACATCAATCCGAAGCGCAATAAAATGCTGGCGTGGTCCCATATACCGTTGGGTATCTCATATATTTCATCTGCCTTAAAAGCCAATGGGCACGAAACTTCATTAGTCCTTTTAGGGAGCAATTATTATAAAAACAGTCTGGACCAGCTTGCAAAATGTATAGATACATTCGGTCCTGATCTAATTTGTTTTACGGCTGTATTCTCGCAATATCTTTTCTTAGAAAACATCGCTCGGCAGGTGAAGATTCGGTGGCCCGACAAGTACCTGCTGATTGGCGGAGTGCACGCGACCCTCATGCCGGAAGAGGTCATTTCCGGCCCCTTCGATGCCGTTTGCATCGGCGAAGGGGAGTATCCAACCGTCGAATTATGTCAGCAACTGGAGTCCCGAGAACAACCGCACGACATTGCTAATTTGTGGATCAAGTCGCCTGATGGCAAACTGGAGAAAAACTCGCCCAGGAAATTCATACAAAACCTAGACGAGCTTCCTTTCCCTGACATGCAGATCTGGAAGCCCTGGACTGTCGACAACTTCGACGACGGACTGACCATACTGGGTGGACGCGGATGTCCTTACGATTGCACCTATTGCTGCAACAGCGCGCTGCGCAAGATTGCAGGCGGCAGGTATGTCAGGACTCGATCTCCAGAAAACATCCTTCAGGAAGTACGTTGGCTCCAGGGACAGTTCCCTGAAAACAATGACATTTTCATTGAAATAGAAACTCTCGATTGCAACAAGAAGTGGACACTGGACTTGTGCAGCAAACTGGAAGCCTTCAATTCCTGCCTGCCTGAACCCGTCACCTATGGGTCCAATTACCGCATAAATCCGCACACCATCGATGAGAGCGTATTTTCAGCTCTTGAGAAAGCGAATTTCCAATCCCTTAACATCGGGCTGGAATCCGGCAGTGAGCGGGTGCGCAGAGACATCCTCAACCGCAACTATACCAACGATGACTTCCTGAACGCCGTGTCACTTGCCCGCAAACACGGATTGAAAATCTTTATTTACAACATGATTGGCCTTCCCGGGGAATCCTGGCAGGAGCACAAGGAGACCGTCGAGCTTAATCGCCGCTGTCAGCCCGATGGCCATTACACCGGGATTTTCTACCCCTATCCCGGAACAGAGCTTTACAACACCTGCATCCGGAACGAACTTTTCAAAGAACCGGGTTCAGTGCAGGCGGAGCGCACGCAACCCGTCCTGGAACTGCCGAACTTCAGCAAGGCGCGAATCAAGAGCGCGTATATTTGGTTTGATTATCAGGTCTACAGAGGTTATAAACCGACCTGGACGATATTAACTCAGCACACCCTTAACAAGACTCGCTCAGGACGAATGATTAAATACGCTTTTCACAAGGCGTTTAGATGTTTACAGGGCATCAGATTCTGGAAATGCTGAAATTGTTCACCTCAGGTCACCCGTTTCACCCCCCCCTCGCACGGATCCCGGCATGCGGCGCTACCGCACATCACGGCCCGCTCGTCTTGATATCGCTCCCCGTCTCGGGGACCAGCGCCTGCAGCTTATCTACGGAATCTGCCGGGGCGGCGACCAAAAAAGTTCGAAGATCGTCCAGTATGGGGAGCCAATCACAACAAGGGCCTGCAGCAATTTTCTGCAGGCCCTTGTTGTTCGTCCCGCCTTCGGGGTCACGCATGACTAACCATCAGGCGAGCTCGAAACGGTCAAGGTTCATTACTTTATTCCACGCCTCGACAAAGTCGTGCAGGAACTTCTCCTGGTAGTCCTCACATCCGTAGACTTCCGCCAAGGCCCGGAGTTGGGAGTTCGAACCGAAAATGAGGTCGACACGGGTGCCGGTCCACTTGAGTTCGCCCGTTGCGCGATCACGCCCCTCGAACAGGCCGTCGGCTCCCGCGGCCGCCTTCCACGTGGTGCCCATGTCGAGCAGATTCGCGAAGAAGTCATTGGTGAGCATCCCTGGCCGCTTGGTGAAGACGCCGTCTTGGGACTGCCCGAAGTTGGCATTCAAGACGCGCATACCGCCAAAGAGAACCGTCATCTCGGGGGCGGTCAGCGTCAGCAATTGCGCCCGATCAACCAGCAGCTTCTCTGCCGATACGGTGTATTCGGTTTTTAGGTAGTTACGGAACCCGTCGGCAACCGGCTCGAGTACGGCGAACGCCTCCACGTCGGTTTGCTCCTGTGACGCATCCGTGCGTCCCGGCGCGAAGGGAACGGTCACTTCAAAGCCCGCGTTCTTCGCGGCTTGCTCGACACCTGCGCATCCGCCCAGAACAATCACGTCGGCGAGCGAGACCATCTTCCCGCCTGACTGCGCGCCGTTGAACTCCTTTTGGATTGCCTCAAGGGCCCGCAGCACACTCTCCAGCTGGGAAGGCTCGTTAACTTCCCAATCCTTCTGCGGCGCGAGACGGATGCGCGCGCCGTTCGCCCCGCCACGCTTGTCGGAGCCGCGGAACGTGGCTGCCGACGCCCAAGCCGTCGAGACCAGTCGGGAGACGGACAGTCCCGAAGAGAGGATTTTGCCCTTGAGGTGAGCGATGTCCCGCTCGTCAACCAATTCATGGGTGACCGCGGGCACGGGGTCTTGCCACAGGAGATCTTCTTCAGGCACTTCGGCGCCGAGATAGCGCGAGCGCGGGCCCATGTCGCGGTGGGTCAGCTTGAACCACGCGCGGGCGAAGGCGTCCGCGAATTTCTCGGGGTTCTGCTGGTAGCGCCGCGCGATCGGCTCGTAGATCGGATCAAAGCGAAGGGATTGGTCCGCCGTGGTCATCATCGGCCGGTGCTTCTTCGACGGGTCGTGCGCGTCAACCACCATGTCCTCTTCGGCCACGTCCTTGGCCAGCCACTGGTGCGCGCCGGCCGGGCTCTTGGCCAGCTCCCACTCGTATTTGAACAGCGTGTTCAGATAGCCCATGTCCCATCTGGTCGGGTTCGCTTTCCAGGCGCCCTCGATGCCGCTGCCGATGGTATCGCACCCTTTGCCGCTGCGCAAGCTGCACCTCCAGCCGAGCCCCTGCTCCTCGATGCCGGCGGCCTCGGGTTCCGGACCGACGAGCGCCGCATCGCCCGCGCCATGACACTTGCCGAAGGTGTGACCGCCGGCGATGAGTGCTACGGTCTCTTCGTCATTCATCGCCATGCGCGCGAAGGTCTCTCGAACGTCACAGCCGGAGGCGACCGGATCCGGGTTGCCGTTGGGACCTTCCGGGTTCACGTAGATCAGCCCCATCTGCACGGCGGCGAGAGGATTCTCGAGCTTCCGGTCACCGCTGTAGCGCTTGTCTCCCAGCCAGGTCTCCTCCGCCCCCCAGTAGATGTCCTCTTCGGGCTCCCAGACGTCTTCGCGCCCGCCGCCGAAGCCGAACGTCTTGAAGCCCATCGACTCCAGAGCGCAGTTGCCTGCGAGGATCATCAGGTCGGCCCAGGAGATCTTCCTGCCGTATTTCTGCTTGATCGGCCAAAGCAAGCGGCGCGCCTTGTCGAGGTTGACGTTGTCCGGCCAGCTGTTGAGCGGCGCGAAACGCTGCGTGCCCGAGGAGGCGCCGCCGCGGCCGTCGCCGGTGCGGTAGGTGCCTGCGCTGTGCCACGCCATCCGGATGAAGAGCCCACCGTAGT
>Ga0209317_1001647_pt1 | contig 18614 bp, 13 predicted proteins | sample RifGroB2_FD_183994 | JGI IMG/M metagenome (GOLD analysis project Ga0209317, IMG submission 183994) | Soil microbial communities from Rifle, Colorado, USA - Groundwater B2 (SPAdes) (version 2) | ecosystem: Environmental > Terrestrial > Soil > Unclassified | place: Rifle, Colorado | collected... | reverse complement strand
AGGCGAAAAAAGGTAACCGCTATTGACCACTCGAGATGCAATTGCCAGCGAAAACCCCTTAACGAGACAACTCACGAAACGGGAATTATAATTGTCGTTGGACGGGAATAATAGTTGACGTTGATCACTCAGGTCTCCTCTGTAGGTTTATTCGTGCCAACACCGACCGGCCTTGGCCGGTCGCTTCGGTACCTATGCGAGCTGATCCTGGTACAGGTTAAGATTAGCTCGTCACCGGAGTAACTCAACCAACTAACAACGTCTTCCTCAGGCAATCTTCCGGGTTGCCTGCAGTTGGGGATGCCCTCCATGTGACAGCCCCCTTTACCTGCGCAGCCATTGAGTTGACACGATAGTATCACAATAGTACCATTGGGCGATGCCACCCAAGATACGAGAGCGGATAGACCGACTTCGAAAGGCTGGTTTTGCCGATCGGGGCGGGAAAGGGAGCCACCGCAACTTCACCCATCCGGCTTGCAGCAAGCCCGTCACTGTATCCGGCAGCCCCGGCGACGATGCCAAGCCTTATCAGGAACGGCAGGTGCAAGCTGCGATTGAGGAGAGCAAGAAATGAAGAAAACGGACAAATATCTTAAGATTGTCGAATGGTCCGAAGAGGACGGTTGTTATGTTGGAACCTGTCCCGGTCTTATCTATGGAGGGGTGCATGGTGACGATGAAACAAAGGTTTACCGGGAGTTGTGTCAGGCCGTGGCGGAGGCAGTAGAGTTGTATCAAGCCGATGACAAACCCCTGCCCCCTTCGACCGCTAACAAGGAGTACTCCGGGCGCTTTGTTCTGAGGGTCGACAAGGAACTGCATCGCGAAGTCGCCATTCGTGCCCTCCGCGCCGGTGAAAGCCTGAACAGCTACTGCCAAAGGGTTCTAAAGAAGGCCACCGAGCAACGGTGAATCCCTGGCGGTACAGGCTGATTATCAGCTCCACAGCGCCGGCTCTCGGAATAGACGAAGCCACAGACGATGGGCATCACCCGTACTCTGCCCTGCTGGCCACTGGCTGCCTATTATGCGACCGTATGCCTCCGATGATGAGTCATCATCTTTGGTTGCTCAGTGAGACAGCCTTTCAAGCGGGTTAAGGTAGAACATTCTGTCCCACCCATACTTTTCCGCCTTATATAGCCACAGGTATGGAATCTGAGTGATGATTGCATAATGGAGATGGGGTGCTTTTCCTACTGCGTTCCCGGTAGAACCAACAGTTCCGACTGCACTTCCTTGGCTGACAAACTCACCATCTTTAACTTGTATGCTTTTCAGGTGCGCGTAGTAATGAATCCGCCATTTCGGGCCAAGAATTGAAACAACATTACCGCCTCCCGGAGTAAAACCTGCATTTACAACGAGTCCAGAGCAGGCAGCGACAACCGGAGTTCCTTCCTTGGCAAAGATGTCAATTCCCTTGTGTACTCCTGACTTACCCCATGGACTGAACCAGAATTTTTGCGTTCCAATCTGCTTTTGTTGCGCCCTTGACTGGAATGGTTAAATTCTCAGATATGCAGAGACCGCCCGCCAATAGTAAAAGCGCTAGGACGACAATGGCGATGGTCAGGTTTTTCACGCTGGGGCAACTCGTGTCTTTTTTCGATGATCGCATTTTTTCTCGTGTCATGGTTAGGGTGATTAACAACGCCCGCAGCTTGGGGGCCTCCGGATTATGCGTCTTGGCCGGCCTGCTCGTGCCTTTTCACATTTGCTCCACATTTCCTCCTCATTTTCCGTCTACCGTAATCTCATTGGCAACTGGGAGTTACGTTTGCCAATCATATCCGGGTCAAAGGAGAATCTGATTGATGCTAATCTTCCGCAAACTCCCAAAGCACCCCCTCCCCCCCGCCCCTCCCATCAAGGGAGGGGAGAAAACCTGGCGGAAGATTGACGCTAATCAGGAAGGAGAATGGAAATGAGAATAAGATTTAGGTATCTGATTTCAACGATTCTGCTGCCGGCCATACTGTCGGGTTGTATCATTCCGCCGTGGTGGGACGATGGCTATGGTGGTGGTAGGCACCACCATGGTGGGCGTGGTGGAGGGCATGGTGGACGCAGATAGGCTCCACCCGTCGGTGTTTACTACCTGCGGGCAAGGGACCCTCACCTTACTTCAGGGTGAACCCGCTGATATCTACTCTTCCGTCTCGAATGATCATGGTTCCCCGAATAGTGGTGAATCCTGTTGTCGCCGCATAGTTTGAATCCTTGCCGCCAAAGAGCCTTGCCCTGATTTTTTTATTGCAGTAGAAGTTTTCGACGAAGGTTTTCGCCTGGGCAAAGATTGTTTCACCCTCTGTAGCCTTATTGTAAGCATCCTGAAGGGTCGGATGGGTGGTGCTGGCCCCAAGCATCTTTATTTTGTAATCAGTATTGGCGGAGCAGAGTGAAGCGGCACCACTGTTTAAGCCGGCACAGGTCCAGCTCCACGGCCCAGTGCCGGTAACGGTTGAGGCCGTGCCGGAAGTGCAAAGATTACTATTTGGCGGGGTGGTGAATTTGCCATTGTTGCTGCTGCCGCAGACACCGGGAAGTGGGCTGGATGAAAAAGCGCCAGTTACAATGTGGTCTGCAGTAATGTTAGTGATGACATAACTGTTCGAACTAACAGCTGAGAGCCGGTCAGACTGATTGTCGGTAAAACTCGCCAAGCTATACCCGCCGTCTCGTGTAATATTACAGATACTGCTACCTCCCAGATTGACGGGAGATTGACAGGTGATGCTGCCATTACCGCCTATCACAACCGCACTGATCGTGAAACCCGACGAACTATCGATACCGAAGCGAGAAGCCCCAAACTTTGAAGTTCCCAAAACAGGCAACTGAATTCCAGCGGCCGAGGAGTTCGTTGAACCAGCTGCTGCCACGCCGGTGCCGGTTGTAAATATCATTACAACCGCAATACAATAAAATTTCATGACAGCCTCTATTGGATAGTGACAACAACAATATTCGAGCCGAGGCTGTCACCATTTCCATTACGGGACGAAACACGATAGCTGTAGTCCCCACTAGGGAGGGTTTCGCTAAAGGTCGAGGTATTTGCCGTTACCATGCCAATTTCTGTCCAATTGCCGCCGTTACCAAGCTTGCGCAGAACTACGAAGGCCGTTTCATTTGAGGAGTTATCCCCCCATGTCAATGATACCGTCGCATCTGCAACGGAGACCGTAAGATCAGATGGTATAGCCGGAGGAAGTAGCTGCCTCTCGCATCTTGCAGATGTACTGGCGGGAAAACTTCCTGTAATGGCCCAGGTGAATACGTTGGGACCGAGCCTTTTGTAAGCATGAACTTGTCCGGAATATGCGTCAGCTTGTGGTGGCAAAGATATGAGGATGTCTCCTGTTATGTCGTACTTTTGCGACAACTTTCTGCCGGTCCCGAAATCGGACATACAGGATCCCGGCCAAAACTCGGCCGCTGCCCAGGTGCAGCTAGCCGCGTCGCAGCTAAAGGTTACATTTTGAGTTTTGCTTTTTAAGATTCCTTTTGGGGTGGGGAGGAAACCAGGTACACCACAAGATGTTTCAGCAGTATACGTGGTGCAAGACCAGACGCCGACGAGTTCTTCCGGAGAGGAAAATCCTTCCACGACCTCTTTGATCTTTCCAAACAAGTCGTTCATTACATCGGCGGAAATAACCTCACCATCCTTGAAATGATAAGGAATAGTTCCGTTGCCGTTGTCCAGCGTAGCAGAGTTAGCTGATGAGGTGAGAATTAGAGAAACAAAGAATAGACCGGCAATTGAAACATACCATTTACAGAACTGAAACATCTCTCCTCCCTTCAGCTTTTTGGCGGTAATGTAACCCGGCTAATAAAGTACTGCAAGTAGATCCTCCGGGGCTGCGTCCCCCTCAGAGAGTCCGTAATTGCTGAGTTTTTGAACGATTGCGGCTGAAGTCATTTATGTTTCCATTCTTGTAGAATTAGCTGTTTTACTGCGTAAGGCTGTGATATTGTAAGAGAATGAAAAAGTCATTGCTTGAGACAAATGCCTACCTGAAAGACCCTGCGCAACGTAAGCTGCTGCTGCGGCGTTCGTTAGTCTCGTCTTTTGCCATCGAAGGGATATATCTTGGAGAAGAGCCCGCTGGTTCTGTGAAGGAAGAGACGGGAAGCTTCACCGCCCGCAAGACGTCAACGTCCGTTTGATTACCGCACTGAAAATCCTCGCCATCGGCTGGTAATCCCTATCCAAGCCTGCCTGTACGGCAGCAAAATACCCTTCTCGTTGATCACCCTGCAAATCCGAGAAGTCCAGCGGCGGCAGTCCCGCTTGAAGCGCGATCAGTACCGACAACAGCCGGGAAATCCTGCCGTTGCCTTCCCTGAAGGGATGAATCAGGACGAGTTCCACATGCACCTCGGCCAGCGCAGCGACCACCTCCTCAATGCTTGGGAACCGGCATGGAGTCAAACGGGCAAGCTGGTCGTTCTCGAACTGCCGCATCAACTCTGGCAGATGGGCAGCAGACGCGAACAAGAAGCCTCCCTTGCCGATGTTAACGGTGCGAAAGGCGCCGGCCCAGGAAAAGACCCCTTCCAGCCAGAACCTGTGAAGCCAGACTATATCGTCAGCCGTGAATCGGTGATCGCTGTCGAAACGTGCCGCGGCTTCTTCCATCAGACGCTCGAACCGCTCCTCTTCAACGTGTTCCAATGCTTCCTAGGTCTTGATGCCGAGCAGGTTGCGCAGAACCGTGCCGTTTGAGCCGGGCTCGAACTGGTCTTCAGTGAGGTGCGATGTGGCGTAGCGGTCGGTCATTGTTCATCCCGTCGTCGCAGGGTAGAGTCGAGCCTGATAATCCTGCGTAACCCCGACCCTGGAACCATGTATAGTCAGTGGCTGTGCCGATTTCAATGGCAACTTCAAGAACTTCACCCTCTGGGGGGCGTTCTTGGCATTTTGAGATTTGAGCCTTGAACTGACGGAAAGTGTGAATCTCCACAGCGTTAGACTCTCCGAACTCATTGCAATGCAAGATGTTTAACTCTGAGGGATCCATTCTGGATTTTCAGCTCACCTTGGATAATGGTCTTGCCCGAAGAATTCGCAAAGCCTGAGTCGAACCCTCCTTCAATAGAGAGCTTGATGTTGCGGTTCAAGTGTAACCCCTCCGACAATGTGGTGGCCCGGGTTTGGAGGGTGACTGTGCTGCCGTCCACCATGCCGGCAAAGGCGGAGGTGAGGGTGTCGTAATAGGTTGTCGTCGCGCCGACGATCCGGAGTGCTGGTCTGGTAGTGAAAGTGGCCGTGACGGTGGCGTCGCTGTTCAGGCTAAAACCACAATCTGCTGCCCCCATACAGCCGCCCCCCCATGTGGTAAAGAGCGAGCTCATCGATGGGGTTGAATGAAGGCTGACCGGCTTGCCTGCCTCAAAAAGGGCCGAGCAGCTACCGTTAGTGCATGAAATCCCGGACGGATCACTGGTGACTGTGCCGCTTCCGGATCCCAAGAGGGTGGCGGTCAGGGTGCGGAGCGGGCCATCTATAACCATTTGGGAGGAATTGTTGAGCTTGTCCTTCTCCACTAGGGCGTTCTCTTCGTCGATGGTGGCTATTACGGTATAGTTGCGCTGCTTGCTGGCAGAAATGTCCCAGTCAAAGCTGTAGTCGACGCTGGCAAAGCGCGCCAGAGGTGCAACGGGAATCGTCGCAAGCACCGGCCCTGTGGCGCTGTCGCGACGCACAGTCAAGGTGGTGGCCGGACTGGGGGTGCCGCCGTTGTTCGTGACGGTGATGATCGGAACATACCTGGTCGCGCCCAGACTCTGCCAGATTGTCCCCCGGATCGCCGGGTCAGGGAGCGACATTTTTCTGCTGGTGACGTTGTTGGCCCGGTTGAGCGGGTCAATGGCGGCCGCCGGATCGATGACGGCAAAGACCTCAACCGGTGCTGTCCCGGCTGGGATGGTCCAGGACAAAGAGACGAGCCGGGCGTCGCCTGGCTTAAGGATGTCGCTGATCATTGCCGTTCCGATCACTGTTCCACCTGCTGCCGGGTCAGAGTTGTAGAAGGTTACCAAGATGTTCTGCCCCGCCTTATCCCCGAGGTTCTGGGCATTTACGGAGAGGGTGACCTTTTCACCAGGGGCGGCGGTTATGGGATCGCCGGTCAGGCTGCCGGCCTCAAGGGCCAGGTCGTTACCCATGGTGTGGGTCAGCATGTACAGGTCGGTAAGTGCGCTTGTCGTTGATGTGCCATCGGCGTTCAGCAGGAGCTTGCGATTATATACCGCCACGACTTTTTCATTTCCCAGAAAGGCAATGGCAGGGCGCATCTCGGTTTCATCGTCAAAGGTCAGCTGCTTCGGAGCCCCCCATACCTTAAATGCGGGATCAAAGAAAACTCCGTACAGATCGGAGCTGCTCCCCTCCGAGGTGTCGGCATAGATAACCGCCACCTTGCCGTCGCCGGCAACTGCCTGCTTGTAATCGGCGAGAGTGCTATTGTAGCTCTCCTCGCTTCGAATCACGGTACGCTTGGCGAAATCAAAGTTGACCACACCGGAAAGTTCCCCCCCCTTGATCGAGGTCAGGACAAATGCATTGGTGCGATCGACGGTCAGTTGCGGATTGTCGTCAATGACCGAATCGCTGGTCAGGCGGGTAAGCGTGCCCCAGGTGCCGCTTGAATAGGTGGTCTTGTAAAGTTCGAGGTCATCCATTGTGGACTGGTCGCCATCGGTATCGAGGGCCAGCACCAGGTGGGCGGTGCTGCCGTCGTAGGCTACGGTATAGCGCTTAATGGCGTTGGGTATGGAAGCCGCAACCTGCGGTGTACTCCAGATGGTGCCGTTGTACAGGGCATACCAGAGCTTGTTGGGATTCGCGGCGCCTCCGGAGAGGTCACCGTTTTCATTGGCGATCCAGGTGAGCATGATGTTGTTCTTGTCCCGGCCCGCCAGTTTGGGGGTGCGATCAAGGGTGGTATTGTCGGTCAGACGCAGGGAGGTGCCCCATGCTTTGGCTCCCGAGTCGTATATGGCCGCGGAGATTTCCTGTTTGGTCGTCATCTCTGCAAGGGTGGCGGTGTCAGCAAGCGCTTCCTTGGTATCCTCCCAGGCGGCGGCAATTGTGCCGTCGTTAAAGGTAAGTGAGGCCGGGTTGAAGTCGGCGCTGCCGTTGTCCGCCACCGGGGTCGGGGTACTCCAGACCGAGCCGTCAAAAGTGGAATGCATCAGCATGGTGCGGTTGACGGAGCTACGTGTCGGATCGTCACCGGTCCAGAGCAGATTGACACCGTTGCCTGCCGAGGAGAGATACGATGATGAAATGGGGTAGGTTGCCGTGATTAATGGTGACATGGCAATGCTATACGGTTGGCTCTCGGAGGAAACGCTCTTTACGGTGAATTTCGGGGCAAGCTCCATGCGGCCTGCCGAGGAGGAATTGAGATAGTTACGACTGATGATCGTCGGGCGGCTATCCATTAATACTGCCTTCGCTGCCACGTTCGCTTCCGTGCAACCGGATAAGCACCATTCCCAGTGCTGAGTCGGGGTTTTCCATTCCCAGACATATGCATACATCTTTGCATCAAGATCGATAGCCGTTTTTACCGAGTTCTTCAACGGAGACCATTCCATCCTGTCCGTTAAAGAGCCTTTAACGGTTCCCTCAACGCCGGCAATTTCGTTTACACCCGCCCCCAGGGTACCGGTGAGAGAGGGTGTCGAAATGAGTTCACCGTTGAATTCCGGCTCGATCAGATCTGTTATGTTTACTGATGCGTCCAGGGTTATCCCGACAACTCCTTTAATGTACCACGGTACCGGGATGCTTCCCATGGTAGGGAACTGCCGAGTTTGGCTGAATTTGATGTCAAGGGCGAGACCAAAGTAGCCTTGGGAGTCCCAAGCTGCTCGATCATCGAGGCTGGTCAGGCAGGTACTCGGAAGGAAGCTGGATTTGAGAGAAAGTACGGGAAACAGGCCAAAATCGAATCCGCCGACTGCCCCTTTAGGCACTCTCCTTCCGTCGATTTTGCCGGTTTCAAGGTAGTGGTTATAGGTGCTCATCAAGTTTCTGAGGTTGTGATCCTTCTTCTTGTACTTTTTGAATTCATCCTCAAGAAATTTACCTGCTTCAAGGTTACCCCATTTAAGAGTGTAGCTGCCTTCGTTTTTCGTCCCGTTATACTCAAAATCAAGATCCGGGATGTATTGCAGCTTTAGGGCGTTCTTGCCGAAAAAAGGGACGTTTGGGCTCATCATGTCCGCATCTATGAGATGATCAATAAAGCTCTTTTTGGTGCCGGTTGCATTTTTGTAGATAAATTCATGGGTGTTTTCATCTTCAACGATACTGTAATTAGTCGTCATAAAGGGATCATACATTTCCTTTGTGACCAGGAAGTCGGCTCCTATTTCATTGGTACGGCTGCCATCCGAAGCGATGGCAACTGCCTTCAGTGTAGAGCAGGGATCAAACTCGTCACCTACAAACAGGCTGATAGTTGCAGAATCGGTCGTCGTCGTAACGTCGTATTGCCCACGAGAGGTAATGAACCGCACTTTCCCCGGTGTTTTCCCGTTCCAGTCAACCGAAGCTGTGAAATTGAGTTTTGCCGGTATTCCTAGCCCGTTGGCAAAATTTACTCCTGGCAGGAAATAATAGGGCTTGCCGTTAGAGTACTTTGACTTCACGGAAATAACCCGGAATCCGCTTGCGGCTGGTTGCAGCTCTACATCCTTGATCTGGGACTGGAGCGGATTCAAGGTCAGTGTGGCACCGTATCGGTCATACCCGCTTTTGGTGACAGTCAGGGGATACGATCCTGAAACGATATTCGTCATGTAATAGCCGCCGTCGGCGGAGGTATTTGCCTGCTTGGTTGGCACGGGTAATTGCCCCAAAACCACCTGCGCCCCTGGAACGGGGAGGTGGGTCACAGCATCGGTAACCCAACCACCTAGCACTGCATTACCCACAGCGCAGGCACTTGCAGTTAAGGGAATGGTCAAAGTCCCAGTTCCGTAGGGTACCGCAATCGACGCGGTTTTCGCTCCACATGAACGGGGCTGATAGTTGGCGGTAATGGTGCAGGTCGAATTGGGCTCCAAAGTCTGGCCGGTGCAGGTATCACTGAGGGAAAAATCGTTGGCACTGCTGCCGGAAAGCGAGGCGGAGGCTATGGATACCGACGTTTTTGTACTGTTGGTTATGGTGAAGTTTTTTGAAGCTATCTCAAGCAGATTATTACTGCCGAGATCGGCATCGGACGGGGTGGCATAGACACTGCCACTGTTATGGATCGCATGGATGTCCTCTGCGGAAAGGACACGGTTATAAACGCGAAGCTCATCGATATATCCTCTGTATTCCAGATCCGAATAGGGAGAAAACATCAAAGCCTGCCTTCCTATTGTGACCCTATCTCCATTCCGGGTCACGACAGGGATTGTAGCAGTTTTGTCCAAAATGCCGTCAATGTATATGGATAATTTGTTGTACTGTACTGTGTATACGATGGAAGTCCAGGCATCCAGAAGAAGTGATTTATTTGAATCAGTGGAAGAATATCCTCCATGGCCGTCAGATATCCAGAGACTGACTTTGTTGTAGTGCAAATCAAAATCGTAAGGGCCATAGCGATTTGTCGCGTACTTGGCAAGAATAGCGGGATATTTTCTGCTCAAATCCTCAGATTTTACCCAACATGAAACACTATAATTCCCTTCCAGGTTAAGCCCATTTCCGATATCTACATAGTCACCAGCTCCGTCCAGGTAAAGTGCCTGTCCTAAAACGCCCTGTTTAAAAGTGGCGTTACCTCGAAGAAGACCGTCAACGTACTGGCCGGAACTCTCCTTGGCATTACCATCGAATGGGTAATAGGCTACCAGCCCATCATTGAGGCCGGCCTGACAGAGGCCGTGACTCGATTGAAGCACGAGTAAAAATGACAGAACGTACAAAAAGGTCTTGTTCATATTGATCTCTCCGTTCGTGGACCAAGCGGCGCGGCCGTCCCTGAAACTACCTGCCCGGAACACATTGATGCGCCGACAATGTATTATCTTTCATTGGCGTTGTCAACGGTTGGCGCTCTGTTAGAGACGTAGGGGAGTGCAGGGGGTGGATTAGGGCTTGCGGATTGAGTGGGTTTTTGATTTAACGGAGAAGTGTCACGGAGGGGACTGCGTCAAGCTTGTCTGCCGTTGAGGCAAATTTCCGGTCAAAAGTCGCAAATCCGGAAAGTTCTACACTGCCGGAGAGATGGAGGGCATCGGCGAAGTCCATCCCTTTCACATACCAAGTGAGCGCTTGGGCGACATTGGCGGGTTCTTCGGTTTCAATGCAGGAAAGGCCGAGCATGTGGAGCAGTCGCTCATGCACTGTCTCCCGAGGAAGATTATACCCGGCTGACGACGAGAGGACCCAGACAAGTTCAAGGAGGACCGACTTCAGGACGAAGCAGCGGTTGTCCGCCAAAAAATTGGTTGCCAGTACAGCTTGGTTAGGATCGTCTTTGACCAGATAACGCACCAAAATGTTGGTGTCGACCGCTATCATTTATGCCTTCCCGCTTCGGATAGGACGGCCTGTTCCATCTCCTCCAGCGAAAGTGGTCTACCCTGATAGATTGACGGGGTGTCGGGTGGCTCCAGTTCAGTGGGAGGGAAAACTCTTGTCGGTTTGATGACCAGTTCCGACCCACGATCGATGATGACAAATTCGGTGCCAGCTTCCCAGTGGTGCCGGTCGCGGATGGATTTTGGGAGGATGAATTGTCCTTTGCTTGATAGCTTGACGGTTTCCATGGGACACCCTGTTGTAAGAAATATGTAAGATCTTACCGCAGATTGGTGATTGCTGCAATTGTTTTACACGCGGCAAAAAGGGTCCTAAGTTAGGTTCAGGAGAGGGATTTCTGGATCGAACTCTTGGTGTCACTTTTGCTCCGCACTCCTTAGTGCCGGGCAACGCACGAGGCTCTCATGCTGCTGCAGCGATGAGACATCGAGTTTGATGGGCTCCATCATAAAGCCGACTTCCTCGGCGAAACTGATGGCTCCTCTGACGGTCGTGGTATAGCTGTGGTCGTCTTCTGGCTGCACCTCTGGGACGTAGACACTGGTCCGGCCGCTCTGCACGCCGGAGATCGCTGCGAACACCTGCACCGATGCACCCTTTCTCAGGCCGCAGATGTACCCGCGGCAGCTCTCCTGTCCTTTACCATCTGGAGAGAGATAGGCGTTATTGATCGATTGGTGAAGTTCCACCACGTCATCCGGGCAAAGGTATTCTATGGCTGTCAGCTCTGCCTGGAGTAGGAAGCGTACCGGGGATACATGGTCGTCGGAGCCAGGGGAGAAAAAGTCGTGCAGGTCGGCCAATGGGGTGAATTCCATTGCCTGTGCCGCGGTCCCGGTGGTCGCATCCTCTCCACTTTGCGCTGCAGAATCGAAATCGTGGAATTCCGGTGACAGGTACCGTTGTTCCACTTTTTTGGCATAAGTGCCCAGATCCGGCGCGGCAACCGGCTCATGCGTCAACCTAGGCTCGGCACTTTCAAGTACCGCTACCGCGCTCTGGTCTGCATCAATGGTCGCTGCGGCGAGGCGGGACGAATCCCTGCTCTTTCCCGGCTCCCTGCTTCTCTCCAACTCTCTGTTCTTCTCAATTTCCCTGCTCTTCTTCTCGTTCTTGTTCTCAAGGTCCCTGTTCTGCAACTCCCTGCTCTCCAGTTCCTTGCTTTTCTCCCGCAGCATCTCGCGTTCACCTGCGAGGACTGCCACCTCCCGGCGTAAGGCACCCAGTTCCGACTCGGTGGCGACCTTTTGCTGCTCCAGCACCTCGATGCGCAGCAGAGCCGCTTCTTTTTCAGCACACGAGGTCGCAAGCTCCGTTCGCTTTGCTTCATTTTGCGAGCTTGCCGTACGATTTTCGGCGCGCAGATGCTCCATGCGCTTAAGCGCCGCATCGCGCTCTGCGGCGAGAGTCTTGGCTTCCTCATCCGCTCTTGCCGCTGTTTCTGCCAGCGCAGTACTCTCGGCTGCGAGTTTTACGTTGCTGCGATTAGCTTCTTCAATCTGCCTGGAGAGCGCGGCTACTTCCTTCTGTAGCGCGGCCAAATCGGACGATGCTTGCTTCGTACCGCGAGCCGACCGCTTCAGGGCGTCTCTTTCCTCCTCAAGCCGGACGCAATGCTCCCGCGCGCTCGCCAGTTCCGTTGCCGCAGTCTGGTGCCGCGCCGATAGCTCCCGCAGTTGGTCCGATACAGCGTTCCGCTCAGTTGCGACTGCCTCAAACTGAATTTTACAGTGCGCCAACGCGTCTCTTTCCTCAGTCAGACGAGCACATTCATCCCGGGCGCTTACCAGCACCGTTGTCGCACTCTGATGCAGCGCCGATAGCTCCCGCAATTGTTCTGCTGCAGCATCCCTTTCGGTTGCGGCTTGCTCCAGTTGCTTTTTACTTTGCGCCAGTTCATCTCTTTCCGTGGTCAGCCTGGCACATTCCTCTTTTGCCCCGGCCAGTTCCGTGGTGGCAGCCAGATGCAGCGCCGATAGCTCCCGCAATTGGTCTGCTGCTGCGTCTCTTTCGGTTGCGGCTTCCAGTTGCTTTTTACACTGCGCCAGTTCATCTCTTTCCGCAGCCAGCCTGGCGCACTCTTTCCTGGCTCCGGCCAGTTCCGCAAGAGCTATCTGGTGCAGTTCGGAGAGCTGCTGTATCTGAGCAAACTGCGCATCCTTTTCAGTTGCGACCTGTTTCAGGCCTCTCTTGAGATCCGAGATGGCTCTCGCAGCGCTCACCTCCTTGCTCACATCCGAAAGTTCAGGGGTCGTTGCCTGCTTGAGTATTGATGCAGCGACAGGTGCCGCTGCCAGGGTAGGGGGGGCTGCCGGGATGGCTGGGGTGATGGTGGCTGGTGCTGTCGGAGAAGTTGCAGCTGGTTTTTTCTGCGCGGCGTTCGGACCTTTCACGCCAGTGGGCGTCGGCGCGTCAGCAGTACCGTGCTTCAGTAGCGCACGAACCTTGCTTCCGGGAGGGCGCAGTATTTTCATGTTGCGCACCACGACTTCCCTCATCGCGGGGCTATAACTGAGAGCGACCGGTTCAGGAGAAAACCCCATCGATCTGGCGAAGGCAATAGCTTCCTGAACCGTTTCTTTAGACTCCTCTTCGCTGTCGAATTTCCCCGGCTCGGTGTAGACGTAAATCCTTCGGTTATCAGCGACAAGGGCAAGGTAGACTTTGACGCCCGCTTTTCGCCTGATTGCGCAGACGTACGCCTCCATGGATGAGGGTTTTGAACCGGCGGCGGAACTCATTATGACCGGGAGTGAGCGGTAGAGGTCGACTACCTCCGATTCCGACGCTTCAATACAGCCGATCGTACTATCCAATGCCAGCATGAGGCCTCCAGTACCCGTGAAAATCTGAATCATCGACAAAAAAACCGGATTGCCGAAAATGGATATTTCGGCAACCCGGCTGTCTTCGTGAGACCCAATGGGCTTTCCGCCCCACCCTCGCGGATGGTTTAGTATTATCGTGTATCGCTTATTATCTATCGGCACAAAGGCAAAAAGCCTGAGCGCCAATTGATTAGTTTTCGTACCATACAGCAAGCTGAAGGAAGAAATCAACAGGGATCTTTACTGCTTGACCGCCTGAAGGCCCTAACCCCCTAGGTCATGTTCCAGAGGAACAGCTCTCTGTTATTGAACGATTGCTGCTGAGGTCATTTATGTTCCCATTTTTGCAGAGTTTTTGCTGTATTTAGACAGGAGACTGTAGTATATTCTGAGCATGAAAAAGCCACTGCTTGAAAGTAATCCATACCTGAAAGATGCCACCAAAAGGACGGAGGCGCTTGCCCGAAACATCGAGTCGTCATCAGCCGTTGAGGGGATTCGTGTAAGGCGTGACGCTGAAACCGGCCGTTTTGTCTCACGGTCTGAAGTCCTCAATGCTCCTGTAAAATCTGTAAAGAGTTCTCGATAATATCCTCGAACAGGATCTTCATCGGTCCATAATTCCTATCCATTCCGGCTCTCACCGCTGCAAAATACTCTTCACGACCTGCGCCGTCCAATATGCTGAAATCAAGCACGGGCAGTCCTGCCTGTAGAGCCATCAATGTAGCAACCAGACGCCCCAATCTGCCATTTCCTTCCCTGAATGGATGAATTAGCATCAGTTCTACATGCACTTCAGCCAGGGCATGAGTCACCTCATCCCGATTTCTAAACAGACACGGGGTGAACTTCCGTAACTGCGTGCGCTCAAACTCGGCCATCAGAGCTGGAATGGTGTGTGACATCGCAAATTGAAAGCCGCCTTTGCCGATGTTTACCTGCCGGTACTTTCCCGCCCACGTATATATGCTTTTGAGCCATTGTCGATGGATCTCACAGATGTTTTTCGGGGTAAATGAGTGATCCGAAGTTATTTCAGCCAGCAGTTTTTCCTGGATGCGCCACAGTGCTGCAGTTTCGGCAACTCCCATCTCTTCAGGATCGTTAATGCCGAGTAGATTTCGCAGTACTGTGCCGTTGGACCCGGGCTCGTATTGGTCCTCGACAAGATGGGATGTATCGTAACGATCTGACATGAGGCCATTGTACCCTAAACCAAACGACTCGAAAATGAGTAATAGATTGTATTCTGAAGGGGGTGGTGGTTGTTGTGGAGTGACTAGATTTAGTGAGAGTTTCTGTTCCCGTTGATGCCCGAACAGAAACTTAGATTTGAGCAGTCCGGGGCACTGGGTCTTCTCCATCTGTTGAAGATTGGATAAGCAAGAATAACCAGATACTCTGCCGCTTCTAGCCAAAGGCAAATCCGCTTTTCGCCCCCCTCTTGTTTGCTCGAAAAAGGCCAATGCCTATGTCATATTCCAGAGGAACATCTCCCAGATATCCTTCCAGCTCTTGCCGATCTCCGCTACCACTGAGGGTTCGAAACCGCAGTGCATCATGCACTGGGCGCAGCGCGGATCTTTGCCGACGCCGTACTTCTCCCACCGGGTCTTCTCCATCATCTCCTGAAAACTCGAGTAATGGTGGTCGGTGATCAGATAGCAGGGGGCTTTCCAGCCGCGCGGGTTCCTGGTCGGGTTCCCCCAGGGGGTGCACTCCAGCTGCTTTTCGCCCTTGAGAAAGCGCAGGTACATCGGGGTGGAAAAGAAGCGGAAGCGCTTGCTCATCTCGTAGACCTGCTCGAACTTCTTCTGGATCTCGCGCCGCTCCAGGAAGAGCTTCTCGCCGACTGCCTCGTAACCGAATCCGGGCGCGACCAGAAAGCCGTCGACGCCGGTCTCTTTCAGGTGCGAGAAGAGCATCTCGATCTCGATGAGGTCGGTTTCCTTGAAGATGGTCGTGTTGGTGCAGACCCTGAAACCGAGCTCCTTCGCCTTCTTGATGGCGGCGATGGCGATCCTGAAGGTCCCCTGACGCTCCAGAATCCGGTCGTGGGTCTCCTCCATCCCGTCCATGTGGATGTTCAGGATGAAGTTCGGGTGCGGCTTCATGGTGTCCAGCGCCTTTTCCAGGAGGAGCCCGTTGGTGCAGAGATAGATGTGCTTCCCTCTTTTTAGCACCTGGTCGATGAGCGGGAAGATGTGGGGATAGAGAAACGGCTCGCCACCGGTGATGGTGACGACGGGCGCCGGGCACTCGTCAACCGCATCCAGGCACTGCTGGAGCGTCATCATCTCCTGGATGGTGTCGGCGTACTCCCTGATCCTGCCGCATCCCGAGCAGGCGAGGTTGCACAGGTGGGTCGGCTCCAGCATCAGTACCAGCGGATACTTCTCCTGCTTCTTCATCTTATTGCCAACTATGTACTTGGTCAGATCATAGTTCAGTCTCATGGGGAAACGCATGTCAAGTCCATCCCTTTTTTAATTCGTTTTTCTCGTTCCCAAGCTCCAGCTTGGGAACGAGAGGCAAGCTGGAGCTTGGGAACGAGAAGTAAAACGGGACAGCTCAAAGGGGGTGCACCCTTCTACCTGTCCCGCGCCTGCCTGATCCTGTTTTTTGGATCACTTCATCATGGCCAGCTGCGGCGCCACCACTGCGCGGCCGTTTAAAAAGGCTTCGCTGGTCGCGGCGATGCCGGCGGCGTCTAGACCGAGGTCGGCTCTCAACTGGGCCTGGCTTCCCTGCTCGATGAAGCTGTCCGGTATGCCGATACGCTTCACCCGCACCCCGATGAGCCCGGAGTCGGAGACAAGCTCCAGCACGGCGCTTCCGAAGCCCCCCAGGAGCGCGTTCTCCTCGACGGTGATCAGGCAGCCGGTCTTGCGGGCCTGGGACAGGATCAGTTCGCCATCGAGCGGCTTGATGAACCTTGCGTTCACCACCGAGGCGAAGATCCCCTTTGCCTTCAAGAGTGCCGCAGCCTCCAGGGCGGGGTACACGGTGGAGCCGATCGCCACGAGCGTCAGGTCGCCGCCGTCCAGAAGCAGCTCCCCTTTGCCGATCTCGATCGCCTTCAGGTCCAGGTCGAGCGTCGCGCCGAAGCCGGCGCCGCGCGGGTAGCGCAGCGAGATGGGACGGCCTGAGTAGATGGCGGTCTTCATCATGTGCTGCAGCTCGTTTTCGTCCTTGGGCGCCATCACGGTCAGCTCGGGGAGGTGGCGCAGGAACGAGATGTCGAAGGCGCCGTGGTGGGTCGGGCCGTCGTCTCCCACGAGCCCGGCGCGGTCCAGGGCGAGGGTCACCGGGAGCTTCTGCAGGCAGATGTCGTGGAAGACCTGGTCGTAGGCGCGCTGGGTGAAGGTGGAGTAGATCGCGGCGACCGGACGGAAGCCCTCGGCGGCAAGCCCCGCGGCGAAGGTGAGCGCGTGCTGCTCGGCGATCCCCACGTCGAAGAAGCGCTCCGGAAACCTCTTGGCGAACGGGCTCAGCCCGGTGCCGTCCGGCATGGCGGCGGTGATGGCCACGATCTTCGGATCTACGGCTCCCAGCTTGACCATGGTCTCCCCGAACACCGTGGTGTAGGAGGGGGGGGCGGGGCGGGCAGGGGCCGAGCCCGTAAGCTTGGTCGGGGCTACGCCGTGGAACTTGTCCGGGGTGTCCTCGGCCGGCTTGTATCCTTTTCCCTTCTTGGTCATCACGTGCAGAAGGATCGGTCCCTCGATCCCTTTCACGTTCTCCAGCACCCCCAGAAGGGTCGGCAGGTCGTGGCCGGCGATCGGTCCCACGTACTCGAAGCCGAGCGCCTCGAAGAGCGTCCCCGGGGTCAGGAACCCCTTCAGCGAGTTCTCCGCCTTCTTGGCGAAGTGCAGGATGTTGCCGCCGATGGCCGGGATGCCGGCGAGCAGTGCCTCCATCTCCTTCTTCAGGCTGCGGTAGTAACCCCCGGTCATCTTGCGTGAGATGAACGAGGAGAGGGCGCCCACGTTCTTGGAGATGGACATCTCGTTGTCGTTTAGCACCACGATCAGGTTCTTCCTCAGGTGCCCCGCCTGGTTCAGCGCCTCGAAGGCCATCCCCCCGGTGAGCGAGCCGTCGCCTATCACCGAGATGACCCGCGTCTTGTCGTCGTTCAGTCCGTGGGCCACCGCCATCCCGAGCCCTGCCGAGATGGAGGTGGAGGAGTGGCCGACACCGAAGGCGTCGTGGGGGGACTCGGAGCGCTTGGGAAAGCCGCTCAGCCCCTTGTAGCAGCGCTGGGTGTGGAATTTGTCGCGGCGGCCGGTCAGGATCTTGTGGGTGTAGGCCTGGTGCCCGACGTCCCAGATGATCTTGTCCTTGGGGGAGTTGAAGCAGTAGTGCAGCGCGATGCTGAGCTCGACGGCCCCGAGGTTGGAGGCCAAGTGCCCGCCGGTCAGCGCTACCGTCTCCAGAAGAAAGGCCCGGAGTTCCTCGGCGAGCGGCACCAGTTCCTCGGCGCTCAGTGCCTTCAGGTCGGCGGGACTATTGATCTTGCTTAGCAGTTTGTACATGGATCTCCTTGAGAACCCGTAACGCTACTTTATAAAAGCTGAGATACCAAATCAAGCATTTGCCACGGAGCAAATCTGAGAGAGTCGGAGAAAACCTTTTAAACGGGAACTGCCAAAAGCTTTAACGCAGAGACGCGGAGGCGCGGAGACGCAAGGTAAACCAAAAACTCGTTGAAGATCTTACTCGTTCCGCCCCATTCTCGACAGATCTTTGTTTTTCTCTGCGTCCCTGCGTCTCCGCGTCTCTGCGTTAGACGCTTTTGACTTTCTCTGAGATACCAAATCAAGCATTTGCCACGGAGCAAATCTGAGAGAGTCTGAGAAAACCTTTTAAACGGGAACTGCCAAAAGCTTTAACGCAGAGACGCGGAGGCGCGGAGACGCAAGGTAAACCAAAAACTCGTTGAAGATCTTACTCGTTCCGCCCCATTCTCGACAGATCTTTGTTTTTCTCTGCGTCCCTGCGTCTCCGCGTCTCTGCGTTAGACGCTTTTGACTTTCTCTGAGATACCAAATCAAGCATTTGCCACGGAGCAAATCTGAGAGAGTCTGAGAAAACCTTTTAAACGGGAACTGCCAAAAGCTTTAACGCAGAGACGCGGAGGCGCGGAGACGCAAGGTAAACCAAAAACTCGTTGAAGATCTTACTCGTTCCGCCCCATTCTCGACAGATCTTTG
>Ga0209317_1001646_pt1 | contig 18623 bp, 26 predicted proteins | sample RifGroB2_FD_183994 | JGI IMG/M metagenome (GOLD analysis project Ga0209317, IMG submission 183994) | Soil microbial communities from Rifle, Colorado, USA - Groundwater B2 (SPAdes) (version 2) | ecosystem: Environmental > Terrestrial > Soil > Unclassified | place: Rifle, Colorado | collected... | reverse complement strand
GCGCCGCCTTGCGCACCACGGCACTGGCCACCGGATGGGGGAAATGTTCCTCCACGCAGGCCGCCTGCTTCAGTATGTACTCACGGGTAAAACCGTTGAAGGAGACCACTTCGGCCACCTCCGGGGTGGCCTCGGTCAGGGTGCCGGTCTTGTCGAGGACGAAAGCGTCGGCAAGGGCAAGCTTTTCCAAGTATTTCCCCCCCTTGATCAGCACCCGGTGCCGGGCCGAGCGCGCGAGCGAGGTGAGAATGGCAAGCGGGGTTGAGAGCTTGATGGCGCAGGAGTAGTCGACCAGAAGGACCGCGGCGGAACGGGAAAGGCTGCCGGTCACGAGGAAGGTGAGCCCGCTCAGCAGGAAGGAATAGGGGACGATCCGGTCGGCCATCTCCTCGCTCCTGCTCTGGCTCTCCGCCTTGACCGCCTCCGCCTCCTCGATGGTCTTCACCACCCGGGCGGCGCGGGTCTGATCCCCAACCTGGAGGACGCGGACCCGGAGGTTCCCCTCCTCCACCGCGGTGCCTGCAAAGACTGAAATTCCCTTCCTCTTGGCAACCGGAAGTCCCTCTCCTGTGAGGCTCGACTGATTGACCATCGCCTCCCCCTCAAGCACCACCCCGTCCACCGGTATCAGTCCCCCCATCCGGACGATCACGGTATCCCCCTCCACGACCTCCTCCAGGGGGAGCCTGATTTCTTCATCTTCCCTGACCACCCAGGCCCACTCCTCGCCGGTATGGAACATGTCGGAGAGCAGCCTCCGCGATTCCCCCCTGGTCCACTCCTCCAGGTATTCCCCCAGTTTTAGGAGGAAGGTGATCACCGAAGCGGTCAGGAATTCGCCAGTCGCCATGGCGGCGCCGACCGCAGAGGCGTCCAGAAGGTCGACGTTCATCCGCCTCTCCCGGAGGGCGACCACCCCCTTTTTGAAGATGGGATACGCACCGTAAATCGCAACCAGGGGCCGGACAGGGGGAGGGATGAGGACTCTGGCGAGCAGTAGCGATCCGGAACGGACGGCGGTCTTTTTCTTCCGCTCCAGCTCCGTCTCGGGGCGGGGCCTGCGGACCGGGGGGATGGGCGCCGCAGCCGCACTTTCCAGGATGGCACTTCTCGTCGCCACCTTCCCGTCGTGACGGACCAGGAGGGTTCCGGTCCTGGGGGAAAAGGAGACCTTCGCAACCCCGGCAATGTCCAGGAATTGCGCCTCAACCCCGCTGCGGTCCACGGCCGGAAAACGGGGGAGGGTGAGGGCGACCCTCATCCGTCCTGGGATATCCAGCACAATATGGTAATTCACCCTTACCCCCTCTTCCCTTTCAATTCTCCGTAAATCATTCCGCCCGTAACTGCCCCTCCATGGGAACAGGGGGCATTTACGGGCGGATCGGTCACGAGTTTAGGTTCACGCGAAAACCTGCTGTCGTCTCTCGAAGAGATGGATCCCGAACAGGGCGACGAAGACGATCCCCGCCAGGACATGTAACTTCTTCAGGTAGAATACCGCTGCGCCAAGGCTGAGAGCGAGCGAGGCAAGCATCCCGATGTTGTTCATGATTCTTCTTTTCATCACGGAGGGCATGGTGAACGAGACCCTCCGGGCAAACGGAATCTTCCCGATGGCCTGTCCCGGTTCATCTGCGGCCCTTACCTCCTCCCAGGAGCCTAGGATATCCGAGAGGGTCTTCATCATCTTTTCAACCGCCGTCACTGCCGCGGCCCTGCCCTCGAAATGGCTCGTGATCTCCATGGCTTCCTCCTGCGGCTCCGTTTATTTCTTCTTTTTCCCCGCGACCTTGCCTTTATCTTCGGTTTCGGCCAACTCCGAGAGCATCTGCTCGAGCCGGGAGAGGCTCGACTCGGTGTCCTGCTTCTCCCCGACCCGGCAGAGGAGGTAGCTGCCGCCGAGGGCAACTCCGGCACCGAGGGTGACTTTCAGGGCGTTGCCGAAATACCTCATCCCCTTTCGCATACCGTGGCTTTCCATGGCTACACCTCCTCCTGCTCAGGCTTCATCTTGGACAGTTTCTCCTCGACGACCTTCTCGATTTTTTCCAGGATGTCCTTTTCGCGCTTCACGGTTTCGGCCGTGGCAGCAAGGTCCTTCTGGTACTGGTGTACCCCCTCGGCAACGATGTCCTCCACGTCCTCCTTAACCTTTTCCGCCTTGCCGGCGAGCCACTCCTTGAAGGCGTACCCTTCGCGGACCGCGCTAACCGCCGAGGGACGGACCTTTCCTGAGATCTTCCCTAGCCCGAGCGCCGCAAGTGCGCCGAGCGCCCCCCCGGCCAAAAGCCAAAGGTCCCGTTTCTTTACATGGATACCTTCCATCATCTTTACCCCCTCACCTTTCCCGAATTCATAGTGCTCATGCTCCCCGTTTTCCATGGTTTCATCCTCCCAATAGAATTAAATAGGAGGGTTTCCCCCCCCTTGAATCTTAATTAGACCTACATTTGTATCGTACTTGAGCCGAGTGTCATTTTCTGGGATGCAGGAGGGATTGAGGGTTAGGACGGCGGTATCCTCCCCTCAGGCAAAAAACGTCGACAGTATTGGCTGTGGCTGGCTGTCGTCATGCCGAAGGGGCAAAACGGTGGCTGGCTGGACCCTTAGCGGGCGATCTTGATGGATATTTGCTTGGAATGAGTTTTTCTTTGCTGGCGATTCGCCAGCCGGCACTCGTTACACCTCGGGGACAACAATGAGAGAGCCACAACTTATTTATCATATGGGAGCGGATTGTCAATAATTGCCATGAAGTATTTTTCAACAATATGGCGAGTTTATAATATATCCGCTCTAGTGGTGTTTTTTTCCTTGACAAGCGGGGATGCCCCCCTTATAAACGATAACAGTTTTCATTATCGTAAAAGAATGAGTGGCTCTGCATCTCGTTATTACCAGCACCCTGGGGTCGGGCTTTCGGAGGGGCATGTTGGGTGTTTGGAAAAAGCCGCAAAACAGGGGGGATTTATGTGCATAGCGCTGGTTGGAGGGATGGATCGACTGGATAAGCACTATATGGAGACTGCGAAACGGGCTGGCGTCTCTTTGCAGATTTTCACCAGGTCGCAGACAAATATCGCTGCCAAACTGAAGAAGGCCGATGTCATGGTGATCTTCACCAACAAGGTCTCGCACCGGGTAAAGTCCGAGGCGATGAACGCGGCCAAGGCACATGGCATCCCGGTTATCATGCATCATAGCTGCGGGGTGTGCACACTGAGGAACTGCCTGGAATGTTTCAGCACGGCAAACTAGTTTTTCCAGCGGGCGATTCCATCAGATTGACCGCTTACGGGAATTGTTCTTGACAATACAATCGGGCAGGGCTAAAGCGATTTCAACTTCCAAATCCACATTCACCAACTTTCACCAATCAAATTGCTGAACTGAAGAACCGGGCTTTCCCCCCTCCCCAATGATCCACCCGGATGCATGGTGGTCATCGGCGGTGGTGCCGCTTGAAGCACCCCGGAAAAGAGCCTTTGTCCCTTTCGGCGCCAATGATTGAAAATGGATGTCACTACCACCAAAGGAGGTTTTTTTATGTGTGTCGCGCTAATCGGCGGGACGGAGTGCCTTAACAGCAGCTTTCGAGAGTCGGCCTTGCGGGCCGGCTTTGAGGTATGGCTCCTTGACGGACCGGAAGTCGAAATGGCCTCAAGGATAGAGCATCTCGATGCTCTGGTGATCATCACCGACAAGGTTTCGCACCGGGTTAAAGACGAAGCCATCAACATAGCAAAGGCGAAGTGCATCCCCGCCTTCTGTACCGCGTGTGAGGGAGCAGCACTTTGCGGGATCACCCCCACTAATTTAATGGAAGCATATAAATAGGAGGCCACCATGCCAACACACCCCAAGGACCGGGAGACAAAAACTGCGGTCCCCAACCGCGCGAGTGCCCCGAAACCTAACATCATAACTACAGGTGAACTGATGGGAAGCGCCCGGGAACTAGTCATACTGCACGCCGAAGACCAGTACCGGCTTCGGATCACCAGCAATGGAAAGCTCATCCTCACCAAATAACTACACCTGTGCCCCTTTATGGCGTTATCATGTTTGGGCATTGTTGTTTTGCCTAAGTCGGAAATGGACTTTCAGGCCGTTTGAGTTAAGGGAATGCCAGCGATTTCAGCGAGTGTGATGAGCCATGCCGCCACATTTGCCAATTACACATGATAGCGAACGAACGGCTGAATGAGCAAACGGAACAGGGTGAGTCTTCCAGGATCGCGGAACTCTTTAAGGCCAATCGTCATCCCATCATGTCCCTCTTCGGGTTGGGGACGGTAGGTCCCGCATAGGCGGTCCCACCAAGGGAAGTTGAAGCCGAAGTTGCTGTTTGTCTCGCGGGGGATCACCGAATGGTGGACCCGGTGCATGCCCGGGGTTACCACGCCCAAACGCAGCCACCGATCCACTGTTTCCGGCATCCGGATGTTACCGTGGTTGAACTGAGATGTCGCGTTCAGAGCAACTTCAAAGGCGACAACTGCCACGGCTGGCGGGCCGATCAGGGCCACGGCACCCAGTTTAATCCCGGCAGAAATCACTATTTCGATGGGATGGAAGCGATTGCCTGTGGTGACGTCGATATCGAGGTCAGTGTGGTGCATCCGGTGCAGACGCCAGAGGATCGGGAGAAAGTGGAAAAGCACATGTTGAAAATAGATGACGAAGTCGAGGGCCAATACCGCCAGGACGATCTTGATCAAGGCCGGCAGCGTGATGATGTTCAGAATGCCCCAGCCACGCTCCTGGGACATGAGCGCCATGCCGACCGGGAGAACCGGCAGCAGCAAACGCACCACTGCAGTATCGATTACCACCATGGAAAGGTTGGCAAACCAGCGTCGTCCCTTGCAGTCTGTAAGCGTACGACGGGGAGCAACGACTTCCCAGACGGCAACAACCGTGAGGGTTCCGAAGAAAAAGGTAAGGCGAACAATCTAGTTCTTCGGGCATGTTATCTCTTTCCCCACAGCGGATCGTCAGCGAATTGCCTCCAGATCCGCTCTTCCGGGTTCTGCTCGTAAAACTCTTCCTCGGTAAAGGAGAAGCGGTACTCTGAAACATAGTCGAACACCATCCGATAGGCAGCGTTCACTTTCCTAATCATCTCCGGATCGCTGGCATTACCGGTGTCCGGATGATGTCGCTTCACCAACTCCCTATGGCGAGTTTTGATCTCTCTGAGCGTGGATCGCTCCCCAAGGCCCAGAACGCGAAGCGATTCCTGCAATTCGGCAAAGGTCATTTTCTTAATGGGTCCAGTCGATGATCTTCGTATCGGCTCCAAGCCTTTTCTCGACCGCTCCCTTGATGGCAGCGAAGTGTGGACAAGGATACCCAATGGGGTTGCCATTCTTCATGCAGGAGGCAAACACGATCGCTTCGGCTCCTCGATCAACCATCATCTTTGCCCTGGTGACGGCCTTCTTGCCTGAGCAGCCACCACAGGAGAGGAAACCGACAATCTCCACCGGGCCAGTCTCTTGGAAGGCCAAAGTTCCCTCTTTGGCAACCTTGAAGTCGGTGCTGCCGGGGCACATATCCTCAGTCAACTGGCAACGGATGATTCCAACCTTCATACATGTCTCCTTTACGCAACCTTGTATGCTCGCATAACCAAAAAGCCACCGCTACCGTAGCCTTCACGGACGCTGAGGTCGATTGTCTCTCCCTGCAACGGTGTCTGATGGAAAGTGAAATCTGAAAAGCAGGTTTTGGTCAGGAATGCCTCCAGTTCGCTTACCGAGTTTGTTTCGTTCATGGCGTATCGTGGCTGCCTCACGGGCAGCATAACACTCATCAGGCGAAGGGCTTCCTGAAAAGCAGCCCGTAGTGGTACGGCGGCAGGTCGTAGCGGTTCAGCTCATTAAGACTGAATCCGGCCTCTCTTCCCCATGCTATGCATTGTTCCGGTCGGGGGCGGATTTCCATGGCCGGACCGCGTGGTGTCGTGGGGTCGTAGTTCCAGTGAATGACGGCCAGCATACCATTTGGTTTAAGTACGCGGAGTGCCTCTTTCATCAAGGCTACCGGCTCTTCATGATGCAGAATGTTGAAGAGCAACGCAGCGTCCATCGAGTTGTCGGCAAGTCCTGTTCCCTGTCCCACGAAATCGCGCACCGTCGCCTGAACATTGGCGATGCCTGCTTCGCGGCATTTTTCACTGACAACCCCCACCATATCCGGCTCGATGTCCAGCGCATGTACGGTTCCTGAGGCAATTCCGGCAGCGGCAAGCGTAAAGGTTCCATAGCCACAACCGAATTCCACAAGATCGTGTACGCCCTGGTCTAGTCCAAAAATTGCCAGGGTCGCGGCCGGATCGAAAAATTCGGACCACATCTCTTCATCGGGCATACCACTGTCACGAACTTTCATCAATAATTCCTCCTGCATGTTCAAGAGCGGCTGTAAGTGCAATGGCGCAGATATCAAGCGCCTGTTGTGTCCCCGTGTTGCCTCCCTTTTCAAAGTCATCTTCTCTCGCCATCGAGTTGGTGATATGGGCCAGGCAAACAATCGTTTTTTTGAGGGCGGTCCCCATTGCTAGAAGTGCTGCTGCTTCCATTTCAACGGCAATGATGCCTTCCTCTCGCCGCGTCGCAATCAATTGTGCCGTCTCGCGGAAGGGGGCATCGGTAGTCCAGGAACTTCCGCGACTGAATGATAATGGCTGACTCCAGCATGTTTCCAGGAAGAAATATCGGCTCGTCACTATGATTGTGATTGTGCTCCAAAAGAGGTGCATCGTTATCGAACACAGCATGCCCCCCCTGCCGAATGTTTTTCCCGGTTGATGTCATCCTTCGATTTACACATGACAGGCTCACCTTCTGCTAGCAGGGCCATGACTGATGAAGCCAGCTTCGGACGACATACGTAGTAGCAGCGCTGGGAGCCATCCTGGGTAAAGCTCACTATCCCGGCATGGCGGAGCACCGTCAAATGTTGTGATATGTTGGCCTGAGACGCGGGGAGAATATCCTGGATGTCGGTTACACACTTGGTGCCTTTGAGCAACTCAGCGACAATCTGGAGACGGGTCGAATGGGCAAGGGCCTTCAGCACCTCAGCCCATTTATTCGCAGTATCTAAATTCACAGTAGCCCCCTAGCCGCATTCGAATATGCTAATATCATATTACACTTGCATTTGCAATTGGCCTTTTACCATCTGTGGGTCAGCATACGTGAGCGTTTATGCACGACCGCCGACAATCCGGACAGCGACAAAAAGAAGGGCCCACTTCGCACTAAAAAGCGAAGTGGGCCCTTCTTCTGCTCTAAATTCTCTGCAGCCCGGTCCATCTACATCATAGAACCGCCTGAGATGCCAGTGGCAGATCCCATCATGCCGCCTCCAGGAAGGGTTCCTGCTCTCCCCATCATCCCTCCCCTGAAAGATGTGGACATGTTACGAAAGGGCTGGCCCGGCGTCATGTTCTGAAGATCTGCCGTCATTGTGCCCATCAGGTTTGACATGGCGGATTGGGAGGTGGAGTTCGAATTGACATCCACGGTGGTGGTCGAGCCGCTGGTACTGAGCACCTGCGTCATCTGGCTCCCCATCAGACTGGCCATGTTCTGGGCAGCGGTGTGCATATCCCGGTAATTTGCATCGTTGGGATCGGTCATGTAATCGGCCATCATATTTACCCCGACCGGAAGGCCAAGCTGCGCGCGCAGTTGATCCATTGCCTGCTGCATGGTGTATTTATCCGTTGCCATCAGTTCACGGATCTGGGTCGACATCGGGCTTATGAAGTTGCTGCTGACCGTGCCGCTGACGCTTTCTTTGGGCATGCTGAGGATATAACTGTTCTGGACCGGCAGGTTGGTATCCTTGTCGATGGTCACCCCTTTGATCGCCATTGCTACAATCGGATACTTGCCCACATCGGCTGGATCTACAATCAGCGTGTAGGCGCCATTTGCGTCAGTAGTCGTTGTTGGTTCCCCTGCGTCCAAGCGGTAATTGCCATCCTTGTCAAGGAAGACGGTGGCGCCGACAAGATATCCGTCGGCGACTGCTCCCGAGACGTTAGCCGATGTCGCCGATGTGCTTTCGCCACCGCCACACCCTGCGATAAGGCCAACGGTAAGAGCTGCTGCGATAGTAGCCATACGTTTTTTCATTGTTTGATCTCCTTTTGTTTCTTCGCGTTAGAAATCGTAGTAAACTGACAGTCCAGTACCGTAATCGGGGCTATTGGTGGTTATTCCTTTGGCCAGATATCCTTCGATACCGGTGCGGCTCGTTACCTGATACTTCAGCTTCAGCCGTGCCTCCAGCAGACTGCCTACCCCCTCAGCCGGCGAAGTAGCGCCTTTGACTAGGAATACAGGGCGAAAATTGTCGGCAACCTGATAACCCACACCTGCGTTGTAGGCCAGGTAGTTTCTCAGGGGAAGTTGCTCACTCTTTCCTTGCACGACGTAGCCTGCTTCGGCAAACGGGTTCCAGTCACCGAACCATTTTGAGATCTCCACGGCAGCGCCTTCATCGAACGCTCCGGTTCCCAGAGCACTGTCCTCATCGGCGCTGGGAAATTTGACAAATAACGTAGAACGAATCTGCGGCACTGAGTCTTTCTCGGGCAGCAAAATGTAGCCGACCTTGAGCGTTATGTCTCCAAGACCGCTCTTCGATCGATGACTGGCGGATGAGGATGACGACATGCCACTCCCTGGACCCGACATGCCACTCGCTCCAGCAACCGGCAGCATCATAGTTATGTTGGACTGCATGCCTCCTGTGGCGATACTGGAAAGCACATTACCGTTATTCTGGTAGACGAAAGGGATTTCAAGAGACAGACCAAGGCGATCGGTTGGACTGGCAACAATGGTAAGAGGAGCATAAACGGAGTCTGTCCGAATGTTGCTGCCATATTTCCCGGAGCTGAATTCAAAACCCAGTCCAACGGAATACTGATATTCCTCTGCCTGAATGAAACAGGGCAATAGCAGGGTGGTCGCCATTGCCAGTCACCACATATTACTCCATATCAGTTGATGACTGCGACGGTCACTAGTGGATCCAGTGCATCCCCATGCAGCCGGTCAATGAGGCAAAAACGAATAATAACAGCAGCAACATCGTAAACTTTCTCATTTCAATTTCCTTTCCTCAAGAGATTTGATCGCTTTGCAGTGGGTGAGGCGCCGCACAATTAGCTATCCATGCTGCTTGCCAACGGAAGCATATGATACATGACCCGTGCCAAAGCTCAACAAACGCATAAAGGTCGGATCTTACTACTGTTGTTGTAGCGCTCAAAAATGGAAGCGTGATTATTAGGTGCAAAGAATTGCACCCACAGAGAAGGGTTTTGCACCACCCCAGTTGTCATCCAGCAGGCCGAATTCTTTCAACTTGTACTGGAGCGTCCGACGGGAAATCCCCAACTCGGTCGCTGCCAGACGCCTGTTCCCCTCGTGCTTGCGCAGGGCTTTAACGATCATCTCCCTTTCAACCGTTTTCAGAACGTCTCTGCTTTTACCGGATTCCGGCACGGTAGTGCGCAGTAAATCCTCGGGAAGATTGCCGCGCCGGACCAGATCCTGCGCCAGGATCACGGCGCGTTCCATGACATTTGGCAGTTCGCGGACATTGCCGGGCCAGAGATAGGTCTGCATCGCTTTCAAGGCGGGATTTGGCGGGTCCGAGGCACCGGATAGAATCAGATAATTCGGGTCCCAAAATTCGATGATTGCAGCTCGGAGCGCGGATAATAGCAGGCCGTTACACCTAATATCAGCCCAAGACATTGCGAAGTGAACGTTATTGCGCTGCGACTTGGTGAGCGTTCACTTCCACTGTAATATGTACCAATTCTTCGTGAACACTCAGTTGCTGCTTGAAGTAACTTGGGTCGGCGCCGTCGGCGCTGACAAGGGACAATATACAGGCGTACTTCCCCTTGCCGACGCGCCACACATGCAGGTCTGTGACATCGGTCTGGACCTGACTCGCCTCAATGACTTCCAGAATTTCGGCCACCACCGGCGCGTCCATCTCAGCGTCCAGCAGTACTCGCCCGGTGTCACGCAGCAATCCATAGGCCCATACCGCCACCAAGCCAGCGCCTACCATGCCCATTACCGGATCAAGCCAGTCAGCGCCCCAGAATTTGCCGCCGAACAAAGCCACAATTGCGAGCAAAGAGGTCGCTGCGTCAGCTACCACGTGCAGATAAGCGGATCGCAGATTCAGGTCATGATGATGGTTATGCCCCCCATGCTCGTGGTGATGGTCGTGATCGCGGTGATGATGGGCATGACCGTCCTTGAGCAGCCAGGCGCAGGCAAGATTGACCAGCAGGCCAACCGCAGCAATCGCGATGGCCTGGTCGTAGCGAATGGGGGTCGGCGAAATCAGGCGCTCTAGTGACTGATAGAGCATCAGTATCGCTACGCCCACCAGGCAAATAGCACTGGTGTAGCCCCCCAGAACTTCGATTTTCCAGGTGCCAAAGGTAAACCTTTTGTCGCGGGCAAAGCGTCGAGCAGTCCCATAAGCCAAAACGGAGAGGCCGAGCGCCAAGGCATGCGAACTCATGTGCCAACCGTCGGCCAAAAGCGCCATAGAGTTGTACAACCACCCGCCGACGATCTCGGCCACCATCATCAGGGCGGTCAGTACGACGGCCCAGCGAGTATTCCTCTCGGCAAGTGGATTGCCCTCATCAAAAATATGTGAATGGCGCCAGATTTCGGCAGAATTTGAAGATTGCATGCTTTGGTATCCTTTTTATTTCGTAGAAATGTGTCTGGCCATCCTGCCTTTCATGAAGAGCCAAGAGTTCACCGGGTGGTTGCTGTACCCGGCGGGGCTAGCTTCCATCGCTGGCAGATAAAACACATATCGCCCCGGTTTGTCGGCCCGCGCATCATCGACATCCATCAAGGCAAATTCCTTCGGATTGTCATTGGATGCGCTTACAACGATTCCTATGATCGTGACTGCTGGACGCCTACCGTGCAGCATGTTTCTCAGAACATCCTTGACACCCAGGGCCTTTGCTTGGTCTGTTCGCAACCGGTGCCGGTAATGATCGCTGCTAACAGTACTGCGACAATAATAACTAAGAGCCATTTCCCCACACGAACCTCTGAAATTAAGCCTTTTTGCGTCTTGCTCAGGACGAAGGATGAGGGAGTTTATTTCATCCGGGCAAGCTTCTCGTAAAAGCCGCTTACTTTGACTTTGACAGTAACCGGTTTATCTCCCCGATTTCGCCAGAACCATCCGTGGGTTCCATCAAAGGGAGCAACGAAACTCCCTTGGTCGCTAGTCAACTCCTTCGCTTTCCAGTAGCTGGTGAATTCGTCACCCGCATTTGGTTTTTCGCCGTGCATGTCAACGTTGACGGCCCCGCCTTCGACTGCCCAGTTGAAGACAAATTGTTCTCCTTTGCGCATGGTTGACTTGATTTCTCCCCCCTCACCAGGCTGAAGTGTCAGCGACAACTCGTCACTACGCAAAGGGACCTCGCTTTTTGCAACAGTTGCCGATGGCGTCTGCACAACCGGCGCAGACGTTGCCACGTTATCCGGTAGCTTTGCCGCCTCCGCACTGGTGGCACTCAAAGCGGTAAGCCCCATTGCTTTGCCTATTCCTGTTGGATCGATGCCGAACTCCGAGGGGAGCACGGTAGTAATCAAGATTGCAGCTGCAGCAAGTAGGGCGATCCCTGTGGCCTTCAACAGTTGCGGCAGGGTCGGCAGGTGGTGGTTATTATGTGCAGTCATGTGAGTCTCCTGAGTTATTTAGTAAAGTAACCTGTCAACTGGTATCCCATCAAAACAAAACCTGCCGTCATTAAGGCTGCATTGGCTGTTAACGCCTGATGCCTGAATGCCTCACTGCGCCGCCAGAACCCCATTACTATCAGGATTGCACTCAGCGCAAGCAGTTGACCAAACTCGACCCCGACGTTGAATGCCAGAATGTTCGGTATCAATCCCTCTGGGGACAGTGTGAATTCTTGCAGCTTTGTTGCCAGGCCAAAGCCGTGAAAGAAACCGAAGATTAGCACTGCCGCCTTGGTGCTGGGTTGAAAGCCGAGCATGCGCTTGAAGGCGCCGAGATTATCGAGCCCTTTATAGACGACAGACAGGCCGATGATGGCGTCTACCAGGTAAGGATTGACGTTCGTCCCACTCAGCACTCCGTAAATCAGGGTAACGCTGTGGCCGACCGCGAAAAGGGTCACATAGGCCCCGACATCACGCAATCGGTACAAAAAGAAAATCACGCCGAAAAGAAATAGCAGGTGGTCGTACCCCGTTACCATGTGCTTGGCCCCTAAATAGATGAACGGTAGCAGTTGCATACCGGTATTTTGGACGATATAGGCTTTATCGTCATCGGATACACCGTGGGCGAAAACATCTGATGCTGTAAGTGTGACGAGAAGTACTGATAACAACACTATAAAAACACCAAGATACCGATTGATCGTGACAGGCAAGCTTGGTTGCCGGTCAGATAAAACTTGCATTTATATCCTCCTGATTTTGGTTGGTATTGGAGATTTTCGACCGATCCCTCTCACCGACTAAACCGCTGTTGAACCCCTTAAGGTCTGTCGCCTTTAATAGAAGCTCGGGGGGAACGAGCGCGCACTTCTCCCTAAAAGCAAGCCATGGCGCAATGCTGACGATCAGACGAAGCGGGTCGAGTAAGATGAATTCCTGGCGCTGATTGAATACGGGCAACGGAACACGCAAAAGTTACCCTGCGAGCTTCCGTAACCCCTCTCTATCAGTCGTTTAGGCGAGATTTTGCGGGGGAATGAATTTATCCAGATACACTTCGGGGATAGCTTCGAAAGGCTCTGTTACGACATGTGTGGTGATATTGGGATTGTACGAAATGAGTAGAGATTGACGACCGAAAAATAGGGCGGAATGGTGCTCACAACTGGAATGGCTATGCTCGGTGTTCTGGTGATGATCGTCTGGGCATGCCGGGCAGTGATCGTCTGTAACGACATTGAAGATGCTGACCTTGTGGGCAGTGGAGTTCCCCGACTCTTCCAAAGCATGTGCAACACCAAACAGGGCAGTGGTGGACAGATTAAAGAAAAGCACCGGAATGATAAGCGCAAAAACAATTCTATATTTTAGGTGGTTCATGCCTTGTAGTTCCCCGAATTGAACCATGAATTTAATGGCTTCGGGCAGTATTGTCAATCCATAAAAAGCGCTTCGCCATCCCGATGGTGTAAATTTGCGTAGACTTATAAACAGACGCAAGCAAGACCGGAAATTTCCCCTGTGGGAGGGGCATGGCAAGCCGATACCTACAGACCCCACTGCCTCGTCTTGCAAGCTCTATCTAACACCAGCACCCGACGTTCCCTCTGCCCCTGGATGACTGTTGCTCCGCGTCGCATATTTGGTCCCCGCTTTTTATTCCCGTGGAATCACTTAATATTCTTAATAAAAACTTCTCTGCAATGTTCAGAGCAAAAGTAGAAGGTTCCGCCCTGCCGTTCTACAGTGCTGGCTGCGGATATTGATGAGATCTGCATTCCACAGACTATATCGATGACCGTGTTGTCTTTCTGGTAGAGTGGATGGGTTTCTAAACGCAGGTAATCACCAAGAAAGTCAAGAATCCTGTCCTCTACCCACACGGCAAGGGAGTCCTCACTTTCATGCGGAAAGACCTCCTCAGCGTTTCGCTGAAATTCCATCAACACTGGAAGTATGCTCAGGTCATACCGTGCTGTGAGGTGCTCGGTGTCGCCTGGCAACAACTCGATGCCCAGCCTGACGGTGGCAGGGAATCGAGGGGTATGGGCAAATTTGCAGACGCAAGTATATCCCGCATCCGTATGCAGAATCTCTATCTCGGCATTGCTGAAATGACCTGCGAGTTCCTCGATGCGGGGAAGGATAACCTTATCGATCATGCCCTTGGAGACAGCATCCAGCCGTTCCCTCTGCTCCAGCAGTTCTTGCATCCTGCTGTCAAGCTGCTGCTGTTTCCCGGCAAGATCTGCTTTGTGCTGTTCGAATCGCTTGAGAATTCTATCAGCTAACGTGGATAGCCTTTCCATTCTTCACCGCCTCTCCCAGATGACTACGTCTCAATCACTAAACTTGGCATGACACTCAGCACATATCGCCTCAACTTTCTTGTATGCTGCTCTTGCCCCGGAGAAATCCCCCTTTTTTGCAAGTTCCACCGTGACAGTTACCGTTTCTTCCTGCTTCTTTGCCAGTTCCACGAATTTATCCCGCTGTTTGACATTCTTATGCGGCTTAGACTTTTTCAGATCGGGAAGTGCAGCAAGTATCCTACGGGCTTCTGCCTCTACAGCAGCTGCGTCGCCTTTCTCAAGGGCAGTTTCCAGCTTGGCTGACGCCACCGAAAACATCGGCATCATGTCATGCAGCTTCTTCATCTGAGCATCGGCGGGTTTAGATTTGCCATGTTTTTCCGTGCCGTGAGCAAGCGCTTGTCCATACATGGTTAATGATCCGAGGAGAAGGCACAGTGCGGCAATTGACCATCGTTTTTTCATTTCCCCTCCGGTGTAGTTGTTGTTCAATGTTCCTTCACCTCCAGAAGCCAGACATTATCACCATCTGCTTGCCTGCCGAGTTTATCTACCACCTTCCAGCGCACCTTGATCGGCATCCGCTCCTTGAAAATCGATGGATCCTTGGGTTTGAGCACTGCCGCCATGTCGAAGACAGAATGATAGAGGTCGCCAGCCAACTCTTGTCCATCCTTGGAGAGCATCTTCAATTCTTTAACTTCTACCGGACGATCGAAAAAGGCATTCAGCTCTTCGATCCTCTTGGCCCCTTTATCCCTCATGGCGCTAACGCTCAGAAGGCGCGGCGGTGACGGTTGCTCGATCGCAGTGTCATCAGCTTTTTTTGCAATAACGCTCAACGGAGTTTCTTTACCCTCTACCTGGAGCCGAACGGCTTTGACGTCCTTGAACTGGCGTAAGGTCAAGGCGATGGCACGTGCGCCCCCCGCCTCAGCCGATTTTCCAAGTTCCTGGCTGAAGTTGACCGTTACCGTCTCTTGATCATGGTCGATTCCTAAAAGACGAGTCCCACTTGGGAACGGGAAGAATTCTCCCGAGTAACTACCAGCATCCATACCACCCAGCAAGCGCTCGATGGCGACCTTTTTAATACTTTCCTCGTCAAAGGTGAAAAAAGGGAATGGTACGACTTTGCCTGGTTCTTTGCTCGAAGGGAAATATATCACGAAAGCGTACGCCGTCCCTTTGTCAACCGTCGGCGCTGCTCCGAAATACTTCTCATAGGCACCGGTTGCAGAGACTTTTCCAGGTCCCTCAACCGGAATCACTTTTTTGTGATAGGTGATGGTGTAGATCAGGAATGCGACTAAAGCAATCGCTACAATAATGGATAGAAGCTTTTTCATGGTAAATGAGCTCGAAAAGCTGAGGCGGACCCAAGGGTCCGCCTCGGTTGGTGGCAGTTATTGTCTGGTGAGGAGATCCAGCGTGTCGTTTGCTTCCTTGAGTTTTTTATTCAAAGTCGCCAGTTCTTCAGCACTGTACTTCGTTGAGCCCTTTTTAACCTCGGTCTGAATCCGTTTGATTTTCTTCTGGATCGATTCGGCCTGGAGCGCGCATTCCCTCACGCCTTCTTTGGTGTCCATCTTCATGCCTTCATGCTCGGCAGCAAATACCGGCATTGCACCAAACAACCCCACTGCCATCAATATTACGGCCAGTTTCTTCATATCCTCTGTCCTCCTCCTAGGAATTCGGAGAGTTGGCTCTCCGTTTGTGCAAGTCACTATATAAAGAGGGCCTTTTATGCCGCTTATGAATTTTACCGTATACCCAAGTACCTATTTATTTACCAGGTTTCTGAAGGCCACGGAGGGTCTGATTTGCCTCTTTTAGCTTGCTGTTGAGGACCTTGAGCTCTTCCAGAGTATACGTGCTAGAACCCTTTTCATTGATTTCGACTTGCAGCTTTCTGATTCTATCCTGAATGCTGTCGACCTCCTGAGCGCAATTCTTCAGGAGCATCGCACACTCCTTAGCACATTGCTCATCCATGGTCTGGTGGGAGGCGCCATGCTGCCCCCCTTCTTCAGCCAAAACCGGGGCCGCTACTGCGAAGAGTGATATTGCCAAGAGGATTACCAGTTTTCTTTTCATAGTTTGCTTCCTCCTTTGCAAGGGTTTGTCCTACTTGACCGTGTACCAGAATTTCGCGCCACGAACCTTGCCGTCATTCAGTTTGAACTTGGTCATGACGCCGTACTTCCCCTTTTTCGCCATCTCGAAGTCCGCGCCAAAGCCCGCATCCATTCCTTCCATTCCTCCCATTCCCATCAGGTTCTTCACCTGCTCCGACTTGTCCGGGGCCTGGATCTTGACCGTCACCTCCCCGTCGGTCAAGATCTTGCCGGATTTGACATCCTTGAACGTCGCCATCAGGTGGTGAGTCTCCTTCATCCCCTTCGGCAACTCCTCTTTCATCGCCTTCATATGCTCCTTCATGCTGATCACATTGAAGGTCGCCTTCACCCCGTCAACCACTTCCTCATGGGCAACATCGCCCTGATGGCCGCCGTGGCTCATGTCCATGGAACCGTGATCCATTGCGGCGAAAGAGACCACAGGAGCTGCGAGGGCAAAGAGTGCTGCGATCAGAACGGTCATTTTTTTCATGTAGCGAATTCTCCTTTGATTAAGTTTGGTTTTATAGCGAGACGTCTTACTATAAGCATCCGCCGTGCCAATTGGTAACCAGCTGATATCCGATGACTTTCTGCTTATCCCGACATGAGGGCGTAGAGAATATTCAACAAGCCGCGTAGCATATTCCTCTATGTCCTTCTTCCCGCAATTATCTATCTAATGGTGCGAATGCCCACCACCGTAATTGCCGCCGCCAGATCCATAGCCATTAGAGCGATAGTTGGAATTATCAAACCCCGCGCAGGCGGATAACAGTGACACGATTAGCAACAACCCTAGTAACAATGTCTTCTTCATGCAAATACTCCCTTATGTTTAGGATTAATGTTTCATTCCCGAATAGTGCAGTTTCCCTTTTTTCAAGTCCCGCTTCTTCATCAATACGAAGATAACCGGCGTCATGATGAGTACGTGCACCGCCGATGAGATCATGCCGCCGATCATTGGGGCTGCGATCGGCTTCATCACGTCGGCACCGGTGCCGGTAGACCACATGATCGGGATCAGACCGATGAGGGCTACCGCGACTGTCATAAGCTTAGGGCGTAGACGGAGCACCGCGCCCTCAAAGGTCGCGTCGTAGATGTCCTGTTCCGTACAGGGCCCATTGATTAGTTTCTTGTCGAGCGCTTCATGAAGGTAGATAACCATCACCACCCCTGTTTCAACGGCAATCCCGTAGAGGGCGATGAAGCCGACCCAGACTGCCACAGACATGTTGTACCCCAAGAGCTTCACCAGGTACACCCCCCCAACCAGCGCAAAGGGGACCGAAAGCATGACCATGCTGGCCTCGAGCGCCGAGTGGAAGGTGAAGTAGAGCAGGATGAAGATGATCAATATCCCCGCCGGCACCAGTAGCTGAAGACGGGCCTTGGCGCGCACCTGATTCTCCCACTGGCCAGACCATGCCACGTAGTAGCCCGGCGGCAGTTTCAGCTGTTTCTCAAGGACGGTCTTCGCTTCGCCAACGAACCCACCCATATCCCTGCCACGGACGTTGAGAAAGACGATGGAGCGCAAAAGCCCGCCTTCGCTGTTGATCTCCGGCGCGCCGGTGGAGACCTTCAGCTTGGTCACCAGCGACAGAGGCACCTGTACCGGGGCCTCGCCGCTCATGCCCGAGATCAGTATGCGCTGGATAGCCGGTATAGTGTCCCGGTAGTCGCGCATATAGCGCAGCCGGATCGGGAAGCGGTTTCTTCCGTCTACCGAGGTGGAAAGCACCTCTCCCCCCAAGGCGGTGCTGATCACGTCCTGGATGTCACCGACCTTGACGCCGTAGCGGGCAGCCGCTTCCCGGTCGATATCGATGTCGAGGTAGTTGCCGCCGGTGACCCTTTCGGCTACCACGTCGGCTGCACCGGGAATGGGCTTCAGGATGGCTTCGGCCTGTACTGCGAGATCCTTCAGGACGTTCAAGTCGTTGCCGAAGATCTTTACGCCGAGATCGGTACGCACCCCGGTGGAGAGCATGTTGATTCGGTTGATGATCGGCTGGGTCCAGCCGTTACGCACGCCGATCTGCTGGAGTTTAGCGTCGAGTTCGGAGACGATATCGGCCTTGGTCAGTCCGGGACGCCACTTATCCTTGTCCTTCAGGATAATGATGCTCTCGAACATGGAAACGGGCGCGGGGTCGGTTGAGGTCTCAGCCCGCCCGACTTTGCCAAGCACATGCTCAACTTCAGGGACGCTCTTGATGATCGTGTCCTGTACCTGGATAAGCCGTTTCGCCTCGTTGATCGAAACGTTGGGGAGGGTTACCGGCATATAGAGGAGCGATCCCTCGTCAAGCGGCGGCATGAACTCGCTGCCGATGCTCAGGAACATCGGAATCGCGATGAGCAGGGCAATCACGTTCAGCAAGATGGTGGTCTTC
>Ga0209317_1001645_pt1 | contig 18632 bp, 16 predicted proteins | sample RifGroB2_FD_183994 | JGI IMG/M metagenome (GOLD analysis project Ga0209317, IMG submission 183994) | Soil microbial communities from Rifle, Colorado, USA - Groundwater B2 (SPAdes) (version 2) | ecosystem: Environmental > Terrestrial > Soil > Unclassified | place: Rifle, Colorado | collected... | reverse complement strand
TGGTGCTGCCGCCGGTGATGACCACGCCCGAGGCGATCAGGTCCTCCAGGCCGCTCTTCACGATCTCGCGGTTCACCAGGGTGAAGATCTCCTCGACGCGCGGCTCCAGGATCTCGCACAAAAGCTGCCGGGACAGGACGCGCGGCTTCCTGCCGCCCACGCTGGGCACCTCGATGGTCTCGTCCTTGCCGACCAGCGAGGAGAGGCAGCAGCCGTACTTCTGCTTGATGCGCTCCGCCTCGGCCATGGGGGTCCGCAGGCCGACGGCGATGTCGTTGGTGAGATGGTTGCCGCCCAGGGAGAGCACCGAGGTGTGCTTGATGGCGCCGTCCACGAAGATGGCGATGTCCGTGGTGCCGCCGCCGATGTCGACCAGCGCCACGCCGAGCTCCTTCTCGTCCGCCGAGAGCACCGCCTCGGAGGAGGAGAGCTGCTCGAGGACGATGTCCGCCACCTCGAGACCGGCGCGGTTGCACGACTTCACGATGTTCTGGGCGCTCGCCACCGCTCCGGTGACGATGTGCACCTTCGCCTCCAGGCGCACCCCGCTCATGCCGAGAGGTTCGCGGATGCCGTCCTGGTCGTCGATGATGAACTCCTGGGGCAGGATGTGGATCACCTCGCGGTCCATCGGGATGGCGATCGCCTTGGCCGCCTCGATCACGCGCTTCACGTCCTCGGGAGAGACCTCGCGGTTCTTGATGGCGATCACACCCTGGGAGTTGAACCCCTTGATGTGCCCGCCGGCGATCCCCGCGTAGACCGACTTGATCTCGCAGCCGGCCATGAGCTCCGCCTCCTCGATCGCCTTCTTGATCGCGGACACGGTGCTCTCGATGTTGATCACCACGCCCTTCCTCAGCCCCTTGGACGGGCTGGTGCCGATGCCGACGATGTCGATCCCCTCCTCGGTCAGGTTCCCGACTATGGCACAGATCTTGGTGGTCCCAATATCGAGCCCTACGATCAAATTATCCCTTTTCCCGGACATGCTCCCCCCTTTTACTACACTTTTTTCACTATGATTTTGTCACTGTAATCAAGATCGATATAGTCGAGCGCCTGCATCTGCGGCTTCAATTCCGGGTAGATACCGCCCAGACGGGCCAGCTTGTCGCTGAAGCCGTCGTTGCCGAGCTTCACCGGGACCCCCCCCTGCATGGTGAACAGGGTGAAGCCGTACCCCTTGTCGTAATGGATCTCCGAGACGTCCTCCAGCCCGAACACCTTCCCGGCCCTGAGGCTCGCGATCAGGGCCAGCGCGTTCTTCAGCGCCTCCTTGGTGCCGGCCGGGTCCCGGGTCAGGTCCTCCTCGTTCACGCCGGTGATGAGCGGGTAGTCGAGCCGGTCCCCGTCCACCAGAGACTTGAAGAGCACCCCCTTTTCGTCGAGGTAGTACAGGCAGCCGACGTTGGCAACGGCCTGCGGCGTGCGCTCGGAGAGCGTGATGGAGAGCGTGTGCGGGAAATAGCGCCTGACCTGGACCCGCTCGATCCAGGGATTTTTCGACAGCTGCGCCACCAGCGCGGGAAGCTTCAGTCCCAGCATGGAGTCGCCCGGCTTGACCCCCGCCAGCGCCAGCAACTCGCCTCTGGTGAGCTTCTTGAGCGGCGAGACCTCGATGGTCTCCAGGCGCAGCAGGGTGGTGGCCGAAACCGTGCGGTACAGCTGCCAGCCGCCGAAGCCCAGGGCGGCGCAGACGGCCGTGGCCCCGATCCCCCTGGAAAGCCAGGTGAGTATCGGCCGCCAGTTCACCGGCTTGCGCTTCTTGGGCGCTTTCTTGACCCGGTTGTGGGGGACCAGGCGCTGTTTTTTGGCGTGCAGATCACGCATGGCGGACACCGTTCACTTGTCGAGGTTCGAATTCCCTGAAAATTCGAGCTGTCGGGGCTGATCACACATCTTTAATCATTAAAGCGTTAATTACCAGCGTTTTAATGTAACTATTTCTCATTACCGGGCCGGCTAAATCTTCAGCGACGCCGCCATGAGGATCCGCTGCACCAGATCGGCGAACCCGATGCCGGCCCCGCGCGCGATCTCCGGGAGCAGGCTCAGGTCCGTCATGCCCGGCAGCGTGTTCACCTCCAAGAGATAGCACTCCCCGGCGGCGGTGACCAGGAAGTCGACCCGGCTGTAGCAGTCGCAGGACAGCGCCGCGTGCGCCTTCTCCCCCTGCCTGAGCACATCCTGGTAGACGGCGGCGGGAAGCCGTGCCGGGAGGATATGCTCGGCCATGCCCGCCGTGTATTTCGCCTCGAAGTCGTAGAATTCACCCTTGGGCACGATCTCGATGGCGCCCAGCGCCTGCCCGTCCAGTATCCCCACCTGGACCTCGCGCCCGTCGATGAAGCGCTCCACCAGGATCTCCGAGTCGTAGCGGAAGGCCTCGGCGAGCGCCGCCTCCATGCGCCCGGGCTCCCGCACGATGCTGACACCGACCGAGGAGCCCTCCTGGGAAGGCTTGACCACTACCGGCAGCTCGCAGGCGGGTGCCGGCTTTTCGCCGCGGCGCAGCACCTGGTACGGGGCCACGGTAAGTCCGGCGGCGCGGAACATCACCTTGGAAGAGACCTTGTTGATGGCGAGGGCGCTGGCGAGCACGCCGGAGCCGGTATAGGGGATACCCATCAGCTCCAGGAGCCCCTGGACCGAGCCGTCCTCGCCGAAGCGGCCGTGCAGCGCGATGAAGGCGACCTCGACCTGCTCGGCCGAGAGCCTCTGGGGGAGGTCGCGCCCGACGTCGATGCCGACCGCCCGGTACCCCTGTGCGACGAGCGCGGCCAGCACGGCGGCCCCGCTGTTGAGCGAGACCTCCCGCTCGGCGGAAAGCCCCCCCATGAGGACTGCGATTTTTTTGGTCTTCAGCTCTTCCTGGGTCATGATGATCCTCTTGTCTCGCGCTCGGCTATGCGGTCTTCACCCACGATGCGCACTTCCTCTTCCAGCACTACGCCGCAGCTCTCCTGCACCCGCAACTTCACCAGTGCGGCGAGCGCCAGGAAATCGGTGCCCCGGGCCCCGCCGCGGTTCACCAGGAAGTTCGCGTGCACCTCGGAGACCTGCGCCCCTGCGACGCTTACGCCCCTGAGCCCCGCCTGGTCTATCAGGCGCCAGGCCTGGCCTCCGGGCGGGTTCTTGAAGAAGGAACCGGCGCTGGGAAAGGCGACGCGCTGCGAGCCCCCCCGCAGCGAGAGGTAGCCGGCCATGCGCTCCTCTATCACGCGCCGCTCCGCAGGTTCCAGGCGCAGCCGCGCGGCGACCACGATCTCGCCCGGGGCAAGCGTCAGGTAGCGGTAGCCGTACTGAAGCTCCCCCCCCTTCTGCACCACGATCTCGCCTTGGCGCAGCGTGGTGAGCGTCTCCACCCGCCTGAGCGTCTCGTCGCCGTGGGCACCCGCGTTCATGGCGACGGCCCCCCCGAAGCTCCCGGGTATGCCGCAGAGAAACTCGATTCCCGCCAGACAGTTCTCCGCGGCGATCCTGCAGAGCATGCCGTTGGTCACCCCGGCGCCCACCTCGAGCCGTGCGCCGGGCATCGGCTTCAGGCCGTCCAGCCCTCTCAGGGAGATCACGCACCCCCTGATGCCGCCGTCGCGCACCAAGAGGTTGTAGCCGCCTCCCAGCACGAAGTAGGGGATGCCGCTCGAGACGAGGGCCGCCACGGCGTCCTTCAGGTCGGCGAGGTCGGCCGGCTCGATGAACAGGTCGGCCGGACCGCCCACCCTGAGCGCCGTGTGCTGCGACATCGGCTCGTCCCACAGCGCCTCGCCCCGCAGCTCGGCCGCCACCTTTTCCAGCCCGGCACGCAGCAAGCTCAGGCCTCCCCTGCCGCGTCGAGCCGCTCCAGCATGGCCTCGCCCACCTGCCAGACGTTGCCCGCACCGAGGGTCAGCATGATATCGCCCGGCTGCAGCACCCGCTCGAGGTGCTCGCAGAGCCTGTCCCGGTCCGAGATCCAGGTGACGTCCCTCTGGCCGTGCCTGCGGATCCGCGCGCCCAGCGCCTCGGCCGTAACCCCCTCGATGGGCGCCTCGCCCGCCGGGTAGATGTCGGTCAGGATCAGGACGTCCGCGTCGTGGAACGCCTTGACGAAATCCTCGAACAGCTCCTTGGTCCTCGAGTAGCGGTGCGGCTGGAACACGACCACGAGCCGTCTCTCGGCCCAGCCGGACTTTGCCGCGCCGAGCGTGGCCCGGATCTCGGTCGGGTGATGACCGTAGTCGTCCACCACCATGACCCCCCTGGCCTCCCCCTTCATCTGGAAGCGGCGCCCCACCCCGCCAAAGGAGGCGAAGCCCTCGCGGATCGTCTCGAACGGGATGTTCAGCTCCATGGCGACGGCGATGGTCGCCAGCGCGTTCAGCACGTTGTGGGCGCCCGGCATGGAGAAGGCGATCTCCCCGAGCCTCACCCCCCTGTGGTGCGCCACGAAGCTCGTGCTGAAGCCGGAGAGCTTGACGTCGGTGGCCCGGAAATCCGCCTGGGCGGAGAGGCCGTAACTGGTAAAGCGCTTCTTGACCCGCGGCAGGATGTCGGCCACGTTGCCGTTGTCCAGGCAGAGCACGGCCAGGCCGTAGAAGGGGACCTTGTTGATGAACTCGACGAAGGTGTCCTTGATCTCCTCGATGCCGCTGTAGAAGTCGAGGTGGTCCGCATCTATGTTGGTGACCACGGCGATGGTCGGCGACAAAAGGAGAAAGGAGCCGTCCGACTCGTCCGCCTCGGCCACCAGGAACTGCCCCTGGCCGAGCCGGGCGTTGGTGCCGATCGAGTTGAGCCTCCCGCCGATCACGATGGTCGGGTCGATCCCCCCCTTGGAGAGGATGGTCGCCACCATCGAGGTGGTGGTGGTCTTGCCGTGCGTCCCCGCCACCGCGATGCCGTACTTCATGCGCATCAGTTCGGCGAGCATCTCGGCCCTGGGGATCACCGGGATCAGCCGCTCGTGCGCCTCGACCACCTCTGGGTTGTCGTCGTGCACGGCACTGGAGATCACCACCACGTCGGCGTGCGCCACGTTCTCCCGGGCATGGCCGAAGAAGATCTCGCCCCCCAGCCCCGCGAGCCTCTGCGTGATTTCCGAGCCGCGCAGGTCCGAGCCGGAGACCTTGTAACCCAGGTTCAGGAGCACCTCTGCTATGCCGCTCATCCCGATGCCGCCGATGCCGACGAAATGTATCCTCTCTATCTTTCCGTACACGTATGCTCCCTATTAACTCGGATCATCAATATGCTGCCCCTCTCCCTAACCCTCTCCCACCAGGGGAGAGGGGACTCAAGCCCCCCTCAGCCGGGGCGGCGGCTTCAACCTCACCCGTCAATTGAAGAGGAGATTTCAGCCCCCCTCCCTTTATGGGAGGGGCTGGGGGAGGGTAAATCCGCCTTCTCAACCATGGCCGCCACGATCGCCTGGGCCGCGTCGAGCTGCGCCATGCCGCGCGCGTTGTGCTCCACCTCGGCAAGCCGCTCGGGATGCGCCATCAGGGCCAGGATCTCGGCCGCCAGCGTCTCGCCGGTCAGGTCCTCCTCCAGGATCATGAAGCCGGCATCCCTTTTCAGCAGGGACTCGGCGTTCTTTCTCTGGTGGTCGTCCGCCGCATAGGGATAGGGGATGAAGATGCATCCCTTGCCGCAGGCGGTCACCTCGGCGATGGTGGTGGCGCCCGCCCGGCAGATCACCAGGTCCGCAGCCCCGTAGGCCGCCGACATGTTCTCTATGAAACCGGTCACCTGCGCCTGGAATCCCTTGGCCCGGTACCCCTCGCGCACCCGCTCCAGGTCCTTCTCGCCGGTCTGGTGCGTGATCCTCAGCCTCTGTTTCACCCCCTCCAGGTGCGGCAGCGCCTGCATGAGCGCGCTGTTAACCGCCTGGGCGCCGGCGCTGCCGCCGAAGACCAGCACGCTGAAGTTGTCCCCGACGCTGCGCACCCGCTCGTGGAAACCCCAGAGTATCTCCTTTCGGATCGGGTTCCCGGTCATCTGGGTGATCTTCCCGGGGAAGAAGCTCTCCGACTCCGGCATGGAGATGAAGACACCGTCCACGAAGCGCCCCAGGATCTTGTTGGTGAGGCCGGGGGCCGCATTTTGTTCATGAATGAAGCGCCTGATCCCCATGCCGCGCGCGGCGAGCAGAAGCGGCGCCGAGGCATACCCTCCCACTCCCAGCACGAGGTCGGGGCGGAACTCCTTGAGGATCTTCCTGGACTGGGAATAGCCGTACAGAAGACGCCCGGCGCTCATGAGCTTTCTGACCGTGCCGAGCCCCTTCATGCCGCTGGCCGAGATGAGCGCCAGACGGTAGCCGAGCTTGGGGAGCAGGCGCGCCTCGATGCCGCGGCTGGTCCCCACGAAGAGCACCTCGTTCTCGGGGCCGCGCGCCAGGAATTCCTCCGCCACCGCGATGCCCGGAAAGAGGTGGCCGCCGGTCCCGCCTCCCGCGATGATCAGCCTCATGTCGTCCCCCTCATCCTGGTGGAGACGTTGAGCAGGATGCCGATGGCGCAAAGCGAGATGATGAGCGAGCTGCCGCCGTAGCTCATGAAGGGGAGCGCGATCCCCTTGGTCGGCAGCATGCCGGTCACCACGGCCATGTTGATGAACGCCTCGAGACCGATCAGCACCGCGATGCCGAAGGCCAGGAAGCGCCCGAAATTGTCCTCCGCAGCGATCGCCACGCGAATGCTCCTTTGCACCAGCACCAAGAACATGGAGGCGATCACCACCACCCCGATAAAACCCATCTCCTCGCCGCAGACCGAAAGGATGAAGTCGGTGTGCGCCTCGGGGAGGTAGAACAGCTTCTGCTTCCCCTCGCCCAACCCCTGGCCGAAGACGCCGCCGGTCCCCAGGGCGAGCCAGGACTGGATGATCTGAAAGCCCGCGTCGGTCGGGTCCTTCCAGGGGTCCAGGAAGGCGGTGATGCGCCGCATGCGGTAGGCCTTGGTGAAGACCAGGTAGCAGATGCCCGGCAGCGCCACGAGCCCCATCCCCAGGATGTACTGCACCTTGGTGCCGGCGGCGAACAGCATGACGATCGCCACGGTCAGCATGGTGAGCGCCGCTCCCATGTCGTGCTGCGCCAGGAGCACCGCGATGAAGACCCCCAGTATCAGGAGGTAGGGGAAGAAGCCGGACATGAACTGCTTCAGCTTGTCCTGCCTCTTCTCCAGCGAGTAGGCCAGGTAGATGATGAGCGCCACCTTGGCCAGCTCCGAGGGCTGGAAGTTGAACCCCGGCAGCCGGATCCAGCGCGAGGCGCCCTTGGCCGTGCCGCCGATGCCCGGCACGAACACGGCCAAAAGCAGCACGAAGCAGGTGAGAAACAGCGGCACCGCCCACTTCTTCCAGAGGTGGTAGTCGATGTGCATGGCGAGCGCCATGCCGCAAAAGCCGATCAGCGCGAAGAGCGACTGCCGCTTCAGGAAGAAGAAGCCGTCATGGAACTTCTTGGCCGCCATCACGGAAGACGCGGAGTAGACCATGACCACGCCGAAGCAGGTGAGGATCACCGCCATCATGAGGACGATGATGTCGAAGCCCTCGACACGCCTCACGCATCCCCCCCGGGTTGCAGGGCCCTGACCGCCGCCTTGAAGCGCTCGGCGCGCTCCTCGTAGTTCTTGAACATGTCGAAGCTGGAGCAGGCGGGCGAGAAGAGCACCACCCCGCCGGGCCCGGTGAGCGCGCCTGCCAGGGCCACCGCCTCCTCGAGGCTCTCGGCCAGGTGGGTGTCGGTCAGGGAGCCGAGGGCCTCCTTCATGCGCCCCCGGGCCTCGCCGATCAGCACGAGGTGGCTCACCCTCTGCGCCACGAGCGGCGCCAGCGGCTGGTAGGAGCCCCCCTTGTCCTTGCCCCCCGCGATCAGCGTGATGCCGGAGTCGAAACTCTCCAGCGATTTCACCACGCTCCCCACGTTGGTCCCCTTGCTGTCCTCGTAATAGGCGACGCCGCCTATCTCGGCCACGAACTCCATGCGGTGCGGCAGCCCCTTGAAGGTGGTCACAGCCTGGTAGGCGCAGTCGCCGTCGCAGCGCATGAGCAGCGCCGAGGCGAGGCTCGCCATGATGTTGTCGAGGTTGTGCACCCCCTTCAGCCTGAACCCTTCGGTGCCGAAGCGCAGCACCTTGCCCTGGTGCGAGAAGGTGATGAAGCCGTCCTGGTAGCTGATCCCCTCTGCCAGTTCGCCGAGCCTGCTCATCGGGAAGACGCGGGCCTTGAGCCTGTCGGCGCAGGCGGCGACCAGCGGGTCGTCCATGTTGAGGACGGCGAAGTCGTCGGGTCCCTGGTTCTCGAAGATGCGCAGCTTGGCGTCGACGTACTCCTGGAAGCCCGGGTAGCGGTCCAGGTGGTCCTCGGTGAGGTTGAGCAGCACGGCGACGTGCGGCCGGAAGCTCTCCACCCCCTCCAGCTGGAACGAGGAGAGCTCGACCACCACCCGCTCCACGGCCTCGCCGCTTGAGGCCAGCTCGATCAGCGGGTTGCCGATGTTTCCCCCCACGAAGGTGTCGAAGCCGCAGGCGCGGAAGATTTCTCCGGTCAGCGTGGTCGTGGTGGTCTTGCCGTTGGTGCCGGTGATGGCCACCATGGGCGCCTTTATGAACCAGGAGGCGAGTTCCACCTCGCTCACCACGCGGCGCTTCTGGGCGCGGGCCATGACCAGGGGCTTGATGTCCATCGGGACCCCGGGGCTCACCACGATGAGGTCCGCCATCAGGAAGGTGTGCGGCACGTGGCGCCCGAGTTCGAAGCCGATCTCCAGGTCGGCGAGCTCGCCCAGGCTCTCCGCCAGGAGCTCCTCCCCGCGCATGTCCGTCACCGTCACCTGCGCCCCGGCCCGGGCCAGGAAGCGGGCCACGGCGACGCCGGTACGGGCGAGCCCCACCACCAATATGTTCTTGTCCTTGAGTTCCATCGTTACCCTTTAAAGCGGATCACCTTTTCGCACCGCGAGTCTTGCTGCTGCCCCATCCCCAAAAGCGCCACTATATTACCCGAAAACGCCTCCGGGTGGCGTAAAAAAATCGCCTGAAAATCGAGTTTTTGCCGGCGCCGTCAGCGCATCTTCAGCGTGGAGATGGCGACCAGCGCCAGGATGATGGTGATGATCCAGAAGCGCACGATGATCTTGGGCTCCGCCACCCCCTTCAGCTCGAAGTGGTGATGGATCGGCGCCATCCGGAAGATGCGCTTGCCCCGGTACTTGTAGGAGCCGACCTGGAAGATCACCGAGAGCGCCTCGACCACGAACACCCCGCCCACGATGACCAGCAGGATCTCCTGTTTGGTCAGTACGGCGAGCGTGCCGAGCCCCCCCCCGAGCGAGAGCGAGCCGACGTCGCCCATGAACACCTCGGCCGGGTAGGAGTTGTACCAGAGAAAGCCGAGCCCCGCCCCGACCAGCGCCCCGCAGAGCACGGCCAGTTCGCCCGCCCCCGGAACGTAGGGGATCTGCAGGTAGCCCGAGAGCCTCGCGTTGCCGGCGATGTAGCAAAAGAGCAGGTAGGTCGCGGCGTTGATGGCCACCGGGCCTATGGCGAGCCCGTCCAGGCCGTCGGTCAGGTTCACCGCGTTGGAGGAGCCGACGATGACCAGTGTCACGAACGGGATGAAGAGCAGCCCGAGCTCCGGGTGCACCCTCTTGAAGAAGGGGAGGTAGAGCTCGGTCGAGAAGCCGGGGAGGTTGTAGAGGATGATGCCGACCCCCGCGGCCAGGAGCACCTGCCAGAACATCTTCTGGCGCGGGGAGAGCCCCTTGGTGTTCTTCTCCACCACCTTCTTGTAGTCGTCCACGAAGCCCAGCACGCCGTAGCCCACGATGACCAGCAGGGTGAGCCAGATGAAGATGTTTTTCAGGTCGGCCCAGAGCAGGGTCGGCACCACGATGCAGACCAGGATCAGCACCCCGCCCATGGTCGGAGTCCCCTGCTTCTTCAGGTGCGATTCGGGGCCGTCGGTCCTGATCACCTGGCGCGCCTGCATCGCCTCCAGCTTGCGCACCACCCAGGGGCCGACGATGAAGGAGAGCAAAAGCGCCGTGATCATCGCGTAGATGGAGCGGAAGGTGAGGTACTTGAAGACGTTGAACAGCTTGTAGTCCGAGGCCAGAGGATAGAGAAGATGGTACAGCATCAGTTGTTACCCCCTGTCGCCTCGGGCGCCAGCGCCTGACGCACCGCCCGGGCCACCCGCTCCATCCGCATGCCGCGGGATCCCTTGAAAAGAACGCAGTCGCCCGCCTTGAGCCAGGCCAAAAGTGCGCCGGCAATCTCCTCGTGATCCCTGCCCACCAGGATGCTGTCGGCCGGCAGCCCCGCAGCCTGCGCCCCTTGCGCCACCAGGCCGGCCAGCTCGCCCAGGAGGTAGAGCCGCTCCACGCACCCCGCCGCAACCCGCCCGAGCTCCCGGTGCGCCGCCTCGCTCCCCGCTCCCAGCTCCAGCATGTCGCCCAGGGCCGCCGCCGCGCGCCCCTTTTCCCTGAGATCGCTCAGGGTGGCCAGGGCCGCCGCCATGGAGGCCGGGTTCGCGTTGTAGCTGTCGTCGATCAGGAAGACCCCCGCGTGCTCCTCCAGCTGGAAGCGCTTGTCGTAGGGGGTGAACTCCTCGAGTCCCAGACGGATCTGCTCGCCGCAGACGCCCAGGGCGTGCGCCGCCGCGGCCGCCGCCAGGGCGTTGTAGATGTTGTGCCTGCCGAAGGCGCTCAAAAGCACCGGCTGTTCCACTTCATCGGGCAGGCGCAGGGTGAAGCTCTCCCCCTTCTTCCCCAGGCTGGTCACCGAGGCGCTGCTCACCTCGGCGCCTCTCAGCCCGAAGGTGAGGCGGGTCACGTCGGCGTGGGACGGGCAGCCGGCAATCAGCGGGTCGTCCACGTTGTAGACGGCGCAGGAACCCGGCTTCAGGCGCAGGAAGAGCTCCCCCTTGGCGCGCGCCACCCCCTCGACGCTCCCCAGGGTCTCCAGGTGCGCCGGGAAGGCGTTGGTGATGATGCCGACCTCCGGGTCCGCGATCTCCGCCAGGCGGTCGATCTCTCCGAAGGCGCTCATGCCGAGCTCGACCACGGCCCACCTCTCGCGGCCGGTGAGCCTCAACAGCGTGAGCGGCAGCCCGATCAGGTTGTTCAGGTTCCCCTCGGTCTTGAGCCCCGGGCCGGTCTGGGTCAGGATGCGCGCCAGCATCTCCTTGGTGGTGGTCTTGCCGTTGCTGCCGGTGACCGCGATCACCTTGACCTTGAAGCGGCGCCGATGCCAGGCGGCCAGATCGCCCAGCGCCCTGAGCGTGTCCGGCACCACGACGGCCGAGCACCCCGCCGGGAGCTGGTGGCCGCCCATCCAGGCCTCGTCCACCAGGAAGACGGCAACCCCTCTGGCGGCCGCCTGGGGCACGAAGTCGTGACCGTCGAAGCGATCCCCCCTGAGAGCCACGAAGAGCTCCCCCGCCGCGACATGGCGCGAGTCGGTGCTGACCGCTGTGGCCGGCGCCTGCGGGTCGCCCAGCGCGCGGCCTCCGGTCGCCTCGGCGACCTCTTTCAGGGTGAACTTCGTCATGCTACCTCTAATTGCTGTATCTGCCCTGGGCGCCTCGGGCGCCGAAACTTTTGCCAAACCCGTCACCTGCCGTTTATTTTCGATAGCTGTTCCTGCCCGGCCTCACCGGGCAACTCCCTTATTGCCTTGCTGCCTGCCGCCTCAACCCCTCAGGGCGAGCGCCGCGGCCGCCTCTTCGCGGTCGTCGAAATGGAGCTTCCGGCTCCCCACGATCTGGTAATTCTCATGCCCCTTGCCCGCCAGGAGCACGATGTCGCCGGGCCTCGCCGCCAGGATCGCCGCGCGCACCGCCTCGCGGCGCGACTCGATCACCGCGAATCCCTTTTCCTGAAAGCCCTGCGCGAGCTCCTCCAGGGTGTACTCCCGAAGCGCCAGCGGCGCGATGCCGGCCCGCACGTCGTCGAGGATCGCCCGCGGGTCCTCGGTGCGCGGGTTGTCCGAGGTCAGTACGGCGAGGTCGCTGTAGCGCGCCGCTATCTCCCCCATCACCGGCCGCTTCCCCTTGTCCCGGTCGCCGCCGCAGCCGAAAATGGTGACGATGCGGGCGCTCTTCAGCTCGGTGATGGTGGAGAGCACGTTCTCCAGGGCGTCTGAGGTATGGGCGTAGTCGACCAGCACCGTGATCCCCTTGTCGTTTGCCACCCGCTCCACACGGCCGGGGACCTTCCTGTGCCCCTCGATCCCCTGCCGGATGGCGGCGTCCGGCAGATCGAGCGCGAGCCCGGCGCCGACTGCGGCCAGGATGTTGTACAGGTTGAAGCGCCCCAGAAGATCGGATGTGAGCGAGAGCTCGCCGCGCGGGGTGTTCAGGCGGCAGCTGATGCCGTGCACGGAGAAATCCACCTGGGCCACGGTGATATCGGCCGGCGCGTCCACCGCGTAGCTCAACACGAAAGCGGCGGCGGCCCGGACGATGGCGGCGCCGTGCGGGTCGTCCAGGTTCACCACGGCGCGCCGGACCGGCTTCGCCTCGGTCGGGGCGAGCAGGTCGGTAAAGAGCCTGAGCTTGCTGCCGAAATACGACTCCATGTCGTGGTGGTAGTCCAGGTGGTCGCGGGTCAGGTTGGTGAAGACGGCGACGTCGAAGAGGCAGCCGTCGGCCCGGCGCTGCTCCAGGCTGTGGGAGGAGACCTCCATCACGGCGCCGCGCGCCCCCAGGTCGACCAGTTCCCTGAGCGTCCTTTGCAGGTCGACCGACTCGGGCGTCGTGTTGGGCGCCTCCATGCTGGTCTCCCCGAAGCGGTAGCTGATGGTGCCGAGCACGGCGCAGGGGATGCCGGCCGCCTCCAGGATCCCCTCGACCAGGTAGCTCGTGGTGGTCTTGCCGTTGGTCCCCGTGATGCCGATGAGCGGGATCGCCGCCGTGGGCGAGCCGCTGAAGGCCGCGGCCATGAGCGACATGGCAAGCCTCGCGTCGGGCACGAGCACCACGGTCACCCCGGCAACGGCCAAGGGGCGATCCGCAACAACGGCGACCGCCCCCCCCCGTAGCGCGGCCGGCACGAACTGCGCGCCGTCGCTATTCACCCCGCGCAGCGCGAAGAAAAGACCGCCCGGTCTCACCTGCCGCGAGTCGTAGTAGAGCCCCGCTATCTCGATATCGCTGTCGCCTGTCACCTGGGCGCCGCAAAGACAACCCAGAAGCTGCGCGAGTTTCATGCTACCCCCATTGGTCAGGCCGACGGTACGAACCGGACCCAGACCTGGTCCTGCGTGTTGATCCGGCTCCCCGGCGCCGGGTTCTGCTCGACCGCCCTGCCGCTACCCTGCAGCTTCACGTTGAGGCCGCGCTTCTCCATGACCCGGAGCACCTGGCGCATGCTCATGCCCCGAAAGTTCGGCATGCTCCCCGCCTCGCTCCCCTCGACGATGCCACCCTCGACCGCCTGCTGCTCGGGCTGCACGCTCTTTTGCTGCGGGGCCGGCTCCGGCTTCTTCTTCAGGCTCTTGTCGGGCGGCACCTTCAGGTAGCAAAGCGTCTGCTGCGCGATGGCACTGAAGGCGGGGGCCGCCACCACCCCGCCGTAGGAGCTGGTCTTGGGCTCGTCGATCACCACCAGGATGGTGAGCCGGGGGTTTTCCAGCGGCACGAAGCCCACGAACGATGCGGTCCTCTTGTCGGCCGAGTAGCCGCGGGTGGCCGGATCGACCTTCTGCGCCGTCCCGGTCTTGCCCGCTACCCGGTAGCCGTCGACGGCGGCGCCGGTCCCGGTCCCCCCCTCGTTGACCACCCCTTCCAGCATGCGCGCCACGCTCTTCGCCGTCTCGGGCGAGATCACCCGCCTTTTCACCTGCGGTGCGAACTGCTGCAGCACGACCCCGCTGTCGTCGGTGATACGGTCCACCAGAAACGGCTTCATCAGGTTGCCGCCGTTGGCCACCGCGGAGACGGCCGTGGTGAGCTGCAGCGCCGTCGCGGTGACCCCCTGCCCGAAGGAGATGGTGGCCAGGTCGATGCCGTACCACTTGGCCTGCGGGCGCAGCATCCCCCCCGCCTCGCCGGGCAGGTCGATGTCGCTCTTCTCGCCGAAGCCGAAGCCGGTGAGCGCCGCGTAGAGCCGCTCGGGCCCGAGCCGGCTGCCGATCTTGGCGGCGCCTATGTTGCTCGAGTACTTGAGGATCTGCGGCACGCTCAGGGCGCCGTAGCGGTGCGTGTCGTGGATGGTCCGGCCGTTCATGCTGTAGCTGCCGTTCTCGCAGTCGAAGCTGTCGCCGGCCCGGATCACCCTGCTTTCCAGCGCCGAGGCGACCAGGAAGATCTTGAAGGTGGAGCCGGGCTCGAAGCTGTCCGAGATGGCGCGGTTCCTCAGGGAGGTGTGCGGGTACTTGAAGTAGCTGTTCGGGTTGAAGGTCGGGTAGTTGGCCATGGCCAGCACCCGGCCGCTGTCCGGCTCCATCACGATGGCGATCCCCGCCTTGGCGCGGTTCTTCTCCACCGCGTTGGCCAGCTCCTTCTCCGCTATGTACTGGACGTTCTTGTCCAGGGTGAGGACGACGTTGCTCCCTTTGGAGCCGCTTTTCGCCTCGCTCCCCTTCTTCGGGTTGATGTCGCGCCCCAGCGCGTCGCGCTCGGTGACCAGGTACCCCACGTTGCCCAGGATGGTGGAGTCGTACTTCTTCTCCACCCCCTCGAGCCCGCCGGGGTCGACCCCGGTGAAGCCGACCACGTGCGCGGCCACCTCGGAGTTGGGGTAGAAGCGCTTGCTCTCCTTGACGAAGCCGATCCCCTCAAGATCCAGCTCACGGACCTTCTGGGCCGTCTCGGGGGCGATGCGGCGCGCCAGCCAGACGAAGTTGCGGCTGGCCTTGAGCTTCGCCTCCAGCTCGGAGCGGTCAAAGCCCAGAAGCGGCGCCAGCTTGGCCGCCGCGTCGGGGAGGTCCTCCAGGTTGCGGGTCTCCGCGTAGCAGGAATCCATCTCGATGGAGACGGCAAAAGGCGCGCTGTGACGGTCGTAGATCGCCCCCCGGCCCGGGGTGAGCGCCACGATCCTCTGGTGCTGCTTCTCGGCGAGCTTCACCAGGTGGTCGTTATCCAGGACCTGCAGGTAGAAGGCGCGGCCGGCCGTCGCGACGAAGACCAGGGTGAACAGCAGCGCCACAAAGCGCATCCGGACCCGGGCCCATTTCTCCTTCTTCTCGATCATTTAACCAGAACCACCTGCTGGTCCGTGGGGAGCGCCATGCCCAGCTGCCCCTTGGCGAGCGCCTCGATGCGGGCCGGGGCCTTCAGGGAGGCGACCTCCACCCTCAGGCGCTTGTTCTCCTGCAGCTCCTCCTTGAAGTGCCGCGAGAACTCGGAAATCCGCAGGCTCAAGTCGATCACCTCGACCCGGGACCAGACGTGAAAAACGGAAACCAGCGTCAGGAGTACCATGACTCCGGTCAGATAGGGAAAGCTGATCCAGTTTTCCCTGACGCCCGCGCCGGCCTTGACCGGTGCCGCTACCTTGCCGTAGGCAACCTTGCTCTGTGCCATGATGCCAACCCCTCTAGATGATCTTCTCGACTACCCGAAGCCGCGCGCTGCGTGAGCGCGGGTTCGCAGCCACTTCCTCTTCCCCCGCACGCAGGGGCTTGCCCGTTAACACCTTGAACTGCGGCACCCGGCCGCAGACGCAGCCCGGCAGCCCCTTGGGGCAGGTGCAGCCGGTGGCTGCCGTCCTGAAGCTCTCCTTGACGATCCTGTCCTCCAGCGAGTGAAAGGAGATCACCGCCCCGCGCCCCCCCTTGCAAAGCAGCGCGAGCAGGTCGGCGAGCCCGTCCTCCAGGCTCTTCAGCTCCTCGTTCACCGCGATCCTCAGGGCCTGGAAGGTCCGGGTCGCCGGGTGCAGCCGCTCCTCCCACTTCGCCTTGGGGATGGCGCCCTTGATGACGTCGACCAGCTCCAGCGTGGTCTCGATGGGGCGCTCGTCGCGCGCCTTGACGATGAAGGAGGCGACCCGCTTGGCCCAGCGTTCCTCGCCGTACTGCGAGATGATGCGGAACAGCTCGGCCTCGGGGAGCGTGTTCACCAGGTCGGCGGCGCTCTCCCCGGAGCCGCGGTCCATGCGCATGTCGAGCGGCGCGTCGTGCATGAAGCTGAAGCCGCGCTCCTGGCGGTCCAGCTGATGCGACGAGACCCCCAGGTCGAGCACGAAGCCGTCGATGGCCTCCACCCCGGTTTCCGCCAGGGTCGCCGCGATGCTGGCGAAATTCCTCTGGAACAGCCGGGCCCGGTCGCCGAAGGGGGCGAGCCGCTCGCGGGCCACCGCGATCGCCTCGGCGTCCCGGTCGAAGCCGATCAGCAGGCCGTCGGGCGCGCTCGCCGTCAGGATCAGGCCGGCATGCCCCGCACCCCCCAGGGTGCCGTCCACGTAGATCCCGCCCGGGCGCGGCGACAGGGCGCTCAGCACCTGGTCCGGCAGCACCGATATGTGGTGAAAATCTTCCATTTACAGTCCCAACCCGGCCAGCGCCGGGGAATCGACGGGGAAATTCTGCTCGTCCTGCTCGCACACCCTGGCCCAGACCGTCTGGCTGTAGATGTCGACCTTGTTCTGCATGCCGACGAAGTGGATCTCGCGCTCGAGTTCCGCCGTCTTCCTGAGGTCGCTCGGCACCAGCACGCGCCCCAGCTTGTCCGCCGTGCACTCGACCGCCGGCACCAGCACGGTACGCCGCACCGAGGCGAGTTGCGCCACCGACAGGCCGAGGCCGGTGCCGTCCTGCAACCTCTGCTCCAGGGCGAGAAACTCGTGGTAGGGGTAGATGACCAGGCCGTAGCAAGCCTGTCCCTCGCCCAGGCGGACCGGGCTCGATTTGGTGAGGAAGAAACGCTCGTCGCCAAAGGTATCCACCAGAACCTCGCGGAATTTCGCGGGTATACTGGTGCGCCCCTTGGCATCGATCGTCGTCTCGAACTTCCCTCTGAACATGGCCACCCCGGCACTTTTTGCCACTTCATACCACTTTATACCACTTTGCGCACGAACTATACGGTAGGGCAGATGTGTTGTCAAGGCAAATTTGACCGGTAAAAGGGAATTTTTTGGAGGTTTTCCAAGGGTTTAACCGGCAGCAAGGGGGGAGTGGCAACGGGGGGCAAATAGGGCTGTTATTCCGGAGAGTTAAAATCGTCAAATCGTGCCGCGGCTGCAGGCGGAGGCGCGGGGCCTCCGCCGGTAACAGTCCGGTCTTTAGGGCTTTTTCCTGTCGAACAGCGAAACCACGTTGCCCCCCTTTTTCGAGGCGCCCTTCCCCACCGAGCTGAGCGGTTTGTTGGGCGGTTCGGGCGAGACCACCTTCTCCAGCATGATGGGGGTCTCCCCCATGGTGAACGGGGCGCCGTTCACCTGGCTCTCGTCCAGGATCCAGGTGTAGACCTGGAGCGGGACGGTGAGCACCAGGAGCTTCACCTTCCACCACCCCGGCTTCACGTCGGGGGTGATCTCTTCGATCCTGGCATAGAAGGAGGGCTTGTTGTCGATGTGGGCGAGCACGAGGTCGTGTATGGTGGCCATTTTACTTGATCCTCCGATCGGTTATCGGTTTTAGTCTTAGATTCCTGATGCTGCATCACGACCCCGCCTCGCCCTTGAGCAGCGCGCCGAACATGGCGTTGCCGGGAAAAAGGGAGAGGATCTGCGCATAGCTCCGCCTGAGTTCGCCTTCCAGCCGGTAAAACCGCGCCACCTCCTGCTCCGGGAGCAGATCCTCGATCCGCTCGCAATTGAAGGTGATGCAGTTGAAGGGGCGGTACGCCGGGGCCATCAGGCAGCCGGCCGCCCCCAGGTAGCAGCAGAGCCCGTTGTCGAAAAGCGGCGCGAAGAGCGGCGCACCGGTGGCGAGATGGACCAGCAGATCGGCCGCGGTGAAATGGTATTTCCCGGACACGCAGCACGCCCCGCCGCAGCCGGCGCAGTGCGAGGCCGCGTCGACCTGCGCCACCAGCGCCTGCATGGCATCCTTTTGCTCCATCACCAGAGAACTGAGGCTGCGAAGCCTTGCCAGATCCGGTTCCGGGAGAGCGGAAAACGCGTCGGTAACGCGTCGCACCCCGTCGCGCCACTGTTTGTGAAAACCCATTTGCACCCTTGATACCCCGGCTTGGCGCGGCATAAAAAAAGCCATACAGGCTTTTACAGCAGCCTGCATGGCAGCCCGCCTCCCGACCCGGCAGCGAAGCGGCACCCTCAGCATCCCTCGCGCGAAACGTTACCGGCCGCGCCCGATCTGCAGCGCGAGACCTCTCCCCCTGAAAAAAGGGGAGAGTCGGCGCCGCATCGAGGCAGGCGGCAGATTGCACTAATGGGCCGGTGCATGACGATGCGCCGGCCGTACCGACACCGGGCTGCCGTGGCGGTACCGTCTGTGAAGAGACTGTTACAACAGTAAAAAATTGGCCGAAGCAGCCCGTAAGCCGGGTTCTGTTCCCGCAGCCGGTTACCCGGGCGCGGACGATGGTCATTCATCTAGGGGCGCCGTTACCGGCGTCCTCGAGCAACCAACCCGGAAGCACGGACGGGCCGTCCTTAACGCTTCCCTATTTGGTCTTGCTCCTGGTGGGGTTTACCTGGCATCCGGCGTCGCCGTCGGACCCGGTGAGCTCTT
>Ga0209317_1001644_pt1 | contig 18636 bp, 13 predicted proteins | sample RifGroB2_FD_183994 | JGI IMG/M metagenome (GOLD analysis project Ga0209317, IMG submission 183994) | Soil microbial communities from Rifle, Colorado, USA - Groundwater B2 (SPAdes) (version 2) | ecosystem: Environmental > Terrestrial > Soil > Unclassified | place: Rifle, Colorado | collected... | reverse complement strand
GACGGTTTATCAATATCCCTCGGCAACCAGGCGCTGATCCTCCAGGCATGGGGCGACCTTGAGGGGGCGATGAAGTTACATAAGGAAAAGGAGCGCATCTGCAAGGAGCTGGGGAATAAGGACAGTTTACAAAGATCCCTCTGCGGCCAGGCGCTGATCCTCAAGGATTGGGGTGACCTTGAGGGGGCGATGAAGTTACATAAGGAAGAGGAGCGCATCTGCAAGGAACTGGGGAATAAGGACGGTTTATCAAGATCCCTCGGCAACCAGGCGCTGATCCTCAAGGCATGGGGCGACCTTGAGGGGGCGATGAAGTTGCATAAGGAAGAGGAGCGCATCTGTAAGGATCTGGGGAATAAGGACGGAATACAGGCATCCCTCGGCAACCAGGCGCTGATCCTCCAGGCATGGGGCGACCTTGAGGGGGCGATGAAGTTACATAAGGAAAAGGAGCGCATCTGCAGGGAGCTGGGGAATAAGGAAGGGCTGGCATATTCTCTTGCCAACCAGGCCATGATGCTCTATGAAAATATGCACAAGCCTGACGAGGCATTGTTACTGGCTGAAGAGGCTTACCGGATTGCCACAGGACACGGTATGACAGCGCTGGCACAACAGATAAAACCCATTGTTGATAAGATAAAGAGTTCGCATTCGTTGACCCATAATACAGTAAAAAAGCCCAAATACACCGCCATCGGCAACATCATCTGCCCGAATTGCGGTATGGAGAGCAAGAAAGGCGCTACATTTTGTGTTTGGTGCAAGACGTGGTTTAAATGATTGCGGATTTCGGATTATGGTAGCGCACGCGTCTCGCTTGCGCAAAATCCATGTAGGTTAATCGTCCCCGGTTGACAAATTAAATCATTCCATAAAAAATATGACAAGGACGCTTGTCCATGCGGAATATTGTTATGACAACCGAGGACGGTTGAGAAATGTCATTGCGAGCCGCCCCTTTTGTCATTGCGAGCGTGAGCGAAGCAATCTCAGGGGGATGGGATTGCTTCAGGCTATCGCCTTCGCAATGACGCGTGAATGTGTCATTGCGAGAAGCGGAGCGACGTGGCAATCTTTTGTTATAAAAGCAGGGGATTGCTTCGGATAAGACCCTCGCAATGACGTGTGCGTCCGTGTGTCATTGCGAGGAACGAAGCAATCTCTTTGATGCGTATTCTATGGCTCTGGGATTGCTTCGGACAAGACCCTCGCAATGACGACTGTATGAGGGAGGGCTTCTGGCTGATGCCCTCGCAATGACGTGTGTGCAAGTGTCGTTGCGAGGAACGGAGTGACGAAGCAATCTACATGGAAAAACAATACTACGTTTATATCATGACCAATAAAAATAACACGGTGCTTTATACTGGCGTTACCAATGACTTAGTAAGAAGGGTCTATGAGCATAAGCAGAAATTGATTGATGGATTTACAAGGAAATACAATGTTACCAAATTGGTTTACTTCGAAGTATTCAGGGACATTAGGAGCGCCATTACAAGAGAAAAGCAGATAAAAGGCGGGTCAAGGGCAAAAAAGGTTGAATTAATTAGCAGGATGAATAGCACGTGGAAAGACCTCTATGATAGTTTGTGAGATTGCTTCAGACAAGACCCTCGCAATGACGACTGTATGAGGGGGGGTGCTTCTGGCTGATGCCCTCGCAATGACAACTTTGTGAGGTGGATTGCTTCGGACGGACGCTCTTGCAATGACAACTTTACTAGCATGTTCACTATTAATATCATTCGTAAGTTCCTGAGTTCCAGATTTAATAAGAATGGGAAAGATGTCTTTTCTCTGTATCGTCTGTGTTAAGTAGCAAACAATGAGATTTTCACCTTCGTCTTTCTTTGCGTTCTCCGCGTTCTCTGTGGTGGGCTGAACTGTTACGATAATTTTTAAGGATACATCACATGAAATATCAAAGCAACAGCAGTAAATATTTGATCCCCATCGTTGTTGGCGTTACTGGCCACAGGGATTTAAGAGAAGAGGATATCCCTGAACTGGAGAAGAACGTCAAGGCTGTTTTTGAAAAAATCAGGCATAAATACAAACCCCTGATAAAAACATTCGGGGGCAAGGATAAAGGTAAATACCCCCCTATTACAATACTTTCTCCTCTGGCTGAAGGGGCGGACAGACTGGTGGCACGGGTTGGTCTTCATGCGGGTCATGCAGAGGTAAAACTCACCGCCATTCTCCCCATGCCGAAAGAAGAATACGAAAAGGACTTTGACACTGCTGGGTCGAAAAGAGAATTTGCCGATTTACTGGAAAAGGCAGAGGATGTATTTGAGCTGCCTTTTATGGAAGGGAATACCCTGGAAATGGTTCAAAGGTGCAAAGAATCCCGCGACAAGCAATATGCCCTTGCAGGCGCCTATATTGCCGCGCATAGCCAGATTCTCATTGCGCTCTGGGATGGCAAATCAACGGGCAAAACAGCAGAAGTTGTCCGGGCTAAACTGGAAGGCATTCCTGCGCCATCAGCGCCGCCGGAAAGTCCACTGGACGTCCTCGATAATGGCCCTGTATATCATGTTTTTACCAGGAGAAAAAACACACCGGCAGAAATTGTAGCGTATAATCACGAACCAGAGATTCCGTGCCTTCTCCACGTTAAAGGGGAATGGGATGTCCTTTATCCAACGATATGGAACACCGATAAACATGGTTTACATGAATCCGATAAAGACAAATCCTCAGATAATAAACCTGAAGATGCTGCCGAAAAATACTATGACGGTGTTTTGAAAAGAATCAGCGAATTTAACAGAGACATTATGAAGAACTGTAAAGACGAGGATAAGTTAAAGAAGAGTATATCGTACGTAATGCCTGAAAGCGAGCAGGAGAAGTTATCTCCTGGTTTAAGAAAGATACTGTCTTGTTACGGATATGCCGATACGCTGGCGCTGCATTATCAGAAAATTACCACCGACGTGCTCAAAAGATTACTTATAACCGCAGTCGCAAGTTTCTTTTTCTTCGATATATTTGATCAGTTCTGGGCAAAGGCTTACATACTTGCCCTTTTCCCAATTATTATGGGTATGGGATATTTATTTTATAAAATAGCGTTAAGAAAAGATTATGAGAATAAATATTATGACTACCGGGCGCTTGCCGAAGGATTGCGGGTACAATTTTTCTGGAAATTAATGCACTCAAAGGAAAACACCTACGATCACTATCTGCGTAAATACAGGGGAGAGATGGACTGGATTTTTCAAACTATCAGAAACGTATGTATGAATGCCAATCAGGAGATTTCCCAAAACCCTTCAGCATGTAAAAAGGGGGAGTTAGAGATAATACAAAGGCGCTGGGTTAAAGACCAGGAAAATTTCTTTGTAAAAAAGGCGACTGAAAAGGGACAAAAGATTGGGAGGCAGGAAACAACAACATTGTGTTTTTTCTGCGCTGCTCTGGTGATGGTATTGGGCTTTTTTATTGTGAAGGCAATCGTTTCCTATCAGCAGGGTTCCTTTAAAGACTTTATCAATATGGAAGATATCCACCAGGGGTTTGTGTGTTACCTGTTTTCATTTTTAATTGACGTCTTTTTGGCAATTGGCGCGGCGCTGGCAATCTATGTGGAAAAAAGGGCGTTTGCCGATGAACTCAGGCAATATCAGCGTATGATGGTTCTTTATAGCAGGGCAAGCAGGTTTATGGAAAAGTATATTGCAGAAAATAATATCATGGGCGCAGAAAACCTGGCAATAGAACTTGGCAAGGAAGCGCTCATAGAAAACGGTGATTGGTACATCATCCAGCGTTCGAAACCATTAGAGCCGTTTCTTGGATAATGATATGCGTTAACGGCGCCAAATCCAAATGGTGGGACATGCGTCCTCGCTTGTCAAATTAAAAACAATGCATCGGTGGGACAAGCGTCCGCGCTTGTCATATAAAAATTTTATATTGGCATGAGGTCTCTGCCTGCTATTTTAGCTCCCAGTTTCCATGACATTTTGGTTTGCCTCCTCTCCAGTTTTGTTAATTCGTCATAGATCGCAAGCGCATCATTTCCTGATTTAATACCTTTCGTTATGGCCTCTGCGGCGAATAAACCCGTTGATAATGCACACGAAATCCCTTCACCAAAGGCATTGAGAAATCCCGCTGCTTCTCCAACCAGAAGAACCTTCCCTTTCCCTAAATAAAACCTGCCGGTTGTGCACATGTCGTTACCCAGGCAGCCGGTTTTCCTTACTAACTTTTTGAGTTTTAAGCCAAATCTATTTTCGAGCATCTCAGTATATTCGCTCAGATAAGGATGTATCTTGGCGCCCTTTCTTGCCGCCGTGCCAAAGATTTGCAGTCCGTCCTTCACATTAAACCATGCATAAACCTCACCAAACCGTGATTCCATGAAACCGTGATAAAAACAGGGGTCTAAATCGGAAGTGCCTTCGTAATAATTTTGATATGCTACAAACCATTTTATGCCTTTTTCAAAATCTGGGTCGATTTTTTCCCTGATTACCGACTTGCTGCCTTCCGCACTTACTAAGTATTTGCAGGTAATATGTATCGTTTCGTCATTACAGGTATCATGACATTCCGATATTATATAATTACCGTAATCTTTAAATCCTTTCAAGACGCAACAATCCTTTACTTCTGCCCCAGAATTTTTAATAAGCCAGTAATCAAATTCAGAACGCCATATGTTCGGTGCTCCGTTGCTGTCTTTATTGAATGGCCAATCTGAAAAATGCTTAGTATCAGACCAAAGTCTTACTCCCTTTAAAAGCTTCGGGGTAACATAAGCCGATTCCGGGATTTTCCCCCAAAGTCGTTCGGTTATATCTTGCGATTTCTTGAAGATAATTCCGGAGCACATTTTGTATCTGGGGAGTTTCCTTTTCTCCAATACAAGGACTTGTAATCCTTCATTGACCAGGCTTCTGGCTGCTGCGGCTCCCGAAGGACCTGCGCCTATAATTACAACATCGTAATTTCTTTTAAGAGTATTTCCCATTGACAGTGTGTTGGTTTTTTAGAAAAAAAGGTCTCTTGGATAATGATAAATATTGAAATTTTAACACAAATTGACTAATTACAACTTATTTACTATTGACTACATACGATATATTTATTAATATAAGCGATTTTGTGTAAACATTTTATAATAAATAATTGTTATATCAAACAAATATTACATTTTTTAAATCTTAAACGGGAAGTAGATATGGATTATAAAATTGATCAGTTAACAAACGAAAATCACGAAAATTACATAACCGAAGAAGATATTGCTGAAAGGGAAGTCTCCGAAGAAAGGGGGATAGAGAGGGATTACGATCCTGTTCGTATTTACCTGAAAGAGATGTCGACTATGCCGCTATTATCCAGGCAAGAGGAACTCTATCTGGCGAAAAAGATAAAGGTTATGAGTCGGTTGCTCCACAGGAGGGTCTTGACGTTTGATTATGCTGTGGAAAAGTACGTGCGTATTCTGGAGGGTGTGGATAGTGAATCCGATCTCGTTCAATTTGTTGAGACGGCAGTAAAAAAAGACCAAAGTAAAGATGAAATGATCGACAAAATCCATAGCATGGCAGAGGAGATTAGAGAGATACTTGAAGATAATTTGAGGGACTATGGAAAGATTAAGGGGAACAGCCCTGGTAATGTAAGATCCAGAATTCTGAGAAAGATATCATCCAGAAAAAGGAATGTAATCAGAAAACTTGAAGCTATGCATATTCGTACAGAAACAATTTTGCCCGTTATGAAACAACTATTGGATGTTTTATCCGAAATAGCAAAATTTGAAAAACGATTTAAAGGTTCACATCATAAGAGAGAAATTCTCAAGAGACTTTCGCACAATTTCAATGTAAATGAAACGAAAACTTTGTTCATGGTTCCCGTTGAAGAGCGGAAGAAATCTATTCATGCGATCAATTCCATATACAATGAATATGACTCAGCTAGAAAACAATTTTCCGAAGGGAATCTGAGATTGGTGGTAAGTATTGCAAAAAAGTACAGGAAACGCGGGATGACTTTTCACGATCTTATTCAAGAAGGGAATACCGGTCTGATGCGGGCTGTCGATAAATATGATTATCGTATGGGTTTTAAATTTAGTACGTATGCTACCTGGTGGATTAAGCAGGCGATTATCAGGGCAATAGATGACAAGGTAAGGACGGTGCGAATTCCCGTACATATGACGGACATAATTAACAAGACCGCCCATGTTTTCAAGAATGTTCAGTCTGGTCTTGATAGAAAGTCCCGTATAGAAGATATTGCAAAAGAGGCGAAAATTCCGGTATCGGAGGTTTACCGTGTATATCGGATTGCATCTCAGCCTATATCATTAGAAAATCCGATTGGCGCTGATAGTGAGACAATGTTTGAAGATTTTGTTCAAGATAAAAAGGTGGAATCCCCCGTTTATGCGGCTCATCAATCATTGCTCAAGGAACAGTTGGAAAAGGTTTTAAATACCTTGAGTTTACGGGAACGCGAGGTGCTTAAACTGCGTTTTGGTATGGGTGATGGATATACCCATACACTGGAAGAGATTGGCAATAGGTTTAACATAACAAGAGAAAGAATACGGCAAATAGAAGCCATTGCCCTTCGTAAACTTCAACATCCGCTGCGGAGCAGAAAGCTTGAGGGATTTCTCGAAGGCGTAACGGTTAATTAAGCGCTATAGGGGGGGCGGGTTTCGAACCCGCCCTGAGCCTACCCGAACGAGTCGGAAGAGTTCTTTAATGGGAATTTACAATTTTAGATTTACGAATTACGATTTATTTAAATCTCAAATCGTAATTCGTAAATCGTAAATTTTTGCTAAAAGTGTTAAAACAATTTTGGGAAGATAATATGTTGGTTTAAGAATTTGTCTCGTCAGTCTTTAACCTGATCGAAGTACCATTTTTTTGCTGAAATATCATAGGAAATGAGGCAGGTAAGATTGTCGGTGGTAACCACGCAATACCGCTTTCTGAGCATACCTTGAATAGTTTGATCCAGCCATTCATTTACAACTTCCTTCACGTTAAATAGTCTTCCCCGCAGTTTAAAGCTATACGGAATCACATAATTGAGTGTCAGGTCGTTAACGGGCACCCATATCGAAGACCTTACTAAATGAACAATCGTAAATACAGATGAAAAACACCAGAGGACAATGAAGGCGACATAAAAACATATCGAAACTATATCAAGATATTGTCCTTTAAACAATTCAACTAACTGAATCGTACTGTTTGCATATAAACCCAGGGTAAAGGCAATCTCCCAGTATCCCACAGTAAACACAAGTCCTTCATCACCGTAAGCCTGTTTCCTGATTGCCAGGACTACCAGGAACGGCAGCCACCACAACCCGACAGACCAAAAAAACAGGGAAATCCCCTTCAGGAATGGGAGGAAATCTACAAATGGTCCCCCTGCGGTATGGATATACTGATACAATGTTGCGCCTGTAAGCGCCGTTAAAGCAGCCGCTCCGGCATTCATCCAGTATGGTGATAGTGCTGTATTGCTTCTGAACTGGTAAAAAATTAATCTCATGATAATGAATACCATAAAGATGAGATACAGGCTTGCTCCTATAGACCAGAGAGCAAACGAAAATAGTTGAATAAACATCACATGTCTTGTTGCATGTTCCGCAATAATTACCCCCAAAAACCCCGTGGACTGAGTTCCTGCCGTGATAAAAAACCACCCGCCGTGAAATATTTCCTCAATCTTTCTGTCTTCAGATTTGTGGTATAAAAACAGGATGCTCAACGAAAAGAGTGATATGCAGAGCCAGAAGCTTATAGCCGCGTACCAGAATATACAGGCGGTTGTATGCAGGTGAAATACTTTTGAAAAACAAACACCGGCAAAGTTAATAGCTACAACAATGGTAAATAAATTGAGTGTTTTTTCAGGATTGAGTAGCTCGTTTAAAGTATCCTTGCTGAATAATACCGTTTGTGTAACCTTAAAAACGGTCACAGAGAGGAATATGACCAGGCTCGCCATAAAAAACCAGGGAACAATTACCGCACAGCCGTACAAATGAGAGATGAATGCAATCATTAGCGTGGCTGCAACGGCAGTAAACCACCGGGTATCCAGTGCATAGGTTGCAATCTTTAATAAACTCATATTTTTCCTTTACCTCTCACATTTGATCATTTTGAAGAAAAAATATCGATGGGTTCGCTTCACTTAACCCATCCTACATGACTAATTTTTGGCTTTTATATTTGAATCTCAGCTTTATACCATAATCCTAGGTGACATTTACAGCTTTTTTATGCATCTTCGCTATCGTCTTCTCTTCCATAAAAGAAAGGCTCAAGAGGCAAACGAGAGATACAAAGATGAATCCCAGCGAATAATTGTTGGTGTAATCCCTTAACGTACCCAGAATAATCGGGAGGAAAAAACCGCCAAGTCCTCCTGCTGCCCCCACCATACCGCCGACAGTGCCGGTATCCTTTGGGAAATATTCCGCAACGAGTTTAAATATAACACCATTCCCTATGCCCAGACAAACACCCATTATATAAAAGACAGTAAGCGACGTCATTAACGACACATTCAGGTTTAGGAATATCAATATGCTGAGTATCACCAGTGAAAGAACAACTAAAATACGCCTTCCGGGAATCCGATCGCCCATATATCCCCCTAAAATACGGGCAAATGTGGTAGCAAACACGAATATCGCGGTAAGACTGCCCGCCTTTACCGGCGTGATCCTATAAAAATCTCTTAAGTATGAAGGCAGCCATAACGAAAAGCTCACAAAGAATCCAAAGGTCATGAAATAGAACAGACAAAAGACCCATATCAAGTTAGAAGATTTATATACCTTCAGTTTGTCACTAAAGGTGGGAGGCTTTGCATTGGCTGGTTTCGGTGCATCCTCGGAGAAAAACCAGTAAACAAAGGCCATTATGAGCAAAGGAATTGAGTAAACCATAAATACCTTATGCCACCCGATAGACTCTACAAGGAGGGGCGCTCCAAATGTGGCAACGGCAGAGCCGATATTTCCCACACCGTAAATCCCCAATGCCAAACCCTGTTTTTCTTTTGGATACCATTGAGAAACCTGTGGGATTCCGATAGCGAACGATGTCCCTACCATGCCGAAGAAAAATCCGCAGATCAGTAAAAAGCTGTAGCTATGCGCAAAACTCGCAATAAACATAGGGAAAAAGCCAAATAAGAGCAGGATGCTAAAGACTCGCCTGCCGCCAAATTTATCTGTCAGAACGCCAATGGGCACCCTGGCAATAGAGCCAAGCAATACAGGCGTTGCGAGTAACAATCCCACGGATGTGGAAGATAAGTTAAACTCCACCTTCAGGTATGCTGCTAAAGGAGAAAAGAGCGCCCAACCGGCAAAGCCCAATGGAAACGCCAGTGTTGCAAGCATCAGCACCTTTGTGTTTCCATTGGGTGTTTGTACTGATTCATTCATAAAAACAATCTCCTAAATTTTAAATTAGATTGAGGTTTGCTTTGTAAGCTCCAACGATTTTTCTTATATAAGCGAATTCATTACCCACCCCTTTATCCCCTCCCAAGAGGGGACTTTTTGATTCCCCTCTTGAGAGGGGTCAGGGGTGTGTTAATAATTTGCTCCGCCTCGCAAGCTCACAAAACCTGTACGATCAGGAAGTTTGAAATTCCTTACCATCATACAGACAGCATCGACTGTATCGGTTCAAACTCACTTTTTACCTTGATGGGATATTGATCTATACCTTCCAGGATGACAGAACTGGATTGCCTTATAAAAAACAGTTTCCCATTCCGTGTCTTCATCAGGGTAAAGAAACCATGCGCCTGCCCATCCCTGAACAGCATGGACAGTGTTTTTTCGTGGTCAAAGGGATGTGCATACAGCTCATTAATCTTTTTTCCGATAACATCGTCGGGTGAGGTAAATCCAAAAAGCCTTGCGCCGGCCGTGTTGATATGCGTAACCACGCCATCATAGGAAGGCTCATACTCATACCATCCTGTTGTATCTTTTACATCAGGAAGTGTCTTAGATTCGTCTATTGTTGTTATCATTGTGTTATTCATGACAATTTCTCCTTATATAAAAATCTTATAGTAATCTTTTTTAAGGTTTTAATTCCCACGTTGCTACGGTTTTCTCTAACGGTTGCATTAAACTACTTTTTACGATCTCCCTTTCCTCACCTTTTGTATGTATAGTATTTTCGGATTTGAAAATTGGAAGGTCCTCCTTGAATTTAGAAATATTAGTCTTAATAAAGTCTTCGTCTCTCTGCGTCACAATCGAACCCAATACATTCAAAGGATTGTGCACTTTATATTTCTGCTCCCGAAGATAACCGCGCTCTTTCCTCAATTCATAACCGTCAAGGATAGCTATAACAAACCCCACCATAATAATGCTTGTAACACCCAGTGTAGCCTTCTTTGGCAGGGACATGTCTTTCAGTACATACCCTGTGGAAAGTTTCCGGTAAAGCAACGTTGCAAGGATAAAAGCCGGGATTATCATCACAATCATAAGTGGTATTATCAGCGAATTAATGTTGTCTACTACGCCCGAAGCCTCATCTGCGTCTATTTCTACAATAAGTCCCATGTTCAAATCTTTCAGCCATGTCCATGCGCCCACGACTTTTAACCCATCATAATCCCTGTATCCATCCAGATCATAGCCACTGATTTTTGCCGTAATACACTTTTCAACTCCCTTTGTTATCGTCTGCGTATCGGGTTCCACGACTTTATAAGACACAGAGTCCATACCATTCGCATTTTTAACATACTTTGAAAACTTCGATTCGGTAATCATAACGCCATCTTTGTTTACCAAATAGGCTTCCCCTGTTTTCCCAAGTGTGATGCTTTTCATAGCCTTATTAAGTATCGATGTATCCATCCACAATACAACAGCGCCAATCACATCGTGGTTTTGACCCTTAACAGGGTAAGACATAAACATCGAAGGCAAACCGTTTCCATTTTCTCCTGGAGTATCTCCAATAGGTGAAAAATTAACCGCATCGGAAATAGACGTTTTGCCGTCATATAAGGTCTCTTGAATATTGCGGAAAGGTTTTTCTTTCATAATATTCATGCCTATTGATGATTTTTCATCCCCAGTTGCTATTTGGACAATACCGGCTCCATCACAAATAAAAATTCCCTTATAACCATAATCTGCTTTTGTGCACTCCAATTGCGACTTTAATCTCAAGTATTCGTGCCCATCTCTTCCGTTTATAAGACTTACGAAATCATCATTACTCTGAATAAACAATGCGCTTTGAATAGTATCTGAGATAGACCTGGCATGCGACTTTCTTTCGTCCCACAGCAAAGTAAGTATCTCTTTCTGTTTATTTACAATACCTTCCAGATTCCTTTGGACGCCCTGTTTCAGCTCGGCATTTGCCTTTGGAAACGCAAGCATTTTAAACAAAATTAAGGGAAACAGCCCAAAAAATACAAACGTTGCAATAACAAAAACTATACGTTCCTTAAACATCTTTATCATATTTCACCTCTCCTGAGTTAAATTGTTCCGTTTAAGTCCCCCTTAATAAAGGGGGATTCAGGGGGTTGTGTTTTTTTGGCTATTCCCCATTTTCATGAGGACAAGTTTACAACCCCATAGCCCCCTTTTCTAAGGGGGATTCTCTGTGCCATGCAACCCTGTAACCCGTTTAAATAAAATGATCATTCCTAAACATTAAAATAACTTGTTTTTCCTTGCGTCCTCGTTCGACTGAGCGTTCACGACGAAGTCTGCGTCTCTGTGGTGGACTGAATCTATAATTCACTAAGACACGCCGCGATATCATCCATGCTAAAAGGTTTTGTAATCACCTTTTTTGCGCCCTTTCTCACCGCCTCCTTTGCAATATCCTGGTCTGTATAGGCCGTGATAATCACTATGTGGGCATGAGAAGTAAATCGTGTTCCTTGTATCTGCTCTAACAGTTCGATGCCGTCCATTCCCGGCATCTTCACATCCAGCAATATAATTGAGTATCTTTGCCTTTTAATCTCCTCCAATGCCTCGAAACCATTTTTCACAGCCTTTGTCTCGTAGCCGCTGTCTGTTAATGAATTCAACAGTACCTTTCTATACCCTTCCTCATCATCAACGATTAATATTCTTTTTGTCATCATCCCTTACTAATCCTCTTGAAAATTTTTCTTTTTCGCTAGTATTGTTTTGCAATGCCTGTGCCTGTAAAAATAAAAAACGCTTAGATTGCTCTAAGCGTTTTCAATTTATAAAGTTATGGAGAGCAGAAAATTTTTTAGAGTTTGTTTAAAAAATTTAACTGCAAACAATTTGTTTCATCTATTTTCCTTTGTAGTAATCATAACTATGGATAACACAGTTACATAAAAAAGAACCACAAAAGCTTAAGAAGTGGAAACAATTTGGTTGCAGTTCAGGATAAAATCTGTGTTTTTTATGAAGAATGCGCGGAATGTAAAATTAAGGTTATTGTTTTGTTAAGTGGTAGAGTTTTTGGTTTCACAAAAGCTTTTTTATAGAATCTCTTACAAGCGGGCTATTCCTTATGGCGTTTTTGATTTCTGAAAGTAAAGAGGAAGGAACGTCAGATGATTTTATATTGAAATCATATTTGCGATGGACTTTCTTTTTAAGGTCATTCTTGGAAAGCAATTGAGTTTGGTTACAGTCAATAACGCTGTCCTTGCTTAGAAACGGGAAAATTGTGGGGTCTATCTTTACGAGGCTACTTGCTGCCCTTGGATTTCTTGTCCAATAATACTTTTCTCGTTTTTCCACCTTTGATGTGATAATACAGAGAATCAAATCTACAGCATCATTAACAAGTATGACAACATAGAAATGGGGAGGGGCATTTTCAGGAAAGTCAACATCTTTAAAATGGCATATACATGGGAATTTAATTACATCAATTTTGATATCGGATGGGATGTGAATCAATTAAAAGTCACCAGTGACTATCTTTCTTGATTCCTCAAGGTGTTCCGGGGATACAGTGAAGTTCTCATCAATTACAGACAGCAACTCCTCGGTATCAATTCTTTCCCTTTTTATCCTGTCCTTCTCAAACAGCTCTTTATACTGATACCATTCGGGATATTTATGGGAATATTCCCTCAATTTCAATGAAGGCCAGGAACCGAATTTTTCAATTACATAGTTAAGGGCTTCTTTATCAGTTTCAGAAAGCATATCCAGAACAATTTCTACTCCTTCATTTGGCTTCAAGTCATGCTCGTCGACTTTCTTAAACAACGATGAGGCATACTCATATTCTTCTTCAGAGAGAGAAAATTCGTCAAATTCAAGAACATCCATCACGGTGGAAGCTATAGGGCCATGCTTCATCGCATAATAGTCATCATTGGTTATAGTCCTGCCGTAATAGATGAGATGGTATTTATCGGCAAGATATACGAGCTTTAACAGCTTAAGCTTATCTGTTTTGCCAAGCTTAAAGAGGATATAATAAATTGCTTCTATAATCGAACGGGTTTCTATTATCTTTGACATTTTCCACTATCATTAAAAAGGGAGTTATTTACTAATTATAAGGTGAATTATACCATTTTAGGTCAGATATTTTCTCCTGTATGTAAAGGTAGCTTAAATATACGGCTCATTCTTGTCAAGGAAAATATCACTTCATAATAAGCTAAGGACTGCTGGAACACCTGTTCGGCAGAAGAAATGAAAAAGGGGGAAAATCTTAGCTAGTCAAGCAGCATTTTGTGTATTTTTTAGTCAATCTTCCTCTTGAAATGTTTTACTTTTTCCTATAACTGCACAGATAACATCATAAAGTTTTTCCTTTAAATCGTCTGGTGTGTCCCAAACTACGTGATAATATTGACGAGTATCAAAATGGACATTTTTAAGATCATCTCTTTTCACACACCAGATAACGGGAAGTTTTAACCCAAGAGCAAATCCAGCTTCAAAATAAACCCCCTGTTTTTGTTCTGTAACATCTGCAATGACGAATCTCGAATCTTTGATATCTGCAATAATCTTAGCATCAATCCGCTCAATATGTGGTTCTTTATCAACCCGATGAGGTATATATCCAGCACTTTTAATAGCTGGTTTTATCCCCTTTTCCCAAACCAGATCTAATTTTTTATTAAATGACATGGCGACAAATGCTCGATTTATAAGTGCAGGTTGAGAAAAATTCTTGTCAATATAATCCCAACCATCAGGCAAAATAATAGTACTTGCAATGCTTGTAGTGTCTTCTTTGTTAAGGGAAATTAATTTGCGCTCGGCAAGCGCATTTAGAAGGTATCTTAATTCGTCAACATTTTTGGCCCAAGCCAAAGGGTAGTCTTCCTTACTCAATAAAACTTTGGCACCGGGATAATTGGTCCTGCGTTCTATAGCGCGCATAAGTAACATTTGCTTTTCTGATATCTTATAGTCTGGCAGGTTTTTCAAGATTTCTTCCAAAATATAGGTCGTTATTTTAGGAGGTTCTCGCTCAAACTCTTGATGCTCACGAATCCATGCTGAGAACCTGTAATCAACTGGGTCGTTTCTGAGGGTTTGTTCTGCTGAGCGGGAAATATTGAATTGTCCACAAGTAGCGCATTCATATTCAGCGCTATCACCTTTACTCTCATTGTTTTTAACAGACTCTCGCAAGCAAATTGGACAGGTTAATTCAGTCATTCTCATTCCTCCTCGCTATTCACCATATACGGTACTTGATTACAAGTCTCTATTTTCCATGAAACCATAATACTGAAACATATTGAATGCTACAAGTGAGAAGTTTCAAGTCATGCACGGCTTGACCTGAGAATGCTGCTTGCCATTGTCATTCACCGTTTAGTCTTATTTGTTACCCTTTTTAGGGGTATTACCTCTTTTTCCCTAAAGCCCAGCCGATACCTGTAAATTCACATTACCTAACGCAGTAACCATTTAGATAGATGTTATCTATTTCTTTTTAACGTATGAGGATTTCAAACTTGTCACAAAGTCACTAAGTTTTTTGTGACTTGGTGTCTTGGTGGCTAAAAAGCTGTCAAAGGCCTGATTTTAAAAATATCCTTCGATTTTATGTTATACCGTTTCAGCATGCGCTGGAGGTATTGACGCTCTATTTCACTCTATGCTGGTTCAGACTTGCAGCCTGAACCAACACATTTTGGGGAAATATCCAAAGATTCTGAGGACTGCTTTAGTCATAGTCCAATTCTAAAATATCCTGATTCAATCTACAAGATTGAACCAGCCTATAGGATTTAAGAATTTCAGATTAGCACGTGTCAGATAAAGTAAAAACAACGATAAAAAGTGTAGTTGTATTAATCGTATGCATCATGATTGCCGGTTGTGCGTCATTACCACCTGTTGAGGATAATCATACAGAACGTCAGGTAATCGATATATACAATAGTAAGGGAAACGTAAAAGAGCGTGTGATTATCAAAGATGATTATATTACGATTTATGATAAGGATTGGAAGACAAAGGGGTACGGAAAGGTGCAAAAATAGGCTGAGTAAAAGGATTATCCAAATCTCTTACAACTTGTTAAAGAAATTCCCGGAGGACAAAATCTGTTAATTTTGACAAAAATTAAGGATACTAATGTTACAATTATTTCAGAATAGCACATTCTCGAACATTTTGCTTTAATTGATCGCCCAGCCTGTCCTCTTCCATATCAAGGTCATAATCCATCTGTAATCCCAGCCAGAACTGTGCGGATATTCCAAAATAACGTCCTAAACGCAAAGCGGTGTCTGCTGTAATTCTACGTTTTTCACGTACAATCTCATTTATACGGCGTGGAGGTACACCAATATCAACAGCCAGCTTATTCTGACTAATCCCCATTGGTTTTAGAAATTCCTCTAAGAGAATTTCACCCGGATGCACTGGTTTGATTTTTTGTTTGTTCATAATATGTTCCCTCCTAGTGATAATCAACTATTTCTACATTAAGCGCATTGTTTTCTTTCCATTTAAAACAGATACGCCATTTGTCGTTAATGCGAATACTATACTGCCCTTTGCGGTTACCGCTTAGTTTTTCTAAACAATTGGCGGGTAGAATCCTTAAATCGTTTAATGAGATTGCTCTGTTTAGCATACGCAATTTACGGAAAGCGACCCGTTGAATATCATGTGGCAATTTAAGGGAAAATTCCCGGTGAAATATCTTCTCCGTTTCTTTGCACCTGAACGATTTAATCATATTACATGGGTATGGTATAACGCCTAACGTTAAATGTCAAGAATAACCTTTCCTGTCATCACATACACAAGATTAAGGAATAGAGTCAAGGAATAGGGTCAAACCTTCATTGTTCAATAATGAAGGTTTTTTTAACACTTCAACCCTCACAGAAAGTCAAAAGGACATTCATATTTCAATTGTCAAATGATAAAATATTGAATAGTGAAGGTCTGATAATCTTCTAACGCCTACCCAGGAAATCTTAAAATTGGTTAGGAAAGTATAAAATGACAATAAAAAGGATTGGAAGGCAAAGGGGTATGGAAAGGTGCAAAAATAGTCTGAAACAGAGTTTCTCGATCAGTGCGTTCCCAAAAAGAGTTTGGGTAATAGTTCACTGCAAAGTGCGCGGAGAGCGCAGAGAAAAACATTTACAAAGAGAAAAATCCGCATAAATTCTCTGTCTATTTTCTAATAACCTCTGCGATCTCAGCGTTCTCTGTGGTGAGCTGAACTGTTACGAGTATGGGAACGAGTCAATGGCTTTGTTGGCGCTTCAGAACAGTGGGGCTGTCCAGTCTTTGCCTCTGCGGTCTTTTTCCACGGCAATTCAAAAAAGAACATTTAAAATACTGAAAAATTTTGTTTCTAAATAACTCAATCAATTATAAAATAGCGGCAAAACAGTGTATTATTCAATTTAATAAAAAGGAGGTTGCCTGTGAGATATCTTGGAATAGCCCGAAAGGAAAAAGGACAAGTTGTGATGCCCGACGCTTTTCAGACAGTAACAGAAGGAAAACTTTATGAAGCTATAGAAATTGGAAATGATATCCTTCTAGTTCCATCACCACTCGATAAAGACCGAATTACCCGTATAGAACGTCTTACTCACCTATCCATCGAAGAACATCGGAAAACACTGGAAAAACTATCAAAATGAACTGGATTACTCTTCTATCTTCCAATCTTTTTATTGTTTCTTCAGCGGAGTCTCTGATATTGCATTCTTCTTCAGCCAGCCATACACCGTCTTCATCTATAAGTTTGATATAAATAAGACAATCCAAATCGAGATGTAATTTTTTCAATACCCATCGAGGCCATCGATTCCAATAATTTTGGCTGATTGTATTTCTTTTATCAAATCATCTATATTTCTGTAATTCATTTGATTTCAGATAACAGACTACGTCAGCCGCTTCAAGGCTGGTTCAATCTTGTAGATTGAACCACATATTTTGTAAGTACCCTAGATTTTAAACCTGTGCTATGAAACGGAATCATACCAAATTTCTTGGTTCGATCGAAGACGATTGAACCGGCGAAGTCGCCAAGTGGATGTTTTTAACTAAGCCCTGAGCAAAAAGGCGTGGGCGCAGAGCCCGGCGCCGAAGGCTACCATGATACACCAATCTCCAGGCGCAATACCGTTATCTAAAATTTTTTGGAGTACAAAGAATGCGGTTGGTGAAGACATATTGCCGTACTCTGCCAGAACATCGCGGGTTGCCTGCAATTGTGCCTCTGAAAGTCCTAGTTCATCCCTGACTGCGTTTATTACCTTTTCACCCCCCGGGTGAAATGCCCAGTGTTTGATGTCCTCGACCCGTAATCCTCTCGGTTTTAAAAGGTCTTGCACTACCTTTGCTACCGTTTTGCTTGCTATTTCAGGCAAGGAAACGGAAAGCTGATTGTGGAGTTGACCATTCTTGTAAACGTAACGTATATGATCGCGGGATTTCGGGTCGTAGCGGCTGGCTGAAGCGACCAGCGCTAATCCCTCAGGACGATGCCAAAGCACCGAGGCTGATGCACCATCTCCAAAGAGTGCATTTGAGATAATTAAGCTCATGTCGTCCGCCATCTGAAATGTAGCGCTGCAAATCTCTACCGAAACACTAACTACCACGCCATCGCCTGCTCCATGTAACATATCCTTACATATCTGTAGGTTTGGAACTGCCCCGCCACAACCGCTGCCGACAAGGTCATGGGCGCGTATCCGATCAGAAAATCTTAGTTTTTCTATGAGATAAGTTGATATGCCGGGACAAATATATCCCGTGCAGGTGTTTACCACCAGTCCGGATACATCATCAACAGTCAATCCAACCTGATTGAGTGCCTTGATAATTGCCTGTGACGAAAGGTCAACCGCCCACTGTGTGTAGCGGGCAATGCGGCTGTCCGGATGTTCATTGACAAGACATTCGAGGTTGTCGACAGCGAGATGACGGTGATGTACACTCGGATGGGCAAATATCTTGTGCATAATTGCCAGGCTTTTTTGGCTCAGTTTATCCGAATAGTGTTTGACGAGGAATGCCTCAGCCTGTGCCTGATTTATTGCATAAGGCGGTGTAGCAGTTGCTATTGACGCTATGTAGACTTTTTCATTCATGGAGATCGA
>Ga0209317_1001643_pt1 | contig 18647 bp, 14 predicted proteins | sample RifGroB2_FD_183994 | JGI IMG/M metagenome (GOLD analysis project Ga0209317, IMG submission 183994) | Soil microbial communities from Rifle, Colorado, USA - Groundwater B2 (SPAdes) (version 2) | ecosystem: Environmental > Terrestrial > Soil > Unclassified | place: Rifle, Colorado | collected... | reverse complement strand
TGCCGGTCGCCATCACACCGGAACACCGGTCGGCTTCCTAACGGAATGCCGGTCGGCTTCACCTCCGAGTCACCGGTCGCCATCAACGGAATACGCAATGTTGACCATCGATAGGCCGATGTGGTGTCAGAGGTTAGCATAAAACACCTAAGCACGAAAGAAGATTGACATGGCACATACGAGGCTTCCAGAACTGACTGTGGTTGAGAACACGAGCTTTGACAAAGTGACTTTCTATGCAGAGGATACCTTTGGCGGATTCTGGGTTTAGGGAAGAATTGAAAGTCGAGGCTCGAATCAACCGAGTTTTAAAGCAGGTAATCTGGCAGAGCGCCGGACCAGATAATTCTTCTGGGTCATGTACTGCGTGAATAACTGCGACAGTGATCGGTAGGAGGCGGGATTACTCCCGCCGTCCTCCCACACCACCGTGCGGGCGCGTCATCAGCGTAGCGGCAGAACTTATAGCATCTTTTCTCCAGTTCCTTGTCCAGTTCGTCGAACAGGATATTGGACAAAAGGGGTGATAGCGGCCCGCCTTGCGGCGTGCGTTCCGCCGACACCATTAATTCGATTCATCCGGAAAGGGTTATTTCCCGCCCTGGAGGCGTTAACCTTCAGGCTTGCTTGTGCGGCGTACCGATGTACGCCTCCCCCTCTGCGCAAACCTTCGGTTTCCTTGCCAGGACGAAAAATCCCCTTGCCGAATTGGAAACCGACAGTTTCTCATCTGGAGTTTCCGGATGGAAACATAATTCGATTCATCCCGTAGGCTATTAAGTTTAGTGCCCTCGTAACAACATGCGTTTTTCCGGAGAGAATCGCATGGAATCATGCCCTCCCTCATTTCCAGCTGATGTCCTTATTGTAAAAGCTTAATCTGCAGTCAAAACAGTAATAAAAGCTTTATCCATCGAATTGAAGGAGTTGATAGCATTGAGAACCATTTGGTTGGGATTAGAGAGCTGTATATCACCAGCTATAACACCTATATTAAAATTAGGATATTGATAATAAGCAGTGAAACCTCCTCCACCACTATACGTTCCAATAAAACTAGATGACGTATCGAATGTTGAATTCGTTACCGTCCCCGAGACAAATCCATCATTTAATATAAAATTTAAAGTTCCATTTTCGCCATTAACACTCCATGAGCCATGCCAACCACGTGCGAATTGGTCAGCAAGTGTTCCTGTGATACTTACTGTGGCAGACGCACTCCTTAATGTTTCTCTATTTACAACTAATTCAACTACATATATACCAGATACGTCTGGAGTGAAGGTAGGATTTACAGCTGTCGGGTTGGTCAACGTCGAGATACTGCCGCTTGGTGTTGATTTAAATGACCAACTATAGGATAGGATATCACCATTAGCATCCTTGCTCTTACTACCATCCAAATTTACGGTTGATCCGATCAAAACATTCTGCGACACTCCAGCATCAGCGACTGGTGCAATATTTGTTGTTTGCGGGAACGCTACAATAGTAACATTTGAAGAAAGAGAGTTTGCAGTCCCATCATTTACAATAAGGACAAGTGCATATGTTCCGGCTACATCAGGAGTGAAGGTAGGATTTACAGCTGTCGGGTTTGTCAAAGTCGAGATACTGCCACTTGGTGTTGATGTAAACGACCAACTATATGACAGGACGTCACCATTAACATCCTTGCTCTTACTAGCATCCAAGTCTACGGCTGATCCGATCAAAACATTCTGCGATACACCAGCATCAGCGACTGGTGCAATATTTGCTGCTGAAACTACAATAGTAACATTTGAAGGAGTAGAGTATGCAATCCCATCATTTACAATAAGGGTGAGTACATATGTTCCAGCTACATCCGTTGTTAAGGTAGGACTAACGGCCGTACTATCCGACAGTGACGCATTACTCCCAGAGGGCTTTGAAGAAAATGACCAGATGTAGGTTATCGCGCCAGTACTACCGCTACCATCTAGAGTAACTACTAATCCAGCATTTACGTTTTGATCAGCACCAGCGTTAGCAGATGGCACCGTGCCTTTAGTTGTACTTACATTGCTACCTGCGCCCTGACCTCCACAACCGCCCATTAGAACCGCTAGGGCAAAAATCAATCCGGCCATCATATTCTTTGCCATATCCCACCCTCCCTAGTATTTTCTCTGATTTCAAAACAGTTCCTATAACCCATATCAATGAATACTACATTTATCTGTCCTATCAACACATTAAATGACAAATATTAAATAAAACACACGTGAAACGTGCTATGGCTTTCCCAGATTGGCTTGTAGCGGGGGTTGGCGCTTTGCCTCCACCGCACTATATCTTTTCTAATCAACAACACCCAAGGCAACTAGCGGCAAGACTGCTTCTTAAGACAGACTTGGGTTCCTGGCTTGACTGTGACTGCGTCCGACCACCTAAACTGTCAAGGGCCAAGGTTATTTGCCACCCCCGGGGCCACGGTTATTTTCCACTTCAGTGTTTTCCGAAAGAGCGTTTCAGTTGTCGGATGACGGGTTTCGTGGTCTGGTTTTCGCAGCGTCCCCCATGGGCGTCACAGGCGCTTATTTCATGAGAGCCAACACATCAAGGAAATTACGCTGAAACGGTCGGGGTGTCAAGAAGCGGTGTAAGAAACAGCACCGTATTTCAGCCGCTGGAGGCAATACTGCTCAAAGCCCTGCGGTTACTGGCCGCAAGGCTTTCTTTATTTGCCCGGGTATCTTATCCCGGGAAAATGCCTCTCGGCGATTATCCCCGAGTAGACAGATGCAGATAATCGTGCTACAGAGAATTAAAAATACTTACTTCTTCTCCGCAAAAAGAGAAGATGCTGCTCGGGGGGGAAATTACGGACGACCGTTTGACAGCGCCGGTCATCCTGAGGCAAAAGTCTCCAGGGAGGAAAACGATATGGTGCGTGCAGGAGTGTTCATCGGAGTCAATAAGACAGGAAATCTTCCCTTACTTTACGACGCCTCGGCCGGAGCCCGGCGCATGTACGATTGGGCACTGTCACAAGGGATGAGCGAAGCGTGTGCGAAGCTCATCACTGACGATGACGGTAAAAAGGTCACTCCTGACATGATCTACGACTGCATCAAAGAGATCATCGACGGACCAGGGGTGGACCAGCTCCTTGTCTACTTCGCCGGCCATGGGGTCAACATCAGCAGAAGCGAGCACTGGCTTCTCAGTGACGCACCGGTGAAGACCAGCGCCGCCGTGAATGTCTATGGCAGCGTCGAACTGGCGCGGTACTGCGGTATCCAACACGTCATCATAATTTCCGACGCCTGCCGGGTGGCGCCCGAGGGCATCCAGGCGCAGAACGTGCGCGGCGTCGATATCTTCCCCAACGACGGCGCCGGGGACAAGGCGAAGCCGGTAGATCAGTTTTTTGCCTGCTACCTTGGAAAGACCGCGGCCGAGATCAAGGATCCTACGGTGGCAGCGGCGAACTACAGCGCGCTCTATACTAATGCATTGCTCTGTGCCCTTAAAGGTGAGCGTCCCGAAGTCCTCGAACCAGCCGAGGTGCCGGGAGACGACGCGTACTACGTGAAGCCCCTCAAGCTGGAAAGCTATCTGGAAACCGAGGTTCCCCGCCTGGTGAAGCAGATGAAGCTGGAGTTCAAGGTGAATCAGAACCCTGACGCGATTATCACTTCGCACGCAGGGTGGTTGGCCCGGATCATTAAAACACGCGGGGTTGTCCTTCCGCCCCGACCCGTCGGGAGGGACGCTCTCGGTCCGTTCGCCGTGGTTAGAAATCTGCCCGGCCTGGAAAATCTCCGCAGTATCGGCCACATGCTGCTGAAAACGGCGGTGGGTGAGCATCTGTTTCCCCTTGATCTGCAGCTGGAAGAATCAAATACCCGAGGCGTGCCAGGAGCAGAGCATCTCATCGGGACGGCGGAGCGGCTACAGCCTCACTTTGGTCCCGATTCTTTTGAGAACCAGTGCGGGATAAAGATCCGCGGTACGCGCATCGTCGACTTCTATGCAGCGCGCGCCGACGCCGTATTTCAAGGTGACCATGGAACTGTCCTTTCCATCAAGCTGCAGGATAACCAGGCACAAAGCGTCCTGCTCCGCTTCGAAGAGGATGTGGGCACTGTCATCCCCGCCCTTCCCGGATTTGTCGCGGCTCTGACCTTCGACGATGGCGAGTTGGCAGACGTGGCCTACGAGCCGACGATGGGGACTGCGCGTTGGGAAGATTACCGGGACCGGGCTCTTGATCTGCGCACCCTCCGAGCCATTGCTGCTTCCGCATCGCAGCATGGGCGATTTGAGCTGGACGAGGACGAAGCGGTCAAGGTCGCGCAGCGGATGCAGTACGCCAAGAGCATAGACCCCACGCTCGCGGTCTACGCGGCGTACGCCTACCACGACATACAGGTTCTTGAGCGCATTCGCGAGATGTCCTCGTACCTGCACGCTGATATCGGCGTTTCCTTCTTCGATCTGGCACTCCTCAGCCGCATGCTGATCGACAGGCCGATCCAGCCGGACGACGGCATCCTCCCCTTTTTCCCGCTCCTGTCCCAGGGGTGGGCGCTGCTCAAGGCACACCGGGTAAGGCTTCACCCGCAGCTTGCCGGGATAGAGGATACGATGCGGGATTCCCTCTGGTCGCTGTTCGATGCCACAGGACTGGAGAAACTAAAACTCATCATGCAGTCAAAGGAGGTCCGATAATGCGACAGCTCGTATTGGTGCATGGACGTTCGCAGGAACAAAAGAACTCGGTTGCGCTGAAAGCCGAATGGCTCGATGCGCTCAACGAAGGGCTGGCGAAGAGCAACCTCACCCTGCCGATTTCCGAAAAGGATGTGCGGTTTCCGTACTACGGCGATACGCTCTACGACATGGTTCAGGGGGAGTCCGCCGACAATGCGGCGGCGGTGATCGTGCGCGGTCAGAATGCTGATGACGAACAGAAAAGGTTCACGCGCGCGCTGATGGAAGAGATTCGTTTGAAAACCGGCATCACCCGGGCACAGCTGGCCGAGATCGCCGGGGAGGAGGTGGTTGAAAAGGGTCCCCTCAACTGGGAGTGGTTCCAAACCTTCCTTAAGGCAGTGGACAGGTACGTCCCTTTCGGCAGCGGCGGGAGCATCGCACTCTTCACCTATGACGTCTATCAATACCTCAAGAGCTCCAACATCCGCCAGACGATCGACACCGGTGTGAGCGCTGCGATGAAACCCGGGGTCAAAACTGTCGTCGTCGCTCACTCGCTGGGAACGGTGGTCGCCTACAACCTCCTCCGACAACAGGGAAAGCAACGCGGATGGGAAGTGCCTCTCTTGGTAACGGTCGGGTCGCCGCTGGCGGTGACCGAAATCCGGAGTACGCTGAAGCAGTTGGCCCCACCGATCCGCTGCCCTGAGTGCGTCGACCAGTGGTTCAACGCGATAGACGAGCGCGACGTAGTGGCGCTCTATCCGCTCGACACCAAACACTATCAGCTCAATCCTGCAGATCCGTCCATCGAGAATAAGGTAGACGTGCGCAACAAGACCACAAACCGGCACGGTATCGCCGGGTACCTCGATGACCAGGAAGTCGCACGCAGAATATACGATGCCCTGGTGAAGTAACTCTATCGTGGAAGCGTCCCGGAGCCGGACTCCCCGCGCCCTTGGCCGCAGCAAAATAACAAAACCCCTGCAACTTCAGGTGGGTCCGTTCAGTTCGATAAAATGGGTCCGTTTATAACCGGGGGTGGCAACGAGACCGCTCACAGCACGAATTGGGAAGAAATGCAGTTATGCAGGCCTGACCCGAATGGCGCTAGTTTAAGGTTTCAAGTGAGTATCTTATAATCTTCTAATTAGATATTTATGTTAAGTATTTAGCATGGTTATGGCATAATGGCGCATGCCAAATAAGACATATACCACGCCAATGTTCCCCGGTTTCCAACGACAGATTGTGCATTGCTCAGTTATGCCCTCGGCAATGCTCAGTCTTCAGGGGTCGGACCAAGCTAACCTGCAGTACTCGCAATGGAATACTCCAAAATCGCCTCCATTTTAAGCCTTAGATGCCACTTTTCCGGTGCAAAAAGAGGGACCTAAAAACAAAGGGGACGTCGAGTGGAAAAACATGAATGGAGAAAAGCTAAACTTCCTGCAGCAGTCGTTTTTCCGTGATGGCGCGGTGTCTTAACCAACAGGTTCAGCAAAAGATAGCTGCATACCTTTAGCCCCATTTCCGGGCATGATGAAGCAGTCTTAAAATCTGCACCGTCGGAGAACGCAGCCGATAGATGACAATGAATGGAGCCCCTGTGACGACGAGTTCCTTCGTGTCCGACAACCTTCCCGCCCGCCCTATGCCGGGATAATCAAGCAGGTATTCCACCGCTTCTTGGATACGCGCCGCCATCTTTGCCGCAGCCTGAGGGTTCTCCAGGGCGAGATAGTCACCGGCCTCTCTCAGATCATATATGGCCGGCTCAGTCCACTTAAGCCGCATCGCGCTTGGCTCCCCAGCCTTGCAGTATTTTCACGGCCTCGTCATGCTCCACCAACTCTCCCCGGTCTGCTGCGGAAATCCCGTCTTGAATCGCCGCTATCTGCCATTCCTGGAGCGCCAGGTAATCAAGAATGGCCTGTGATGCGATAAAGGATTTAGTCCTGCCAGTAGCCGCTGCCAGCCTGTTCAGTCGATCAGCCAGATCTTCTTCGATCCGGAGTGAAACCAGCGCACCTTTTTTCATGAACCGATACCCCCTTCCCTTGAATGTAATATAGAATATTACAAAAGTGAATCGCGATGTCAAGCCCGGCGGAAGCCAAGAGTCTCAGATGTATTCGGCGTATTGCTGCACGAAATGGAGGTGACGACCTCAAAGTTGATTTAAAAAGCAGATAAAAGCGAAAACAAAGGAGAGGAGTAAACAAAAAAGGCACCCAGCTGAGTTAGCCAAGTGCCTTATGATGTTTTGGTTGCGGGGACAGGATTTGAACCTGTGACCTTCGGGTTATGAGCCCGACGAGCTACCAGACTGCTCCACCCCGCGTCATCAAGTAGACTTAATCTTATACCGGAACTTTCTGCGGGGGTCAACAGAAATGTTCCGGGGCTTACGCTTTTTTACCCGTCATCCTCTGGCGCACCACCTCGAAGAGAAGTATGCCTCCGGCAACTGAGGCGTTCAGCGAGTTGACGCCCCCCTGCATCGGGATGCTGATCACTTCGTCGCACCCCTTGCGCACCAGCGGCCTGATGCCCCCACCTTCCCCGCCGATCACCAGCGCCACCGGCCCGGTCAGATCCTGCTGGTAGAGGTTGTGCCTGGCTGCGCCATCTGCTCCGAAGATCCAGAAACCGGCCCTCTTCAACTCTCCCAGCGCCTGCGAGATATTGGTCACTTGGGCAACAGGAATGGTTCCGGCTGCCCCGGCCGATGCTTTCTCGGCCGCAGCCGTAACTCCCGCCGCCCGATCCTTCGGGATCACCACCGCATGGGCCCCGGCGCAGGCGGCACTCCGTATCAGTGCCCCCAGGTTGTGCGGGTCCTGCACGCTGTCGAGCACGAGGATCAGCCCGTCGTTGACTCCTTTAAGCCCCTGCAGGATATCGTCCAGATCCGCGTAAGGAAAAGGCTCCACCTTGAGCGCCACGCCCTGGTGATGATCGATGCCGCAAAGCCTGGTCAGGTCGGCCTTCTCGCGCTGCCGGACGGGGACCTTTCGCTCGGCGGCGAGCTTTAAAAGTTTCTCCATCCTCTTGTCGGAGGTAGAGCCTGCTATGAACAGCTCGAAGATCTGTCGGGAGCCGCGCAAAGCCTCCATGACGGAATTCAGGCCGTAGATGATCTCTTCTTTGGTATTCATAAATTCCTAAGGACTCGGAGACGAGCCACAATCAAAACCCGGACACGGATTGGACGGATTAAACGGATAAAAACAGATATAGCAAAATCTTCTGGGGGATCCAAAACCAGAAAAAGCTTTAGGTCTTATCTGACTTTATCCGTAACATCCGTCAAATCCGTGTCCGGGGTTGTAAGCCTTTTTAGCCGGCGACGATTTCGTCCACGATGGCTTCGGCGGCTTTGGCAGGAAATTCTGCGGCGGCGATGGGACGGCCGATTACCAGGTAGTCGGCTCCAGCCTTGACGGCATCGGCAGGTGTCATGATCCGTTTCTGGTCATCTGTGGAGGCGAAGGAAGGGCGCACGCCGGGGGTCACCACCAGAAAGTCATTGCCGCACGCCTCGCGGATCAGCCCTACTTCCTGCGGGGAGGCGACCACGCCGTCGACGCCGGCTTTTTGCGCGAGCTTGGCAAGTTTCACCACCATCTCGGGCACCGGAATGTCGATGCCGATGCCGCGCAGCGTCTCTTCGTTTGAGGAGGTGAGCACCGTGATGGCGAGCACGCGGGGTCGCTCGTTGCAACCACTGAAGTTCTTGTCCAGCGTCTCCATGGTCTTGCTCATCATCTCAAAGCCGCCCATGGCGTGCAGGTCGCAAAGTTTCACGCCGAGGTTCGCGGCCTCAAGGGTAGCCATGGCCACCGTGTTCGGGATGTCGTGGTACTTTAGATCGAGGAACACTTCCCCGCCGCATTTCTGTATCATGCGGACTGCGGCGGGACCGCAGGCTGTATAGAGCTGCTTGCCGACCTTGAACATGCCGACATGCGGAGAAAGGAGCTCCGCCCAGAACTGGACGTCGCTGAACTCTTTTACGTCCATGGCGAAGATGATCTTTTTGACTGCCTCTTCTCTTGTCATAAGTCTGTCCTTTATTGTCCGGGCCCTCTAGCTTTAATATTCGGGGTTAGAGGATAGATAAGGTTCGACAACCTGCCGGTATTCCTGGCACCATCGTCCCCCTCCCTAACCCTTCCTGGGGAGGGGACTATTTTTGCTAGGCCTGCAGCGCCTCTTTGATGGTGGCCTTCACCTTGGCGACGGCTTCTTCTATCGGCAAAAGCTCGACTGCGCCGCTTCTCCTCTCTTTTAGCTCCACGCGCCCATCGACAAGATTCTTGGCACCGACCACGATGCGAAGCGGGATGCCGATCAGGTCGGCATCCTTGAACTTGAAGCCGGGACGCTCGTCACGGTCGTCGAGCAGCACCTCGATACCGGCCTCCAGCAGATCCTGGTAGATCGCCTCGGAAGCGTCCCTTACCGTGTCGTCCTTCGCGCTCAAGGCGGAGACGATGCACTGGAAGGGAGCGATCGGGATCGGGAAGATGATGCCGTTCTCGTCGTGGTTCTGTTCGATGCAGGCGGCGACGGTGCGCCCGATGCCGATACCGTAGCATCCCATGTAGATGGTCTGGTCTTTGCCGTCGGCGTCCAGGTAGCTCGCCTTCAGCGCCTTCGAGTACTTGGTGCCGAGCTTGAAGACGTGCCCGACCTCGATGCCGCGCCAGATCTCCAGCCTGCCGCTCTCGCAGCGCGGGCAGGCGTCGCCGATCACCACGTTCCGGATGTCGACGAAACCGTCTACGCTGAAATCCCGCTCCAGATTCACGTTCTTCAGGTGGGTGTCCGCCGCGTTGGCGCCGGTCACCAGGTTGTGCATCCCCTCGATTGAGAGATCCGCCACCACCTTCACCTTTGCCGGAAGATTGACCGGACCGGCAAAACCGGTCGGTGCACCGGTCACCTTGAGGACCACGTCGTCGCCGGCCATTTCCAGCTCGGCGCAGCCGAGGTGGTTTTTCAGCTTGATCTCGTTCAGGTCGTAGTCGCCGCGCAAAAGCGCCACCACCGGCTCGCCGTCGGCAACCAGCACCAGGGTCTTTACTATCTGGCTGCTGCTCACGCTTAGGAAGGCGGCGACCTCTTCGACGCTCTTTTGACCCGGCGTGGTCACCCGCTCCAGCGGACGCGGATCGGCGTGCTCGACCGCCTCGCTCTTGCGGGTCTCGGCCTTCTCCATGTTGGCCGCGTACTCGCAGGCGGAGCAGGACACGATGGCGTCCTCGCCGGAATCAGCCAGCACCATGAACTCGTGCGAGAAGGTGCCGCCGATGCTGCCGGTGTCGGCCTCCACAGCGCGAAACTTGAGGCCGCAGCGCTCGAAGATCCGGCGATAGGCCTTGTACATCTTCGCGTAGGAGACGTCGGCACCCGCCTCGTTCACGTCGAAGGAGTAGGCGTCCTTCATGATGAACTCTCGCCCGCGCATAAGACCGAAGCGCGGGCGGATCTCGTCGCGGAATTTCCCCTGGATCTGGTACAGGTTGATCGGCAGCTGCCGGTAGCTCCTGACTTCCTTTCTTATCAGGTCGGTCACCACCTCTTCGTGGGTGGGTCCCATGCAGAACTCGGCATCCTTTCTGTCCTTGAAGCGCAGCAGTTCCTTGCCGTAAAAATCCCAGCGGCCAGACTCCTTCCAGAGTTCGGCCGGCTGCACGGCAGGCATCAGCATCTCGATGGCCCCCGCCTTGTTCATCTCCTCCCGCACGATCGCTTCCACCTTGCGGATGGAGCGAAGCCCCAGCGGCAGGTAGTTGTAGATGCCGGCGGCAAGTTTCCTGATCATGCCCGCGCGCAGCATCAACTGGTGGGAGATGACTTCCGCGTCGGAAGGAGTCTCCTTGACTGTCGGGATAAAGTACTGGGAATAACGCATAGTTCAGTCGCCTCGTATTTTCTTTCTCGTTTTTATTCCATCAAGGTCAAAACCGGCACACGGATTGGACGAATGTCACGGATAAGGACAGATCAAACAAAACAAGTTCTTGCTTGAATCTGCTTTTATCCGTTCAATCCGTCAGATCCGTGTGCGGATTTTGAATCTATTTTAGTTTTTCTTTTGCTGCATTCAGCACTTCTTCCACCAGGGCATCGGCCAGTTCCCCTTCGGGCACTTTCCGCACTATCTCTCCGTCCTTGAAGAGGAGCCCCTCCCCTCGGCCGCCGGCGATGCCGAAGTCTGCCTCGCGAGCCTCACCCGGCCCGTTCACGGCGCACCCCATGACCGCCACGGTTATATTGGTTTCCAGGGCGCCGAGGCGGCGCTCAACCTCTTCGGCCACCGGGATGAGATCGATCTGGCAGCGACCGCAGGTGGGGCAGGAAACGAAGTTGATGCCACGCTTTCTGAGGCCGAGCGATTTGAGGATGTCGTAGGCGACCCGCACCTCGTCGACCGGGTCGCCGGTAAGCGAGACGCGCATGGTGTCGCCTATCCCCTGGTGCAGGAGGATACCAAGACCAACCGAAGACTTGATGGTCCCGGAGAAGATGGTGCCAGCTTCGGTGACGCCTATATGCAGCGGATAATCGACGGCTTCCGAGAGCAGCCGGTACGCTTCCAGCGTGCGTACCACGTCGGAGACCTTGATGGAGATCTTGATCTGATGGTATCCCAGGTCCTCGAGGATCCGGACGTGACCAAGCGCCGACTCCACCATCGCCTCTGGGGTCGGATGGCCATACTTGACCAGCAGTTCCTTCTCGAGCGACCCGCCGTTCACGCCGATGCGGATCGGGACTTGGCGCTCGGCCGCAGCCTTTACCACTTCGGCCACCTTCCAGCGCTCGCCTATGTTTCCGGGGTTGAGACGCAGCCCGTCCACGCCCGACTCCAGTGCGGTCAGCGCGAGCTTGTAGTCGAAGTGAATGTCTGCGATGAGCGGCAGTGGGCTCTGCGACTTGATGGCGGCAAGACAGAGGGCCGCGTCCATATCAGGCACAGCGCAGCGCACGATCTCGCAGCCGGCGGCAGCGAGGCGCCCGATCTGGGCGAGGGTCGCTGCGAGGTCGCGGGTATCGGTGGAACACATGGACTGAACCGCGCAGGGAGCCCCGCCACCGATCGGAACATTGCCAATCATGATCTGTCTGGTCAATTTTCTCATAGCGGGACATACTAGCTAAATCGATGCGGAAAATCAAGGAGGATCGGCCTTTTGCTCACTTGCGGCTGTAAAGGGCGCACAGTTCGCAGCGCGCCAGGATTTTCCCCTGCATGGCCCGGTCAAGATCTTTTCTGGTGGCGGAAACCGGCAGGTTGAGCCGCTCCTGCAAGGCGAAGAGACGAAAGAAGTAACGATGTATCCCGGCCGGGGGGCAGGGACCGCCATAGATTCTGCGCTCCCAGCTGTTCACACCCTGCTCTGCCTCCGGCGGCACGCTCCCTTCATCTATGCGGGTGGTGGCGGGATCGATGTTCCAGAGCACCCAATGCACCCAGACACCGCCCGGCGCATCAGGATCATCCATCACCAGTGCCAGCGACTTCGCCTCCTTCGGGACCCCCTCTACGAGAAGGGGCGGATTCAGATCCTCACCGTCACAGGTGAATTTGCGCGGTATGGCCTTAGCATGCACAAAGGCCGGGCTGGTCATCGTCATCTGGGTCATGTCCTGCACCTCCTTGGTGTTAAGCGTGAACACTGCATGATTGCCGGCAGTAAACAGCATCAGAGTACCTCGCGCCATTCCAGTTATCACAACGGGGACTGGTTCGGCCAAGCGAAAGCTCTCAACCGTTAGTGTCCTGCATCCCGAAAGATTGAGAGAGGGCGGCTAAGGTTCCGCAGGAACTGCATTAACAATCTTTAAACACTATAGTCTACCCTCTCGATATACGGGCGCAAGTGAGCCAGCCTTCGTCATTCCACGGTTGACAGGAACGCCTTTTCCATTTAAGTATGAGGGATGAAAAATAAAAGTGATGCACCGAAAAAAGATGGCGCGCAGAAGCACTCCGATGAGACCGGCGCGAAGCAGTCGCACAAGTCGAGGAAGTCAAGAGATTCCGAATTTAAACCGTTCTGGGAGACTGTGCCCTCCAAGACGGATGACAATAAATCTGTTCGCAAAACCGACCAGTCAAGGACAGCTGCAGGCAAGACAAACCCCAAAACGGACAGGCTGGGCGACCTTCAGTCGAAGACGGCGGACGGCCAGCCAGCTCGCACGGAACGCACGCAATCCTTCAGGCCGGAGCAGGCCCGTGGGGCCGAGCCGAGGGCCGCAGCGAAATACGGGCAGCCAGCTTCAGAGCGTAAACCCTCCTTGAAGCCTGAGCGCGATGCCGGTGAAGATCAAAAGCCTGACCTGCGCAGCGGACAACTGCTGGAGCTGCGCATAGCTTCCACCAACAACGATGGCTTCGGCGTCTGCATGCACGAGGGGACGCGGGTGCTGGTCGCCGGCGGACTCCCGGGAGAGGTGCTGTTGACGAGGGTGACCTATGTCGGACGCAGGGAAGCATTCGCCAACACGCTCAAGTGCCTGAAGGTTTCCCCGGACCGTCAGCCCTTCCCCGCCTGCAGCCATGGCAGGGTCTGCGACGGCTGCGGACTTATGCAGATGCGCTACACAGCTCAGCTCGCCTGGAAAAAGAGCCTGGTGACGAGGGAGCTGCGCAAGTACCCCTCCCTGGCCGAGGCCCGGATCTTCGACACCATTGCCTCGCCCAAGGAGCTCAACTACCGCAACACGGCGAAACTGGTGGTCTCCGGGAAGTTTTCCGATGCCGTAATCGGCATCTACCGTCGCAACTCCCACGACGTGCTGGAGATAGGCGACTGCTCACTGCACCATCCGCTCATCAACAAGGTGGTCAAGGCGGCCAAGATCGGCATCAGGAAGGGGAAGGTGCAGATCTACAACCCTAAGAGCGAGATGGGGTTGCTGCGCTACCTGGTGGTCCGCGTGGCCGAGCCGAGCGACCGGGTGATGGTGGTCCTCGTCACCACCGAGCAGGGGTACAACGAGATGCACCACCTGGCGAAATTCATCCAGCAGGAGGTCCCCGAGGTCGCCGTCGTGGCGCAGAACATCAACAACTCGACCGGCAACGTCATCTTCGGACAGAAGGATCGCGCCATCACCAAGGCGCAGACGCTGCGCGCCTACGTCGGCAATAAGAGCTTCAGCCTTTCGCCGCACTCCTTCTTTCAGGTGAACAGCGGCGCCGCCCAGATCATCTATGAAAAGGTGCGCGAACTGGCGGCGCTAAAAGGGACCGAACGGGTTATCGACGTCTACTGCGGCATCGGGGGGATCTCGCTTTTTCTGGCGGAGAAGGCCAGGGAGGTGGTGGGCATCGAGTTCGTGGAGGCGGCGGTCGCCGACGCCACCGAGAACGCGGCGCTCAACCGTGCCGGCAACTGCCGGTTTGAGGCGGGGGACGCGGTGCATCTTCTGGAGGAAATCGGCGAGGAAGGCGGCGCCGACCTGATCGTACTAAACCCGCCCAGAAAGGGGTGCGATGAGAAGGTGCTGCAAAGCGCTGCGGCCCTAAAGCCGCCTCGCATCATCTACGTCTCCTGCTCGCCGGAAACCCTCTCTCGCGACCTCGACATAATGTCGCGCCTTGGTTACCGCACCCTGGAGGTACACCCGGTCGACATGTTCCCGCAGACCATCCATGTCGAGGACGTGGTGCTTTTGGAGAGAGTGGAGGCAGTATAGGTTTTACGAGCCGACTCCCCCCGAAAGATTCTAGCTCTCCCTTTCGCAAGGGGGGTCCGACTCTCTCCCCTTTCCAAGATGCACCTCCAACTCTCCCCCCTTTGAAAAAGGGGGGTCGGGGGGGATTTGCCCCGGCAGCAGGGCAGCCAAACTCCACCCTTGGCTGAAGATACAACTTATGAGCCTCCGCCTCTTTGGCTTCCACTTCGCGAGGTAGGCATGGACGAACTGATCTCCAGGCTGAAGAAATTCTTCCCCGACACCCTGCAGAGCCGGCTTTTCATGGTAGGCGGGATGGTGCGCGACATCCTGCTTGGGGTCGAGTGCCAGGACATCGATCTTGCCGCCGCAGTTTCTCCCTCAGAGCTCACCCCCCTCGGTTTCCGCCTGGTCGAGTCCAAAAGCACGCCCAACATCTACTTTCTGTACCACAAGCAATTCGGCAAGCTTGAGATGACCCGGCTGGAGTCTACCGAGGCCCTGGCCGAGGACCTCAGGCGTCGCGACTTCACCGTCAATGCCATGGCGATGACTCTGGACCAAGTGCTGCAGGACCCTCTGGATGGCCAAAGGGATCTGGAGAACAAGATACTTAGAGCCTGCAGCGCCACCAGCCTGAGCGACGACCCGATCCGGATTTTCCGCGCCTTGCGCTTTGAATGCGATGGCTGGCGCCTCGACGGCGACGCGGAGACGGCTATCTCCTGTCGCGACTGGTCGCGCGATCTGAGCCTGGTTCCGGTCGAGCGTTTCTCGCAGGAGATGCTGAAAGCGCTCGGCAAGAGCGACCCCAGCCGCTTCTTTCGCCGGATGCTGCAGTTTCGCGTCGGGCAGGTATACCTCCCGGAGATCTTCCAGATGCCGGAGGTGCCGGCGGGCCCCCTGCAGCACCATCCCGAAGGCGACCTATTCACCCATTCGATGCAGGCCTTGGAGCGGATGTCTCAGGCAACCACCGACACCAGCGCCAGGTTCTGCGCCCTATTCCACGACCTGGGGAAGCTGTCGACCTTGAGAGAGCACTACCCGAAGCACCACGGGCATGATGTGGCAGGAGCCGACGCCGCGCTCTCATTTTGCAAGAAGCTTCGCCTGCCTGTGGCGCTGCAACGCACCCTGCAGGCGACCAGCAGGCTGCACACGACTGCCAACAGATGGGAAGAGCTGAGAGATGCAACGAAGATCAAACTGGCGTTGAATGCCGTAAAGGGAGGGATTGCCGAATTCTTGCCGCTCATGGTGGCCGCGGACTGTGGGGGGGCCATGCCCGGCTGGAATGAGACCCTGCAGGTGGCGTCCCTGAACGCTTCCCAGCTCGGGATCGACCCGTTGATCTTCGAGAGTGCCCAGTTCCCGCCGGAGAAGTGCCAGCAGCTCATCATGCAGCACCGCATCAAGGAGCTCAGGAAAAGGCGCCTTTGAACTTGCACGCGATCCCATTGCTGTCCATCAACTTACTCTTTGCCCCTGCCTGGCCTTTTCCGCTGCAAACTGATCTTCAGGATAGAGCTGTCATAAATCATCTCGAACATGTGCTCGATCGCAAAAAAAGCAGCGAGGACTGCCGGGTCGAAATGGGACGCCGGCTCGATTCTGTCGTCCCCTTCCCGAAAGACGCGCAGCGCCTCCTGATGAGTCATCGGAGCCTTGTAGCTCCGCTTTGAGCGCAGCGCGTCGTAGACGTCCGCCACCTTCACGATCCGTCCCGAAACAGGAATCCTCTGCCCTCTCAGCCTCTTCGGATAGCCGGTGCCGTCCCAGTTCTCGTGGTGCGAGATGGCGATTTCACGGGCGACCTTGAGCCGCGGCGAGTCTCCCAGAATCTCCAGGCCGTAAGCCGGATGCTGCCGCATAAGCTGCATTTCGGCTGGCGTGAGCGTCCCCGGCTTCAACAGGATTTCAGTGGGTATCTTTATCTTCCCGACATCGTGCATCTGCGCGGAAGTAGACATGTCCGTTATGAAGGCGGTATTGAACCCCATGTTCGCGGCCAGTGCTCCCGCATAGCGGTTAACCCGGACGATGTGCCGGCCGGTATCCTCTTCTGCAGCCTCGCAGGCCCTGGCCAGCGCCTCTATCGTGTAGTTAAAGGCCAGCTCCGTCTCGAGCATCCCTTTGGATACGGTCAGCAGAGAACCGATCATGACGGCGGCGCTCCTCAGGACGTCTGCGTCATACTCGGTGGCCCGCCCGGAATAGTTGAAGGCGACAATGACGCCGGGAGATTCCCCGCCTATCCTGCAGCTTACGAAGTTCAGGATAGGCTCCTCCATCGCCTCCACCACCTGCGGATGGAAGAATTCCTGGAACTCCTCAATCGAGCCGCAGATATCCATCCAGTTTACGGCGACCACCTCACTGCCTCCACCGACCTTGACCAGGCTGACTGCATAGCTTGAGCCGGGATCGATGGCAATCACCTCGGACCTCTCGACCAGTTGCTCCTGTCTTAGGTGAAACACCCGGCCGCTGCAGCAGCTGCTGTCAGCTCCCTCGTTGGCGAGGAAGATCCCTGCCGGTCCGCGACGGCCGTTACCTCCCAAAAGCTTGCCTAGCACCTGGCCGTACAGTTCATCGCTGGTGAACTTACGGCGGGAGAACCCCCGCAGGGTCTGGTCCGTGAGTGCAACGAGATCGAGGGTCTGTCTAAGCGCCATGTGGCAAAGTTCGAGTGACACGGAAACTCCCCTTGTAAATACATCAGAAGTTTTGACCCCTTCTTTATATCCGATTGCCATGGAAACTTCAATTGCTGCAGAATGTAGCAGCCAAGCGGGACGGTGGCAGAGGCGCCCTAATCTGGAGGTAGCACAACCCCCCCTGGCACACCTGGAGAATGGACATTTTTCGACAAAAAATGGCCCGGCGATTTCCCGCCGGGCCATTTCCACTGCAATGTAAATAAGGTCCCGATTAAGCCATCGCTGCGATAGCCTTGTCGAAGCCGGTCTGGAACGCCTTCTTGTTCAGCTCCATAAACGCCTCAGGAACGCGGGCAAGAACTGCCTTCTCGGCCCCTTCCTTGGTGACGACCTTGGTGAGTGCCACCATGGCGCCCAGCGCCACGATGTTCGCCACGATCTCGCGGCCCACGTCGTTCTTAGCCGTGTTGATGATCGGGAAGGCGACGGTCTTGAAATTGCCTGCCGGAACCCTGGTGACCATGTCGGAGTCGATGAGAAGCACACCGCCTTCTTTCAGGTCGTGGGAGTACTTGTCGGCTGCTTCCTGGGTGAGAGCGAGCAGCGCGTCGACTACTGTTGCCTTCGGGTAGTCGATTGCAGTGTCGGAGATGATGACCTCCGACTTGGATGCCCCACCCCTCGCCTCAGGGCCGTAGCTCTGGGACTGAACGGCCTGCTTGCCGTCATAGATCGAGGCGGCTTCCGCCATGATGACGCCTGCAAGGATAAGCCCCTGCCCGCCAGCCCCGGAAAATCTGATTTCATATCTTTGAGACATCTGATCTTCTCCTTTTATATTACTTGCTGGCGCGCGCTATAACCTTTGCGTATTCGTCGGTGTAATGAGTGCCTCTCTCTTCCTTGTAAAGAACGCCGGTGAGGATCTTCCCTTCCAGCTGCTCGGCAGTCATCTTGTCGGCAGCCTTGACCGGGACGGTGACGTCCTTCAGGCGGTTCATCATCTCGATGACCGATTTGTACTTGTTGCGGCGGCCGTAGGTGGTCGGGCAGTCGTCCAGGATCTCGACTACGGAGAAACCCTTGTGCTGCACGGCCTCGACGATCAGCTTGTCGATCTGGGTCGCGTGATAAGCGGTGCCACGGGCCACGAAAGTGGCACCGGCGCCGATGGCAAGCTTTGCGATGTCGAAAGCCGGATCCGGGTTGCCGTAGACGGTGGTCGAGGCCTTGGCGCCGGTCGGCGTGCAGGGAGAGAACTGTCCGCCGGTCATTCCGTAGATGTTGTTGTTCATAATGATGTAGGTCATGTCTATGTTTCTGCGGCAGGCATGGATGAAGTGGTTGCCGCCGATCGCGGTGCCATCGCCGTCGCCGCCGACCAGGATCACGTTCATCTCGGGCTTCGCCATCTTGACGCCGGTAGCAAAAGCAGCAGCGCGGCCGTGAGCCGTGTGCAGCGTGCAGAAGTCGAGGTAGCCGGGAAGACGCGATGCGCAGCCGATGCCGGAGACGATCGCCGTGTTGTTCTTCTCGAGACCCAGGGTGTCGATAGCCCGGATCAGGCCCTTCATGACGATGCCGTGACCGCAG
>Ga0209317_1001642_pt1 | contig 18647 bp, 15 predicted proteins | sample RifGroB2_FD_183994 | JGI IMG/M metagenome (GOLD analysis project Ga0209317, IMG submission 183994) | Soil microbial communities from Rifle, Colorado, USA - Groundwater B2 (SPAdes) (version 2) | ecosystem: Environmental > Terrestrial > Soil > Unclassified | place: Rifle, Colorado | collected... | reverse complement strand
CTTCATCAACGCGTCCCCTGTTTTGCTATCCATTTGTACAGGCGCTGCAATGCTGCCACCTACCTTCTGAACTATCTGCTGCCCTTCTTGTAGCCTCAATTTATTTGTCCCCATATCCACAACCATCACTCCTATAAGAAGCCATACCGTAACTTTCTTTTCGCCCTCATCGTATTTAAGGGCAAATTCAGCACCTGCAGTCATGATTGGGATATCCCCCACGGTTATCTCAAAGTGGCTGAACAGGTGTTCAGGCACCTGCGCCTTTGTAAATATGCGTCCCCTTTCAAGCGCAAGCAGCGTCTTTTCTAATTTCCTATCGCCCTCAAAGATAACTCCCCTCAGGATAAGGGATGTTTCAGGATAAATCTCCACTATGCTGCCGTTTGACCACGTAAGGACAGCAGCGGACTTTCCTTTTGTCTCAATTTTTTCATCTCTTTGAACAGTGTCCCCCTCTCTCAGCGGAACACCGTTTTTAGTAACTGTACCGTCTAACCGTGTAACCCTCACTACAGACGCATCCTCTGCATGGGCGGAGATACCACCTACCAACGAAATACAATAGAATAAAACACCTAAAAGCGACACTTTTTTGGTAAGTTGCATCACTTTCCAATACTCGTATATTTGCACCAAATACAATCTCCTATGCACGATCAGCCTTCCGTCCATTTGATCTCCTGTAAACATCTTGGGATAAAGTATCCCCAAATCCTGCAAAACCCCTCAAACGCTTGTATATTGGGAAACCAAAGTTCACATCAATCTCCTATCCAATATCCTTTGTCGTTTTAGTGGAAGTGGGCCTCTTCTACGGAGATGTTGAGCTGGGCTGTTGCCTTCTGGCCGTTTTCATCTTCAACGCTTAAGACAACTCCATAGACGCCCTGTGTAAACGTGTGCTGCGCCTCCTTTCCTTCAGCGCCTTCTCCATCGCCGAAAGCCCATCGTATGGATTTGACTTTACCGCTTCCGCCTCCAACTATAGCCTTGAATTTGGCTATATAAGGCGCATCACCTCTCCTGCTTTTTACACCACCAATCTTTATTTTAAGAGGGCCTCCGGTGGATACTGTTTCTTCTTCAATCAGCAAACTGCCGCCCAGACGTTTTGAAACCTTCATCAACGCGTCCCCTGTTTTGCTATCCATTTGTACAGGCGCTGCAATGCTGCCACCTACCTTCTGAACTATCTGCTGCCCTTCTTGTAGCCTCAACCTGTTTGTCCCCATATCAACAACCATCGCTCCTATGAGGAACCAGACCGTAATTTTCTTTTCGCCCTCATCGTATTTAAGAGCAAATTCAGCGCCCGGAGTCATGATTGGGATATTGACCACGCTTATCTCAAAGTGGCTGAACAGGTGTTCAGGCACCTGCGCCTTTGCAAATATGCGCCCCTTTTCAAGTGTAAGCAGCGTCTTTTCTAATTTCCTATCGCCCTCAAAGATAACTCCTCTCAGGATAAGGGATGTTTCAGGGTAAATTTCCACTATGCTGCCGTTTGACCACGTAAGGACAGCAGCGGAATTTCCTTTTGTGTCAATTTTTTCATCTCTTTGAATAGCGTCCCCCTTTCTCAGCGGAACACCGTTTTTAGTAACTGTACCGTCTAACCGTGTAACTCTCACAACAGACGCATCCTCTGCATGGGCAGAGATAACACCTGCCAACGAAATACAATAGAATAAAACACCTAAAAGCGACACTTTTTTGGTAAGTTGCATCACTTTCCAATACTCCTAATATTTGCAATCTGGTCCCTGTTCCACAGGGCAGGACGCCCCTCAAGCTGAAGAAAGGGCAGCATCAACTGTAATACCTGCGGTGTATTTCTTTCCGGTTTGATCCATAACTTCCAACACCACATTGTATTTGCCGCCGGCATAATAATGAGGCGGCGGTGCCATTTTTGTGCTTTCCTGCCCGTCACCAAAAGACCATTCAAACTTTATCGGCTTCTCCAGACCCCCTATCTTCGGCTCAAGGTGCACACACATCGGGGCTTTTCCGGAATTTGGAACCGCTGTAATTTCAACCCTGACATCTCCGTGATCTGCCGCAAGCCCAATGCCGCAATAAATCATTACTACAAGCAACAGAAATACCACACGGAGAAAATCAGAACCCAAACTCAGCACCAAATACAATCTCCGATGCAGGATCAGCCTTCCGTCCATTTGACCTCTTGTAAACATCTCCTGGGATAAAGTATCCAAATTCAGTAAAACCCCTCAAACGCTTGTATATTGGGAAGCCAAAGTTCACATCGATCTCCCACCCAATATCCTTTGTCTTTTGAGTAGAAGTGGATGTCCCCCTGCTCCAATCCCCCACGGGACCGCGTCCTTTGAAAACGCTCTCCGTTGTCCAGAGCTTCGATAGGGAAATATTTGTCTTCAATGTCTCCACAGGCTCAAAGTCTGCAATTGCGCGTACAAAAGTGACGTTGGAAAGATTGCTGTCGCCGAAGAAGAACCCCGCTCTTAAATCCTCGCTGAAGATATTTCCGAACTTTCTTCGGTCCTTGCAGAGGAACAACCCGATGAAATCATTCGCATCTCCCGAACCTGACGCTTTTTTCTCCGCGGAATTGCCTGAACCGCGGCCGAATTCCATCCCTAGAGAAAGGTTCTTTAGCGGACCAATCTTCTTCATGTCATAATCTCCCCTCAGCAATAAGGCATTTGCATTGAGGTCACGAGTTCTTGTAAGTGATCCTGTGAGATATATCAGATCGCCCTTGTAGGAAAAATTTCCGCCCTTACCTGATATTGCGGCTCCTATCCATAATGGTTCAAAGCCTCCATCTCGCGGTATTGTGTTTAAGTTAAAATCTTTGTCAAGGTTCAAATCCGGGCCTCCAAATCTGCCTCTGTCAACTACCTTGAGAATATAAGGCGTAATAACTAAATCCCTCGTTGGTTTTGTATCAAAGCTCAATAGCCAGCCGTCCAGTTTATTTGTCACACCCTGTACAGCGGTTCTGTCGCCTGCGGGATAAGTGAAATCGTTATAATTCTTCCATCCCCCTGCAACAGCTATATAGGCCAAAGTGGCTGAGGCCATTCCAATTGGTGTTTGACCAAGGGAGTATGTAAACTTTAAGGCATCCACGGGCCCTTCAAGAACAATACCTCCATTGCCAACGATCATGCTCTGCCTTCCTGCCTTCGCCACAAAATCGCCTGTGTACTGGGCGTAGAGCTCTCTGATTAGCAAAGGGGTAACTGTCTGGAATTCACCCCACCTATAGAGCGTACCTTCGCTGCCTTCTTTCCAGTCGAATACAAAGTTCCCTACGTCAAGCAAAAGAACTGAGGTAAGAGGACCGTATTCGGCGCCTATCTTAAACTGGAACCTCTGGTCAAAATATGTACTGTTGTCAAACTTCCAGGATTGTAAGGGATTGTTGAGATGAAGGTTATCTCTCGTATTAACGCGGAGTTTATATTTGCCTGAAAAATCAAACTGGACCTTATCGGCCGCCTCTTCGGCCTCCTTTGCTATCCTTGCGTCCGTCTTCCTCTTCCATGTCTCCAGTTCTATAAGCCTTCTCCTCGCCTCCTCGTCCCTGCCTTTAGCGGTCTCTCCAACTACGGGCGCGCCCCATTCATCTTCGGCTTTTGCAGGGGGCGCCACTTCTTTCTTGTCTTCAACAGTCTTAACTGGTTGTTTTTCCGCACCCGCGGCAGTTACCTGCCTGCCTTCCAATAATTTCTTGGTCAGCGCTTCAAGGTCGGAGACACGCCTTTCCAGCCTCTGAATATACTTCTGGGTATCTTCGGGTCCAGACAGCGAGGCTGATTTCTCCCTCCCATCAATCTCTGCAGCCTGTGCTAAAAAAAGTGGCGCAAATAGAAAAAGAGTTAGAGAGACTGCCGCATTAAAGGAGTATCTACTTCCCATCTTTCAATTTTCCTCTTATGGCTCTGATAGCCCGTATAGGACTTTAATCTTGCTGTCAGGACCGTGGCATTCCCGACATACAAGGCGCTTCAGAAGAGGTTTAAAAGTGTAAGGGTCTTCGGGATGAAGCGCCTCTAAATAAGGCGGATTCCCATGGGTATCCTTCCTCTGAATGTATTTCTTCCAGACGCCATCAGGTTTCATTGCCGTATCGGGGTGGTAGATACCGCTACCCATCCATCCTGGATCAGCAGGAACCCATGCCTCATGGCAGGTGACACACATCTTTTGCTTCCCACCGTATTCCATCCTTTTTGATTCAATATGCCGGCGATGGGGTTGAGCAATATCTTTTCGTTTTGTTTTCCAATCAAGGATATAGGAATGACATCCAAGACACACCTCGTTTTTAATCTGCCCTTTAGATTTCTCTTCCTCTGCCCATCCAGAAGTATTCATACCAGAGACTGCAATGGCGATGGCCGTAATTATCATTACGATCATACCTAAGTAACTGTTCCGCATATCTCCTCTCTTGCTGAAGACTCTTGCGTAAAGTTCTGCGACATATTTTTCCTCGCTCTTCATAAACTCTGCCATGAAACGCGCAGCGGCTTTATAAAAGCCGTATGTCGCCTCTTCGATAATTGTTTCGCAGCATTGATATACCCATTTTAAAAGATGCTCTCTTAAAAAGGCCTTCTGGAGTTCAACAGATTTCTGAAGCGATTCAATCTCGGTCCTCTCCCACGACTCTCTCTCCATCTTGCAGAGGAAGCCCATAAAGTCTAACTGCATTCCCAGATGGTCCGGCATCTCAATGCAGTTCTCGTGAATATCTGCGGCTGCCCTCTCATAAAACTGTCTTACACTGATGGTAACCCTTCCACCAAGCTTCTTTTCCTTATCAAGATACACTGCCTCATGAGGAAGGACACCGGATGGAAGGACAAACAAGGCAGTATGTTCAGCCTCTAATTCATCTTTAAGGTTGGAGATTCCCTCTGCCTGTCTGACAAATTCAAACAGTCCAGGCGGGTACGACGCTGCCTCCCCGCTGCCACCATCATCCTGAAATACCGATAATATACTTCGGTCTTTTATCATGGCAATCAGGGAATCTGATGGAGGGTTAAGGCAAAGATTCGCTAAAAACCTGTATGTCCTCTCCCTTTCCGCTGCTGTAATAGCCTCGATTTCGCTCACTTTAACCTCCTCTCGTCATGGGGAGAGCCGGTCTCCCTCATGAACCCCCTCTTTTGAATAATTGCCATCTGCTTATTGTGCCTGTCGATACACAAAGGACATATATCAGCTCCTGCAACGGAGTCCCCAAAAGGTCGGAGACCTTTGACGGCGCCAACAAAGTCTATCCTGCATACAGAACAGGTCTTTCTTTTCGCCTCAAAAACTTTAATCTCCCTATCCTCCATCAGATAATTCAGCCGCGCTGAGTCTTTTATCCATATTGCCTCTGGCATGCAGACTTCCACACAAACACGGCAGTTAGTGCACACCGATGGTTTGAAACTTAAACAAAACTTTTCCTCCTCCCACTCTTGAGTTAATGCCCCTGTTGGACATAAAGTGACGCAGACACCGCAGGCAGTGCATTCAGAAGACACCTCAATCTCTGCCAGCATTGCATCCGCTGATGGCATGTGCACTTCCTTCAGAGATGGGAAACCTTCAAGTGCCTGAATAAGAAGCCTTCTTTTAAAGTTTTCAGGTCTCTTATTAATAACCTCGCGGAATGTTTCTTTTCCCTCACCTTCAGTTCCGACTTCGGAAAGGCAGGCTGCTGCTACTTCCACCGCCTTTGTCCTGAAGGCAGATAGAAGTTCGCGTCTTGATACTGATTTTCCCGGTTCCTTTAACAAAGGCTGTAGGGGTATCTTCTTTACAATAAGTTTATCCTTCTCTGCATCCACCATTTCGTAGATGGCTAATGCACGACTGATCATCCCCTCAATGTGTGAAGACGCCTTTGAATTAGGGCACTTTCGGCATTCAGGCTGTAAAATCTCTATCCTTGAAATCCCGGTTTTAATTGCTTCGACAAACATAGCCTCGGTAAGACGCCCAAGGCATGGCACCGACAAGTCAGCCCTCGCATCACCTCGCTGGCACGAAATGCGAAATGCCTCTTGCCCCTTGCCCCTCGCCTTTATTTCTTCAATGATTTTTTCGTCATTCCTTTCCTTCATCCGGAAGACGCTATTAGGACAGCCAGAGACACATACGCCGCAGTCAATACATTTTCCTGCTATCTCAACGCCGTTACCTGAGATGCGTATTGCCCCGATAGGACATATGTCGGCACATATGGAACAGCCTGACTTAGGTGTCCGAAAGGGTGCGCATAAAGACACCTCAATCTGCATATTATGATTATTAGTAACTCTATCCGCTACTTCAGCAATTCCCATATTTATGCTTCTTTTTTAGTAGCCAGAAGTCAGCATGGCCTGCAGCCGGAATGATTCTCCCTTGCTACTGGTGACAGCCTCCTGGTTACTATCCTACTTCGTATACATCACTGATGGTTCTGTTGTTGTTGGACCTACAAAAGCCCTCTGGGCCCGTCTCTCCCTGATGAGTTTCGTAAGGTCGTTTACCTCACCAAAAAACCTTACCTTTGCGGTACAGGTCTCGACACAGGCAGGACGAAGCCCTTTTGTCACTCTCTGCACACAAAGAGTACATTTCTCCATCACCTTTGCTTCAGCGTTAAACTGCGGATGGCCGTAAGGACATGCCCATGCACAATACCTGCAGCCGATACATTTGTCCTTATCGATAAGGACTATCCCGTCTTCCTCCCGCTTTGTGATTGCCCCAACCGGGCAAGCAGCCATACAGGCCGGCTTGCCGCAATGCATGCAGGGCATAGGAACGAAGTAGACCCTTACTTCCGGTTTTTCTTTCGGATTTTTAAACTCTCCTTCTTCTATTTCAATTACACGATTATAATCTACCCCTACCGGTGTATTGTTCTCCGCCTTACAACCCATAGTACAGCTCTGACACCCGATACAGTGTTCAAGGTCTACCCATAGGGTATACTGCTTGGGTCCCGGTTTTTTAAAACTGGCTTCCAAAACCTCTTCAGGAATAAATGCTCCCCTTTCTGACATGTTCTCACTCCTTTCTGATAAAGTTTTGTTTCTATAATCTTTCAAGCCTGAGCGGCGTCCCGAAACTCTGGGTAGCTCCTCCTACAGGGTCGATCATTACAATGTTCTTTAATACTGGATCGGTCATATAGAGCGGATTTATGTGAAATCCTGCCCCTATTCTTTCATCATGAGGCTGCTCCTTGCCGTTCGTGTACCATTTCCTCGCACCGGCGCCGAACCTGCCGTATGACTGGCATATGGAGAATAGACCGGGTCTGATCCTGCTCGTCACCCTCACCTGGTACTTGTACCATCCGTCACCAAGGGAGTTGCTGTAGTACGGAGTATGCCTGCTGGACGGAGACTTCGCCTTGACCCAGTCTCCTGTTTTTACACCCATTCTTTCTGCATCTGCAGGGTTTATCTCGGCATAGTTCTGCGGCTTGATGGAAGCCATAAATTATTCATCGTCCTCGACTGCGTGTGGAAGGCATCCTTCCATGTGTGGAGCTGGAACGGATATTCCTTCCAGATAGCGGGGTCGAGTGGCTGCTCTTTGCAGTCTATTATGGTCCTGTACTGGGGGAGACCGTCAAAATGCTTCCCAGTCATACTGTTCTTGTTTAATGCAACTGACTGCTGGTAGACATAGAGCGCGCGTACCGGCCTTCCTCCGGGGAAGGTAACATAATCACCTGAGGAATATGCGCTTGTATATTGCTTTGAAGGCGCCGGGTTTTCGAATTTGCCGCCCATCTTCACAAGACTGCTTTTGGGATCAAGTCCTTCCTTAAAGTCGTAGTGTTTGTAATATTCATTCCAGAAGTCCCAGGAGTTGTAGATGTCTACACCGGGGCCTCCGCCATCCTTGCCGAAGCCGGGGAGTCCGCACTTTATAGCAATATCAATAAGTATGTCGTCCGCCATTTTTGTATCCGGACGGATAGACCTGTATCTATGGGTTTTCGGATCAAATGAACCCACAACAGGTTGTCTCAGCCCCCAGACCCTTGTCTTTACGGGAGGATACGTCTTGAAGCCCCCGAGGCGCTCAAGGTATTCCGTATCGGGCAAGATATAATCGCAGAGCATGCTCGTCTCTCCCATATAGGCATCAATGGAGACGGTGAGGGGCAGGGCCTTCAAATCCAGCAGCGCGTCAATGACGGTCAAATTGAACGGCATGGTGTAGGCAGGGTTGTTGTAGTAATTGAGATATGCCTTTATCTTGTAGGGATATCCCGTCTGGACTGATGCAAAGAACTCGGGTGTCACCGTCCTTCTGGCGAGGGGATACCACGGCCTTGTCGCTGTAGGATTTTTCCCCTGGTACTTTGAGTTGTGACGGCATATGGAAACTCCTGCGGCTTTGCGCAGATTGCCCTTTACCTCACCCTTGTAAGCGGCATGGCCCGGTATGAAACCGCCTTTCCTGTCTACGTTGTCGACGAGGACATTGATTATGCAGAGGGCCTGGCCGTTCCCGTACCCGCTCGACTGCTGGACAGGGCCGCGGAACATCTCAATTACAGGATGCCTTGCTGATGTAAATTCCTTTGCGATGCGGGAAATAGCGCCGGATGGAATATCGCAGACTGTTTCGCATTCTTCAATCGTCTTCTCCTGCGCCCTTTCACGCAACATCCTGAAGACGGTCTTATACTCCGCGCCGTTTATGGTGGTTGCGGCATCGAGGTCAGCGAGTCCATCTGCCTCCTGAAACATCCTTGGCTGCCCCTTCATAAGGACAACGAAATCACTCTGTCCAAGCCCCACATCCTTACCGGTAAGATATCTCTTTGGTTCTTTCGTACTGACGAGGTATGCCATATCCGTCCAGTTGCGGCGGCCTTCCTTCTTGGCAACTCGTTCATTCGGTATGGAGAGATAGTCTTTTTTATATCCGCTGTTCTCAAGAATCCATCTAATCATTCCTAAGAGGAAATAGGCATCAGTCGTCGGTTTTATTGGTATCCATTCACCCACACCGTTATGGGTTGCCTTGGCAGCGGCATTTGTAAAACGCGGGTCAACCACAACATGCTTGAATTCCTTTGCATATGGTCCAAGGCGTTTACCGAATTTCTGCAGATAGCGCGCCCTTACCTGCATCGGATAATCTGCCTGTGTAACATTTGATCCCAGACTTATAAGGTAATCGCAGTATTCATAATCGGCATAAGCGCCAATTTCGTAAGGAGGCAGATTGAGTACGTCTTCAACAACATTATAAAATGTCCCCGCACAGCGGCTGCAGTGATTGAGCATGTGCGGCACACCTGCAGACTCGCTGACGAACCTCGGTGTCAGAGGAGACTGCTCATTACGGCCGTGCGCCCACACGAACTGGTTTCTTTTCGGTCCATAACCACCGGGAGGGGCCTCATCCATATAATCGGAGTCCTCTGGACCTATGGGCTTATTGTTGTTCAGGATAGAGTTCAATCCTTCTACATAACGCTTTGCTTCGCCGGGGACATCTTTAAAGAGGTGACCACCGTTACATATCTCCTTGATTGCCTGCTCCCATGGGATGGTCTTCCACTTTTCCGAACCCCTCGGCCCGACTCTTTTAAGCGGATGCTGGAGCCTGAACGGGCTGTAAAGTGCATAAACGCCTGCATTCCCCTTTGGACAGAGAGTGCCTACATCCTTTCCATTAGGGCCGGCGTCAAGGTCTGATTCTTCAACTATATCGCCCTTTGCAGTGTAGTCATAAGTATTAGGATGGTATGGATTACCGGTAAGCCTCACAAGTTCGCCTTTAACTATCTTTGCCTGAATTCCGCACCCACCGTGGCACATAAGACAGACGCTTCTGACCACCTTCATCTCGCCGTCCACAGGGTCAGGCTGCGAGCCTGACTTGCCTATCTGCTTCTTCCATTCTGCCGCCTCCACATCCTTAAAATTAGACGCAACTGCCACAGCAGCAACACCAGCAGCAGAAAGTTTCAGAAACGTCCTTCTCTTCATTTCGGTATTCATCGTCTTTATCTTCTCCTCTCGATTGATGATTTATGATAGAATTTTAGTGTTAAGGCCCTTTCCATCAGAATGTAACCACCCGGTCACTCTCCTTTACGATCTCATAGAGATCCTTCATCGTAGATAATGGGCACATCTCCGACCCCTCAGACTCACGGATCTTGAGACAGGTGCCACAAGCAAGAATACTTCCGCCCTTACCAACCAATGAGCACATCTGCTCGGTGACCTTGAATTGATCGGTATCAAGAGACTCTGACTCCACTCCTTTGGCCAGCAAAAAAACCTTGACCCCATCTCCCTCATTAAGGGCAAAATTGCCAAACCGAAATGCGTTCCATACGGTTTCTGGGTCGTTGGAATAGATGACGATTCCTATCTTCATGTTGTGAGCAACTTCGTCTTACTACCGCCGCCCGTATGTCCGTTCCATGTGTCGAACAACAATGCTCTCCCGCCGCATCTGCTCGAACAGGATTTTACGGATCAAATCGAAAGCCTTCAGCATCTTGGGATTGGCCAGCCGGTAGTAGACGTTGTTGCCGTCCTTGCGCGAGGCCAGCACCCTTCTCTGGTTCATCATGTTGAGGTGTTGCGACAGGTTGCCGATGGAAACGTTAAGCCGCTCAGCTAGCGCAGAAACGGAAATCTCCTCTTCACGCAGTGTGTTCAGGATCGCCAAGCGCGTAGGATTGGAAAACACTTTGCACATGTTCGCATGGACCTTGTAGAGCTCCTGCTCCATGTTGGAGTGAGCCTTTTTCTTAGTCACGCCAGATCCTCCAGTATTCTAGAGATTTCTATAATACTTTAGCTCCTATCCCAGTCGGCTACGCAAGCGCCGCAAAACTTATGCCATATTTTTATGATAATAAAATCTAATAAGTCATTCAGCGACACTTATAGTGAAGCTTAACCTGTGGGAATTCCCTCAACAAAAACGACGAGTTTTAGCGGGCCTACTTTTTACCTAAAGAAAGAAAGGACTAAGAATGGGGTAGAATCGGCGGAAGGAGGCAGCCTCCTGTTCCCAAATCTGAGAAATTCCACGCCTTTGGGGAATAAGTTTTCCTATTTTCAACAACGCTGCTGAGATCGCAAGGTCGGATTTCCATCTGAGCAGAAAGCAACCAGAGACTTTATTTTCCCGTGAGCCGGGCTCCGCCACCAGGCAGGTTTTTGGGAAAGCCTTAGGAGATCAAAAAATGGCGCTGAAGATTGGGATGGAGTTGGATAGCACTGAGGCTATCAAATGGGCTGTAGTTGAGGGACTCGGGGTGTCGGTCGTCTCCAAGCATGCGGTCTCCAGGGAGACAAAGCTTGGTGTGCTCTCTATGCGCAGGATTTACGGCCTTCCCCTTTATCGCCCTCTCCTCATTGTCTACCACAGTCAGAGAGTGCTCCCATTGGCAGCACGGGCCTTTTCAGAATTGCTGCAGAGAAAGACCCCTAAAGATCAACAGTAAATTGTAACGAGATTTTCCTTGCATCGGGATTGAATTGACGCTTCAGTGTGATCTGACCTAGGATTAGGTTGACGGAGAATACAATCGAATCTTGCATCGAGAAAAAGGCGACATCAAAATTCAAGACGTGAGCGACCCCTAACACGTCCATCTTTCTGGATCTAGAGTTAGAAATAGCCCTCCATCAACCTTTCGACCCACTGGGGAATCCGGGCATTGGGGACGCTATCAAAGGCGGGCACGTAGGGCTTAATGTCCAGGACAGGCGTACCATCTATTGCATCTAATCCCTTCACCTTCAGGACATTTCCTTTAACCTCTATCAGGTGGACCGTGGTTATCCCGATGGGATTGGGCCGATGCTTCGCGCGTTGGGCGAAGGCGCCGACCAAGGGCATGTCGGGGCGCTCGCGCGGCCTGCGCACCAGATCGGCCGCTAAATCGAACGTCGATTGATGCATGAAGAATATTACTATGATGTGAGAGAATTGCTCGATGCCTTGGAGTCCGGCAGCCAGGGACTCTTGAAGATGAATCTCGGAGACGACACCGCCCCAGCCCTCGTCTCCGGCTTCGGTAACCGGCGATTTCACGGTTCCGATAGGTTCGATGTTCACTGACGGTATTTTGCCTTTCAACTCCCTGCCCGCCGCACCCCCTTTACGCCTCCGGCCTGGCGCCGGTGAACTTTTCTATTTGCACCAAGTTGCTGACACGAGGAGCGGTCACAGGGCTTTCATTGTCAGAGAAGAAGATGTTCGGCGTGCAGCCCCAGTCCACACCCTCTTTGTCCGGCTCGTAGTTGCCTCCATGATGGATAACGATCATTCCCGGAAGTATCCGGGATGTAACGTAGGCGGGTATGACCCCCACGCCTTTGTTGTTGTGAATCCGCACAAGATCTCCATCTTTGACTCCGCGCGCTTGAGCGTCGGCCGGATTCATCCAAACGGCGTGGCGGTAGCAATCACCCCGAAGCAAGGGCACATTCCAGAACGTGGTATGATTGCGATAGCGCGGATAAGCGCTCAGGAGAAACAACGGGAAGCGTTTTACATCGTCGTGCTCCATGCCCCTGTACATGGGTTGATAGGCCGGTATGGGCGGCAGGTCACGCCAGTCATTGGGCAGGTTATCGATAATCCGTCCATCATCGTCGAGGTGGAACTGGCCCCTCTGCGACTCGTCACCGATTACGTAGCTGTAGAGCTCGATCTTGCCCGTCTTGGTACGGAGCGGCTTTCCTTGATCGATAAAGGATCGGTAGGAGTGGAACGGTTCCTCGTTCAGCTCCTGCACGTTGATCAGGCCGTCTTTCTTAAATTCTTCCCAGGTAGGCATTTTGGCCCCCTGCTCTACTAACTCTTCCGCCATGCGGTCGAACTCGTTGCGCAGATACTTTTCCCACCCCTCCCACCAGTTGCCGCCTTCTTCGCAGTATGTGTTGTACACCTCGCCGATGCCGAGCCGGCGCGCAATCTCCGTGTGGATCCAGTGAGCCGGCTTGGCCTCGCCGGGCGGCTCCACCACGCCCGGTACGTAGGTAATATTCACGAAGCCGCCGTATCCGGGGGTCCCACCGCCCCAGATACGGCGGTCTTCAAGGGACTGGTCGTTACATGGCAGGATCACATCTGAGATCCATAAGGCCGGGCTCATGTGGCTGTGCATCCAAATTATAAAGTCCATCTTGTGGGCGGCTTTGATGTGGTCGTTGGTTGAGTCCGCGGCATTGATCACGGTCCTGGTGTTGTGCAGCCAGGTCCCGCCTCCCATGAGGATCTTGGGAGTAGGAAGGGGCAGATCGTTGGGAGCGCGCCAGCCGATAATGGCTTTATACTCATCCGCGCTCATTTCTCCGGAATCCACTTTTTCCTTGAGCAGCACCATCTGTGCCCACATATGGCTGCGGTACATCTTGGGGACCCTGACCTTGGGAATCTCTCCGTAGGGAAGCATTCTCGCCGGCTTCGGACGGGTGCCCATGTCGATGGGAACCGAGCCTCCGGCCACGCCCCAGTTACCCGTAATGGCCTGGAGCGCACACGCAGCGCGCACGACATTCTCTCCGCGGCTCTTGCGCGGCGGACCCCAGCCCAGCCAGAGCCAGGTCGGCTTCGTCCGGGCATAGAGATCGGTGAATCCGCGAATGGTTTCTGCCGGAACGCCGCAGATTTTTTCCGCCCATTCCGGAGTCTTGGGTATGCCGTCCTTCTCGCCCAAGAGGTAGCTTCGCCACTCCTCGAAACCCCGGGGATCGACGTACTTCTGCACGTACTCGCGGTCATACAGGTTCTTGCTCATCAGCAGAAAACCTATGGCGAGCATCATCGCGGCGTCCGTCCCGGGTTTGATGGGGATCCACTGATCGGCCAGCACCTCGGCCGCAACCGTGTATCTGGGCTCGATGCAGATCACGGGCGTTCCCCGCTCTCGGGCCATTTTCAGATAGTAGGCGACCTGGTGGCCGGGACCAAAATGGTTGATGGTGGGCTCGAAGCCCCAGAGGACGATCAGCTTGCTGTTCAGCAACACGTCGGCAGTGTCATTTGAGCTTTCGTTATAGGACCATCCTGGAACTCCGCCCATGAGATGGCCGGCGAGCCGCCCGGGATCCTTCGAGCACCAGCCCCACCCCTCAATGCCGGCGCCCCAAAGGGCGAAGAGACGCTCGAGGTGCGGGCTCGGCTGGTAAGCCGTGGTGATGGAGTAAGGGCCGTAATTGTCTACCGCTTCCTCCATCTTTTTCGCCACCAGGTCCAGAGCCTCGTCCCATGAGATGCGCTCGTATTTTCCCTCCATCCTCTTGCTGCCTTCCACGCGCTTCAGTGGGTAGAGAATCCGGTCCGGGGTCTCAATAAGCTTGTGAAACACCCAGGCCATAGGGCAGCCTCTGGTCTGCAAATGGTTTTTCATCAGGTCGGTATCGTTCAGGACGACGTCTTCCCGCCCCACACCACGGTTATAGTGGTCGTCCGGCTCGATGGCGGTAATCTTGCCGTTCTTGCGCCTGATCTTATGGACGCAGTGGCCCGCGCCGCAGTTGATGACACAGCCCGAATAGACGATCTCCTCGTCGACGTGGAGCGCTTTGAGCTTGCCGACGACAGCCTCTCGTGAATTGATTGTACTGCTTTGTCCGGTTGGCATCGTTCTCTCCTTTGTGGCTATTCGTCGTCGCGAGTTGCGGTCATCAGCTCTTCCACCGTTTTCGCCTTAAGCACCAGACGGTCCCTTCCCCTGACGCCGGCAGGCGGATTCACGACGGCCTCTTTATCGTTAAATGTGGGCGGTAGATCCGCCGAGGCAAACGGCCCTCGCTGTTGCCATAGCTCCAGCACTTTCTGCCCGTTCCAGGGCACCAACTGCTTTTTCTCGTCTCGAGGTTTGAAGACGGCTGATGGACGGGTGAGACTGCCATCCGGCAGCTCCTCTAGCGTGTTGCAATCTCCGTACTTCTTTCTCAGTTCGTCAATAGGGCCAAAGTCCAGGGCGCGCAAAGAACAGGAGTGGACGCAGATCGGGATTTCTTTCGCCTCCAGGCGGTCGACGCACATAGTGCATTTGTGAGCCTTCTCGCCCTTCTGGTCGCTGGCATAGACGATGGCGCCGTAAGGGCAGGCCTCCCAGCATTCCCGCTCGCCCTGGCATCGATCCTCATCGATCAGCACCGCGCCGTATTTCTCTTCCTTGAAGATGGCCTGATGGGGACAGGCATCTATACAAGCAGGCTTGTCGCAGTGGTAGCAGTTAACAGCGAGGAGCCCGAGACGGACATTAGGAAAGGTCCCCTGCTCCCACTGATAGACCCGCATGTATTTCAGTGGGCCGGGGGCGATGTCGTACCATTCCTTGCACGAGATACTACAGGCCCTGCAGCCAGTGCACCGGCTCTGATCGAAGAAAAATCCATATTGAGTCATTTTTATTCTCCTTTTAAGATTTCCTTCTGCACTTATTAGCTGAAGCCCAAATATTGCAAGGTCTGTGCCACTGAAAAAAGATGTGTCAATAAAGGGAAAAAAGGGAAATGTTTCCCAAATTCTGGAAAGCAGAAAACTAATTTCTCAAAACGGGGAGGGAGGAAAAGTGGATATACTCGGCGGAGGCGCCAGCTGCCCGCGGTAACGCCGCAGATTCACCGCAGCCTCCACGGAGGTCGCGGATACAAGGAAATTCGCGGGCGGCTATTACCTCAGGAGAAAGATTACATGTCTCCGATGAACATGCGCGGGTCGTAGCCAGGCTCCTTTTCGCCTTCCTTTTCGGGTACGTACTTCTGGGGGTCACGCTGAAAACTACCACGACATTTCGGCGTGCAAAAGTAGAAGATCTTACCCCAGAACCGCGCTTTGCCCCCCGGAGCTGCTTTCTCGTCTACTTCCTTCTTGCATACGGGATCTGTAACCATGGGTCACCTCTTGGCTAAATTAGGATGCGATTTCTACCTTCTAGTTTGAACCAAATGGGGACCCTTTGCAAGCGTCCAGATGAAAAGACAAAAGCAAATCTAGGAAGAAACTGTGCGTCCATGCGCCTGCAAGGCTTATTGAAGGATCTCCTTCAGTTTGGCCACCAGGGGAGGCTCTAAATTGAAAATCTCCCTGATGTTCTGCTCTAGCTCTTCGCCAGTTAAGGGATCGACATTGAGATTGGACTTCTTCGCATCCGCCATGAATTCCGGGTCCTTCATAGTTTGCTGGAGCGCCCGGCTCAGTAACAGTACGCGATCTTTGGGCGTCCCGGGGGGCAGAACATAGGGACGTGCTACACTGCCATAGCTGTGAACGCCTACTTGAATTAGTTTTTTTGCCTCTTCCGTCTTGGCAAAGTTGATAGCCAGGGGCACGTTGGAAAGGTCCGTATGCGCCTTGGGGATGGCCTGCAACACAATGACGACTTCTCCCGATTCCACCTCTTTCCGCCAGGTCGCTTTGAATGACTCCCAGCTATTGCTAATCCCCAAGACCTCGCCGCTTTGCACCGCAAGCCGGATCTCGGCAGTTCCTTTGTAGCCTGAAACAAGCTGGATCGGGATGCCCAAAGTTGCCATGAGTACCCTGGGAATATCGTCGGTGGCAGAGCCTGGCCCAACGCCGCCGAATTTGATGGGCGTTTTAGACGCTAGCCATTTCTCTATGCTTGTAATGCCACTTGCTTTCGATAAGCCGATAACGGTGTTGTCCTGGGCTGGAACGCCGATGTGCTCAAACCTGCGGGCGTCAAACTCGATCCCTGCCTTGCCGAGAAGCTGCTGCAAAAAAAGACCGCCGAGGAAATGACCAATAATAAGACCATCGGGTTTGGCTACTTTGTAGAGATAGTTGGCCGAAATAAGGCTTCCAGCTCCGGTCATATTATCTACAATCACGGTCGGATTGCCGGGGATGTGCTTTCCTATGTGTCTGGCGATGACTCGGGAGTAAACATCATAACCTCCTCCGGCCGAAAGGCCCACAACGATGCGGATTGTTTTGCCCTTATAAAAGGGTTCTTGTCCTAAAACCGGCCCGATCCCGATAGCCAGGGAAAACTCCAGCATTATGGTTATCAGCAAGCAAAAAATTTTCTGAACCATGACGCCTCTCATGTAGCTTTTCTGACCTCGACCCGAGTGTCTCGGTCGCTCAGGCCGGGTGAACAGATTATAGGATCGGGCCGGATGTGCGCATACCCGCCCACGAGTTCAATGGGATTAATGGGCGAAGCCATGACGCTTTTGAAGTGGCGCCAACCCTCAAACTGATAGTTCTCCCAGGCATGATAGATAATCACTTGACCAGGCCTTACCGCTGAGGAAACAACCGCCTGAATGCGAAAATTCCCCACATCGTTGTAGACCTCCACAAACTCGCCATCGGCGATTCCACGGCTCTGGGCATCTTTGGCGCTCACAAAGGCCACGGGCTCCCCGCGCTGCAAGGCTAAAAGGATAGAATCGTCAATCCAGTCGCTATGCATGCTCCAGCGCGCGTGGCCGCCCGTGACCTGCAGCGGGTAGTCTCCGCCCGCCTTGGGGCAGTCTTTGTGCGTGGGCAGATGTTCATCGAGTTCCAGGTACCAGGCGTGGTCGATATAGAACTGGATGCGGCGGGTCAAAGTCGGGTAGGGCGCCTTTTTCTGGACGTGCCAGGTGAGGGGAACCAGGGGTTCACCCACTTCTATGTCGCAGGCATTGCCCAAGGAGCGCATCGCTGTGCCAAGACCGGTGTAAGCTGCAAAGCCTCTTTGCTTGACCTCTTCCCAGCCGATCTGCTCTACGTTCCCCGTATTCATAAAAACGTCTCGTGCCAGGCCCTCTTCGTCATCTTCGCCATACAGGTCGCCAGACGTGATCTCCGCCTCTAGCTTATCTAGCCTTCTCTCCTTACCGTCTTTGCCCTTAAACATCGCAATTCCACGCTCTCGCGCCCGCTCGCTTATTTTTCGCGCTAGGCGGACAAAGATAGTCCATTCGCTCAGCGATTCATAGAGCGGCTCCGCTGCTTTGTTGCTGATCTGCATAAAAGGGAACTGGGTGCAGGCCCAAAGGTTCGTGGATGTTCGCTCATACCATCCAGAGGCGGGAAGAATATAGTCAGAGTAAAGCCCGGTTGAGCTCATGCGCCAGTCTACCGTCACCATGAGCTTTAACTTCGGCAGCAGGTTTTCCAGGAGCTGATTGGTCGCGCGACCGCGCCGAAAAACATTCCCGCCGATCTGGAAGAGCGCCCGAGGCTCCTTGTGACGCGGCGGACTCACAACCTGCCATCCCTTTTCCATCGCCTCGTCAACATAATTTCCAATGGGTCGCTTAAGGTGCGGGTCCCAACTGTTGTGCCGGCTGCTCAGATCTAACAAGCCGGCGTGAAACAAATGCGCCATACTCGTGAGCGCAATGTTTCCCGAAGCGACGCTTTGCTTCCCATATTCGTAAAGGATCATCTCGGTGGTGTAGCCATCTTCCTTCCAGGCCGCGTAACGAGGATCGTTCGCCGCGGCTGAAAGCAGTAGTTGGTGGCCGCGGCGCTCCAGGGCGCCAAGCGCGGTGTCAGGATGCAGGGCGGGGAAAGCGCTGAATGTGGCTCCCTTCCGTCCCATATGGCCGGAAAGCGCAAACACGAGAAGGATCGCCCGCTCGATCAGGTCGCCATGATAAAATTTTCCCCAGTTCGCCGTCGTG
>Ga0209317_1001640_pt1 | contig 18652 bp, 13 predicted proteins | sample RifGroB2_FD_183994 | JGI IMG/M metagenome (GOLD analysis project Ga0209317, IMG submission 183994) | Soil microbial communities from Rifle, Colorado, USA - Groundwater B2 (SPAdes) (version 2) | ecosystem: Environmental > Terrestrial > Soil > Unclassified | place: Rifle, Colorado | collected... | reverse complement strand
CCGAACACGGAAGTTAAGCCTCTCTGGGCCGATGGTACTGCATGGGTAACTGTGTGGGAGAGTAGGTCGCCGCAGGGAATTTAATAGAAAAGCCCCACCAGGGAAACCCGGTGGGGCTTTTTGCTTTGCAGCTGCCGGGAACCTATTTCTTTTTTCGTGTTCACTCCCTGCTCGGCGTGTCCGCAATGTCATGGGTTGTTATCTTTCATGCCTGTTGCAATTGCACCTTACTTCGTTAAAATAAATGCGTTGTAGCACCTGTCCCCTGAATGCGGATTTACTGGAGGTTGCTAGTGAAAAACTATAGCTTGGCCACTGTGTTTGTGCTGGTCCTTTGCTCCGGCTGTGCAACCAAAGGCTACGTCAGAGAGCAGACTGCTCCGCTTGCCTGCAGTGTCGAGATACTACAGTCAAAGGCTGCGACGCTGGAGTCACGAGTGACTGAACTGGAGTCTAGGGCGACTAATCTTGAGTCGAAAGCAAATAATATGGAGTCGAGGGCGAATAATCTGGAGTCGAAGGAGAATAATCTGGAAACTCAGTTGAACGCACTCCCCAAAACGATGGAATTGACCCCGACCGATAGAGCCCTGCTCTCCGATGCATCTAGAAATGCAGCGGACAGCGCTCAACGAGCTGAGAACGCCGCAACAAAGGCAGCAGCTTCTGCGACGGCTGCAGACCTCGCCGCGCGAAAGGCCACGAAGGCGTTTGAGCTGGGTCAGAAAAAGTAGCGTTGCCCCTCCTTTCGATGAGCCTCCGCCCTGCTCAGGGCGCCAGACGGCGGATTACTAGCATGCTGAAATCTGCCTGCAGGCGATATCTGATGGCCTCCGCCCTCATATGCGCCCTAAGCGTAGCCACACCCACCCGGGCTGCCACCCTTCCTCATGCCGACGGTTTTGTCGGAGAGCTGCAGCGCTATCGTGTTCCTGAACATGAATCGCTGGTAGAAATTGCCCGCAAATTCGATCTAGGCTTTAATGCGATAGTCGCCGCCAACCCCGACGTTGATCCTTTTATCCCCAAAGCCGGAACCCTCATCACCATCCCGACCACCTGGATTCTGCCCGCCGTCATGACCCGCCCGTCCATTGTGGTAAATATTCCCGAATTTCGTCTGTATTACTTTCCGAAGTCCCCTTCCGGCGACGTGGTGACCTTTCCCTTGGGTATCGGGGACGAGGGGACAGACACGCCGGTCGGCCGCTACACTATTACCGAGAAGATCGCCGGGCCCAGTTGGCATGTGCCGAAATCGATACGGGCAAAGGAACCCGGCCTCCCGAAAGTGGTGCCTCCGGGGCCGGACAACCCTATGGGGAGCCACGCGCTGCGCCTTTCCCGTGCGGGTGTCCTGATTCACGGCACCAATCGCCCCTGGGGCATCGGGAGAAGATCGAGCCACGGTTGCCTCAGGTTGTATCCCGAGGACATCGTCCGCCTCTACAAGCTGATTCCCAAGGGGATGCGGGTAATTATCGTGAACCAGCCGATCAAGGTTGGTGCCAGGGGGCAGCGGGTCTTTGTGGAAGCGCACAACTATAAGCCTGAGGGGTTCGGTGTGGGGCAGGCCATGCAGATGTTGGCGGACAGGAAGATATTGGCAATGGCAGACTTCGCAAAATTGATACGGGCCATCGAGGAGGGGAAGGGGGTACCGGTCGATGTGACGCTGGACCGGTAATGCGTTGCTCCACCCGCCCCCATCTCCATCAAGAGGGGGGTGCACGAACGGCCAAGCCCCGAGTTTCCGATGCACCGGGGCTTAAGAATCCAGAACCTCTCGCAGTTTGGTGAGCAGCATGGAAGGTGCGACCGGCTTGGTGAGAATCTGGGCGCTTTCGGCCAGGACGTTTTGCTTTCTGATGATTTCATCGGTGTAGCCGCTGGTGAACAGGACCTTGGTTCCCGGCCGGATCCGCTGTATCTCCTCATAGACCTGCCACCCGTTTTTACGCGGCATGATGGCGTCCAGAAAGGCGAGGGCAATGGTGTCCTGATGCTGCTCGAACTTGGCCACCGCGTCGTCCCCCGCTACCGCCACGATCGTCTTGTAACCGTACGCCTCCAGGATATCGACCACGATCCTGCGCACGTTGTCGTCGTCTTCCGCAACCAGGATGGTCTCTGTGCCTCGCGGGAACAACTGCGACGGATCCTCTGCGTGGGACTCGGGCTCGTGGGTGAGCGGGAGATATATCCTGAAGGTTGTGCCGTAACCTGCCTCACTGTAGACCTTGATGTGACCGTTATGCTGCCTGACAATGCCGTAGACGATGGACAGGCCTAGCCCGGTCCCCTTCCCCTGGGCCTTGGTGGTGAAAAAGGGTTCGAAGATCCTTTCCAGGTATTCCTTGGGTATGCCGCTGCCGTTATCGGAGAAAATTATGGTGGCGTAGCTCCCCGGCATTACGCCGGCCGCCGAAGCAATCTCCGTATCGAGCGTCTCGGAACCGGTGCTGATGGTTATGCGCCCTCCGTCAGGCACGGCGTCGTGCGCATTGACGGCAAGGTTCATCAACACCTGCTCCAGTTGACCGACGTCGGCCAGCACGGTGAGCTTCTTGGGAGACGGGGTGATGATCAGTTCGTGTCCCTCGCCGATCACCATGAGGAGCAGCTTCTTGATGTTTTGCACAACGCTGTTGAGATCGACCGGAACCAGCGTGATGGCGTGCTTCCTGCTGAAGGCAAGGAGCCCGCGGGTGAGACCGGCGGCCCGCTCGGAGGCGTCGAGTATCTGCTGGAGGTAGGGCATCAGAGGGCTTTCGCGCGTGATGTTCAGCTGCATGAGGGCCGCGTTGCCGATGATGACGGTGAGGATGTTGTTGAAATCGTGGGCCACCCCACCTGCCAGCGCTCCGATCGACTCCATCTTCTGGGACTGGTGCAGCTGTTCCTCCAGTTTCTGACGTTCCGTGATGTCCTCGACCACGCCGATCAGGTACGAGGGGACACCCTTGGCGCTTTGCACCAGGGAAAGGGTGAGGATGGTCCAGACGGACGAGCCGTCGGGGCGGCGATAGCGTTGTTCGGCGGTGTAGGCGGGGAGCTTCCCTTCCAAAAGTAGCCGGACATGGTCCTGAAAGGCGACCAGGTCGTCGGGGTGGGTGATCTCCTGAATGGTGCGCTGCAGCATCAGGTCGGAAGGACAGCCGACGATGCTGCAGAAGCGCCGGTTCACCAGGATGAGCCTGCCGTCCGGCGCCATGTGGGCGATGCCGATGGGCGCCTGCTCAAAGGTGCTGCGGAAGCGCAGTTCGCTCTGCTCGATGGCAGCCGCTTTGCGCATGAGATTGGTCGCGCCGACGGCGATCCCGGTGAGCCCGAGGATCCAGAAGAGGCCGTGCCCAATGGCGCTTCCCCTTATGGTCGCTCTCATCGCCCTTTGAACCTGGCTAATGGGAACCGCCACGCTGATGCCGCCGCGCAGCGCACTTGGCACAAACTCGGCTGGACGGTGGCACTCAAGACAGGGGCCCTGCTTCATCATGGGGCGCATCAGGCGCATGTAGGGCTGGCCGTTGAGGGACTGGATCTCGCTCACCTCCCTGGCCCCGCGTCGAAACGACTGCAATGCCCGAGCTTCCCAGGGATCGGGGGCGTTCTCGGGCCGGGCCGGGGTGAGGTAGGAGATGTGTCCCTGGCCGACATCCGGCTGGCCGCGCGCCATATCGAAGACCTGGCGCATCATGCTGGAGGGGGTGATGAGAGTCAGGCGCCTGCCGGAAGGGGTGCTGAGGTCCCGTTCCGGCAGGCCGGAAAGATAGGGGTTGGGCTGATTGCTTTCGGTGACCGGCGCATAGATCCCGCCATGCTCTTCTGCCCAGCTGCGATAGAGGAGGTCCTTTGCCAGAGCGGCTCTTGCCTCCGCCAGACTTATGGCCAGCGCCTCCTCCTTTTGTTGTCCGTATCCCAGGGCAAAGGATGTCGCAATCAGTACGGTCCAGGCCGCGGCCAGCCAGAGGGAATAATTCCGCAGCCGCCTGACCTGCACTATCCGATTTTCGTACGGCTGCCCGTTACCGTTCATGACACTCCCGCTTACACCTCTTAATATTGGCGATGGATAATTATACCACGGAGACTTTTTGTGGCTGGGAGCATCACGGTCACTGCCTGCGGTCCCCGGACTCCGTTTTTGACAAGCCACGGTTCCACGTGATGGAGCTGAGCGGCGCCCACTGAAACATTTGCCAATATTGTTTCTGGCCGCAACGGCGATAGACTAAGACGCTTGTAGGCCAACATCGGCTCCACCAGCTTGTGAGGAGAGGCATGCTTTCCCGTCGTCAACTGCTGTTGCTCGGGGGAGAGGCCGCAGCTTCCCTGGCGCTGTCAGGGTGTGCAGCGAGCCCCCCGCTCGAAAAGGACGTTTTCGCCGATTTCGGCGACCCCGCCCGCCCGTATCTCGGTTTGGCGACCTCCCTGCGTGAGGAGCACAGCTACCGGGCGAGGGTGGAGGGGACGCTTCCCGTTCAGCTTCGGGGTACCCTGTACCGAAACGGCCCGGGGCTCTTTGATCGTGGGGGGCTTCGCAAGCGCAACCTTTTGGACGGTGACGGCATGGTGCAGTCCTTCGTGTTTAGTGACGCGGGGGTGCATTACCGGAACCGGTTCGTGCGCACCGAAAAATACCGGGCCGAGCAGGCGGCGGGCCGCTTCATCTATCAGAGTTGGAGCACGCAGGCGCCCGGCGGCTTCTGGGCCAACTTCATGGGGGGCGGAGGCATTACCGGGCAGGCGGGGATTACGGTATTCCCATGGCGGGGCCGGCTCTACGCCTTCGACGAGTGCGCCCTTCCTTACGAACTCGATCCCGCCACCCTGGAGACCTTCGGCATCTCGCGGCTGGGACTGCCGGAGGGGATGACCATCTACGCGGCGCACCCCAAGATGGATCCGGCGACCGGTGAATGGCTCCATTTCGGAGTGCTGTACGGCCCAAGCCCCAAGCTGCATATCACCGTGTTCAAGCGTGACGGCGCCCTGAAGCTGCACCGCTCGCTTCCCATGCCGCGCAACGTCTACATGCACGACTGGTTCGTCTGCGGCCGGCACCTGGTCCTTACGCTCCATCCGGTGGAGATCGCCTACCTCAGCGTCTTTTTCGGGCGCAGGAGCCTGGCGGAATCGCTCTCCTGGAAGCCTGAGCGGGGCAACGTGGTCATGGTGCTGGACCGGGAAGGAGACCGGCCGCCGCTCATGCTGGAGAGCGCTGCCCGTTACATGTGGCACTCTTTCAACGCCTACAACAGGGGAGCCGGGATCGTCGCCGACTTCATCGGCTATGACAATCCGGACCACTTCGTCGGGCGGGACCCCGTTGCCTCTGCCGTCATGACCGGTCGCAAGGGGGAGTACGCTTTTCCGGGTGCGGTGCGCCGCTACCTGATAGATCCGGCGGCTAGAACCATTGGCGAGGAGCTGCTTGACGCGGGGGGGTACGAATGGCCGCGGGTGAACGAATTGCACCGCTGCTGCGACTACCGGTTCGGTTACATGGTGAAGACCAGACCGGGAGATTTTTTCTGGACCGTCCTTTGCCGGATAGACATGCGGACCGGCCGTATCGAAAACTACGATTTCGGCGCCGGGCGCTACCTGAGCGAGCCGGTGTTCGTCCCGTTGCCGGGCCGTCTGTACCGGCCGGACGACCGTGTGGAACCGGGGTATCTCCTTACCGAGGTCTACGACAGCGCCAGCAGGCGCAGCTACCTGGCGGTGCTCCGGGCGGAGCAGATCAGCTCCGGCCCGGTCGCGGTGGTTCACCTCAATCACCATGTCCCGTTCAGCTACCATGGCTGGTGGTCTGCCGGGACTTGAGCCGCCTTCCTGCCGCCGGGAAACGGCCGCTTCGCGGCTGCAACGGGTTGTTTTCGGCTATTTCCTCTCTTTCAGGGGGGTCTGTTTCCAGAAGATCCCGAGCACCGTCTGCTCGTCGGCGCTCAGACTCACACCCTTTGCCTCCATCTGACGCTGAATCGCTTGCATGTCCTTGCCGGCGGCTACCGCTTTCTCTATCCGTTCATCACTGTGGCAGGCGGTGCATCTCTTCTCGATGAGAAGGTGTGCCTTCCTGAATTCGCCTCCGGTCACGCTTCCCAGGTTGCTGCCCGAGGAGGTGGATTCCTGGGCCGCTCTGAGTGTGGTGATGGAAAATAATGTCAATGCCAGTGTCAGTACCAGGGTTTGTCTCATCTGCACTCCTTTGATTTGAAGTAACTCAAAAAATATTCAAGATTTAAATATAGCAGAGTTTCTTCTGATTGCCCGTCAGAGTGATCAATTGCTCGACCTCACTTCTTGACAGAGAAAGGGGTGGGGGATATCGTTTGTGGGCGTTTCATTATCTATCGGGTTCTTCACGGCCGTCCCATCAGTGACTCCGAGAAAAGGGATTGGGCCAGTTGCCAGTTTCGCAACCGCGCGCCTGCTCCTTCCCGCCGCTCTCGATGTTAGTGACAAATTCAACCTCATGGAGTTGCTCATGCCCACGGGCTCACCGGGGTTGATTATCTGTCACATATGATCGGGTAGTGGTAAACTCAGGATGTGCAGTTTTACCGGCTTATAGCTTCTGTGAGGAAGAGCGATGACTGCCAGTAAACCCAGATCGAGCGCGGGGCTCAATGTGGAACCTGCCGGGCGCAGGCCTGCAGACGCTGCTGCGGGGAGGCAGGTTGCCCTGCTTACCGCGATCATCAGGATTTTCAGGGAGACCATGGCGGCTCAAACCGAGGAAGAGGTGGCCCAGGTGTGCCTCAAGGTTGCCGAGGATCTGACCGGCAGCGCCTTCGGCTTTATCGGGGAGTTGAACGCGGAGGGTCTTTTCGACACCACGGCGATCAGCGAGGCTGGGTGGCAGGCGTGCCGGATACCGGTGCCCGAAGCGCTCCAGCTGCTGAAAGGCATGCCCAACCGCGGGGTGAACCGGCTCGGTCTGCAGGACCAGAAGTCCTGGATCATCAACGACCTGCAGCACCATCCGGAATCGGTACCGAAGCCCGATGGGCATCCGCTGCTTACCTCCTTTCTGGGGGTCCCGATCCGGTACGCCGGGGGGATTACCGGTATGATCGCCTTGGCCAGCAAGAGCGCCGGTTACACGGAGCAGGACCAGGAGGACGTCGAGGCGCTCAGCGTCGCCTTCGTGGAGGCGTTGAACCGCAGACGCGCCGAGCGGCAGGTCGAGCTGTTAAACCGGGAACTGACCGAGCGCCTGCAGCAGGTCGAGGCGGCCAATAAGGAACTGGAAGGCTTCAGCTACTCGGTGTCCCATGACCTGCGGGCGCCGGTGCGTCACATCAGCGGTTACCTGGAACTGCTCGACAAGAAGGATCTCGCCTGCCTCGACGACCAAAGCCGCCACTACCTCGATGTGGTGGCGTCGGCAGCCCGGAGGATGGGGACGCTCATCGACGGCCTGCTCGCCTTCTCCCGGCTGGGACGCGCCCAGGTGATGAGGAATCGGGTGGACCTGGACCAGCTGGTCAAGGAGGTCGTTCAAGAACAGGCCGCGCTCAGGGCGGAGCGGCCCATCCAGTGGGACATAGCACCGCTTCCCGTGGTGACCGGGGACCGCGTCATGCTCCGGCAGGTCCTGGCGAACCTCATCTCCAACGCCCTGAAATTCAGCCAGTCATCCCCCCTGCCCAGGATCGGGATCGGCGCCGTCACCGAAGATCCCCGGGAGACCGCAGTCTATATAAGGGACAACGGCGTCGGGTTCGATATGAGATACCAGGACAAGCTGTTCGGACTGTTCCAGCGTCTGCATGGCCAGGAGGAGTTCGAGGGGATCGGCGTGGGGCTTGCCAGCGTGCAGCGCATCGTGTTGCGGCACGCAGGCCGGGTCTGGGCCGAGGGGGAGCTCGGCAAGGGCGCCACTTTCTGGTTTGCGCTCCCCAAGACAGATGAGGAGTAAGGCGATGGTCAAGCTGAAACGTATCCTTTTGGTCGAGGACAACGCCAACGACGCGGAACTCACCCTGGAGGCGCTCTCCGAGCACAACCTGGCCAACGAGGTCGACGTGGTGCGGGACGGGGCGGAAGCGCTGGATTACCTGTACCGGAGGGGGGAGTACGCGGGATCCGAGGACGGGAACCTGGCGGTGATCCTGCTGGACCTGAAGCTTCCCAAGGTGGACGGGCTGGAGGTGCTGCGCACCATCAAGGGAGACCCCAGGCTGAGGTTCATCCCGGTCGTGGTGCTCACCTCGTCGCGGGAGGAGAAGGATGTCATCGAAAGCTACCGGCTCGGCGTGAACGCATATGTGGTGAAGCCGGTGAACTTCTCCGAGTTCATCAATGCGGTCAAGGAGTTGGGGGCCTTCTGGGCCATCATCAACGAGCCGCCTCCGGCGCCGGCCCGGGAGCACCAAGGATGAGACCGAACCTGCGCATACTCCATCTCGAAGACGACCCGATGGACGCCGAACTGGTGCTGATGACCCTCACGGGCGAGGGGGTCGACTGCGAGGTGCAACTCGTCTCCAGGCGCGAGGAGTTCGACGCGGCACTGGAGAGCGGCGCCATCGACCTGATCCTGGCCGATTTCGCCCTCCCCGCCTTCGACGGCATGAGCGCTCTGGCCATGGTGCGCGAGAAGTACCCTGACCTCCCCTTCGTCTTTGTCTCCGGAAAGCTCGGCGAGGAAGCGGCGATCGAATCGCTCAAGAGCGGCGCCACCGACTACGTGCTGAAGAGCAGGCTGTCGCGGCTGGTCCCTGCGGTACAGCGGGCCCTCACCGAATCCGACGAGCGGGCGAAACAGCGACAGACGGAGAAGGAGCTGGAAAAGGCCTACGCCGAGATAGAGAAGCGGGCCGAGGATTACCGCAACCTGTTCAACAGCATCCGCGACGTCATCGTGGTGACCGACGACAACCGCATCATACTGCACGTGAACCAGCCGGCCCTGCAGGAGGTGTTCGGGTATGAGCCCGAGGAGGTGGTGGAGCAGAGCGCCGCCATCCTCTATGCCGACCAGGAGGATTTCCGGCTGACGGGAAGGGAGATCTACGACAGCCGCGACCCGGTCAAAGGGACGCGTCGGGAGCTTCACTTCCGCAGGAAAAACGGCGAGGTCTTCATCGGTGAGCTGTACGCCATGAAACGCCTGGACCGCTTCGGCGCGGTGACCGGCAACGTCTCCATCTTCAGGGACATAAGCGAGCGCAAGAAGGCCGAGGCGGACCTCAGGGAAAGCGAGCTGCGCCGCTACCAGATGCAACTGGAGCTGGTCTACGCGGCCGAGATCCAGGCCAAGCTCCTGCCGCGCAAATACCCCCAGATCCCGGGGTTCGAGGTCGCCGCCAGGTGCCTTCCCGCCAAACAGGTCGGGGGTGATTTTTACGACTGGCAGCAGGTCTCCCCCACCGTTTTCGACATTACCCTGGGGGACGTGATGGGCAAGGGCATGGCGGCGGCGATGCTCATGGCCACGGTGCGGGCCGCTCTTCATGCCGTGACGCTTTACAACAGCCCGGCCCAGGCCCTGCACCTTGCCGAGAGGGCGCTCATCGAGGACCTGGAAAACTCCGAGAGCTTCGTGACGCTGTTTCACGGGCAGCTCGACGCGGTCAGGCGTACCCTTTCTTTCGTCGACTGCGGCCACGGCTACGTGTTCATGAGGCGTGCGGACGGTACCGTCGAGGTACTGACCCCCCGCGGCCTTCCCCTTGGTGTCCAGGGGGGCGAGGTCTATCTGGAAGGGGTGATCCGTTTCGAGAAGGGGGACGTGCTGGTCCTCTACAGCGACGGGCTGGTCGACGCCAACCCGCAACTGGAGCTCACCCACGAGATCCTTGCCCAGCAGATCTCGGGGCAGGAAACTGCCGGCGAGATGGTGGATATGCTGATCGCCCTCACTGGCCAGCCCGATCCGCAGCCCGACGATATCACCGTATTGGTGGCTCGCTATACCGGGTGACCGCGCTCCTTGCCCCGGAAACGTCGGCGGCATCAGAGCCCGTTCCCGGGCAGCCCTCAAAGCAGATCCGCTTCGCGAAGTCCCTTCAGCAGTTCCTGCCCCTGTTGCGACCCGAAAAAACTCCGGATTTTTTGCCGCGCCCCTGCGCCGTCCGGTTCCGCCTCTGGCGATAAAAGCAGCGCATCGAGCGAATCGAATTCCTTTGCCAGCCGCCTTGCGGCCACCGGCCCGACCCCCGGAATGCCGAGCGCCGACAGCAGGCGAAACGGACCTGGGCGGCCGACCTGCCGGAGCGCCTTTGTCAGGCGCCGGGCAGAGGCAGCGCTAAACCCCGGGACAGCTGCCACCTCTTCCTGCCCGAGACGCAACAGTGACGGCAGATCGCGCAGCAGCCCGGCTTCCGCCAGCCGGCGCAGGCGGGCCGGCCCGAGTCCCGCGATGTTCAGTCCCGCTTTGGAGGCGAAGTGCGCGCACCTCGCCAGGAACTGCTCCCTGCAGCCCGGTGCATCGCTCAGGCAGGCTGTCGCCGCGGATGCTTGGGTAACGTCAGCCGCGCCGTCCGGACAGGCCGCCTCCGGTCGCCCCCTGTGCACTTCAAGCAGCTGTGGGATGACGTCTCCCGCCAGGCCGATCACCACCCGGTCGCCGGCCGCCAGGCAAAGCCGCCGCAGCGTCTGGGCGTTGTGCAGGGAGACGTGGGTGATAAGGAGGCCGCCGAGTCTTACCGGAGCCACTTCGGCTACCGGAGTGCTGCGCCCGGTGCGGCCCGAGTTCCAACGGATCGCTCGCAGCACCGTGCCGGCCGTTTCCGGCGGGAATTTCCAGGCGGCGGCCCAGAAGGGCGCCCTGGAGCCCTCGCCAAGGGTGCGGCGCAGTGCCAGGTCGTCGATCTTCACGACGATCCCGTCGGAGGCAAACGGCTGCTCGCCGCGCGCTGCCAGATATCTGCGGTAGGCGGCCTGAACCTCCTCCAGCCCCTGGGCCTGCAGGGTCAGGTCCAGCCGGACCGGGAAGCCCCAAAACGACAGTACCCCGAGCGCCGCCAGATCCGATGTGACCCCCGCGCCCTCTTCGGCATGCACCAGTTCGAAAGGGAACAGGCGCAGGGCCGCCAGGGCGACAGGGGCGGGATGCTGCGACTTGAGCGCCGCTGCCGCGAAGTGGCGCGGGGTCGCGTAACGCTTCACCCCGGCGCGAAGCGCCTTGGCCATGAGGTTGCGGTCCGCATAGATCTCGCCCCGCACCGCCACCCGGGCAGGGCATCTCCCCGACAACTGCAGCGGAACCCCCTGGATCTTCCTGACCCGCTCGGTGACGTCCACCCCCAGGCGCCCATCCCCGCGCGTCGCCGCGGATACCAAAAGGCCCGAGTCATAGATCAATTCCACCGGCAAGCCGTCCACCTTGGGCTGCACCAGGAGCCTTGGTCTGCTCTCCTTGGCCGCCGCCCTGTGCAAAAGCTCTTCCACTTTCTCGGGACCGACAGACGAGGCGAGGCTCAGCATCGGGCGCTCGTGCCGAAGCCGCGAGCCCTTGCCGCCGGCATCATCCCCTGCTACCGGTTGGCGAGTCGGCCGCCGCAAGCGCCGGGAAGCACTGCTCCAGTCGAGCCAGTTCTGCGACGAGCCGGTCGTACTGCGCGTCGCTGATTCCCGGGCGCAGGGCCTTGTAGTACAGGTCGTTGTGGAAACGTATCTCCTTTGCCAGGTGGGCCATGCGGTCCTTCGCGCTTGCAGGGGAAAGATCGGAGCAGTTCGGCGACGCCGCGGTCAGCAAGGGGATGACGGATAAAGCCAAAACCAGGTTGCCAAGGTAGCGGTGCATGAACTCCTCCCTCGTTACTAAGCGGTCCCTATCCCCTTGAATTGTCGGGGCTCAGGGTGCTATTGTGATCCGTGGCCCCTGGATTGCAGCGCTGGATGATCGTGGCCAATATTGGCAGGCTCCAGTAGCGCCGGCGATTCGGACTGCCAAAGCCACGAATCTTGTTGGGGATTTTCTCCCTGAAACCGGGTGCAAACATCCTCAGATAGATGCCGGTACAGTCGTTTCGCCGTGGTGTTACGATTTCGTAGCACTTTTAGCCCGGATCGGGCTGATGTCCAAAGCCTGGCAGCACCACGCCGGTCTGCCGGGGACGACTTGGATAGAGTAGCAAAAAAATACAGAGGGACCATGCGAATCAAGATCTACCTGCTGTTTGCCGGATTGCTCCTGCTGGGGTTTTGCATCGGCGCAGAAATCGCCGCTGCGGCGGAAAAGCCGGTGATCCGCTTCGGAGTGAACCTGCGCTTCCATCCTATCACCATGTATGAGCGCTACCAGCCGATGATGGACTACCTCACCCGGAATACCCCCTACAGGTTCGAGTTGAAGATCAGCCGTGATTACCAGGAAACCATCAGGTTTCTGGCCGAGGGGAAGATCGACATCTGCTCCATTGGCGACGGTGGCCTCATGAGGGCCATGCTCTTCAACGGCGCAGTTCCGATCGTCAAGCCTCTTGACGAGGCGGGAAAGCCCTTCTACCGCTCCGATTTCATCGTGCGCGCCGATTCTCCCATCCGTTCCCTGCAGGACCTGAAGGGGAAAAAGGTGGCCTTCGGCTACAAGCACTCCACTACCGGCAACCTCATCCCCCGGGAGATGCTGCTGCAAAATGGGATAAGGGTCGATCAACTTGGGTCCGTGACCAACCTCAAGCATCATGGCGAGGTTGCCCGCGCTGTCTTGAAGGGCAAGTTCGACGCCGGTGTCGTCAAGGAATCGACCGCGCTGCGTTACAGGGAGAAGGGGTTGCGCATCATCGCCCACTCCGAGGAGCTCCCCTCCATCCCGCTCATCGTGAGGCGCGGCACCCCCAAAGAGGTGAGGGAGGCGATAACCGCCGCCCTGGTAAAGCTGGACCGTGGCAACTTGAAGGATCAGCAGATCATGAAGAGCTGGGACCTCGAATACCAATACGGCTTTGTCGCGGCGCAGGCTGCCGATTACCGGAAGTTGACCGGCAAGTTCAGGGACATCGCCTACGGCTGCGGGGCCGGGTGCCATAAATGAAAGTGCCGATGCTGTTCAGCATAAAGACGAAGTTCGTCCTGATCTCGGTTCTTGTGGTGGCGCTTTTCTCCTTCACCTGGGGAGGCAAGGTGATCCAGGAAGAGAAGAGTCACCTGTTCCAGAACCTGGAGGAAAAGGGGCGGTTACTGCTGACTTCCCTGAAAGGTCCCGTCATCAACACCATGATCCTGGGGGAAATGGGCATGGTGCCGGGGCTTTTGGATAATTACGTTGAGGAAATCGTTAAAAACCCGAGTTTTCCCACCGCCTACGCCTTCATCACCGATCAAGAGGGCAAGGTCATCGCCCATAGCACTCCTGAAGATTACGGCAAGCAGCTCACGGACCCTCTGACCCGGGCCGCGCTTGCGGGGGGCGGGTATCGAAGCGTGATCGTTAAGGACGGACGCGGCAACATCCTCGACATGGCGCTGCCGCTCAGGGTGGCGGGAAAGAGCTGGGGCGCCCTGAGGGTCGGCTTCCTGATGACCCCCATGGAAAAGGAGTACCAGGCGTTCCGGCTGCGGATACTGACCTTTTCCGGCTTGGTCTTCCTGGTCTGCCTGGTGATCTTCTACATCGTCGGGCGCGCCATGTCGCGTCCGCTGCAGCACCTCGCCTGGGACATGTCGCACATCGATCTGGGAGCGTTCGATGCAAAGCCGCTCCCGCGCCGGCGAGACGAGATCGGGCTTTTGCAGGAGAGCTTTCATGACATGCTGCTGCGCCTGCGGCACAGCGAGAGGGCACGGGAAGATGCGCTCAATTGCGTGATCCAGAACGAAAAAATGGCCACCATCGGCAAGATCGTTGCCGGGGTGGCCCATGAAATAAACAACCCCCTGGCCGCCATTTCCGCCTCCATCTATCAGGTGGAGGGGATCATGACCCCTGAAACGAGAGGCTATCTGGACATCCTCAAGGCCGCTACTTCGCGCATCCAGACCATCGTGCACCAGTTGTCCGACTTCAGCAGGGTGGGAAGCCTGGAACTCGGCTACGTGGCGAGCGACCTGTTTTTCCGTGAGGCGGAAGAGTTTGCCGCCATGGCACTGAAGAAACGCAACATCGAATTCCTGGCGCTGGACCATTGCCGGCCCCCCGTCATGCTGCGCATCGACAAGGGGAAACTGCACCAGGTGGTCCTCAACCTGCTGGACAACGCGACCGCTGCCTCGCCCGATGCAGGCTCGGTCGAATTCAGCGCACGGGTAACGGCGGCTTCGTACCTGCTGACGGTGAGGGACCAGGGTGGTGGGATCCTGGCCGAAGACCAGAAGAGGATTTTCGACATCTTTTACACCACCAAGCCCGCCGGCGCAGGGAGCGGCATCGGTCTCGCCGTCTGCAAAAGCATCGTGGATCTGCATCGGGGTACCATCGAGGTGGAAAGCAGGCCGGGCGAGACGACCTTCACCCTGAGCATCCCCATAACGGACGGAGTCGGCAATGAATAGCGTGAAGCTGCTGGTCGTGGAGGACGATCCTCTTTTCGGGGGGGTGCTCAGGGATGTCATCAAGGGGGCCGGCTACCAGCTCCGGCTGGCGGCAAGCGGAGCAGAGGCGCTGGCGGCCGTTGCCGAGGAGAGCTTCGACCTCGTGGTGCAGGACATCAAGCTCCCCGATGCCAACGGGCTGGAGATACTGCGCGAGATACTGCTGCGCCAGCCGCACTGCGGCTCGCTGGTGATGACCGGCTACGGCACCATCGAGGATGCGGTCTCCGCCATGAAGCTCGGGGCTTTCGATTTTCTGACCAAGCCGTTTCCCATGGAGCTGCTATTTCTCAAGATCGAGAGTTTTCTCGAGCTGAAGAGGATGGGGCTGGCGGTCGCCACCCGCAGCGAGCATCCCTCCGTCTTTCCCAGGATCACGACCCGCAGCCCGGCCATGCTGGCTGCCCTGGAGATCGCCGCCAAGGTCGCCCGGACTTCCACATCAATCCTGCTGCACGGTGAAAGCGGCACCGGCAAGGAGCTGGTTGCCGAAGCGATTCACCAGTTGAGCCCCAGACGCCAGGGTCCCTTCATCGCGGTCAACTGCGCGGCCATACCGGCTACTCTGATCGAAGGGGAGCTGTTCGGGGTGGAGAAGGGGGCCTATACCGGGGCGGACAGAGGGAGGCCCGGCTACATCGAAATGGCTGATGGGGGCACCCTGTTTCTGGACGAAATCGGCGAGCTGCCGTTCGAGCTACAGGGGAAACTGCTGCGGGTGCTCCAGGAAAAGGGGGTTGCCAGGGTCGGGGGGACCGCTTTTCGCCATATCGATTTCCGGCTCATCAGCGCCACCAACCGGGACTTATCCGATATGGCGAGGAGGCGTGAATTCAGGGAAGACCTCCTATACCGCATCAACGTGGTGCTGGTGCGTCTTCCTCCGCTTCGGGAGCGGCGTGAAGACATCCCGCTGCTCCTGGCGACCTTCCTGGACAGGTTCTGCCCCGACCCGGACACCAAGCCCGAATTCACCCCCGATGCCCTGGAACTGCTGACGAGTTACGGCTATCCCGGCAATATCCGTGAGTTGCAGAACATCGTGGAAAGGATTTCGCTCCTCTATCCGGCAGAGAAGGTCAACGCCTACCATCTCCCCTCGGAACTTCAGTCTCCGGGGGTAATCGGCAGTACCTTCGAAGCCTTCCCCATCGGCAGACCGTTGCGGGAAGCGGTCACCGATTACGAGAAAAGGTACATCGAAAAGGTGGTCGATTATGCGGGGGGCCACAAGACGCTGGCCGCCAAGATGCTCGGGCTTTCCAGGAAGGTGCTCTGGGAAAAGCTGAAGAAATAGCCCGGGCGCCGTGCCCACAGCCGTCGCCGTTCTGGTGACGGATCCGGTATGGATTTGAACTCCTCAAGGTGTCGCACTTGTGGGGTTTTTTGTGTGCCCAGAACCGGACCGGACCCTGCTGACCGAAGTTTTCGCGCATAAAAAAAGCCCCGCTTCTTTCGAAGCGGGGCAATTGCAAGGTGCAATGGTAAGACTAGTTGGGCACGGTGTGGCATGCCGAGCAGGAGGTGACCACCGTCGGGCCGGTGCCGGTGGCGGCGAGCCCGTTGCCGGAGAGTTTCGGCCAGACCGCCTTCATGCTGTGGGCGCGCTGGTCGCCCTGCTTCCTGCCGTTGGCGTTGGTTGAGGTGTAGATGCCGCTCTTGGCGGTGAACGGCATGTGGCAGGAGATGCACTGACCCACCTTGTAGACCGCGATGCCGAAGGTGGCGGAGTTGCCGTTTCTCTGCTCCGACTTCAAGTACTTCGCCTTCCAGCTCTCGGGGGTAACCCCGACGCATCCTTTGCCGTCGGCGCCTTTCACGGTCATGTGGTTGTAGACCGCGTTCTTCACGGCGTCGCCCTGTGGGGCGTTGGCCACGTCGTTCACGGTGGCGGCGGTGAAGTCGCCCTGGCCGGCGTGGCAGGCGAGACAGAGGGTGTTGTCCTCGGATGCGGTAGCGATGGACACGCCGTTTTTGGTGATGCTCGACTTGATGTTGCTGCTGTTCGGGTTGTGGGCGTCATGGCAGCTGAAGCAGGTGAGACCCTGGTTTTTGGTCATCTGCTGGGTGGCGCCGTGGGCGCCCAGCTCTATGTCGTGCCACTGCTGGTGATGGCCGCTGCCTGCCGTGTACACGGTCATGCGGTTGCCGTCGTCGTAGGCCAGATGGCCGTTGTTGGTGGACTCGTTGCCGGACACGGCCGAGGTGGTGCCGTTGGCCAGGAACACGGTCGGAATGTTCTTCTCGATGTAGTCGAGGATCCTCTCCCCGATGGTGTAGCTCTTACCCTTGATGGGCTCGGAACCGATGAGCAGGTCCTGGGACGGGGCCTCGATCCCTTTCACCACCTTGCCGTACATGGAGGAGCTGAAATGGGCGAAACCTTCGGTCCTGGAGTGGCACTGGCCGCAGACCTCGTTGGCGCGGTAGTAGTTCAGCGAGCCTGCGTTGGTTGCCCAGTTGGACGGGTTTTTGATGTTGGCGGCGGTCGGTCCTGCAACATGGGCGGCGCCGGGGCCGTGGCAGGATTCGCAGCCGATGTTCAGGTCGGCGCTGCTGGCGATGACTTCTGCGTTCACGCTGTCGGGACCAACCTTGAACTCGATGGAGACGCCGGTCTGGTGGCAGGATGCGCAGCGGTTGTCCCAGCTTCCTGCGGAGGGACCGTTGCTGGCCTGGTTTCTGGTGACCAGTCTTCTCTGAACCTCGGCTTTGATGTTGTCGCTCAGGTTGGTGTCGCCCGGGTTGCCGTCGATCAGCAGCGTGTTCGGGGTGGTGGCCGCGCTGAACCAGTTGGTGGTGTTGTACGCCTCGTAGGAACGGTCGATCTCGTTGTACTGGAGCGGGAGGAGGTAGTAGGCGTTACCGATCTTGGTTTGGTAGCGCTGCTTCCACTTGCCGTTGCCCCCCTGGGTGCGGATGACCTCGTACTTCACCTTGCCTATCTTCATGTAGTACTTGCCGTTTTCCACGGCGAGGGCTAGCTCGCCACCCCTGGTAGCGGTGGTGTAGGTTTTGAAGATGCTGCTGGTCTTCAGGTTGAGGCCGTCCACGAAGTCGTTGGCGCCGTTGTTGTTGTTGTCGTTTTTGAAGATAGAGGCGCCCTGGGCTGCGAGCGACTTGAGCGGCTTGTTGTGGCTGGTCTTGGACCACTTGGCGAAGGTCTCTGCGTGGCAGCTGCTGCAGGCGGCGGCGCCGGCATAGCCGTCAGCCTTGGGAACGCCGGCGGTGCTCTGACCCGGTTCGTAGATGTCTGCCGCGGTCGTGCTGGTGAGGCTTATGCCGGATTTGGCCGAGCCGTGGCTCTTGGCGCTGTCGTGGCATCCCTGGCAGGTGATGGTGGAGTTGCCGTGCGTGCCGCTGTTGTACCCGGTGATTACGGCAGGAGTGCTGGTGCTGTGGCAGGAGACGCAGCCGGTGTTGGTCGCTGTCAGGAAGTCGGCAACGTTGACGCTGGCGCTGGCGGTAGCGCTGCCGCCGTTTGCGGAGGTTACGGTCGCGGTGACCGTGTAGGAACCGGCAAGGGCCGGGGTGAAGCTGAAAGTCTGGGTGGCGGAAGCAGCCTGCGAGAAGGCAGCCGGGCCGGTTACAGCGAACGCGTACTGCAGGCCGGTGTCGTTGCTGGTTGCGGCGACGCTGCAGTTGATAGCCTTGGTGGTGGTGCCGTTGGTCGGTGCGAACAGGTTAGCAGTTACTTTACCTGCCACGCCGTAGGTGGCGGTGATGGCCTGGCCGTTGGCGGCAGCCGACAGGGCCAGCACCTGGCCCGCAACCGTGCCATTGTAGTTCACAACGCCTGCGCCCAGATCGTAGGAAACGATCTTGTGGTTGGCATCGGCTGCTATGGTTACCGGCAGGATGGTGCCGGGTGCCACACCGGACACACCGGTGGTGGTCCAGGTGTTGTTCATGTTCTGGGCGTAGATGGCGCCGCCGGCTGCCTGGGTGATGTTGAAGCCGGTCAGTGCTGCTGCAGCGTAGGAGGCTGCAACAGTGTGCGAACCGGAGCTCAGGGTGATCGGGCCGGCATTGGCAACGCCGTCCAGGGTGGATGCGGTCGGTGCTGCGCCTTCGAAGGTGATGGTCGCGGTACCGGTCGGGTAGAGGTAGCTGGTCCCGTTCTTGAGAACCTTGGTGGTGGCTCCGTAAACGACCTTGACGT
>Ga0209317_1001639_pt1 | contig 18666 bp, 16 predicted proteins | sample RifGroB2_FD_183994 | JGI IMG/M metagenome (GOLD analysis project Ga0209317, IMG submission 183994) | Soil microbial communities from Rifle, Colorado, USA - Groundwater B2 (SPAdes) (version 2) | ecosystem: Environmental > Terrestrial > Soil > Unclassified | place: Rifle, Colorado | collected... | reverse complement strand
CTCGCGGTCCTGGCGCTTGCCCGCCTCGGGTATCGGGTCGAGCAGGGAGAGCGGCGGGGTCCGGAAGTTCCCTTCCACCTTGATGAACTCGAACGCCTCCTGGACCGGAGCGCTCTTCTTCTCGTCTTGCTTCTTCTCCTTCTTGGCGGCGGGGGCGCTCACCGGGGGTGCAACAACGGGGGGTTTTATCACAGGCGCCGCGTGAGGCTTCTGCTTCTCGCCCTTCTCCCCCTTCTCGGCGTTGAGCTCGCGGTTCAGCGCCCGGCGCTGCTTGTACCTGGCCCACCTCTCCTTGATAGCGCTCACCCACCAGTTGGCGAAGAGCACGAAGGAAAAACGGGAGAGGAGCATGGCGGCCGCGGCCAGCATCGGGAGCAGGATGAGCAGAGCCCCCAGCTTGCCGAAGGCACGCTTCAACAGCTCGGCGCTCTGGTAGCCGACGAAACCGCCGCTTGGCACACGCTGTCCCAGGAATTCGGTGAACTGCAGGTTGAAGGCGAAGAGCCCGGAAAGGGAGACGACCAGCAGGCCGAAGCCTACCCACTTGTAACGGCGCCACCTGATCGGGTCGGAGCCGAAGGCGCGGTAGGCCAGGTAGATGAGGGTGCCGGGGAAGATGTAGGCGGCAAGGCCGAAGAGCTGCAGGAATACGTCCGCCAGCTGCGCGCCGAAACGCCCCCCCAGGTTGTGCGTCTCCATTGCGGTGGAGACGCTGTTGAAGGAGAGGTCCTCGCCATGGAACGAGGCGAGAGCAACGCCGAGGAAGATGCCGGCGGCGGCGTAGGCCATCCCCATCATCTCCTTGGTCACTTTCTCTTTCTTTTCCATTCTCTCTTCGGTCATAAGCCTCGAAATCCGTTAGATGCGGTTCAACGTTCAACGTTCGATTACATTACTGCTTCCAACCAGCTTCATCCTGACTTGTCACGTTTGTCTCCGGCACAGGCCGGGCTCGAACCTTGAACGCAGAATGTTGAACGGTTTCTACATTTCCAACACGAGCGGCAGGATGACCGGCCGCCTCTCCAGGGTCTTGTTGAAGAGCCGGCGCAGCACGCGGCGCACCTCCAGCTTCACCTCGCTCCAGTCGGTCATCGCCTCGGTGCTCACCAGTGCCAGCGTGTCCAGCACCACCTTGCGCGCCTCCTCCAGGTACTGCTGGCTGTCGTCCTCGAAGACGAAGCCGCGCGAGACGATGTCGGGACCGTAGATGATCTCCCCGCTTACCTGGTTGATCCCGATGATGACGACCACCATGCCGTCCTCGGAGAGGTGCTTCCTGTCCTTCAGCACCACGTTGCCTACGTCCCCCACCCCCTTGCCGTCCACGAAGACCCGGCCGGAGTTGACATGGTCGACGATGCACGCCTCGCCGCTTGAGAAGAGGATGACGTCGCCGTTGACCGCGAGGATGCAGCGCTCTTCGGGGGTGCCGACCTTCTGGGCCAGCTGGCTGTGCTTCACCAGGTGCCGGTACTCGCCGTGCACGGGCACGAAGAAGCGCGGCTTGACCAGGTTGTGCAGCAGCTTCAGCTCCTCCTGGCTGGCATGCCCGGAGACATGGACCTCGGAGACCTTCTCGTGGATCACCTCGGCGCCGCGCCGGTACAGGTGGTTCATCAGGTCGGAGATGGTCTTCTCGTTCCCCGGGATGAAGCGCGAGGAGAGGATGACCGTATCGCCGCGCTCCAGCTTGATCTGCTTGTGGTCGTCCATCGCGATCCGGATCAGCGAGCTCCTGGGCTCCCCCTGGCTCCCGGTGGTGATCATGCAGACCTGCTCCTTGGGGAGCCTGGGGAGCTCCTTCAGGTCGATCAGCAGCCCGTCCGGTATCTTCAGGTAGCCTAGCTCCCGCGCGATCTGCACGTTGCCGATCATGGAACGACCGTTCAGAAGGACCTTCCTCCCGCTCTTCTGGGCCGCATGCACCACCTGCTGCACGCGGTGGATGTTGCTGGAGAAGGCGGCGACGATGACCCTGCCGGAGCAGCTGGGGAAGATCTCGTCGAAGGCGTCGCCGACCAGCCGCTCGGAAAGGGTGTACCCCTCGCGCTCCACGTTGGTGGAGTCCGCGAAAAGGGCGAGCACGCCCGCCTCCCCGTAGCGGGAGAAGGTGGCGAGGTCGGTGAGCTCTCCGTCCACCGGGGTCTGGTCCAGCTTGAAATCGCCGGTGTGGATCACCACCCCCTCGGGTGTGCCGATCGCCAGGGCGCAGCCGTCCACGATGGAGTGGGCAACCCGGATGAATTCAACCTCGAACTCCCCCAGTCGCACCTTGTCGCGCGGCTTGACCACCCGCAGGTCGACCTTGTTTTCGAGCTCGAATTCCTTGAGCTTCTCCTTGACGAATCCAAGCGTCAGGGCGGTGCCGTAGATGGGGGGGTTGAGATCGCGCAGCACGTAGGGGAGAGCACCGATATGGTCCTCGTGGCCGTGGGTGAGCAGGATGGCGCGGATCCTGTCGGCCCGCTCCAGAAGGTAGCCGATGTCGGGGATGACCACGTCTATCCCCAGCATGTACGGCTCGGGGAACATGAGCCCGCAGTCGACGATGACGATGTCCTCGCCGTACTCGAAGGCGGCCATGTTCAGGCCGATCTCCCCAAGCCCTCCCAGCGCCACGAACTTGAGGCCGGTACTGTCTATGGTGGTTGATTCCAAAAATGATCCTTTGCGGTTTGTTGCAGAAGCGGCATTGCTGCCGCGATTGCCCAAGCGTCAGCGCGGCGCAAAGCCGCTCCTGCACGGAATTGGGTACGGTCTTCAGCGCCCCTGCTGCATCTGCACCAGGGCGGCAATACGGGCATCGCAGCGCTTGATCCACACCTCACCCGGCGTGTAGACGCCCGCTGCCGCGTAGAACGAGCTTCTCAGGGCGCGGTAGGCGATCAGCGCGCGCGCCGCGTCACGATTTTGCTCCGCCATCTGCCCGATCCTCCAGAGGTTCTCGGCGCTCCGTTCCACGGTGGGGCTCCCCGGGGTGTACATGTGGATGGCCGCCTCGTAGCCGGCAACGGCCGCGGTGAAATCCCCGGCGCTCCAACCCTTTTCCCCCTTCTCAAACTGGGCGTGCTGCCTGTACAACGTGTTGCCCCAGATCAGGGCCACGGAAATCAGCGCGATCACCGCGACGTTGACTGCTATGGTCTTTACCTTTTCCATTGCTTTTGCTTCCTGTCCGTCGATGCAGGGGATCAACCCTGGAAGAAACCGGGCACGACGGTGAGGAGCGCGCCCAGAAGCGACGCCGCCACGCCGGCCAGAACGGCCAGGGCCGCAAGTATGTCGAAGGGAGCGCGCAGCCGGTGTGCAGCCGGCAACCCCCAGCAGATCGTGGCGATCCCTAAAACCGCGAGCGCCAGGTAAAACATCGCCATCTAGTGAACCTCCAGCCTTGCTGCAATGGACTCGCGCACCCTCTCCATCAGCTCCCCCTCGGAGAGGCCTGCCGCCTCTATGGGGGGAGCGAAACTCACGCAGATGGTACCGGGGCTGAGCTCCATGCGGTTGCGCGGGTTTATCGCCCTGCTGCCGTTGATGGTAAAGGGGACTATGGGGACCCCCGCCTTGACCGCAAGCATGAAAGCTCCGCGTTTGAAGGGGAGGAGGGATCCGTCCTTGGTCCTGGTTCCCTCCGGAAAGATCACCACGCTGGTGCCGGATGCGATCCTTGCCGCAGCCTGTTTCATGCTTTTGAGCGCCTTCCTGCCGTCGCTTCTGTCCAGCGGGATGTAGCCGGCGCGCCTCATGGCGGCGCCGAAGAGCGGCACCTTGAAAAGCTCCTCCTTGGCGACCCAGGCGAACAGGCGCGGGATGGCAAGGGTCAGGGACATGATGTCGAAGTTCCCCTGGTGATTTCCCATATATATGACTGGGCCATGGGCGGGGACGCTCTCCGACCCGCTTACCGCGAGCCGTATGCCCGCCGCCCTCAGGCACCAGACGCTCCAAAACCTGGCACAGGCGTGCCCAGCCCTGCCGGATGCGTCGAAGAGTCCTCCGATTACCGCGGACAGGCTGCAAAGCAGTGTAAATGGGACCAGGAAAAGGAGGTATAGACGAGCTCGCAACATGAGTCCCCCCCCAAGATAATCCCGGCTACGTTACTTTTTTTTACCAGCAGAGTCAAACCAATTATCGGCATCCACCTCACTCAAACCAGCGCCAGCTCCAGCTTGACGTAGTCGATGCTTTCCTTAGGGGCTCGAATGAGTTCCGTGTTGAGGGTCAGCGTTTCGTTCTTCGACAAACTGCCCCATCGTCCTAGAAAGATACCTTCAAGAAGCAATACAGGTTTTCCCCTGTCGCTGTTTCATGACCTGCTCGGGAGACAGGTACTCGAAACCAGGTTAATAAATTAATAAGGAGTTGCAGTGCCGGTATCTGGGAGAGGTATTTTTCGTTGCAGCGGAAACCGGTCATGATTTTCTCCTGGCATTGTTTCGGGTGCGGTAGAGGCGCTCGGTGAAGCCTCCCTCCTTTTCGAAAGCCCCCGCCTGTGCGGCGAGCTGGCGGTCGAGCAGGTAGCAAGCGAGGTTTAGCAGCGAAAGGGCAGCATTCGCGACCAGGATCGAATCGGAAAAGGACTGACACGGACCTTCAGGGACTGACATGGACTCCTGCTTTTTGTGTTTGTCCGTGTTCGTCTGTGGTCCGTGCTCGTCCGTGTGCCCTTTCCTCCCCAGCGCCCTTTCCTCTGCAACCCAGTCCCGCACCTGTTCCAGGTTGACGCATTGCTTCGCCTTGAAGTGCTTTAGCGCCGGGTGATCGGGCTCCAGCTTTGGCAGCCCTCGCTGCCGCAAAAAATCCTCATAGTCAAGCCGCAGCTCTTCCAGGCTCGCGCGGGCTACATTAGTGAGCTTCAGCTCGGTCTTCTTGGAAGTGCCCGATGCCTGGCTCCCCTCGGCGATGTTCTGGACCCCGCTGCGAGCCGCCTGCACCATCTGGTCACGCGTCCGACTGAATCGGTCGATATAGCGGTCACAAAAGCGCACCGTGACATCATAGGCGAGTTGAGCGACCTGAAAACTCTTCAGGTTGCGGTAGCCGCCATGCTTCGGAATCAACCCTTCGTCATCTCCCATGGGAAACCCCTCCTATGCCAATCCGGTAGATTACCTCCGCTGCCTAGACCCTCATCATCGTCCAGACTATCCCAGCCGCACCCGCCACTCTCCTGCATCACCTTTGGAACGAATGCGCCCGAACCCTTGTTCATCTGGATAACCGCAACGCCCCCGGTCCCCTTCGCTTCGATACGGGAGCGAAAGCAGATAAACGGCCGCAATTTTTCTCTATTCGATCTTCATTTCGCAACGCCCTCATGATACAGTAACTCCGTGACAGCACATTAACGTTTCAAAAAAGACCGTCGAGAGTACATTTTGCAGGAACGGCATTACTGCAAGGGCTAAGTGTCGCCGGGCAGGGCCGCTAAATCAAGCACATCTTCGTAGGAGCGGCGTTCCTGCCGCGACGGCCGCAGCGGATCGCGGCGGGAACGCCGTTCCTACAAATAGACGCGCCAACGCCTCCTGAGAATGATCTCCGCCGATTTCACTTTCATCGGCCGAAGGCACGACTTATCCTGTCACAGATCCGTGATAGGTTTTTGCAGGGATCCCGTCTTGGCCCTGCACCGCTTTTCGCCCACCCAATTAACCCCAAGACGAACAGGGGAAAGTCATGCGTCACGCCTATCTTGAGTCGGTACTGCGTCAACCCGCCGTCCGGCTGATCAGCGCACAGAATGCGCCTCTCATCATCAGCTTCCTGTACGAAGAGTTCATTCGAAAAGGCCGTCGCGCCATCAGGCACGCGCAGTTGATTGCCGCCCTGGACGACGCCCTCTTTGCCTTGAGGTCCGAACACGGCCCTGACAGGTATAAGGACGACGCCGTTTACTATCTGACTGAATGGTCCAGCGAGAAAAGCGGTTTCCTGAGTAAGCGCCTGCACGATGCGGTAAACGAGGCGGAATATGATCTCACCTCCGACACCGAGAAGGCGATACTGTGGGTTGAGTCTCTCGAAAGACGCCCCTTTGTGGCCGCCTCATCCCGGTTCCTCCAGCTTTACAACCAACTGGCCGAGCTTGCCTACCTGGTGGAGCCGGATGTAGAGCGTAAACTCGCCGAAAAGAGGCGGCAGCGCGATCTGATCGACCTGGAGATCCAACGACTGGAGGCGGGATCGGAGCCGATCGCCGACCCCGCCCTCATCAGGGATCATTTCCTCGGGGCGGAGGAAACGGCGAGGAGCGCCTTGGGCGACTTCCGGGGCGTGGAACACAACCTGCGGGAACTGAACCGCACCGTCTACACCTCCATTGCCACCAGCGACGCAGAGCGCGGCTCGCTGGCGGCAGAGGCGCTGGATGCCCACGACCTGATCTGGGAAACCGACCAGGGCAAGAGTTTTCGGGCTCTCTTCGAACTGCTGATGGCTCAGTCAAAGCAGCGCGAGATAGAGCATCTGGTCACCACCATCCTTTCAGATCCTGCCTTGGCTCAGATGGCCGGCACCTCCATTCTGAAAACGTTCCTTCCTTCGGTGGTCGACGCCGGCATCAAGGTTCACGAGGTGACCTGCGGACTGGTGGAGAAACTTGCAAGTTTCGTCGCGGACAGGAGGCGCCCGGAGTCGCGCCGCTTCATGGAGCTTGTGAAACGGATAGAAAAACTAGCGGTCGATTGTGCAGCGGACCCGCCGGACGAAACCATAACCTTCCTGGTTCCGGGTCTATCCGCAAATATCTCCATGACCACCGAGCGGCCGCTTTTTACCCCGGCCAGGCAATACGCCATAGCACCCCCTATTGCTGCAGAGTTGGACAGCGCGGAACTTAGCGTTGGATACCAGCAGATGCTGAACCAGCACTCGGTAGACGTCGAGCAGCTCAAGTCCACCATCAGGGACGAGGTCGCCAGACACGGCCAGGTCACCATCACCGAATTGGCCGAGCGCCACCCATTCGTGTCCGGCTTGGCGCAGGTCATCCATTACGTGAAGCTCGCACAGGAAACCGATACTGCGTTGATCTGCTCGGAGCGCACGGTGCCCGTCAGGTATTTTTCTGCCTCAAGGCAAATAAAAATCGCGCACCTCCCGGAGATAACCTTCGTTGCGGGCGGAGCATCGGCAATAAAGGAGCATCAGCATGGATGATGTCATGGAAGCAGTTCCCGGGGGAGCCCGGAAAGCGGCACTCCCCACCGGATTCTCCGCGGTCCTAGTCAAGCTTTACAAGGGACCCATCTATCGTGATCGCCATGCCAAAGAGTGGCAGTCGCTTCTCACCTACCTCGCCCCGGTCAAGCAGCATTTCGCTCAAATAGGCGTTGACGTGGTGCTCGCCGAGGACCACGGCTATGCCTTCTTGCGAAACGGCGACAACGAAGAGATCCCCGCCCTTGTCGTTCCGCACCAGTTCAGCTACCCCGTGAGCCTGATGTGCATCCTTTTGACCCGGCGCCTTAAAGAGCATGACGCCGGCGGCCGCTCGGATCGCCTCGTGGTACGTCGGGATCTTCTTTTCACCGAGATGGCGCCGTTTTTCCCGAACAGCACCAACGAGGCCAAACTGACTACCAAACTGGAAGCCGCTCTGCGAAGCTTAAGCGACGCCGGACTCATCGAAGAGGTCATCGGCGAACCGGGCAACTACTCCATCCGAAGGATCATCGAGGCTCTCTTCACCGCCGACCTTGTCGGCGAGATCGAAGCGAAGTTGCGCGAGTACGCTGCCTACGCCCCCCAATACAACCTCGACCGCGGCCTCTCTCGCAAGCGCCGTGCGACTGGCAATAACGTAGCGCCCGGCATGCCGGATAACAATAACGACATTGACGATGAGGCCCCCAATGATTAGGCAAGCGCCAGGGACAGGCAGCGGGCAGTTCGATTTGGATCTCGCCGGCGGCGAGGCGATGAGCGGATGGCGCCTTGAAACTCTTCAGCTTTACAACTGGGGCACCTTCTCGGGCCTTTGGACCCTCCCGTTTTACGGACATAACGCGCTTCTGACCGGCCCCCAGGGGAGCGGCAAGTCCACCATCGCCGACGCCATCACGACCCTGCTGGTACCCCATGCTGCCAACGCCTTCAACAAGGCAGCCGGGGCCAGTACCGGTGAGCGGACCTTCTCAAGCTATGTGCTCGGGGCCTATAAAAAGGAACGCGACGAGGCGATCGGCAAGGGGAAGGTCCGCTATCTGCGCGAACCGGGAAACTATAGCGTCGTCCTGGCCCAGTTTCGCAACGCCGGGTATCAAAAGGACGCCTCGGTGGCGGTCTTCTTCAGGCTTGGCAAAGAAAACAAGGTAGAGCGTTTTTATCTGGCATGCAGCCGTCTTACCGGCTTGGAAGAGTTGGTGGACCACCGCGCCGAAAACTGGGGCGAGATGCTCCGCCTGATCCGCAAGCAGCCCTTGACCGAAGTGTTCAAGGACTTTCCCGACTACTCCCGCTACATCATGCGGATGTTCGGCATCGGCAACGTGCAGGCCCTGCGGCTCTTTTCCAAGAGCATCTCCCTGAAGCAGATCGAGGACCTCGACCTCTTTATCCGCCAGAATATGCTGGAGGATGGCGAGGCGACGCGGCAGGTCGACACCTTGCTGGACAGCTTCACCGAACTCTCCCGTGCCCACGCGGCGTGCGTCGAAGCAAGAGAAAAGGTGCTACTCCTCACACCGCTTGTGGCGGCTCGCAACGACCTAGACCAGGTTGGTGCCGAACTGAGCCGGCTCGATGCAGTCCGTAAGGCGGTTCCTGTCTACGTTGACCGCTTGCGCATAACGCTCCTTGAAAGAAAACGTGTGGAGAACGACAGGCTCCTTGAGCGCACCGCTGAGCGCCTGCGCCGGGCCAAGGAGGGTGTCGAAGGTATTGAAAAGAAGATGGCCGCTCTCTATGCGGAAATCAGCCAAAACGGCGGCGATCGTCTCTTACAGCTCGAAAACCAGATTTCTCTCGCCGAAGAATCACGCGACGTACGGTTGCGCGAGTTCGAACGCTATCGCATCTGCGTCAGGGAACTTGGGCTGGAGGCGGCGAAAAGCTCCGACACCTTTTTGCGCAACCGTGTTCGCGCCACCGAACAGAAAAAGGATCTGGCGCTGAGCGACGGCGAACTGGAGACCAGTACCGTCAACGTCAGGATTCGCGAGCAGGAGTTGAAAAAGGAGGACAACCAGCGGCGCGCCGAAATCAAAAACCTTGAGGGGCAGAAGGGTAACATAGAGAAACGCCTGGTCGACCTGCGCAGCGCGATGGCCGCTGCGGTCGGAGTATCGGAGGACCAGCTCCCTTTCGCCGGAGAACTGATAGCGGTTCGCTCCGACGCCGCCGCATGGGAGGGCGCCATCGAGCGGGTGCTGAACAGTTTCGCCCAGTCGCTGCTTGTCACCCCCGAGCACTATGGCGCGGTCGCCCAGTACGTAAACCAGCATAACCTCAAGGGGAAGCTGGTGTACTTCAAGGCCGAGGCGGGAAAAAAAGCCGACGCCGCATTCCCGGCAAACAGCGTGGGGAGCAAGCTTGAATTCCGGCCGAACTCGCCGTTACTTGGATGGCTTGGCCATCACGTCGCGGGGTCATTTACCCATGTCTGCACCGACACCATCGAGCAATTCCAGCGCGAGCGCGACGCACTGACCAAGGCGGGCCAGTTCAAGAAGGGGGGTACGCGGCACGAGAAAAACGACCGCTATGCTATCGGAGATAGGCTGCGCTATGTGCTTGGCTGGTGCAACGAGGCCAAGATCGCCGCCTTGAGGGCGGACCTGAAACGCGTCGAGAGCCAATTTTCCCAGCTTTCCAAAGAGACAGAGCTTATCGAGAAACGCAAAACAGCAAACAAGAAACTCGCTTGGGCGCTGGCTCAACTCGACGGTTTTAACGAGTTCAGCTCCATCGATTATTCAATCAAAGTCGAAGAGATCGAAACATGCAAACAGGAGAAGAAAACAATCGAAGGGTCCAGCAACACCCTGGCGACCCTTCGTAAGCTGTTGGAAGACGCGGTCGAGACGCTTGTCCCGGCTCGGGATGAGGTTGATCGTTACAATCAGGATTTGGGCCGGGCCAAGGGGGCGCTGGAAGATATCGCACAACAGTTGCCTGATTTGCAATCGAGCGTCGCCACGGTCAGCGCGCAAGATTGGGAGCGGCTTGATCCTGAACTGGACGGCTTGGCAGTCGACGCGCCGGGAGCACCTCTGCACCTGCAAAACCTCGGTGCCCTGCAAAAACATATGTCCGGTTCCATCGACCGGAAGATCAGCAAGCAGAACGAGCGCTTGAAAAGCTGCACCGGAGCGATCATCGGCATGATACGGGATTATCTCGAAAAATTCCCAGAGGAGCGGAGCCTGCTGGGAAGCACCCTCCTTGACTTGGCCGATTATCAACGCCGGCTCGAAGAGATCCAGCGCGACGGCCTTCCCGCCGTCGAAGAGCGTTTCCGGAAACTGCTGAACCAGAACACGATTCACGGAATGGCGCTTTTCAACAGCAAGCTCCATTCGGATGAGCGGGCGATCACCGAACGGATCGACACCATCAATCGATCCTTGCGCACGACCGAGTACAATAAGGGACGCTATATCGCCTTGGTACCCGAAAAATGCGGCAACGATCAGATCGCCGCCTTCCGCCGTGCGCTGGAAGACTGTCTTGCCGAAGCTGCCGCCCCTGACGAGCAATATACCGAGGAGCGCTTCGAAAAAGTGCGGGGCCTGATTGACGGCTATCTGCGCATCAAGGAAACAGTCGATGCAGTTGTGGATGTCCGCAACTGGTACGTCTTTTCCGCCTCCGAACGCTGGATGCAGGATGAGGCCGAGTTCGAATTCTGGGATTCCAGCAGCGGCAAGAGCGGCGGGCAAAAGGAAAAGCTCGCGTATACCATCCTCGCAGCGGCGCTGGCCTACCAGTTTGGTCTTGAGTGGGGTGAGACGAATTCCAAAAGCTTCCGCTTCGTGGCGATCGACGAAGCGTTTGGCAAAGGAGACGACGAGGCGGCTCGTTACGGCCTTGAGCTGTTTAGAAAGCTCAACATGCAACTGCTCCTCATGACACCGCTGCAAAAGATCCATGTTATAGAGGATTACATATCCACGGTGCACGTAACCAGCAACCCCAACGGCGATAAATCCACCGTGCTGACCGTTCCCATCGAAATATACAGGTCCGATCTCGCCTGCACGCGCCAGGAAGCGGATCGGGCTGCGCATACCGCGCTCTCCGGGGTTAATGACAACACGTATGACCAGTTCACCGGAGAGGGCGCCAAATCCCCACAGGCCGTGGACGCTCCATAAAGAGGAGGGATGATGCTACTGTCGGTTTCCGAATTGCGCGATAAAGTCGCCACCTCCTGGCGCAGCGGTAGAATCGCCAAGGCTGCCCTGGGCGCCATGGACGACCTGTTCCCGCTGGAAATCAACCTGGGTTCGGCCGGGCGTAAAGCCTTCGACACCGCACCCCAAAAGGTGATCGAGCATGCCCAGGCACTGAAGAAGGCCGCAACACGCAAGGAGGGGGGATTTCTGATCAAATGGCTGACCATTCGACCTTCCGGCTGGCAGTCCCAGACGGTGCCCCGTTATGCGGTCTTCACCACCCCTCAAATGGCTGCGGCCTTTCTTGGGGCCACTGAGCGCACGCATTTGCGTCAACTACTCTCCATAGCCGAAATGACTGCCTCGCAGGCCCCGGAATTGCTTCCCCTGGTACAATCCAAGCCTTTTATCGCCATTAAGCATGCAGCCAAATGGGGGTGCCTTCTCGACGTGGTGCGTTATTTCCGGGAGAACCCGCGACCCGGGGTAGCCACTCGGGAGATCGCCGTACCCGGAATCGACACAAAGTTCATCGAGAAGAACAAGAAGATCCTCGACGTCCTGCTGTCATGGGTGATGCCGGAGGAGGCCCTTGATCGGAGTGCCAGCGGGGTAATCGGGGGCGGGTTCGAACAGAGGCACGGGCTGGCAACCAGCGATCCTCTTATCCGCTTTCGTCTGCTCGACCCCGACGAGGATAAGCCTTTCGGCATCGGCGATTTTTCCGTACCCAGTGGCGACTTCCATACGGCCGAAATTCCCTGCGATGTTGTCATCGTCTGCGAAAACAAGCGCACTTTCGAAACCTTTCCGGCCGTGGAGAGAGGCATTGTTGTCTGGGGGCAGGGGCGAGCGGTGGCACTTTTACGGGGCGCCGCATGGTTACGCGGACGGCGCGTCATCTATTGGGGCGACATCGATACCCATGGGCTTAGCATACTCTCTCACTTGCGCAGCCACTTTCCGCACACCGAGTCGATGCTTATGGACCAGGAAACCCTGCTGGCCCATCGTCACCTGTGGGCGAAGGAACTCGACTGCGAACGCTGCCTCACCGGACAGACGCATTTGACCGACCCCGAGGCTGAGCTCCTTTGCCTCCTCATCAACAACGAACTTGGCACTAACATCCGTTTCGAGCAGGAGTGGATGAATCCCGCATTGCTGCAACAGGCGCTTGCCGAACGACTGCTTCAAAACAGCGATTGACCCCTTGTAAAAAGCGTATCGCCCCACCTTGACTGGCCGGCAGTCTCAGGGCAGTTGACACGTAGGCGCGCGTCACACCCGGCTTCTTCTCGCTCCACACCACGAAACATGACGAGCAGTGCTCCAGAAATATTACTTTGCTTAGAGGTGAATTTTGATGTAGCATCCACGTTTCATCCAAGTCCAAATGACATTTTTGCAATATAACTCTACGCATTTCACAGAAAAAAAAGGAGAACACGCACATGGCAAGTCTCAACAAGGTGATGCTCATCGGAAACCTGGGCAAGGACCCCGAGGTGCGCTACACCGCCGGCGGCACCGCCGTAGCTTCCTTTTCCCTGGCCACCACCGAGAAGTTCAAGGGCAAGAGCGGCGACTGGGAAGAGAAGACCGAATGGCACAACATCACCCTCTGGGCGCGTCTTGCCGAGATAGCCGGCGAGTACCTCTCCAAGGGGAAGACGGTATACATCGAAGGGCGTTTGCAGACCCGCAAGTGGCAGGACAAGGAAGGCAAGGACCGCTACACGACCGAGATCGTGGGCGAGAAGATGCAGATGCTTTCCGGCAAGGGCGAGGGTGGCGGCGGACAGCGCCAAGCGGCGAAGCCTGCCCAGCAGGAGTACGGCCAGGGCGGCGGTTACGAGGAGCCGGTCTTCAACCCGGACGACGAGATCCCGTTCTGATCAGATTCAAAAACCATGGGTAATGCAAAAGGACGGAAGCCTTGAGGTTTCCGTCCTTTTATTTTCCGGCTCTCCGGCTGTACCGGCCGCTTCGGCTTTACTCCCCTTCAGACGGCTATACGGAAGCGCGCGCCTCCCGGAACGTTGCCCGCGCTGAGGGAGCCCCCCATGTTCTTCTCGATGATCATCTTTGACATGTAAAGCCCGATTCCCGTCCCCCGGTCCGGCCCCTTGGTGGTGAAGTACGGATCGAATATCTTGTCCATGATCTCTTCCGGGATACCGCCTGCGTTGTCGGTGATGGTCAGCACCGACTCGTCGCCCTCCATCCCTATATCGATACGGATCCTAGGGTTTTCCACCTCCCTCTCTACAAAGGCATCCCTCGCATTCACCAGGATGTTCAGCAGGACCTGGGAGTACTCGTTGGGATATCCTGAAATGACCGGATGGCCGGCGGTTACGATCTCCAGTCTTACCTGCAGCTGGTTCATGCTGAAATCCAGCAGCGCCAGCGTCTTTTCCACGGCCACCAAGATGTTGAAATCCACCTTCTCCTTTTCCGGGCTGAAGAAATTCCTGAAATTGTCGATGGTGCGCGACATGTGTCCTATCGCCTCCATCATCTTCTGCACGCTCGCATCGAGGTAATCGGTGCTCAACTCCCCAGCCCTGCAGCTCATGGGAAGGTCCTGCGCGAGGAGGGCCAGCTTGTTCAGCGGCTGGCGCCACTGGTGCGCTATGTTGCTGATCATCTCCCCCATGGCAGCCAGGCGGCTTTGCTGTATCAGCATCTGGTCCCGCTGCCGGAGCTGCTCCAGGGTCCGGAGCCGTTCCGCCGTCTCCCGTTCAAGCCCCTGGTATGCCTTGCGCAGCTCCTCGTTCTGCATCTTCAGTTTCTGCTCCGTCTGCCGCCTGATGACCATCTCGGTTCTCAGCTGGATCTCCGTCATGACCGCTGCCGCCAGCTTCTCGACGACTGCGACCTCCTCCGGGGTCCACCGCCTCGGCCTGGAATCGATGACACAGAACGAGCCGAGGACGTACCCGTCCGAGGTGACCAGGGGGATCCCGAGGTAGGCGATCACGTTCAGATCGCGAATGGCCGGGTTGTCCTTGAAAAGCGGATGCACCCTGGCGTCCTCGATGATCAGGGGCTGCCTGGGGACCCGGTTGTACTGGCAGAAGGAATGCGTAAGCGGCGTCTCGCGTTTGGAAAGCCAAGGCTCGGGTATGCCAAGGCAACTCTTGAAGAACTGCCGGTCCGCATCGACAAGGGTTACCAGGGATATGGGCGCCTCCGCGAAACGGGCCGCCAGCTTTGTAAGACGATCGAAGGCTTCTTCGGTAGGCGTGTCCAGCAGGGCCACGGCCCGCAGAGCTGCAAGCCGGGCAGGGTCGGCCAGATGGTTGGAAAGGTCGCTGTCACTCATTTGCTGTTCCAGTAAGCCAAGCAGCACCCCTGACGGATTCCGAATTTTGCGCCGGACGCGCCGGCGTACCTGGGGTCGGCAGACCTGCTGATCCCGGGCGCAGGCGCACCAGCAGAAACTTAACAGAGATCTAACTTCTTTCAAGTTCCTAAGTTTTTACTCTCAATTTTGGGTATTTACATCCTTGTGGGAAATAAATATCATGTTCGCAAGTTTGGGCTGGCAGTTCCAGGGACTCTCATCTCCGGATTTGTATTATATTCACATTAGTGAGAGCAGATGCATTTTTTGCATAGCTCAGAAGGAATCATGTATGGCCAAGGTCATTTCGTTCCAAAAGATGAAGCAGGCAATCCGGAAAAGAAAAGATACTGAACAAGAACTGCAAGATACCGAAGATGACATCAGCGCCATATTGAACGACTGTTCGCTTTCTCCCGCGCAGAGACGCTGGAAACTTGAGAATATGCTGATGAACGTTGACGAGCAATTGGGACAGTATAAAAAGGAGCTCGAAACTGCGGAAAGAAAGCTGAATGCAGTGGTAGCGTCGGCAGAAAACGAAATAGTCAGAGCCTACGGCGAATTCGAAGCCAAGGTGCGCGGCATGGCACGCGCCGTAGAAAAGCTGGCCGGCTCCTCGGCACCCACGGGCAGGACAGGGACCCCCCGGCGGAATAGGGCGCCGGACTGACCCCCGGCTTTTTCATCGCCCGGTCATGCATACCCCCTCCCCCTCCCCCTTGTGGAAGTGACCTTTGCGGAAGATCATACGCAAGTTGCGGAATCAGCTCTCCTCCCCCCTCCCCCTCTCCCGCCCCCTGTGCTCGCATAAATAAACACCCTCGCACTGCATCGTTGATGTTTCCAGCGCCTCCGGTTTGTGCTAGTTATGTATGACGTTGCAAACCGTCTCTTTTGGCTGCCAAGGAGGTTGACCATGAAGATCCGCAAGAAGATCCTCGATTTCGAGTATGAAGAGGTCATTCCGCTCAAGTACCGGGAACTGATACGGGTGGCTTGCGCCGTGGCGGTCGGCTGCCCGGACTGACTGAAGAAGCACTTCGCGGTCGCGAAGGAAGCCGGTGCCACCGAAGAGGAACTGCAGGAAGCTACCGCCTACGGCATCATCGCCCCCTCCGGGAGGGCGAAGAATTTCGTGCTGGGCATGAAGGGGGTGCTGGACGAAGGTTGATCCAGCTGCCGGGCGTCTGTCGGACCAGCCGGGACCGCCAGGCCCCGGCTTTGAAATTTTGATCAAGGCGAGAGCATCCTGAATTGAAACAAGGCATCTTTACCAAGAGAAGGAAGCGGGTATCGATACGCCGCGACGTCGCCGCGCTGTCGATGCCGGTGCTTTTGTCATCGCTGTTCCAGCGCCTGGTCTCCATCGTCGACATCTTCATGGTCGGCGGCCTGGGAGCCGCTGCGATCGCCGCAACCGGCCTGGGCCAGCTGCTGATCTTCGTGGTGATGACGGTGTTCTGGGGACTCTCTACCGGCGCGAACGTGGTCATAGCCCACCTTTGGGGCGCCGGCCGCCAGCTTGAGGCAAGAAGGGCGGCTTTCGCCTCGCTCCTCTTAGGCGTCCTGCTCGCCGCGGCGGCGACGCTCCTGGGGATCTTCTTCGGCCGCGACGTGGCGCTCTTCATGGGGGCCGGCAGCGAGGTACTCGCGTTTGCCTCGGAGTACATCAGGCTGGTCTTCCTGTACTTCGCCTTCACCGCCGGGCTCAACGTCCTCTCCGCCATCAGCCAGGGCACCGGCAACACCAGGACGCCCATGGAGGCGATCATCCTGGTGAACATCCTCCACGTGGTGCTCGCCTACCCGCTCATCTACGGCAAGTTCGGGTTCCCGAGCTACGGCGTGATCGGCGCTGCCTACGCCATCAACATCTCCGAGGCGGTCGGCTTCGGCTATCTCCTGGCGCAGGCGCTCCGCAAGGGGTACCTGAAGATCGGGCGTCCCGACCTGGTGCTCCTCAGGAAGGTCTGGAACATCGGCTACCCCGTGGCGCTGGAACGGATCGCCCAGCAGTCTGGCCAGCTCTTCTACTCGAAGTTCATCATCGGCTTTGGCACTGCAGCCTACGCCGCGCACCAGATCGGTCTTTCCATCGAGTCCCTCTCCTTCATGCCCGGAGCAGGCATGGGGATAGCCGCCGCCACACTGATGGGGCAGGCGATCGGCGCCAAGAAGCTTAGGCGCGCCCACATGAGCCATACCGAGGCGCTCAGGCTCGCGGTCATCGTCATGGCCTGCATGGCGCTGCTTTTCTTCTTCGTGCCGCAGCACCTGATCGGACTCTTCACCACCGACCCCCAGGTGGTCGAAATGGGGAGCGTCTTCCTGCAGCTGGTCGCCTTCGCCCAGGTGCCGCTTGCCGTCTCCTTCGTCTATGCCGGAAGCCTGCGCGGCATCGGGGACACGCACTACGTCTTCCTGGTGACGCTGGTCGCCATGTGGGGGATCCGGGTGCTCTTCTCCTACATCGCCGCCGTCCCGCTGCATCTTTCCCTGTACGCGGTGTGGGGGGTCTTCCTGATCGACTGGTTCTTCCGCGCCGGCGCCTTCTACTGGCGCTACCAGCGCCGGGACCTGCACAGCGTGATCATCTAGCCGATGCAGCTCTCCTTCGCCCCCACCCCCGACCGTGAAGAGGCCGGGCGGCGGCTGGAACGCCTCCTGGTCCCCGGCTCCCTGCTCGACGCCTCCCTCTCCCGGAGGATCGACCGCCTCGCCCGCGCCTTCCGGAGCTTCGTATCCAGCTATCCCCTGCCGCTTTGGGCCCCGGGGCTCGCCGTCGACAACGAGATGCGGGGGCTCAGCGAGGCGCTTTTCCCCATGAAGGAGGTGCGACCGCTCTTCGACCTTCTGCTCGGTCGCGGCTGCCGGTTCGAGCCGCTCCTCTCCTGCTCCTACCTGCACAGCTCCGCCACCTGGCTCGACCTCTTGCAGCGGCTCAAGCCCTCCATTGCCTCCCCCGACCCGGCCAGGCTCTTGCTGGAGCTGGCCCGGGGGTACGAGGCTCGTACCCGGTTCCTGTTCTCCCTGATGCTCCCGCACCACTTCGGCGGCGGCTTCGACCGCTATCCGCGGCAGTCTGAGTGGCTCTCAACCTGGCTCAATGAGAGGGCGGGGGATTTCCCCGGGGGCATCAGGGTGTTGGACAGTGCCTGCGGCAGCGGGGAGGGGACCTACCAGGTGGCCCGGCTCGTTGCCGAGGCGGGGCTCGGGGGGAGGGGTGGCGAGGTGCACGGCTCGACGCTGGAGCAGATCGAGCTCTTTGCCGCGGCGCAGATGTTCTTCCCCCATGATCGCGACCGCGAGAGGGAGTACCGCGCCAGGGTGGCGCCGCTTTTTTCCACCCCCGATGCCCCCCGCATGGAGTTCTATCTGGACCGGGTCGGCTCCGCGCCGGTGAGGGAGCCGTACCACCTGGTCCTTTGCAACGGACTTCTCGGGGGGCCGCTCCTGCACGACCCCGGCCGGCTGGCCGCCGCCTTCGCAGGGCTGGCCTCGCGGCTGGCGCCGGGAGGTGTGCTCGTTGCGGCCGACCGTTTCCATGCCGGCTGGCGGCTGCGCGTCCCCGTCCCTGCCCTCTCAGCCCTGATGCAGCAGCACGGCCTCGCTCCCGTCGAGGTGCCGGAGGGGGTAGCGGGGGTAAAAACAGGTTGAGGTTGAGGTTGAGGTTGAGGTTGAGGTTGAGGTTGAGGTTGAGGTTAAGGTTGAGGTTGAGGTTGAGGTTGAGGTTAAGGCTGAGGCTGAGGCGGTGTTGACTTTGAACGAGAAAGGGGACGGTGCCTGATTAGCCCGTCCCCTTCCCAGTGGTGGTTTTAGGTTTTCCTTAACCTCCACCTTAACCTTAACCTCGATTTGCCCCTCACCTAGATCCTTATCAGCACCCCGCCCCACGACAGGCCGCCGCCAAAACCCATCATCAGCACCAGCTCCCCAGCCTTGATAACGCCGTTTCTGCGGTTCTCG
>Ga0209317_1001637_pt1 | contig 18707 bp, 19 predicted proteins | sample RifGroB2_FD_183994 | JGI IMG/M metagenome (GOLD analysis project Ga0209317, IMG submission 183994) | Soil microbial communities from Rifle, Colorado, USA - Groundwater B2 (SPAdes) (version 2) | ecosystem: Environmental > Terrestrial > Soil > Unclassified | place: Rifle, Colorado | collected... | reverse complement strand
GGCCGCGGCGCACGATTTCGCGGCATAAGTCCGGATGACGCGCGGCTTTTTCACCGATGCAGAAAAAGGTGGCCCGGGCAGCGTAATGATCGAGCAGCTCCAGCACCTGCGGCGTGACGGCGGGATCGGGGCCGTCGTCGATGGTCAGGGCGATTTCATTCCTGGCCGCAGCGGCGGCAGGCAGCCGCGTCCAGTTCGGCCCCAGCCAGTGGCTGCGCGGCCACAGCCCGAGCAGCACGAGCAGCGCGTGATTGGCCAGCAAGGCGCCAAGCACCCAGCGCCACTGTCCGGGTGCGGCGATCACTGCCGCCAGGGCCAGCACATGCAGCACGAGGGTTGCGCGGATCATCGGCGTCGGTTGCCAGCGTGCGCTATGCATGGATCTTCCTGGCGAAAATCGCCGCATAAATCAGCGCGAGGATCACGCCCGGTGCCACGGTGACGCCCATGGCCTGCAATATCGACACGTTGGAAAACGCCAGCAGGCCGAAACCCGCGACGGTTGTCAGGTTGGCGAACAGCATCGAGGCCAGCGTGCGCGGTGAAATATGGCTAATGGATTTATCAGCCGTTCCATCAGGGTGCTCGGCCCGATCAAAAAACAGCGCGTAATTGGAGCCCACCGCAGCCACCAGCAGCAGGCCTACCAGATGCAGAATGATCAGCTGCTGGCCAAACAAAGCCAACCCAGCCGTGACGGTGATGACCGCGGCCGCCAGCGGCGCGATGATGCGCAGCACGCGCATCGGCGAGCGAAAAACCCATAGCAGCAGCCCGATGATGGCGACCAGCCCGCCCAGCGACAACAGGATGGCCTCGTGCAAGTAGCCGGAATACAGGAGGTCGGACTCGGCTTTCATGTCCACAAACAGCGCATCGTGCAAACCCGTGGCGTTCAGCGCAGCGCGGATGCGGCTGGCGTTGATGCCGGCACCCTCAGGGGCGGCAAGCGGCAACAAGGCACTCCAGTGGCGGTCTTGCCGGATGAGTAGCGCATCCACCGCCATGGCCATCGAAGTCTGTTCAAGATCGGCAGCTTGCAGTAGGGGCTGGCTGCGCGCGGCCGCGACATCGGCAACAAACGGCGCAAACCGTTGCGCTTGCACCGGCAAGCCCAGAACGGCTTGCATCAGCCGCGTTTCCAGCTCGGCGGGGGCGGGCAGGCTGGCCTGGCGGGCGCGCTGCGTCGCTATGCTGGGAAGATAACGGCTGGGGCTTTCAAATCCGGCGAGTTCGCCCTGATCGACTTGCGCCTGCAGCACCGTGGAAACCTGTTCGGCAGACTGCAATACGGATTCCCGGCTCGCGCCGGAGATCACCACCAGATAACGCACATCCGGCGCGCCCATGTCGGCGCGCAGGCTGGCATCCAGTTCCAGATCGGCTTGCGAGACCGGGCTTAATGAGGAAATCTGGTCATCCCACAGACTGGCGCGGTGCTCGACGAGGACGGCACAGGCCGCCAGCAGCAGGAGCGCGGCCGCCCAGCGCAGTGCGGCGGCGCGCCGCACCAGACGGGACAGGATCAGGCCGATAGCCGATACATCGTGAATGCGAAAGTTCGCCGGCAGCAGATGAGGCAGGACGAAGCGGGTCACCGTTGCGGCGGCGATCAGGCCGGCAATCGAATACAGGCCGAGTTGCGCCAGACCGGGAAAGCCGGACAGCAGCAGCGCGGCAAAGCCGAATATCGAGGTCAGCACACCGAGGCGGACGGTGGGCCAGAAGCGCCTGATCCAGTCCTGCCGGTCTGCCCCTCCATGTTCAGATTGCACAAACAGGTAGACTGAATAATCCACCGCCTCGCCGATCAGTGCAGTGCCGAATCCCAGGGTGATGCCATGCACCTCCCCAAAGCCCAGGCTGACTGCCGCGATGCCGGCCAGCGCGCCGCTGATGACGGGCAAAAACCCCAATCCCAGCGCGGTGAAGGAACGATAAACCAGCAATAACAGCGTCGCGATCAGCACCATGCTGATGACGGACAGGCGGGTGACCTGGCTTTTGATGGTGTCGCGCGAAGTCACCGAAAACACGCCGGGGCCGGTCATCACCAGTCTGGCGGAAGCTGCGCCGGGCGCGGTGTCAAACGCCTGGCGGATGGCGGTCATGGCGCGTTGCTGGGCGTCGGTATCGGAGCCCGATGCGCGCGTTTGCATCAGCATCAGGGCGCGCGCGCCGTCGCGCGATGCCCATGTGCCATCGACCATCTGCGGGCGGCTGCCGCTGTTGAGCTGGCCGAGCAATTGCACCATTTCGCCGCTCGGGTCGCGCGGCAGCAGCGATTTGACCAGCAGCCCGGCAGGCGAGGCGAGCAGGTCGATGCTGTCGCTCAGCGCGGCGTGCAGGCCGTCTGTGCTGAAGCGTGCAGGCGTCACTGCGGGGCTGAGCAGGTAGCGGTTGTCGAACAGGAAAGCCCGGTCGCGCTCGGCGCTGACGGGCTCGCCGTTATTGACGCTGACGAAGGCGGGATCGGCGCGCAGGCGCTGGGCGATTTGCTTGGAAAGCCTGGCGCGGGCGGGCGCATCGGCGCCTTCGATGCCCACCAGAATCAGGCGCGAGGCCAGGCCGTCAGTGATCTGCTCGAGGAGTAGTTGCTGTGCCGGCGTGGGGCTACGCGGCAGAAATGCCGATAAATCGGTGGTGAACTGGCTGCGGCTGATGATGATGCCGCAGGCGAGGATAAACGCCAGCCACAAGACGATCGAAGTCCGGGCTATCGCTGTCCGGCCGTGCCGCGCTGGGGCTGGACTCACGGTGCGGCCAGCTTTTCGATGAGCATCAGCGAGCTGTCGCCGTCGGCTTGGGTGATTTCGATGCTGCGCACCGCGTCGCGCACCCCGACGATGCGGATGCGCGTTACCACGGCCTGCATTTTTTCATCCAGCGGCAGCAGTTGCAGGGTCCAGTGTTCGGAAGTGCCGCCCAGACTCAGCCGGTAATTGCGTTCCAGCGCGTTGCGGTCGCCCGCCAGGGTGCCGCGGATGCTGTCGATGAAAGCCGCCAGTTCCGGGTAGTCCTGCAATTGCAATCGATGTTTCTGGCGGCCGCGCTCGATCACCAGCGTGCCGCCATCCACCGTCATGGATTCGGCCTTGGGTTTGAGGGTGCGCTTTTCCAGGTGGTCGGGTGCGGTGTAGAACAGTTCGCCGGAGGATTCCACCGGTTTGTCGAGCATGGCGATGAATTTCTTTTCGACAAAGCTGGCATGGTCGGATTTGGTCTGCGCCAGGCCACGCATGAGCTGGTCAATATCCCAGTCGGCGGCGTGGCTGATGACAGGTGCCAGCATCAGCACCAGTGCAACGAGCATAAGCCGCAGGGTGCGCAGTGAAAAGACTGGATGCAGTGTCATTATGATTTGGGAGGTGTTGCAGCGGGTGCGGGCTGCCAGAAATCGAAAAAATTAAACCAGTTATACGGTGCCTTGCGGCAGTATTGATCCAGCAGCGTGGCATAACGGGTGATGGCCGCTTGCAGGGCGGCATCGCGCTGGCCGCGCGCCACGGCAGAAAAATCCGCCAGGGGTTCGAAATGGATGGCGTAGCGGTTGCCGCCCAGATACAGCCCGGTCATGAATACCACCGGCCGCCGCAGCAATGCGGCCATGCGGAACGGCCCGATGGGCAAGTTCGCGTCAGCGCCGAGGATCTGCACCGGGTACAGTGTGTCGTTGCCCGGTGTGCGATCGGCCAGCATGCCGACGATACCGCCGGCATCCAGACGCTCGCGCACCCTGAGCATGGAATCGATATGCCCCAGGCCGATGATATCCTGCACCGCCTCCGGATTGATCGCGGCCAGCATGGCGTTGATCTTTTGCGCGTTGTCCTCGTGCATCAGCATGGCGACGCGCAAATCCTGGTGTTTCCGGCCAATCGCGCGGATCACTTCGAAGCTGCCGAGATGCGCGCCCATCAGGAACAAGCCCTTGCCGCCGGCAAGCAGGCGATGCAGCGTGTCTTCGCCGTGCACTTCAAAATCGAACAGATCGAAGCGGCGGTTGACCAGATAGACACGGTCATGGATGGTGGCGGCAAAGGTGAAAAAATGCCGGTACAGATCGCGCCAGCGGGCAGGACGACCCAACGCGCGCCCGAGATAATCGCTGGAAGCGCGGCGGCTGGCCGGTGCGAACAGCAGAAAATAAGCGGCGATCAGGTGCAGCACGCCGCGCGCCGCGCGCCGCCCCAGGCGCAGCGAAATCCAGGTCATGACGCGCAACATCAGCATGCTGCTGCGCTCCGGGGTATGCGCCCAGGCGGCCTGGCCGGCTGTCGGATGAGGTGTCATTCAATTTTTCTTTCAAAACAGCAATAACCATGTAGGGTGCATTCCATGCACCATTGCCATTGGTGCGTGGAATGCACCCTGTGATATCTCATTTTTGATTTAGAAATGGAATCATACAGGCGATCCCGGCGCGATATTGCCGCTGGCGATTTTGCGCATCCCCGCCAGGATATCGAAGCGTATCGTGCCGCCGGCCGAGACGCTGTGCCGGATCAACAGTTCGTCGCCGGGGCGCGCCGGACCCAGAAACTTGGCCGAGCTGATCTCGCACAGATCCAGCGCGATCCCAGTGGCAGCGGCAATGATTTGCAGCGCCACGTCCAGCAGCACGACGCCGGGGAGGATGGGGATGCCGGGGAAGTGTCCGGCAAAGGCGGGGTGATCCGGCGGAACAGTCCAGCGCGCGGCGTTATTCATGCGGGTTTCCTTGTGCCTTGTGGCTTGCAGCGTTGCGGTGTGTTTGGAACAGCGCTTGCAACGCTGCGCGCGGCAGCTTTCCGGTGCGGTTGCGCGGCAGCGCATCCACAAACAGCAGTGGGCGCGGCAGGAAAACCGGGTCAATATGTTCGCGCAGCGCCGCCAGCAGATGCGGCGCATCCAACCCCGGAGCCACCACGCATGCGGCAAGCCGGGTGACATGGTCGGGGCTGGTTTCATCGGGCATGTAAAAAGCGCCATCCACCACGCCGGGAAGGGTATTGAGCAGGTGGTTGAGGCTTGCCAGCGAATGCCGTTTGCCCGCGATATTGACCAGATCGGCGATGCGCCCGTGGAGTAAAAAATGCCCGCCGGCAAGCGGCTCGATCCTGTCGTTCATCGCGACCGGTGTCTCGATGTGGCCGCCGCAGGCGCGCACGCCATCACCCTCGGCGATCAATTCTATCCCGGGAAACAGCTGCCATTCCGCGCTTTGCGTGGGGCGGCGGGTGGCGATCTGGCCGGTTTCGGTGCTGCCATAGATTTCCATCAGCGGCGCATGGCAGCGCGCCTCGATGTCCTGCGCGAGTTGGGCAGACAGCGGCGCAGTGGCGGATACCACGCCTGCGATCTCCGGCAGTGCCAGCCCCGCACCCAGCAGGGCGCGCAGATGCACGGGCGAGGACACCAGCACGCGTGGCGCGGGCACCGCCGCCAGTGCCCGGCAAATGTCGGCCGGGTAAAACGGCTGCGCATGGCTGAGCGCGTTGCCGCTGTGCCATGCCATCAGCAACGTGGACTCAAACCCGTACATGTGTTGCGGCGGCACCGTGCCAACGAGGGTGCAGGGTAGGGGCACGGCGCGCCGTGCCCCTACTAGCCCCAGGCGCAATGCCTCGGCCTGCACGCTGCTGACCAGCGCGCCCCAGGTTTTGGGATGAGGTTGCGGGGTTCCGGTCGAGCCTGAAGTGAAGACCACCGCGATGCGCTGAGTCGCTTCAATTTGCGGAATGGCAAATGCGCCCGGTGGGCTGGCGCCCATGGCCGGGTAGCGCAGTTGGGGCAGATCCACGGTGCATGGGTCGCTATCCGTCAGACAGAACACATCCGGCGCAAGCACCTTGATCTGGCGCACTATTTCCGGCGGGTGGGCGGGTGGCAACAGGCTGACTTTGCCGGACACGATGGCGGCCGCCAGACCCACGCTGAAACGGTAACGATCGCCGCACAGGTTGAGCAGGTGACTCCCCGCGGGAAGCAGGGCGGCAAGCTCGCCGACCTCGGCCAGGAACTGGCGCAGCGTGACGGCGCCATCGGCGCGCCAGGCGATGATGCTGTCCGGGGAGGTGTGCGATACCAGTGGCAGTGCAGACATGATCAGGGCGGAAAAACTAGCGTGGCCGCGCCGGGGTGTTCCTGAACGCCCGCACCGCATCGAGGATATGCGCATTCTGGATATCGGGCAGCACCCATCTGCGTACCCAGTATTCGGCAATGAACATCGACGCGACCAAAGGCAGCGTCAGGAAATTGGCAAAAATCGACCATGAGGCCAACGGCGCCAGAAAGAAGAGCAGGGTGGAAGTCAACGCCATCGCGGCAAAAAACAAGGTCCATGCGACCGTGACCTGACGTGCATAATTTTCATGCTGCGGTGTCAACGGTGCATGCACCGCCTCGGCGAAGCGGGTGCAGAGCGGTTGCCGCCCGGCGATCAAAGTGCGACCAAAAGTCATGAACAGTATCAGTTGCATACCCACATGTTGCAGCCAGTAAACCAGCCCGAAATGGAGCTCAAGCGCCGGCCATCCGGCCCACAGCGCAACACAAGACAGCATCAGCACACCCAGCATGATGGAGCGCCGGGGTGAATTCCACGCCAGCACCAGCGCGATCAATACCACGGGCGCAATGGCTACCAATGCACCCAGGCTGCCGCTGTGCGCGGATTCGTTCGTGTAATGCGCCAGCAGCGGATAGCCGATCGCCAGCGCGGCAATGCCCAGCCAGCGCGCGATGCGGCGTGCCATCAGCGGGTTCTCTGCGCTGCAATATAGTCGGAGAGGCTGCGCAGCGAGTTGAAAACTTGCCGGTTGTCTGCGCCGTCGCTGCGCAGCTGCAGGCCATAACGCTTGGAGACCACCAGCGCGACTTCCAGCACATCGATCGAGTCCAGGCCCAGGCCCTCGCCATACAGCGGGGCGTCAGGGATGATTTGACCTGCCGTGACCTCGAGGTTCAGACACTCAACCAACAATTCAGCAACTTCGCGTTGCAAATCTGCAGTGCTGGAGATATTAGGTTTCGGGTTATCTTGCATGGTGTTCATAGAAGTGAGCTTCTTGCAAAATTCCACGTCTGGGTGGAATCAAGCACCGAATGAAGTAGAGATGGGTAGCCATTGCCGGCAGGATGCAAGTCGTCAGAACAAACATCGCGCTTGAAATGAATACTACGCAACGCACAGAAATAATGCAACGGTGGCAGGTGGGTTCAGCCTCGACATTGATCGAGAAGCGCACAACCAGCGAACGGTTTATGCACCATTCCGGCTAAAACCGCTCATGCGGCATCAAGTAGCGCCATTGCCCGGGCGGCAATTTGGCCATCGACACTCGCCCGATCCGGAGCCGTTTCATCGCCAGCACCTGCAGCCCGACACTCTTGCACGCATGCGCGATCTGGCCGGGCTGCACCCCCTTGAGGGCAAAGCGCAGCCGGGTTTCGTTCTGCCAGCTGACCTTGACCGGCGGCAGCGCTCGGCCATTAAAACTGAGTCCGTGGTTGAGCAGCCTGAGCCCATCGGCAGGCAATTCGCCCGCGACCTCCACCACATATTCCTGCTCGAGCGTGGCGGCATCGTCCTTCAGCTTGCGCGCCACGTGCCAGTCCCGGGTAAACACCAGCAGGCCGGACGCATTCCTCTCCAACGGTATGCCCTGCGTCAGCCGGATAAAGTGTTGCTTGAGCAGGTGGATGCCGGAAGGATCGTCAGCCGCACGCGTATCGGCGCAAATCAGCTGCTGCGCGGCATTGGCATCCATGCCCGGCATCAGGTGAAACAAAATAGTCGCCGGTTCAACCGGCGTGAGGCTCGCTTCGGGATGGAGCTCGACCTTCTGCTGCGACACCATGAACTGCGGCTCTTCCACCACCTGCCCATCAACAGTCACCCAGCCGCCAGCGATATAAAGTTCGGCCTCCCGGCGAGAGCAGGGGACTGATTCGGCGAGGCGTTTTGCGAGGCGGACGGGGGCGGTCATGGGAGGTGCGTCTCGGAATCAAGGAGCCGCATTGTAAACGCTCATGCCTTGTAAACGCCCAGGCTTGGCGATCCCCTGTAAAATGTAGGCATGGACGCCATTAAAAAACCAGCCAACCCTCCCAGCCTGGACGGCATTACCCTCGAAGCCATCGTCACCTACCTATCCGAAAACATGGGCTGGGAAGCGATGGCTGCCGCCGTGCCAGTGCGCTGCTTCACTCACGATCCCAGCATCAAATCCAGCCTGAAGTTTTTGCGCAGAACACCGTGGGCGCGCAAGAAGGTGGAGCAGTTGTATCTGAAACAGGCTCAAGCCCCTCGTTAAATCTGATTTTTCACGCAGGGATAGCTGGCTGTTGCGACGGGCAACACTCCTTCTGCTTTCGCAAATTCTAGTGTGTTGCATCGACGGGTTGAATCCGCAATTGAAAAGCCGACGTTGGCGAGTAGACTGTTGAACAGTCGCAACGGCCAGGAACGGACAGCCACTTAACTGTGTTGCTCTATTCCTTATGAACAGGTTGTCGTGAAACTACTTGAGAATGAGGCTACGGTTGTTTTTATAAACAAACAAAGGGAGTGGGCAAATGAAAAATTGGAAGATGGCCATACTTGCAGGTGTTTTTTGTTTATCTATGGCGGCTGGGGTCTCGGCAGCACAAAATGCAAAGCCCTGCGCTGAAGACGTCGCTAAACTTTGCAAGGGTGTGCAACCAGGGCAAGGGCGTTTAGCGCAATGCCTCAAGGAGCATTCAAACGAATTATCGCCTGCCTGCAAGGAAAACATAAAAATAGTGAAAGAAAAGATTCAGGATTTTGTCCAAGCGTGCAAAGCAGATAAAGAAAGACTTTGTAAAGACATAATACCTGGAGCAGGCAGAATCATTCAATGTCTCAAGCAACATGAAGGTGAATTGTCCCCAGCGTGCAAAGAAAAGATGGAGCAACCTAAAGGTCGGCAGTAACCTGTAAGTCTGATTTCGGATGTACAGGAGGCGACAAGCGGTAAAATCCCGTTCCCTGCCAACCCCCTGACATGCCGCCATGCGCCCGAAACCGCCGCCGAATTACCTTGCTGGCTACCCTGTCACCCTGGCAGAGCAGGTGCAGCGGCTGATCGAACAAGGCCTGCTGGCCGACATGCTGCTGAAGAAGTATCCGCTTGCGCACGCGGTGCGCACCGACAAGGCGCTGTATGACTATGTGCTGGAATGCAAAGGCCGGTTTCTGCGCAACGCCGGTTCACCGAGCAAGGTGGCGTTCGACGGCAAGCTGCATGTCATCCGGCACGCGCTGGGCACGCACACCAGCATCTCGCGGGTGCAGGGCTTGAAACTCAAGTCCAAAAATGAAATCCGCATAGCGGCGGTGTTCAAGGAGATGCCGCCGGAATTTTTGCGCATGATCGTGGTTCACGAATTGGCGCATATCAAGGAACGCGAGCACGATAAGGCCTTCTATCAGCTGTGCCTGCATATGGAACCCGATTATCACCAGTTGGAGTTTGATCTGCGGGCTTACCTCAGCTATCTCGACGCGGCTGGGGTGCCGCTGTGGGCTGCTGCGGGTGTAGAGGCTGGCGCGAGTTAGGAAATCTGGAAGCAACTAAGCGACTACCGACCTGCCATTTTTGTTATGGAAATAAACATACGTAGGTCGGGCTGTGCCCGACAGCCATATCTGGCGGGTAGAACCCGCCCTACGATATTGCGCTATTAATTGGGAAATTGACTAATCCACTCCCGAGCCCAACGCTACCCTACAGCGCGCGCACCTTGACCGTCTTGCCCTTCACCTTGCCTGCCGACAATTTGCGCACCGCTTCATGGGCGATGTTGCGCGCGACAGCGACGTAGGTGGATTGATCGGTCACGGTGATCTTGCCGACCTGCTCGCGCGTGAAGCCCGCTTCGCCGGTGAGCGCGCCCAGCACGTCGCCGGGGCGGATTTTTTCCTTGCGTCCGCCGAGTATCAGCAGCGTCACCATCGGTGGCACCAGCGGTGCTTCATTGGCGCTTTGCAGTTCGCCCAGCTCATGCCACTCCGGTTCGATGCGCATCATCTTGGCGATGCCGATAACGCGATTGCGCTCGCCCGTGCTGCACAGGCTCAGCGCCCAGCCGTTCTCGTCGGCGCGGCCGGTGCGGCCGATGCGGTGGATGTGTACTTCCGGGTCGGGCGTCACATCGACATTGATCACCGCTTCGAGCTGCGCGATGTCCAGTCCGCGCGCCGCGACATCGGTCGCGACCAGCACCGAGCAACTGCGGTTGGCGAACTGGATTAGCACCTGATCGCGCTCGCGCTGTTCCATATCGCCGTTCAGGGTCAGCGCCTTGATGCCCTGCGCATGCAGCACTTCCAGCAGCGAGCGGCATTGCTGCTTGGTGTTGCAGAAGGCCAGCGTGCTGACCGGGCGGTAATGCTTGAGCAACAGGCCGACGGCCTGCAACCGGTCCCCGTCTTCCACCTTGTAGAAGCGCTGGCGTATCTTGCTTTCCTCGTGCTGTTCCAGCAGCTTCACTTCCTGCGGCGCGCGCATGAACTGGCGCGCCAGCCGCGCGATGCCTTCGGGATAGGTCGCCGAGAACAGCAGCGTCTGGCGCTCGGCCGGGCAACGCTTCGCGACATAAGCGATGTCATCAACAAAGCCCATGTCCAGCATGCGATCCGCCTCGTCGAGCACCAGCGTGTTGAGCGCGTCCAGGTTCAACGTGCCGCGCTCCATGTGATCCATGATGCGCCCCGGTGTGCCGACGACGATATGCGCACCGTGCTCCAGGCTGGCGATCTGCGGGCGCATCGTGCTGCCGCCGCACAGCGTCAGTATCTTGATGTTGTCGGCGGAGCGCGCCAGGCGGCGGATCTCCTGCGTCACCTGATCGGCCAACTCACGCGTCGGACACAGCACCATCGCCTGCACCGCAAAGCGGCGCGGGTTCAGGCGGGTCAACAGGGGCAGCGCGAACGCCGCGGTTTTGCCGCTGCCGGTCTTCGCCTGCGCGATCAGGTCATGGCCCGCCAAAGCGATCGGCAGGCTGGCCGCCTGTATCGGGGTCATCGTCAAGTAGCCGAGCTGAAGCAAGGTCGCCAGCATGCCGGGCGACAGCGGCAGTTCATTGAAAGAGCGCCCGGCAGCGCTGGCCGGGGAGGAGGGTTGGATAATATCGGTCATGCGCAATTATTCCCTCTACGGCGCGGAATGGATGCCGGGAGCGCGGACATCCTGTCCGCATGCGGGCTGGAAGCCCGCGTTCCAATTAAACCATGGCTTGAACTTTTCAAAGGGGAAGGCGAAGCCCTTACGTGAGCGGCAAGCGAAACGGCTTGCCGTTGGCATCCAGGAAACAATCCACCGGGCCCACAATGACGCAGCGCGGCTGGTCAAAGTAGCCTACGCACTCGTTGCATTTATCGGGGTCGATTTCATAAACATAATCGCCTTCGGATATCGCACCGGTCGGGCACTCCGCCTCGCAAAGGCCGCAATTGATGCAATCATCGGTAATCGATAGCGCCATTCACACTTCTCCATGCTTTGATTCGTTAAAAGCTGCCCCGCCGGTTGGTCAGGCGAGAAGCCTGACCTTGGTTACCTTACGGGATGGTTTGGCCGGGTAGTGCTCACCCGGTGCTACGCTTCGGAAAAATCAGACAGTGGCTGGTCTGATTTGGTTGCATCTGCCGGGCAAGTTTTTTACTTGTGAGGGCTAGCCGGGTCGATTTTTACACCCGCAATCCTTACTCCAGCAAATGCTTCACATGGTCGCGTTCCTCGACCAGTTCGCGGTAGCTGTATTCCATGTGGTCGCGCCCCCGTTCGCTGATCGACAGGCCTTGCACGATGTGATATTCGCCCTGTTTACACCTCACCGGAAAACCGTAGATCACGCCCTCGGGGATTCCGTAGCTGCCGTCGGACGGTACGCCCATGGTCACCCAGTTGTTGTGATGTGCGCCGAGCATCCAATCGTGGACATGGTAGATGGCGGCATTCGCGGCGCTCGCTGCGCTGGACAGGCCGCGCGCCTCGATGACCGCGGCGCCGCGGTTCTGCACGGTGGGGATGAATTCGCGTTCCACCCATTCCTGATCCGGCAAAACATCGCGCACCAGTTTGCCGCGAATCTCGGCATGATCCAGATCGGGGTATTGTGTGCCGGAATGGTTGCCCCAGACGATCATCTTCTTGATGTCCTGGATCGGCTGGAACAGCTTCTGCGCGACCTGCGCAATGGCGCGATTATGGTCGAGACGCATCATTGAGGTGAAGTTGCGCGGGTCGAGGTCGGGTGCGTTCTTCATCGCGATCAGCGCGTTGGTATTGGCGGGGTTGCCCACCACCAGCACCTTGACATGGCGTTCCGCATATTCGTTAAGCAGCTTGCCTTGCGCGGAGAAAATCGCGCCATTGGCTTCCATCAGGTCCTTGCGTTCCATGCCCTTGCTGCGTGGGCGCGCGCCGATCAGCAAGGCGATTTCGGTATCCCTGAACGCGATTTTCGGGTCATCGGTGATGATGATCTGCTGCAGCAACGGAAAGGCGCAGTCCTCCAGTTCCATCATCACGCCGCGCAGCATCGTCTGCGCTTGCGGCAAGTCCAGCAATTGCAGGATGATGGGCTGCTCTTGCCCGAGCATGATGCCATTGGCGATGCGGAACAGCGCAGCATAGCTGATTTGGCCGGCTGCGCCGGTGACGGTGATGCGGATGGGTGCTTTCATGTTTCCTTCCTCTGGACAAATATCTGGGACGAATAAACCCGCATCATAATTGTTTTGATTTTCTCGCGCCATGCAAAAGGTGTAGCATTATATAAATCGGCGTTACTCATGGCAGGGATCAGTAATGAATAAACATCGCCCGAAACACCTCGCCTTGCATCTCATCAAATTGCCGCTCCCCGGTTTCGTTTCCGTTCTCCACCGCATCAGCGGCTTATTGCTGTTTCTGGCGCTGCCGCTGTTGCTGCTGATGCTGCAATACAGCCTGCGCTCCATCGAGACTTACACACAGTTGCTGGCCGTGCTGGCGCATCCGCTGGCGAAGCTGATGTTGCTCGGCGTGCTGTGGGCATTCCTGCATCATTTTTGCGCCGGGCTGCGTTATCTGGCGATCGACCTGGATTACGGCGTGAAACTGGCGCAGGCGCGCGCGAGCAGCAAAGCGGTGCTGGCAGTGAGCCTGGTGTTGACCGTTTTGCTTGGGGCAAAACTATGGTAAGCCGCGTAGTGGTGGGCGCGCATTACGGGCTGCGCGACTGGCTGATCCAGCGCATCACGGCGGTGGTGATGGCGCTGTACAGCGTGGTGCTGGCCGGTTATCTGTTGCTCCAGCCCCGTCTGGACTATGACGTCTGGACGGGCTTGTTTTCCGGTCAGCCGATGCGCACCTTTACCCTGTTGTTTCTGCTGAGCGTGCTCTATCACGCGTGGATCGGCATCCGCGACATCGTGATGGATTACGTTAAACCGGCCGGCGTGCGTCTGGCCATTCATGTGCAAGTGATTCTGGTTTCGCTGCTTTATGCGATCTGGGCGGTGCAAATCTTGTGGGGGTTCTGACCCCATCGTTCGGACTGGGAACATGGAATTAAGGGAAATAAAATGGCAGTGACGAAACGAACTTTCGATGTGGTGGTGGTCGGCGCGGGCGGTTCCGGGATGCGCGCGGCGTTGCAGCTGGCGCAGGCCGGGCTGAAAGTGGCGGTGCTGTCCAAGGTGTTTCCGACCCGTTCGCACACCGTCGCGGCGCAGGGCGGTATTGCCGCATCGCTGGGTAATGTCGGCAGGGATAGCTGGCACTGGCATATGTACGATACGGTGAAAGGCTCGGATTACCTGGGCGACCAGGATGCCATCGAGTTCATGTGCCGCGCCGCGCCGGAGGTGGTGTACGAACTGGAGCATTTCGGCATGCCGTTCGACCGCCTCGAGAGCGGCAAAATTTACCAGCGCCCGTTCGGCGGGCATATGCAGGACTACGGCAAGACGCCGGTGGAGCGCGCCTGCGCGGCGGCCGACCGCACCGGCCATGCGTTGCTGCACACGCTGTACCAGCAGAATGTGAAGGCCAATACGCATTTCTTCATCGAATGGATGGCGCTCGACCTGATTCGCGACGAAGACGGCGACGTGCTCGGCGTAACCGCGATGGAAATCGAAACCGGCGAAGTGATGACCTTTCAGGCGCGCGCCACGCTGCTCGCCACCGGCGGTGCGGGGCGCATTTTTCAATCCAGCACCAATGCCTATATCAACACCGGCGACGGGCTGGGCATGGCGGCGCGCGCCGGGATTCCACTGGAGGACATGGAGTTCTTCCAGTTCCACCCGACCGGGGTTTATGGCGCGGGGGTGCTGATTTCCGAGGGGGTGCGCGGCGAGGGCGGTTACCTGGTGAACAAGGACGGCGAGCGCTTCATGCCGAAATACGCGCCGAACGCGAAAGACCTGGCCAGCCGCGACGTGGTGTCGCGCGCGATCACCGTGGAGATCAACGAAGGGCGCGGCTGCGGCCCGCACGGCGATCATGTGCTGCTCAAGCTGGATCATCTCGGCGACGATGTGATCAAGCAGCGGCTGCCCGGCATCCGCGAAATCGCGCTGAAATTCGCCCATGTCGATCCGGCCAAAGACCCGATCCCCGTCGTGCCGACCGCGCATTACATGATGGGCGGCATCCCCACCAACTATCACGGGCAGGTCGTCGCGCCCTATCATCACGGGCCGGAAGAGGTGGTGCACGGCCTGTATGCGGCGGGCGAATGCGCATGCGTGTCGGTGCATGGCGCGAACCGTCTGGGCTGCAATTCGCTGCTGGATTTGCTGGTGTTCGGGCGCGAAGCGGCCAGGCAGATCATCGAAGACCTGCAAAGCCACCCGCATCCCAAGCGCCTGCCTGCCGATTCCGCCGAGCGTTCCCTGGCGCGCCTCGCGCGGCTGGATGCTCAAACCAAGGGGGAAAGCGTCGCCGAGGTTGGCGATGCGATGCGCAAGACCATGCAGAAACATTGCGGCGTGTTCCGCTTCCCCGGCCTGCTCGCCGAAGGGGTGGAGCAAATCAAACAGATCGCCGAGCGCGCCGCGCATACGGAAATCCGGGATAAGAGCAAGGTATTCAACACCGCGCGCATCGAGGCGCTGGAGCTGGATAACCTGATCGAGGTCGCGCAGGCGACCATGACCGCGGCGGCGGCGCGCACCGAAAGCCGCGGCGCCCATGCGCGCGACGATTTCCCGCAGCGCGACGATCAGAACTGGCTCAAGCACAGCCTGTATTTTCGCGACGGGCAGCGCCTCGATTACAAGCCGGTGCGGCTCAAGCCGCTGACGGTTGAATCGTTCCCGCTCAAGGCGCGGGTGTATTGAAATGGGAAAGGTTTTGGGAGTGAGTAGTGGGAGCGCGGGCATCCTGCCCGCATGCGGGCAGGATGCCCGAGCTCCTGCACATATTTCAACCCTGCACGCTCCATGGAAATAAGGCTATGAAATTCAAAATCTACCGCTACAACCCGGACACCGACACCGCGCCGTACATGCGCGACTACGAGCTGGACATCGAGGCGGGCGATAAGATGCTGCTGGATGCCATCCTGCTGCTGAAGGAACAGGACGACAGCCTGTCGCTGCGCAAATCCTGCCGCGAGGGGGTGTGCGGTTCGGATGCGATGAACATCAACGGGCGCAACGGGCTGGCATGCATCACGCCGCTCTCGTCGCTGAAGGAGCCGGTAACGCTGCGCCCGCTGCCGGGCCTGCCGGTGATCCGCGACCTGATCGTGGACATGACGCAATTCTTCAAGCAATACCATTCCATCAAGCCGTACCTGATCAACAACGACCCGCCGCCGGAAACCGAGCGGTTGCAATCGCCCGCACAGCGCGCGCACCTGAACGGCCTGTACGAATGCATCCTGTGCGGTTGCTGCTCCACCGCCTGCCCGTCGTTCTGGTGGAACCCGGACAAATTCGTCGGCCCGGCGGGGTTGCTGCAGGCCTACCGTTTTCTCGCCGACACGCGCGATCATGCGACCAGCGAGCGCCTGGACGATCTGGAAGACCCGTACCGGTTGTTCCGTTGCCACACCATCATGAACTGCGTGGATGTCTGCCCGAAAGAGCTTAATCCGACCGAGGCGATCGGCAAGATCAAGGACATGATGGTCAAGCGCATCGTATGAGGAATCAGGATTCGGGATGCAGGATTCTGGATTCAGTACTGGAAAGGGAGCGGGCATCCCTGGCTCCTGAATCCTGGCTCCTGAATCCTGCCTTTAAGCGGGTGCGTTGGCGTGCGCGGCGCGGTTTGCTGGAACTGGACATCGTGCTGGGGCGTTTTATCGAGGCGCAATACGCGCAGCTTGACGAGGCCGGGCGGCAGGCTTTCGAGGTGTTGCTGGACATGCCGGATAACCCGCTGTGGGACATGATCGCGGGCAGGCTGGAAGCGGCGCCGGGCGAACAACAGGCGTTGCTGGAAAAGATCAGGGCGGCTTAGTTTTGTAGGGTGCATTCCATGCACCATGGTGCGCACAGCGCACCCTACCATGGCGCATCGGAACGATAAGCCATATGAATCGCGGGTATCCTGCCTGCAAACACAGGGAGAATAATGATGGAAAGCAAACGCGTTGCAACACTGACCCTGGATGACGGGCGCAGCATCGAGCTGCCGATCCTGTCCGGCACACTGGGGCCGGATGTCATCGATATCCACAATCTCAGCAAGCTGGGCTTGTTTACTTATGACCCGGCGTTTTTTGTCACGGCGAGTTGCTCTTCCAAAATTGCCTTTATCGATGGTGATGCCGGGCTGCTTTACTACCGCGGCTATCCCATCGAGCAACTGGCCAAGCAATCGAATTTTCTGGAAGTATCCTATTTGCTGCTGAATGGAGAGTTGCCGGATGCCGCGCAAAAAACCGCCTTCGAGACCAGGGTGAAGGAACACACCATGGTGCATGACCAGATGAATAAATTCTTTACCGGCTTCCGCCGCGATGCGCACCCGATGGCGGTGATGGTCGGCGTGGTCGGCGCGCTGTCTGCCTTCTACCACGACTCGCTGGACATCAATAACCCGGAACACCGCGAGATTTCCGCGATGCGCATGCTCGCCAAGGTGCCGACCATCGCGGCGATGGCACACAAATACCACACCGGTTTTCCGTTCATGTATCCGAAGAACAGGCTCAGTTACGTGGAAAATTTCATGCAGATGATGTTCGCCATCCCGGCGGAGGATTACGAGCCCAACCCGGTGCTGGTGCGCGCGCTGGAGCGCATCCTGATCCTGCATGCCGACCATGAGCAGAACGCCTCCACCTCGACGGTGCGCCTGGCCGGTTCGAGCGGGGCGAACCCGTTTGCCTGCATCGCTTCCGGCATCGCCGCATTGTGGGGGCCGGCGCACGGCGGCGCGAACGAGGCGGCGCTGAACATGCTGGAAAGCGTCGGCGACATCTCGCGCGTGCAGGAATATGTGCAGGGCGTGAAGGGCAAAAAATACCGGCTGATGGGCTTCGGCCATCGCGTCTACAAGAACATGGATCCGCGCGCTGCGGTGATGCGCGAAACCTGCCATGAGGTATTGAAGGAGCTGGGGCTGGAAAACGACAAGCTGTTCGAGCTGGCGATGGAGCTGGAGCGCGTCGCGTTGAGCGACCCGTATTTCATCGAGCACAAGTTGTACCCGAACGTGGATTTCTATTCCGGCATCGTGCTGCGTGCGCTGGGCATCCCGGTCAATATGTTCACGGTGATTTTTGCCGTGGCGCGCACCATCGGCTGGATTTCGCAATGGAACGAGATGATGGTCGATCATGACCATAAAATTGGCCGCCCGCGCCAGCTATATGTCGGCGCGACACGGCGCGATTACGTGCCTCTTGGTCAACGTTGAACGAACCGGCCCGTTTCTCGAAACCAATGCCCCTTTTCCGCGCCTACCGCATCTTTGAAGAAAACGGCAAATCCGCCGGGCGTTTCGTCGAGTTGACGCTGGATGATCTCGATTCCGGCGAAGTGGTCATTCAGGTGCATTACTCCAGCGTGAATTACAAGGACGCGCTCGCCGCAACCGGCGCAGGCAGGGTGGTACGCCGTTTTCCCTGCATCGGCGGGGTGGATGCGGCAGGGGTGGTGGTCAGTTCATCCGATGCGCGTTTCAATGCGGGCGATGCGGTGCTGGTGACCGGCTACGGCATGGGGGTGGATCACGATGGCGGGTTTGCCGAATATATGCGCGTCCCCGCCAACTGGGTGGTGCCGCTGCCGCAGGGCCTGACGCTGTTCGACGCGATGGCAATCGGCACGGCGGGTTTTGCCGCCGCGCTGTCGATACATCGCCTCGAACAGAACGAATTGCGTCCCGAAAACGGCAAGGTGATCGTGACCGGTGCGACCGGCGGGGTGGCGAGCCTCGCGATCCAGATGCTGGCGCAGCTTGGTTATCACGTGGTCGCGCTGACCGGGAAAGACAGCGAACACGATTACCTGAAATCGTTGGGTGCGGCGGAAATTTTGCCGCGCAAGGATCTGGTGATGGGCACGCGCCCGTTGGAAAAAGCGCAATGGGCGGGCGCGCTGGATGCAGTGGGCGGCGAGACGCTGGCGTGGCTGACGCGCACCATGCAGCAGAACGGCGTGATCGCCAGCTTCGGCAATGCGGGCGGGGTGGAATTGCACACCACGGTGATGCCCTTTATCCTGCGCGGAGTGCGCCTGATCG
>Ga0209317_1001636_pt1 | contig 18708 bp, 15 predicted proteins | sample RifGroB2_FD_183994 | JGI IMG/M metagenome (GOLD analysis project Ga0209317, IMG submission 183994) | Soil microbial communities from Rifle, Colorado, USA - Groundwater B2 (SPAdes) (version 2) | ecosystem: Environmental > Terrestrial > Soil > Unclassified | place: Rifle, Colorado | collected... | reverse complement strand
CAACAGGAGAGGTGCGTCCTGCGTTCGGCACGGAACCGTAACTAACCAATTTTTCAATGAACACGTTTTTCGGTTGACGCGGAGACTATAGAATGTCCCCGCTCCCATGCGCAGAGGACTGCCAACAGGTCTCCCAGGTAGAAGTAGGAGGTCCGGTTTCCGATCTGCCGGACGTTGTGGTGCTCGATATTGTGCGCTTCCAGAACGACAGGTGTGCGTTTGAAGAGATGGGCATAGCAACCAGTTTCCTTAAAATACGTTGCCTGATACCGGGAGTGGCCAGATAGTGGCTGCTCCCTTTTAAATTCTCCGGCAGATGGCCTGCTTCTAGATTGGGTCGAGCCCTTTTACCCTGAATTGTTCTGGTAATATTGCCGCAATTCATTTAAGATAGTCCGGCTGAAAGTTAAAGCCAGTGAATGATGGCTGTGCCGAAGCACCCGCCACCTTTCACAGTATCCTTTTTGGGGTCGGACATAATGTTGTACCAGCTAAAGTGTCTATTTAAAGGTTTTATTGACTTCTTTGTCATTTTGTTTCAGCGCAGGTCACTGATTCTTGATATGGCGAAGAGGGATATAGCTGCACAATATTCAGGCTCGCTGCTGGGATTTTTTTGGACCTTTATCAACCCGCTAGCCATGATATCCATCTTGTGGCTGGTCTTTAGCGTCGGCTTTAAGGCTGCTCCGCAAAAAAACGTTCCGTTTGTCGTCTGGCTCACCGCTGCAATCGCCATCTGGAACACCTTCTCGGAAGCAATCAATGGTTCAACAGCCACCCTGGTCAACAACGCTCACCTCGTTAAGAAAGTCCTCTTCCCGTTAAGCATCCTGCCCGTGGTCAAGCTTGTCGGATCGTTTATAACCCATTTCGTCTTCCTTCTGGTTCTCGTCGTCCTGATCATCTGCTACGGCATGCCCTTCAGTTTTTTCTGGTTCCAGGCTCTTTATTATTTCCTGGCGATGAGTGTGCTGGCAGTTGGCATCAGTTGGATTACCTCATCCATCAACGTCTTTGCCAGGGACACTGGCCAGATTGTGAACGTTGCACTAATGTTCGGGTTTTACTGCACGCCGATATTCTGGGACCTGCAGATCATGCCGGAGCGCCTCCGTTTTTTCTTCAAACTGAATCCCATGCTTTACATAGTCCAGGGCTACCGCGACTCGTTCATCTACTTCGTCCCTTTCTGGCACGACTGGCAATTGACGCTGTATTTCTGGTGTGCAACTTTCCTTATCTTTCTAGTCGGTGCCGTCGTGTTCTTGAGACTGCGCCCACATTTTGCAGATGTTTTATAGGCACATGCCATCATGAATGACTCAATCGCCATATCCATACAAGATGTCACCAAGACGTACCGGCTCTACGACAGCGCTCAGCAAAGGCTTAAAGAGGCGTTACACCCCTTCCGCAAGAAATATCACCACGACTTTCAGGCTCTTCGTAATGTGTCGTTTGAGGTCCCAAAAGGTCAGACCTTCGGCATACTCGGTCGCAATGGCAGCGGTAAGAGCACGCTCCTGCAGATCATCTGCGGCATTCTGCAACCCACCTCCGGAAGCATCACCACGAACGGCAGGATCTCAGCGTTGTTGGAACTTGGCGCCGGGTTCAACCCTGAGTTTACCGGTAGGAGCAACGTATATATGAACGGCGCTCTAATGGGGTTTTCAAGGGATGAAATGAATGCGCAGATGGAGTCCATCGAGGATTTTGCTGACATCGGAGAGTTCATCGATCAACCAGCCAAGACCTACTCAAGCGGCATGTATGTAAGGCTTGCTTTTGCCTGCGCCATAAATGTTAAGCCGGACCTTCTCATCGTGGACGAGGCTCTCAGTGTCGGCGACGTCTTTTTTCAGCAGAAGTGCTATGCCAAAATCCGGGAAATAATCGCCTCCGGGACGACTTGTCTGTTTGTTTCGCACGACACACAGGCGATCATGAACATATGCGATCACGCCATCCTGCTCCGCAACGGCGAAATTGACTTTCAGGGTGCGCCCGAGGAGGCGGTGAGCAGGTACTACGCCAGCACGGGTTCCCGGGCGCCCGCGGCTAACACAACTGCAGTAGATGTAAACGACCCGCCGCAGAGCGCCTCATCCATATCACCTGCCAGCATCCGAGAGCATTCAATCCTCACAGCCAAAGATAAACACCATGGGCGGGGTGGCATGGTGGTCGCCGCAGCGCGTGTCACCGACAAGATGGGGATGGATACTCTTGAAGTCCCGATGATGGGTGAACTTCATTTCCATCTTCTATTGCAGGCCACCGAAGCAATACCTGTCCCAAGCACCGGAATCAACATTTTCGACCGGTTGGGCAATCTGGTATTCGCCGCCGGCAATCTTCAACTCAGGCAGGGCCTGCCGCCGCTGGGGCCCGGGGACGAGCTTGTTGTAACCCTGAGCGTTATGATGTCCGTACAGGCGGGAGAATACACGTTTGGCCTCGACGCATCAGAACCATCGGCAGAAGGCCCGAATGTCGGGTATTTCCATGACAGGGTGGAAAGCCTCGGCCCGATTTTGGTCTATTCTTCCTCGGACAATGATGAAGTGCATCCCTTTTATGGGATTGCCCAATTGCCTATGACAATTCAGCACAGCAAGTTCCTATCAGTTTGCAGTATCAAGAGCGAGGGCTCCAACAGTTGACTATTCCAGCGGATATCAGCACAATCCTCATCCCTCGCTTTGACACTTTGGGCGATATTGTACTGCTCGAAGGTTTCCTTGAGGCAGTTATCGAGCGGTTTCCTAATGCTGAGATAACGATGCTGGTGCGGGAAGGCTACGATCAACTTGCCCCGCTCTTCCCCGCGAAGATCAACTGGCTTACCACGAGCCTCTATCCTTACAATGGTTTTCAAGAAAGCGATTTCACGAAGATTGAGGCTCTACTGGAGCAACTCAGTCACGAACCATGGGATTTAGTCTTCTTTACCACTTATAACCGAACCTGGATCGATGACATCCTCGCTGCAAAGCTGGCTGGAACTTGCCGAATCGCAATCGGTGAGACGCGGAAAGCCGAAGTATGGTTTAACCGTCTACTCAAGAGACTTAACTTGAAAGACGAATTACCTTTCGACAGTGTTGTCTGGGTAGATGAAAAGGATCGCGAAGTCGAAAAATACCAGCGACTATGGACAGCACTCTTTTCAGAAGACACGCTTCCATTACCCCGATTGGGGGTACCTGAAGACTGCAGCGTTCAGGCGGACGCGGTTCTCAATCTGCTTGGAATTGCAGGACAAAAATACTTTGTCTGTGCTCCAGCGGGGACGCAGAACATTGCCATCAAAACGTGGCCGGCAGATCGGTTTGCCGAAGTCATTATGTGGGTATATCAGCATTGCGGTTTGCATCCTCTTCTTGTGGGTCACCAAAGCGAGAGTGAAGAGATTGCAGCCGTTGGGGATCTTCTGGAACGTGCCGGGATTGCTTGGTCATTATGGCTTGGTAAGACAGGAGAGGTGCCGCTGCTTTCCGCGCTTCTTAATAAGTCACAGATCTATGTCGGCAATGATACTGGCACCATGCACATTGCTGCCGCTGTCAACATTCCGGTCGTAGGTATTTTCGGTGGCGGCACTTTCCCGAGGTTTCTACCGGTTGGAGCACATAGTTTAGGAGTAGCAGGTGAACTGCCGTGCTTTGGGTGTGGTTGGGATTGCCTTTTTGGGACAGCTCCTTGTATTCGTTTGGTCAGCACTGTCGACGTTCAAACAGCTATCGTTCGAGTCTATGAAGAACTATCTGAGTCAAATCTGCAATTGTCATTGAGCATGGTTAGTAATGAGATTTTATCATGCATAAAACATGTCCATGCAAAATGTAAGTTGATAGAAATGGACAGGGCTGCGCGGCTTGAAATTATTCAAAAATTACAATCGCAATATAATAAGGATCTCCTAGCATGGGAGGCTGACAGTGCTGCTAAACTTGCAATCATTGAAAGCAAAGATCGCGACTTTAAGAAAAAACTAGACGTTGTCGAAGCGGACAGAGCTGCAAGATTGGTTATTATTCAGGAACTAGAATCCCAGCTGAATCAAGTCTCTACAGACAGCGCTGCGCGGCTTGAAGTTATATTAAGCCTTGATGCGCAACTAAAAGAATCTGAAGCTGATCGTGTTGCACGTTTGAATGTAATTAACTCCCTTGAAGCACAACTTATTGAAATTAAAAAAAATCTTCGCTCGGCTACAGACGTTTTAAGCAAGATCAAGTCCAGCAAGATATATTCGTTTCTTACCAAGTTACATATTCACCTTTAAGCGCTTCCTGAGGATGGCCTAAATGATTATTGCAATTAATTTAAGACTTTTGGTCCCAGGCAAAATTGGCGGACAAGAGGCTTATGTTCGGAACATTATAAAGTACTTCTTACGGATGGAAGAAGAATTAAAATTATTGATTTTTGCAAATGAATTAAACATAGATACTTTGAATTTTGATTCTATAAAAGTACAACTCATACTGTTGCCGCCGAAAGGGTATGGAAAAGTTATCCTAGACAGCATCATTTCCAACAAAGTTGATATTTATTTTTGTCCATTAATGATTCTTGAACCTGTTCTAGTTCATATACCGACTGCTGTCAACATTCCTGACTTGCAGCATGAGTATCTCCCTAATTATTTTTCGAAGGAAAGTCTTGACTGGAGAAAACTGCATTACGATGCATCGGTCGCAAACTCAACATCAGTATTGACAGTTTCTGAGTTCTCGAGAAAGAGTTTCTCTGCAAAATTGGGGACACCAGAAACAAAACTTTTTTCGACACACCTTGCAGGAGATGATGTTTTCCAGAAGCCGATAGACCCAACTGTCGCCGAACATATTCGAAAAAAATATCATTTGCCCGAAATTTATGGGTATTTCCCTGCAAACACTTGGCCTCATAAGAACCACATCTGTCTTCTCGAAGCAGTGTGTCTGTATAAGGGAAAATACGGCTCTCCACCTAAGATAATCCTATCTGGTGCTGAAGATACGGGTCACAAGGCTCTAATGTCTGCCATACGAAAGTATGATCTAGATAGAGAGATCATTTTCCTTGGCTACCTCCCGAAAGAGGAGCTGCCTTATATTTATAATAATGCGGCTTTCCTTGTATTCCCGTCGCTATTTGAGGGGTTTGGGATCCCTGTGGTGGAAGCAATGCTTTCTGGTTGCCCGGTGATCTGTTCAAGCACAACATCTCTGCCTGAGGTGGCAGGCGATGCAGCACTATACTTTGATCCGACTTCCCCGGCTGAGTTATGTGAGAAAATGCATCTGATTTTGAACAACGAAAGCGTACGCAAAAATCTCATTCAAAATGGGAATTTACAGGCCAACAAGTTCACTTGGGAAAATACAGCGGCTGAGACTTTTGCTGTCTTTCAAAGCATGCTCGCTCCGGCGGAACCCTCAGATAGACCACGACCTCGGCTAAGTATCGTTACCCCATCATACAATCAAGGACAGTTCATAGAAGAAACAATTCTGAGCGTTTTGGGGCAGAAATATGCAAATCTTGAGTATCTTGTTATGGACGGCGGATCTAATGATCAGACAGTCGAAATCTTAAAAAAATACGATGGTCATTTTACTTGGGTATCAGAGAAAGACGGCGGCCAGGCTGATGCCATTAACAAAGGGTTTCGTGCTGCAAGCGGCGAAATTATTGGATGGCTTAACTCCGATGACACCTATCTACCTGGAGCCTTCGAAAAGGTAATCAGCTATTTCGAGGCCCACCCGGATGTCGTGATGATCTACGGAAATGCGTACTACACGGACAAGGACGGCATTATCACGAGCAGTTATCCCAGTGAACCGTTCGACTATGCGAGACTTGCTGAAAACTGTTATATCTGCCAACCGTCCGTCTTCCTCCGCGCCTCTGCATTACGTGAGGTAGGAGAACTAGATGGCGAGCTCAGAACCTGTATGGATTTTGATTTGTGGATCAGATTTGCGAAAGCTTTCAGCGGTGGGATTGAATTTATTGAAGACTACCTTGCCACGTCACGAATGTATGAAGAGAACAAGACTCTTTCTCTCCGAGCGAAAGTCTATGATGAAATAACTGCAACGGTCTACAAACACTTCGGTTATGTCGCGACTTCGTGGATGTACGGTTACATCGTGGACGTCATCGTAGGGGTGTATCTACGACGCTTGAGCCATCCTCTGCGCCCATTTAGAAGGTTTTTCTATTGGTTTTACGTTCTCAGGTTCGCCCTACATCTGCAAAGTTTCATCCCAATCATTGCAGCTCTACGCATCCAGGAGGGAAACCAACAGAGTCTGACTGACACGCGCTATCCCGATGGATGGGTGTCCGATAGCTGTAACATCCAATTGACCAAGAGTAGTAGGGAAACCTCGGTAAAGGTCTCCGGTAGGAACTTGAGTCCCTTTGAAGAACCGCTAAGTATACAGGTTTTGGCTAATGGACTGTTGCTCGTAGAGCAACAAATCGAGCAGAAAGGCGAATTTACTTTTACATTCCCTCTGCCCTCAACCTTATCCTCAGAGAGGATGCTAGAGTTGCATTTCAAAGCAGGCAGAACTTTCGTCCCAAATGAACTCGGTATCAATGACGATGCAAGGGTTCTCTCTTTTATATTAGACAAAGTAACTGCAATGTCATGAGCGAGGTGATAATTTTGAGCAGAATGCCGCTCGTTACAGTAATAACCCCCTCATTTAACCAAGGGCGGTTCATTGAAGAAACGATTAAAAGTGTGCTGTCACAGGACTATCCAAACATCGAGTATCTTGTGATTGATGGTGGGTCCACCGATCAAACCATTGACATCCTGAGACGCTATGAAAACAGGATATCTTGGGTATCAGAAAAGGATAGGGGACAGACAGATGCAATCAATAAAGGGCTCCGAAGCGCACGTGGCGAAATAGTTTGCTGGCTCAATTCGGATGACACTTATGAGCCTGGCGCAATAAGCAAGGCTGTTGAGTTTTTCAATGAAAACCCTGAAGTGATGTTGGTTTACGGCGAAGGGAACGAGATTGCCGAAGATGGTTCTTTTCTCCATCGGTTTCCAGCAACGCAAAAATTTGACCTCTGGGCACTTACCTACATTCATGATTACATACTACAGCCCACCACTTTTTTCCGGGAAAAAATCTTTGATGAGATCGATTACCCGTCAGAGCAACTGAATTGGTGTATGGATTGGGATCTTTGGATCAGGATAGGCCGGAGATACAAAGTTGCATACGTTGATTTTGTATTTGCAAATTCTAGGATCTACAAAGAGACAAAGACTGGGTCTGGAGGTATTCGCAGATTAACTGAGATTATGTCAGTAATGAGGAAGTACGGAAATAAAAAATTTCCGCTTGGCTGTTTTCTTTACGGTGTTGATACGTTAGAGACAATATGCCGCGATAAGCTGTCATTAGCTTATTTCTTTCTGTCTCCTTTGTTTCAACAGGCTAGGCGGGTACTTTCTTTGGTTCAGTACAGATATCAAGGTGTTTACGCAGACAAATGGCTTGGTAAAACGGCTCGTTTTTTGATTCCGGTCAACGCAGATTATGGTAGCTTGAGCTTTCATCTAGAAGCACCTGCGATGATTTCTCCTTCAATTGTAGAAATTTCAGTACACAATAGAGCCAGCATAAATTATAAAATAGAGTCGGCAGGTTCATTCGAGATAGTAATTGAAACCTATGGCATTCAAACTGAACCAGTCGAAGTAGAGCTGAACTTTAATAAAACCTTCATTCCCCAAAAAGATCCAAGAACTTTGTCATGCCAATTGCAATATATAATTTCATGATTTATTTTCTTGAGTATCATATTTTCACTACAAATCCACCAAATGCCCAATTTATGGAAGTCTAATGATGACGCTAAGTGTTAAAGCTAGATTTAAAGAAATTATTACACCAATTTTATTGGTAGTGACTAATATTTTTGTCTTTACTCCTTTTTATATCTATAAAGGTAACATCAGTGAGTTCAGGATTTCATTCACCGAAGTCTTAGAAATATTGATGGTACCATTTTCAATTGCTGCCGTGATTTTAGTGCTGGCGGGATTGTTATTCAAGGAAAAAGCTTACAGTCGATATTTAACATTGTTATTTTTGATAGGTCTAATGTTGTGGCTTGAGGCAAATATTCTTGTGTGGGACTACGGGCTCCTTAATGGCCAAGGCATTGATTGGAGCATCCAGCCCTGGCGTGGATGGGTTGATGGATTAATATGGCTGATGGTGTTGTCACTTGGGTTTCTTTTTACAGAAAAAGTTAAGCGCATAGCCGTTATTACCTCTGCTGTTTTGATTTCACTACAGTTTGCGCTAATGGGTTGGTACTCCTACAAAAATTCAGATATTTGGACTAGGCATACACAAGAAATTGTACCCCCTCAGGGGGTTTTTGAGTTTTCGTCTTCACAGAATGTTATTCACATAATTCTTGATGCTTTTCAAGCAAGTGCTTTCGATCAAATTTTACAGGCCGATAATAAAAAATATTCTGATGCGCTTGACGGTTTTGTTTATTTCAAAGATACAGTGGGATCATTTCCAACGACATATATGTCGGTACCCGCAATATTAACCGGAGAAAACTATCAAAATAAACTTCCTATGCAACAACATATTAATTCAGCTTTCGCTGGTAAAAATATAGTCAATACATTACACGAAAATGGGTTTAAGGTTGATTTCATTCCACTTGGACCGTATCTCCCACGCCTTTATGATAATTATTATACAATTCCTGGTCTTTATGGAGATGGTTTTAGCGAGATGTACTATAAGACCTATCTCGCAGCTGGTACCTTTGATGTGGGATTGTTTAGATGCATGCCGCATTGGATTAAAAAATATATTTATAATGATCAGAAGTGGTGCTTTAAGCAGTTAGTGACAAAAAAAATATCGCCGACTTTCCAATCTATTGCAGATAAGAATTTTTTCAAGGATTTCATAAACAAATCTTGTGTTACTAAAAGCAAGCCAAACTACAAATTTGTACACCTAGCCATTACTCATCAGCCAATAGTAATGAACGAAAAAGGTGTATATGCGGGGGGGGTGCTGCCGGCTACTCCTGAGAATTTCGTAAAACAGGACCAATTTGGCCTGGACCAGTTTATAATCTTCATAAACAAGCTTAAAACTATGGGGATTTATGATAATTCGCTTATTATACTGCAAGCAGATCATGGATCAGGAATACCGGTAAACCAATCGAAGCAAACGACTGTATCAGATGAATCCATTAGTAATATAATTGGTAGCGCAACACCTCTTGTCGTAATAAAACCTCCCCACAGTAAAGGGCCGTTACGTGTCTCATCCAATGCTGTTTCGCTGGTAGATATACCTAAAACGATAACTGATATGTTGCATATAAATGATACGTTTCCAGGCAAATCTATGTTCGCCAAAGAAAATTTATCCCAGAATAGAAAATATTACCACTACAAATGGGTTAATGATAATTGGCAATCCACATATTTCAAGATACTGAAAGAATATACCGTATCTGGTGAAGTAACTGACGAACAGTCATGGCAGTTGACCGGTTTACATACAGCCAATCCTGAAAATTTCAGAGCTGCAGAATTGAAGTTTGGAACTAAAGCAATAGAGCCTTTTCTCGGGAATGGCTGGTCAGAAAACGAATCACTATCCAACGGACAGGAGCCTTTCAATTGGGCAATTGGCAATAAAGCATCTCTTATAGTCTCTCTGCCTAAAAACAAGCCTACGATCTTAACTGCAAAGCTAAAGACACCTACATATAAATCACCTCAGATAGTGAATGTTAAAGTGGACGGCAAGCCAGTTGGTCAATGGAAAATCACAGACAATGGCCAATGGCAGGAGTTCGATACTTTTATCATGCCCAGCCCTGGGAGGCCGGATGTGAGCATCATTCAACTGGAATTTTCACAGTGGTGCTCACCAACACAATCAGAGAAACGCTCTCTGGCTGTTATGTTCGGTTCGATCATGCTCCACGAATTTGATTCATCCGAGCTGAAGTTCGGGACTAATGAGGTTCTTCCATTTCTTCGCAAGGGTTGGAGCCAAAATGAATCTGCGAGAGATGAAGGGATTTCATTTAATTGGGCAATGGGAAAATCGGCTTCCATTGGCTTGCCTTTGCCAACAAATAAACCTGTTGAGCTAGTGGCCCGAGTTAAATTTATGCAGGAGCTTAAACCACAACTCGTGTCTATAAGAGTGAACGGAAAAACTGTTGGGAGTTGGACTGTTTCAAACAGTGGGCAGTGGGAGGACCATCGCATCACAGTTCCTCCAGACGCGGGACGACCAGCCATCAGCACTATAGAGTTTTTATTTGAACGCACCATTAATGCAAAAAACGACAAACGACCCCTCGCGCTATTATTCAACACGATAAATATTAAACAGCAACAATAGTTAAGGAGACTTAAGCAAATGACTAAGCCATTACTTATTCTTGTATGTATTTTCTCCTGTTTGATTTTTTCTTCTCCCGCTTTTGCCTACCTAGATGCGGGCACCGGTAGTATGCTGATTCAGCTCATTCTCGGCGGCATCGCGGGTTTGGCTGTCTTTCTGAAACTTTCCTGGAAATGGATACTCGCCAAGCTGGGCATCAATAAAGCGAACAAATAGAGTTGTGATTAAGGGGAGTTGTGATGTCTGAAGTCAGCATGGAGTCGGCGTCCTTCAGGGACCGGAACGCGCGGGTGTTTTACAGCGGAGGCAAGGTCTATCGCGGCCTTAGTTCTCAGGCTCTCTCAGAATGGGAAGCACTGTCGGGTACATCGTTTTTTACACGGTTTTCAGGCGAGGGCTCGCTTGTCCAGACTGAGCGCGTAAATGCTGAGGAGCTATGCTCAAACCCTGCGCTTGCTTCAGAGTGGTCAGCACTGCTTCGGCATGAAACTGTACAGTTCATTTCCTACCCCTACGAGTGGGCCTTCGGTATGCTCAAGGATGCGGCGCTGCTGCAGCTCGATCTGCTCTCCGCGGCCCTCGACGAGGGGATGATTCTCAAGGACTCCTCCGCATTCAACGTGCAATGGCGCGGTGCACATCCGGTCTTCATCGATATCGCCTCGTTCGAGAAGCTTCGCCCGGGAGAACCGTGGATCGGCTATCGCCAGTTCTGCCAGATGTTCCTCTTCCCGCTCATGCTTCAGTCCTACAAGGATGTTTCGTTCCACGCCCTTTTGCGCGGTTGCATCGACGGTATCGAGCCCGAGACTTTCAATAAGCTCCTAGGCGCACGCGACCTGCTCCGTCCGGGTGTGCTTTTGCACGTGTTTTTGCAAGCCAAAGTGCAGACAGGTTATGCCGAAACCAAAAAGGATGTTAAAAAGGATCTTAAGGCCGCGGGCTTCTCCGCAGAACTGATAAAGGCAAACGTCAAGGGATTGAAGAAGCTGGTCAGTCGTCTCACCTGGCAACGTTCCAGGTCCGAATGGTCGAACTATGCCAAGGAGCACAGCTACACGGATGTGGATTTTGAGACGAAAAAGAGGTTTGTCGGCGCTGCCGTCGACTCGCGGCATTCCCGCCTTACTTGGGATCTTGGCTGTAATACCGGCACCTTCTCCAGGATAGCTGCCAAGAATTCCGATTGCGTGGTGGCCATGGACGCCGACCAACTGGCAATAGAGTTCCTGTACCAGGAACTTAAAAAAGAAGGAAACGGCACCATTATTCCACTGGTTGGCAACATCGCTGACCCGTCACCAAACCTCGGCTGGCGGGGTATGGAGCGAAAAGCACTTTCCGAGCGCGGCAAACCTGATCTCACACTCTGTCTTGCCCTGATCCATCACGTTGTTATCACTGCGAACATTCCGCTTCGGGAGTTTATTCACTGGCTGTCGGTCGTGACCAATTCTCTGGTGATCGAGTTCGTTACCAAAGATGATCCCATGGTCAAAAAGCTGCTGCGCAACAAAGTAGATAACTATGCTGACTATGAACTGCCGTTTTTCGAGGAGAGCATGAGCGAATTCTTCAATATTGACAAACGTGAAGAACTGGTATCAGGATCACGCATTCTATTTTTCGCAACATCGAAAATACAATAAATGACCTTAGCTTCATCTGCTTAGGTGACGACGAGTGGCTGCCTTATAGCCACTGCAAGACTTACTACTGAAGTGCTTCCATGCCATTCAACTCTTTAAATACGTTCTGTTCCTACTGCTAACCTACTCTGTGTTCTACTGTGCGGGGGCACGTACTCGCTGGTTGCTATACCTCTGACTCGCCATCGTCTTCTTACAAAAGCACCATCTGTAAGGAACGGACTTATGCCACTAAGGACGCTGAATGATGAACATTAATTGTGAACTATCAATACAACATAGGTCACATCTGCACCCGCCAGGGCAGGATGCTGGAAATATTAGCACATTGGAGGATTAACCATGGAGTTACAAGGTAAATTGAACCAGATTTTCTGTGAAGTGTTCGATGATGACGATATCAAGATTGCTCCTGAGATGACCGCTAATGACGTAGATGGATGGGACTCTCTGTCACATGTCAATCTGATAGTTGCAATAGAATCCAAATTCAAAATCACCTTTTCTCATAAAGAACTGCTTAGCTTCAAGAATGTTGGTGGTTTGCTTAACAGTATTCGCTGCAAGATAATCAACTGAAACAACTATGCCATTCAATTCACTCAAATACTTCCTGTTCCTGCCGGTTGTTTATCTGCTCTTCTACTTTGTTTGTGAACGGGCACGTTGGTGCGTTCTGTTAGCGGCAAGTCTGCTGTTTTATGCTGCTCTAAAGGTGCCGTACCTGCTGTTTGTGCTGCCTCTGGTCGCAATTACTACATATGGCTTCGGGATATGGCTAGATCATGTAGAGTCCCAAAAGGCAAAGCGTACTCTGCTCTGGAGTGGCATTGCGGCCAATGTCCTAATATTAATCGCAATGAAGTACCTGCCATTTCTTTCAGAGAACATGAAGTTGTTCTCAGCATTATTTTCCTTGGATGTCCATATTCAACCGGTCAAGGCATTCGTTGCCATTGGGGTGTCATATTATGTCTTTCAGGCCATATCATACCTGTTAGATATATATCTTGAAATAGAGAAACCGGAAAGACATTTTGGATATTTTGCTCTGTATATGGCATTTTTCCCCAAACTGTTACAGGGCCCTATTGAACGAGTCGGCGATCTAATGCCACAACTTAAGACTCCGTATGAATTTAATTACGACAATATGCGCTTTGGGATGGTGTTATTTACTTGGGGATTATTCAAAAAAGTTGTAATAGCTGATCATTTAGCTCTTTTAGTTGACCCTATTTATAGTAATGTCTATGGCTATAAAGGTCTTCCCTTAATTCTTGCTACCTACTATTATGCTATCCAAATTTACTGTGACTTCTCGGGCTACACAGACATGGCCCTTGGCTCAGCGCGTATATTTAACATCAATCTGGCCCAGAACTTTAACAATCCTTACTTAGCGACATCTATTGCTGATTTCTGGCGACGCTGGCATATATCTTTCTCTCGGTGGATACTGGATTATATTTTTAAGCCACTGCAGATGTCATGGCGAAACTGGCGAAACTGCGGGACCGCGATGGCCCTTGTTGTGACATTTTTAGTGTCAGGCATTTGGCATGGGGCAAGTTGGTCTTTCATTGTTTGGGGACTGCTGCACGGTATCTATCTCGCGTTTTCTGTTCTTTATAAACCGATTCAAAAGAGGATTTATCAGAAATTAGGCATAGAAAAATCAAAAATAACGCGTTTTTGGCAAATAATAGTTACGTTTAACCTAGTCAGTTTTGCTTGGATATTTTTTAGGGCGAATAACTTCAAAGATGCATTGTATGTGTGCAATAATTTTTATTATGGTTTATTTGATTTATTACTTGATTTATCAATTAAGAACATATTTTCAGGCAGATATAATTTAACTCGAAGTTTAGGGCCTATAGATTTTGTTCTTTTACTTGCTGTTATCACACTCCTCTTGTCAATTGAAAGTAAGAAAGATTTTATATCTAGTATTTCCAGCAAAGGGAAGCTTGGCAGGTGGTCGGTCTATTTGGGTTTAATATTCATGATTGTATTTTTGGGTATGTTTAAGGGAAGCCAGTTTATATATTTTAGGTTTTAAATTATGATAAAAATTATTATAAAAATTATGTTTATTGCATTCTATTGTGTCATGTTAGTTTTGCTAATGCTATATTTGGATTACAGCTCTCACAATTATGACAAAAAAACTAACTATTTTGCCGCAATGAATGACAAGGTGGCTATGTTGAAAAGCGCGCATTCTCCAAAGATAATATTGATAGGAGGATCGAATGTAGCATTTGGGATTAATAGCGATCTTTTGAATCAAGCCTTTAACCGTCCAGTTGTTAATTTGGCAATGCATGCGGGAATAGGTCTAAATTTCTTGTTTAATATTACACTTGAGCATTTGAACCCTAATGACATCGTTGTAGTAGTCCCTGAATATGAGCATTATCAAGGAGATTTGATTTATGGGGACCTTGCACTTCTCGATACTATTTATTTTTACCCTGCCGGAGTAAAATACCTTATGGAGTGTAGGCAGATTGTTGCAACGTTAGAACCGAATTTAGGTAGAGCTAAAAATGTTAGGGAGCATTACATTAAATATCTTTTTGGAAAGGGTGCGACTGCTATTGAGGTTTCAGACATATACCATAGAAATGCTTTTAATGGCTATGGTGACGTGATTTCACATCTCAATAAGGCTAAAACTGATTTTGTCTGCGCTGGCATGGGGCATGTTTTTAATGACTCAGCATTCACAGCTATCGAGAAATTTAAATACAAGGTAGTAAAAAAGGGCGCTAAATTCATCCTATTGTATCCCTGTATCCCTGAATCTCGCTATATAAAAATTCAAGCACCATTGGAGATACTCGCACAAAAAATGGCTGATCATAAATTGATAACAAAGACGTTACCTTTTAAATACGTTTTCCCAGATAATTACTTTTTTGACACTCAGTATCACTTGAACTCAGTAGGCAGAAATGAACGAACATATAAAGTCATTGAAGATATTCAAGGCATTATATATTGATACACAACTCACTTGAATTAGTGTTATCAATAATAATGAGTGCTATTGATCAATACAATAGGTGTGACAAATCAATGAAAAATAAATTTAAAGTATGGTTCCATTTTACTCTATTTGTTGGTTCAATAATTTTTACTGTTGGATGCAAAAAACAAGACCCGTTACCAATCGATGCTTTTAAGGCCGAAATATCGACTCTTAATGCGCCTGCTGCAATAAAAGCAAAATCTGAAGCTTTTATCAAAGTAAAGGTTAAAAATGCTAGTCGGTACTTCTGGTCTGCAAGTACCTCAAAAGATTCAGTAAATTCAATTTTTATTGCTTACCACTGGCTCGATAATCGAGGTAATATGCTGGTCAAATCCGGGCGAGTTACTAGCTTGCCCGCCGACTTGGAAACTGGTCAAGAAGTTGTATTTGACGCTAAAATACTAGCACCAGATACCCCCGGCCAATATATATTGGAGTTTGATATGCTTCAACATTGTGTTTCTTGGTTCGGTGATAAGGGATCAAAAACCACCTTGTTAAATATACAAATAAATTAGTGTTGTTTTTATTCAATAAAAATTATGAATGCTGTGTGATAAAAATCGACGAAGTTGGTAGGAGTCCCAAATGACTATTTCCGACCCCATCGGTCGTTTCTAACCACATATATATGTTTCACAAAGGCTATGTCACATGTCTGATTTGGCTTTTTTACTTCTGGCATTAGCGTGTAACTTGTGGCTTGAAATGCTATAAAAACGGAATTTAGTCATGACGGTATCTGTTCCTAAAATTTCGATAGTTACCCCTTCCTTCAACCAGGGGGACTACATCGAGGAGACGATAAAGAGCGTTCTGCAGCAGAACTATCCGAATCTGGAGCACATCGTCATTGACGGCGGTTCCACTGACAACACGCGGCAGATCCTCGCCAAGTATCCGCATTTGATTGTCATATGTGAGCCGGACCGGGGACAGGCCGACGCCGTCAACAAGGGACTGCTCGCCGCAAAAGGCGACATCATCGGCTGGCTTAACTCCGATGATACCTATTATCCTGGCGTTCTCGACAGCGTCGCCGAGACCATCGATCCGCAGCGCGGCATCTTCATCGCCATGGGGCGTTGCGCCTACATCGACGAGGCAGGGAGGCCGACCGGCAGGGAACACCCGAGCAAATTCGTCTCCCATCGTCGCGTCGTCGAGATCTGGAAGGATTACACCATCCCGCAACCGGCCCTGTTTTTTCACAAAGCTGTGTACGAGCAGTGTGGCGGCCTCGACGAAGGCCTCTATTTTGCTCTGGACTACGATCTGTTTCTGCGGTACACCAAGGCATTTGCGATCCACACGGTCGACAGAGTCTGGGCCACCTACCGGATCCACACTGAATCAAAAACTACGGAAATCTCCCAGGGAACGCTTCTCGAAAAATCCCTTACCGTGAGCAGGCGCTACTGGGGGGACCCTACGGCACTTTCCTACTGGCAATACCTGGCGTCTTACTGGCTTTACGGTGGCCGCCTGGGGGTGGCGAGTCTCAAAGAGGTCGGCAGAGCAGTCGATTGTTACCAGGGCGGAAAGATTGTTCCTTTCGCCTGGCACTTCCTGCTCTCCCTGCTGCTGTATGCGCCGACCACGCTGCGGCATCTCATACTGCCTTCACTGCAGGCACGCCTAAGCGCACGCAGGCTGAGGAGTAGACCATGAGGTTCGCATGAACATCCTGATACTGACCCCCTTTCTCCCGTATCCGCTCGATCAGGGGGGAAAGATACGCATCTTCAACATCATCAAAAATCTTGCTGCTTCGCACAACATCACCTTGGCCGCCATCGTAGACGACCAATCAGTAGCGGAACTCGGTCCCCTGCGGGATCTATGCACCGAAGTCGTTCTGGTAGAGCGCCCGGCGCGTCTCTGGGCGGATCGGTTCAGCTTCTTCACCGGGCATGCACCTTACAACGTAATTCGCTACTGTTCCGACGAGATGCGGCGTGTCTTGCGGCAACTGCAGCAGCGCACGCCTTTCGATCTGGTGCAAATCGAATTCACCATGATGTGGCAATACGCTGACCTTTTCGCCGGCACCCAGGTTGTTCTGGACGCGCATAACATCGAGTACAAGAACGTGCAGCAGATCGGGGGGGGCGCCACCAGTTGGCTCTGGCGCCAACTGTACCTGGTTGAAGAGAGGAGGCTGCGGGCCGTGGAGGAGCGGGCCTGGCGGGAGTGCGCGCTCTGCTTCGCGGTATCGGAAAAGGAACGACAAGAAATCGCCGCCTTTATCGGCAATGAAACCAAAGTCGTCACCGCCGCGAACGGAGTTGACGTTGAACGCTTCGCCTTCCGGCCTAAAAGTAAGAAAGAGAAGAAGATTCTCTTCTTGGGCGGCATGGACTACACCCCAAACCTCGATGCCGCCCGGTATTTTCTGGGAGAGGTTTTTCCGATCATCCGTCTTGCTGAACCCGAGGCCCAGGTGCTTTTGGTGGGGAGAGAGCTGGGAAAACTTGGAGAGTACGCCTTACTGCCAGGAGTGGAGTGCCATGAGAGCGTCCCGGAGGTGCTCCCGTGGTTTTATCAGGCTGACCTGCTGGCGGTACCACTCAGGCAGGGTGCGGGAACCCGTATCAAGGTGCTTGAAGCGATGGCTGCGGGGCTAACGGTCGTTGCTACTTCCAAAGGGTGTGAGGGGATTGGCGCGGAAAATGGGCGGGAAATCCTGGTTGCCGATACACCGGAGGAATTCGCGGCGGCGGCGCTGAGAATAATGCACGACCCGGAACAGGGCGACGCCCTGGCGCAGAGCGCCCGCTGTCTGGTCGTTGAGCATTATACTTGGGAGAGCGCGGCGAAGGTAATGGAGCAAGCGTACCTACATCTAAAACAGAATGCCGCACGCGAAAGTAGCTGAAGTGAACTGACAGGTCTGCACCGAGAACCGTTCAGTCATCCGAGTTCCTGCAACTATCAGCATATGGAAATGGATCAGCTTTTACATATTCAATAGATAATTCCGGAGGTGAAATGAAGAAAGCATTAATTACTGGTATCACCGGTCAGGACGGTTCCTACCTGGCAGAGTTCCTGCTGAACAAGGGTTACGAGGTACACGGCATGATCCGCCGTTCGTCCTCTTTCAATACCGGCCGTATTGACCATATCTACCGCGACCCGCACGAAGCGGACGTGCGTCTCTTCCTGCACTACGGCGACCTGAACGATGCGAGTTCCATCAACCTGCTGCTAAGGGACATTCGGCCAGACGAGATCTACAATCTTGGGGCACAAAGCCATGTCCGGGTCTCTTTCGACGTGCCGGAATATACCGGTGAAGTGGACGGCCTCGGTACGGTGCGGATTTTGGAAGGTATCCGGGAGACCGGCTTGAACACCAGATTTTACCAGGCATCTTCATCGGAGCTTTACGGCAAGGTGGTGGAAACGCCTCAGAAGGAGACCACCCCTTTCTACCCGCGCTCTCCCTATGCCTGCGCCAAGGCCTATGCGTTTTACATCACCATGAACTACCGCGAAAGCTACGGCATGCACGCTTCGAACGGCATTCTCTTCAACCACGAGTCCCCCAGGCGCGGCGAAACTTTCG
>Ga0209317_1001635_pt1 | contig 18714 bp, 14 predicted proteins | sample RifGroB2_FD_183994 | JGI IMG/M metagenome (GOLD analysis project Ga0209317, IMG submission 183994) | Soil microbial communities from Rifle, Colorado, USA - Groundwater B2 (SPAdes) (version 2) | ecosystem: Environmental > Terrestrial > Soil > Unclassified | place: Rifle, Colorado | collected... | reverse complement strand
CGCCTTCTCCCGTTTCCGCTTCCCCGGCAAGAAGGCCGGCCTCATCCTGCTGCTGTCGAGCCAGATGATCCCCGCCGGCATGCTCATCCTGCCGCTGTTCCTGATGATCATGAAGCTCAAGCTCATGAACACCTACCTCGGCATGATCATCGCCTACTCGGTAAGCTCGCTGCCTTTCAGCATCTGGATCCTGAAGGGCTACTACGACACCATCCCCCGCTCGCTCGAGGAGGCGGCTCTCGTGGACGGCACCAGCCAGGTGGGCGCCTTCTGGCGCATCATCCTGCCGCTGTCCACGCCGGCGCTCAGCATCGCCTTCCTGTTCAATTTCACCACCGCCTGGAACGAGTACCTGGTGGCGCGCGTAGTGCTGTTCAGCTCCAAGCAGTATACCTGGACGCTGGGCCTGTTCGAGCTGCAGGGCCAGTACATCACGCAATGGGGCATGTTCGCCGCCGGCTCGATGCTCGTCACCATCCCGGTGCTGGCAGTCTTCCTGTACTCTTCTAAATGGCTTATTTCCGGCCTCACCCTCGGCAGCGTGAAAGGATAACCTATGGCTTCGGTGCAATTCAACAAGATCGTCAAGAAATTCAACGACAACCTGGTCCTCAACGGCGTCGACGTGGACATCAAGGACCACGAATTCGTGGTGATCGTCGGCCCCTCCGGCTGCGGCAAGACCACGCTGCTCCGGATGCTGGCCGGCCTGGAGGAGATCACCGGCGGCGACATCCTGATAGACGGCCTGCGCGTAAACGAGCTGCACCCCTCCAAGCGGCAGATCGCCATGGTGTTCCAGGATTACGCCCTCTACCCCCACATGACCGTGGAGGAGAACATGAGCTTCGCGCTGCGCCTGCGCAAGACCGACAAGGCCGAGATCGCCGCGCGGGTGGAGGAGGCGGCCAATATCCTGCAGCTCCAGAAGTTCCTCAAGCGCATGCCCAAACAGCTTTCCGGCGGCCAGCGTCAGCGCGTGGCCATCGGCCGCGCCATCGTGCGCAAGCCCAAGGTGTTCCTGTTCGACGAGCCCCTCTCCAACCTGGACGCCAAGCTGCGCGAGGAGATGCGCGTGGAGATAGCCAAACTCTACCAGCGCCTCAACGCCACCATCATCTACGTCACCCACGACCAGGTGGAGGCCATGACGCTGGCCGGCCGCATCGTCATCATGAACCACGGCATAGTGCAGCAGGTCGGCTCCCCCATCGAGGTGTACCGCAAGCCCGCCAACCTGTTCGTGGCCGGCTTTATAGGCAGCCCCACCATGAATTTCATGCACGGCCGGCTGGTGCTGGAAGGCGAGCATCTGCGCTTCTCCAGCGGCGACATAAAGCTCACCATCCCCCCCTACCTGCTGCACGACCCGAAGAAACACGACGGGCGCGAGGTAACGGTCGGTGTCAGGCCGGACGACGTGCTGGTGGGCCGCACCGCCGAGGGCTGTTCCGACAAGGTGGACGGCGTGCTGGAGGTCTGCGAACTGCTGGGCCACCGCGAGAACCTTTATATCAAGGTGGGCGAGCAGCGCCTGTTGGCCACCGTCGAGGCCTTCTTCGACCGCAGCCCCGGCAGCGGCGTCTCCTTGTGCTTCAACTACAAGAATATGCACGTCTTCGACAAGGCCACGGAAAAGCGCATAAGCGAATAGCTCCCGCTTTTAGTATAATTTAGTGGACGGATTTTCAGTAAATACACGGAGGTATAACATGAAAGCTACTGTAGACCAGGCTGCCTGCATCGGCTGCGGACTCTGCGCCAATGATTGCCCCGAGGTTTTCGAAATGAACGCCGACAAGGCCATCGTGAAGGGCGACGTGCCCGCCGGCAAGGAAGACGCCGCCAAGACCGCTGCCGCCAACTGCCCCGTGCAGTGCATCGCGGTCGCCTAAGACATAAGCCTTAAAAAGAAACAGCCCGCTGAGAAGCGGGCTGTTTTTTTTACGCCTCGAAGGCTTTTATGCCGCTTTCTCCTTGTCCTTCAGCTTCAGGAAGGGTATCAGCAGCATGCCCGGGATAGTGGCGAGACACACTATGATGAAGAACTTGGGGTAGCCGACCAGGTCCTGCAGCTTGCCGCTGATGAAGCCGGGCACCATCATGCCCAGCGCCATGATGCCGGTGGAGATGGCGAAATGCGCGGTCTTGTATTTTTCCCCGGTAAGCGTGATCATGTAGAACATGAAGGCCGTGGTCCCCATGCCGTAGCCGAACTGCTCTACTCCCACCAGCCCGTAGACGAAGTTGATGGACAGGGCTGTGTGGTAGGACATGTATACATATACCAGGTCCGGGGCGTTGAGCAGGAAGGCCAGCGGCCAGATGGTGCGCCTCAGGCCGTACTTCGAGATTATCCAGCCGCCCAGCAGGCCGCCGACTATCAGCGAGGCCAGGCCCACGGTGCCGTAGGCTATACCCACCTGGGAGGTGGTCAGCGCCATGCCGCCGGCCTCCGCGGCGTCGAGCAGGAACGGCGCGGTCAGCTTTAGCAGCATCGCCTCACCGAAGCGGTAGGTCAGGATGAAAGCCAGGCCCAGGCCCACGTTCTCCAGTTTGAAATAAGCCCGGAAGATCTCGCCGAACTCGGCCAGTTGGCTGGCCTTGGCCTCGTCGGGCTTGTCGGCCGCCGGCGCCGGCAGCCAGACCTTATGGTAGACGAAGAGCAGGCCCATGATGGCCGCCGCCAGCAGCAGCACGCTGGTCCAGCTGTTCTGTATATTGCCGGTATTGGTCTCTATGCGGCCCGCCAGCATCACCAGCACGCCGGAGCTGAACAGCATGGCCACGCGGTAGAAGAAGGACCTGATGCCTATGAAGAAGGCCTGCCGCTTGTCGTCCATCGACAGCATGTAGAAGCCGTCCACGGCGATGTCGTGCGTGGCCGACAGGAAGGCTATGCCCATAAAGCAGGCCATCGAGACATACAGGAACTGCGGGGTCTTGAGGGAGAGGGCCGCGGTAGCTATGGCCACGGCCATCAGAGCCTGGGTCCAGGCTATCCAGTTGCGCTTGGTGGAGTACATGTCTATCAGCGGGCCCCACAGCATCTTTATGACCCACGGCAGGTACAGCCAGCTGGTCCAGAAGGCGATGAGGGTATTGGAGACGCCCATCTTCTTGTAGATGATAACGGCCAGCGAATTGACTATCATGTACGGCAGGCCTTCGGCGAAGTAGGTGGTCGGTACGTAGGACCAGGGGCTGCGGCTTTCTGCTTTGGCTGTCATTTTTGTCTCCGTGGCTGAAGTTAGTTAAATAATATGAAATTAGCGGCGCAAATGAAACCGCGGCACGGCGGGAAGCCCCCCGATTTGATAAAATTATCCTATGGACCTGTTCTCCCTGCTTTTCTCCCCTCAGTCGGTGGCCTGGTCGGTGTTCGTCATCATGCTGGTGGCGGCCGGCGGGCTGGCTATCGGGAATATCAGCGTCGCCGGCATAAACCTCGGCATAGCCGGCGTCCTGTTCTCCGGCATCCTCTTCGGCCATTTCGGGCTGGATATCAACCACGACACGCTGGAATTCCTGCGGGACTTCGGCCTGATCCTCTTCGTGTACTCCATCGGCACCCAGGTCGGGCCCGGTTTTTTCTCCTCCTTTAAAAAGCAGGGCCTGCAGCTTAACCTGCTGGCCGCCGCCGTGGTGCTGGGCGGCGTCGCCGCTGCCCTGGCCGCGGCCAGGCTGGCCGGTTTCGACATCGCCACCGCGGTGGGCATGTACGCCGGCGCCGTCACCAATACCCCTTCCCTGGCCGCGGCCCAGCAGACCCTGGGCGCGGTAAGCCCCGAGGCCGTCAACAGCGCCTCCGTCGGCTACGCGCTGGCCTACCCGGGCGCCATATTGGGCATAATCCTTACGATGATCCTGATCCGCCGGCTTTTTAAGGCCCAGGCCGAGCAGGACCTGCTGACCGTGCACGCCGAAAAAGCCGCCTCGGCCCTCATCAACGCGAGCATAACGGTGGAGAACAAGAACCTTGAGGGCCTCAAGATCAAGGACATCCCGGCCATAGACCAGCTGGGCGTGGTGGTTTCCCGCTTCTACCACGGCGGGCAGCTGGGCGTGGCGCACGACGACACCGTTATCCACACGGGCGACGTGCTGCTGGCGGTGGGGCTGGAGGAGAGCGTAAAGAAGTTCACCCTGGTGGTCGGCTCCCGGAGCGAGATGGACCTGAAGAAGCTCCCCAGCCAGATCATCCATTCGCGCGTTATCGTAACGCATAAAGAAGTCATCGGCAAAACTCTCGACGAGATCGGCCTGGAAGCGCAGTACGACGTGGCGGCCACGCGCGTGGCCCGCGCCGACGTGGAGTTCCTGGTGTCCGATTCCTACGTGCTGCAGTTCGCCGACAACCTGGTGATCGTGGGTTCTGAGGCCGCCGTGGCCCGGGCCGCGGCCCTGCTGGGCAATTCCCCCAAGGACCTCAACCATCCGCAGCTGATCCCGGCCTTCATCGGCATCGCGGCGGGCGTGCTGCTGGGCTCTATCCCGATCTCCATTCCCGGCCTGGGCGCCCCGGTGAAGCTGGGTCTGGCCGGCGGGCCGCTGATCATGGCCATCGTCCTCAGCTACGTGCAGCACATCGGCCCGCTGAACTGGTACCTCCCCCCCGCCGGCAACCTGATGCTGCGCGAGTTAGGCATCGTTCTTTTCCTGGCCTGCGTCGGCCTGAAGGCCGGCGGGCGGTTCTTCGAGACGCTGCTCAACGGCAACGGCCTGCAGATCGTGCTGTTCTCGTTCCTGATAACGGTGCTGCCGATAGTGATCATCGGGATCTTCGCCAAGGCCCGGCTGAAGCTTAACTATATGTCCCTCTGCGGGGCCCTGGCCGGTTCCATGACGGACCCGCCGGCGCTGGCTTTCGCCAACTCCATGAGCCCGTCCAACCTGTCGGCCATGAGCTACGCCACGGTGTACCCGCTGGTGATGATCCTGCGGGTGATCTCCGCGCAGGTCATGGTGCTGCTTTTTCTCTGATGACTATAATAATCGCAAACCTCGCCCTCGTCCTGGCCGCCGGCTGGCTGTTCCGCAAATACGGTATCGTGCGGGAAGGGGCCGAGCACGCCTTCAACCAGTACCTGTATTACCTGGCGCTTCCCGCCCTGATCATCCTCAAGATCGCCGATACGCCGCTGTCCGGGCTGGACTGGCGCTTCCTGGCGGCCAATACGCTGCCGCTGGCCGCGGTGATGGGCGCGGCCTGGGGGCTGTGGAAGGCCGGCCGGATAGACTGGCGGCTGGCGCGGCTGCTGATCATCGTCTCGGTGCTGGGTAACACAGTCTACCTCGGTTTCCCGGTGGCGGCTATGCGCCTGGGCGAGGAGGCCATCGGCTACGCGGCTATCGTCTCGTCGGTGCACAATATTTTCATCTTTACGTTCGGCTTCCTGCTGATGACGCTGGTCTGCGAGCGGGACTGTCCGCCGGCCCGCTTTGCGCGGCTGGTGGGCCGCAGCGTGGTGCTGTGGGCTTCGGTGGCGGGCCTGCTGATGGCCGGCTTCGGGCTGCGCATTCCGGAGCTGCTGCACCGGGTGCTGTCGGATATAGGCCGGACTACGCTGCCGCTGTCTCTGTTCACGCTGGGCGTGGGGCTGTACGGCAAGCAGATAGCGCATAACCTGTCCCGCATCGCGCTGGTGAGCGGGCTGAAGCTGCTGCTGCTGCCGCTGTGCTACCTGCTGGCGGCGAGGGTTTTTGGTTTTACGGGGCTGGTCTCCCGGGTGTCTTTTATCGAGATGGTGATGCCGGTGGCGGTGCTGAATTATGTGGTGGCCAGGGAGTTCGATTTCGACCAGGACCTGGTGGGCCAGAGCATCCTGGTCTCTACGCTGGCCTTCTTCCCCCTCCTCTACCTCTACGACTGGGCCATGTTGAAGTTCCTGTAGCCTGCTCCCTGCGCCGTGCCCCAAAATAAGAAGAGCCGCTTTGCAGCGGCTCTTATTATTTGCATGCCTGGGGTCAGGCTGCGGTTTGGGGGCCGAGTTCTTCTGAGAGTTTCTGGCGCTCGTAGATCTGTTTGTAGATGCCGCCCTGGGCCATGAGTTCGGCGTGGGTGCCTTTTTCGGCCAGGGCCCCGTTCTCGAGGACCAGGATGAGGTCGGAGGTCTCGATGGTCTTGAGGCGGTGGGTGACGGCGAGGCACAAGGCGTCCGGATGCTCCTTGCGGTAAGCTTTCCAGAAGTGGTCCTCGGTCTGGGCGTCCATGGCGCTGGTGGCGTCGTCGAGCAGCAGCACATCGGGGCCGGTCAGGAGGGCCCGGGCGATGGCTACGCGCTGTTTCTGGCCGCCGGAGAGGGCGAAGCCGCGCGTGCCCACCACGGTGTCCAGGCCTTTGGGGAATTTGTGGAGTTCCTTGGCCAGCTGTGCGGTCTCCAGGGCCTTTTCCAGCATCCCCGGCGCCACGCCGAAAGTGCGGTCCATCAGGATATTGTCGCGCAGCGTCCCGCTGAATATGGACGCCTCTTGCGAGGTATAGCCTACGCGCTCCCTGAAAAGATGGAGGTTCCATTCGCGGATGTCAGTGCCGTTGACCAGCATCTCTCCAGCGTCGTGCTCGGCCAGGCGCAGCGCCAGCGACAGCAGGGTGGACTTGCCGCAACCGATCCGGCCTACCACCGCCACGCGCTGGCCGCGGACGGCCGTAAACGTTATATCCCGGATAAGCAGGGCGTCGCCCTTGGGGTTCTTCAGGCCGGCCCCGCGGAATTCCAGCGAGGTGATGTGGTCGGGCGTGGTCTTGTCCCCCAGCCCCGACTTAAGCGAGGAGCGGGCCGTCAGCAGCTCGTTGACGCGCCCTATGGAGACGCCGGCGCGGTTGCCGGCCACCACGAACTGGCTGATGTCCATCAGGGGCTGCACCACCATGCCCGCGTAGAACTGGAAGGCGATCAGTTCGCCGAGCGTCGCACGGCCGTTTATCACCATCAGCCCGCCCGCGGTGTAGAGCAGCGCGATAGAGAGGAAGCCGGCCTCGTGCCAGAAGTAGGAGAAGATGATCTGGAGCTTGGCGGTGGAGATCTCGGCGGAGCTCTGGGCGGCGGTCCGGGTTTTGAAGAACTCCAGCTGGGAGGGTTCCTTGGCGTTGGCCTTGATCACGCGGATGCCGGTAAAGCAGGTCTCCAGGAAGTCGAAGAGGTTGGTGATCGAATCCTGCAGCTCCTTGTAGCGGCCGGTGAGCAGCCGCCCGGTCTTTATGGAGAAGACCAGCACGAACGGCAGCGGCAGCAGCACGCAGAGGGAGAAGGCCGGATTCACGTAGAACATCATGCCCACGGCCGCCGTCAGCGTGAAGACTGCCTGCACGAAGCGGAAGACGCCCGAGCAGCCGAACCAGGAGATCTTCTCGGAGATGTCGTCTGAGAGGCGGGCCACCAGGTCGCCGGTGGTGAAGCGGTGGAAGAAGTTGCGGTCCATCGTGACCACGTGGTTGAACGCGTCGCGGCGGATCTCCCATTCCAGGCGGACGTTCATCCACGCCCGGTTGCGCTGCGCGATCAGGTTGGTCACGAACAGCCCGAAGCCGACCCCGAGGATCAACATCACGTTCTGGCGGAGGTACTCCGGGTCGGGGCGGCCGCTGAGGCCGTTGACGATGTTCTTTATGAGCAGCGGGTTGTAGGCGTGCAGCGCCGCGCTGATCATGCCGAAAACCACGATGACGGTCATGCGCACGGAGTGCCGGCGCCAGTAGGGCAGCAGCCATTTCAGGGTGAAGATCATTCGCCCTCCCCGAACTGCAGGCGGTAGTACTTGGCGTAGAGCCCGCCTTTGGCGAGCAGCTCGTCGTGCGTGCCGAGCTCTTTAACCTCGCCGCCGGAGATCATCATGACCCGGTCGGCGTTGCGGACGGTGGAGAGGCGGTGGGCGATGATTATGACCGTCTTATGTTTGAGCAAATTCTTTATGGCCGTGGTGATCAGGCGCTCGGTATGCGGGTCCATGTTGGAGGTAGCCTCGTCTAGCACCAGCACCTCCTGGTCCAGCACCATGGCGCGGGCCAGCGAGATCACCTGCTTTTCGCCGATGGAGAGGTTCGCGCCCTTCTCCTTGACCACTTTGTCGAGCGGGTGCTTTTTGAAGAAAGCTTCTATCCCCATAAGCCGGATGGCGTCGTGCACGCGGCTGTCGGGGATGGACGTGTCCATCAGTTTCAGGTTGTCCATCACCGTGCCGGGGAACAGGTAGATGTCCTGCTGCACCAGACCGATGGCCGCGCGCAGCGAGCCCAGGCTGAGGCTGCGGATATCCGTGCCGTCTATCTCGATATGGCCTTTCTGGAAGTCGTAGAAGCGGAACAGCAGGCTGGTCACCGTGGTCTTGCCGCCGCCGGTCTCGCCGAGGATGGCCAGGCTTTTGCCGCGCGGCAGCTTGAAGGAGACGTCCTTGAGCACCCAGCCCGCGTCCTCCTTGTAGCGCATCCAGACATTGCGGAAATCTATGGACTCCCGGACGCTGTTGATGTAATGTGGCCGGGCCGGCTCGGTCAGGGCCGGCTTGAGTTCCAGTATCTTGGCTATCCTGTGCCCGGCCGAGAAGGAGCGCTGTATGATGCTCAAATGCTCGGAGAAGCGGAAGATGGGTTCGAAGAGGTTGCCCAGGTACATGACGAACAGCAGGATGACGCCTACCGTCATCTTGTTGTCCAGCACCATTATGCCGCCGTAGTGGAAGACGGCCGCGGTGGCCGCCGGGTGCAGGAACACGATGCTGAGGAAGAAGATCACCGTGTAGAGCTCGACGTTGATGTCTGCGGTGAATCTCTTCTGGTTGAGCGCCTCCATCTTGGCCGAGGCGTCGGCCTCGCGGCTGAAAGCCTGCAGTACGCCGATGCCGTTGAACTGCTCCGTCAGGAACCCGGGGATCTCCGCGGCGATCTTGCGGACCTTGACGAACATGGGCGAGGTGACCTTCACGAAGACCCAGCCGAGGAGGATCAGCACCGGGAACATCGGGATCAGCATCAGCGTCAGCTTCAGGTTGAAGAAGGCCATCACGCAGAAGACCACCGCGAACATCAGGATATCGTTTACGATGGTGATGACGGTGTTGGTGAAGAGGGCGTAAAGCGTGCTGGTGTCGGACTGCACGCGCGCGTTAAGGCGGCCGACGGGCATGGAGGAGTAGAACTCCAGGTCCAGCGACAGGATGTGGGCGAGGATGCGCTGCTTCAGGTCCACGATAAGACCCTGCCCGGCCTTGGCCAGCTGCAGCACCTGGAGATAGTTGAAGTACAGGAAAAGCAGGGTGGTAATGATATAGACCGCGGCGGCCAACAGCAGCGCCTTAGGGTCCCTGGCCGGGAGCGCGGTGTCGATGATGTACTTCACTATCATCGGGATGAACAGGCTCAGCAGGGTGGCCGAGGTCATGTAGACGAAAGCGATGAGGAACGGCCCTTTGCGCGGTTTTATCAGGCCGTAGAGGAGGCGGAAGGTCGCCTTGTAGTTTATTTTTTCTTTCGGGTCCTGCCCGTCGTCGTCTCCGCCGTGGTGCATAAGAGTATTCTATAACTTTCGCGGGCGCTCCGGAAAGAAGAAGGGCCCGGGTAACCGGGCCCTTCGCTCTGGTATGCGCCGGGTTTTACTTCGCCTCGGCGCCGCGCCGGAGGGCCTTTACGTTGAGCTCTATAACTTCGGGCTTGAGCTTCTTGTAGACCTTGGGCATGGCGCGGGCGATGGCGTCTATGGTCATCGCGCCGGTGGCGGCGGCGAAAGCGCCGAGCGCCACCATGTTCATGGCCTTGGGGTTGCCTATCTCGCCGGCTATCTCATTGCAGGGCACGTACAGCACCTTTATATCTGTGCGGGTGGCCTTGGAGTTGACCAGCGAGCTGTTGATGATCAGCAGGCCGCCGGGCTTCACCGCAGGCTCGAACTTCGCGAGCGACGGCTCGTTGAGCACTATGGCCGTGTCGGGGCTGGTGACTATAGGGGTGGTGACCTCGTCGGAGGCCACTACCACGGAGCAGTTGGCCGTGCCGCCGCGCATCTCCGCGCCGTAGGCCGGGAAGAAGCTGACTTCTTTCCCCTCCATCATGCCGGCCTGGGCCAGCAGGTAGCCGGCGGAGATCACTCCCTGCCCGCCGAAACCGGATATCTTTATGCCTTGGTACATTTTAAAGTCCTCCGTTATTTCTTGTCGGCCGCGCAGGCGTCCTTGTAAACGCCGAGCGGGAACACGGGCAGCATGCCTTCCGCCACGAACTTGGTGGCTTCGGACGGGTTGTCCAGGCGCGTGCCCCAGTTGGTCGGGCACATGGAAAGGATCTCCACCAGCGAGAAGCCCTTGCCGTCTATCTGGTTCTGGAAGGCTTTCTTTATGGCGGCCTTGGTCTTCATCACGCCGGGGTTGGTGTGCACGGTGGTGCGCTCAATGTAGGTCGCCCCGTCTATGGTGGCCAGCATCTCGGACATCTTTATCGGGTAGCCGGCCTGCTTGGCGGTGCGGCCGTCCACGCAGGTGGTGGCCTTCTGGCCTATCAGCGTGGTCGGGGCCATCTGGCCGCCGGTCATGCCGTAGATGGCGTTATTCACGAAGATCACCGTGATGTTCTCCGAGCGGATGGCGGTGTGTACGATCTCGGCCATGCCGATGGAGGCCAGGTCGCCGTCGCCCTGGTAGGAGAAGACTATGGTCTCGGGCTTCGCGCGTTTGATGCCGGTGGCTTCCGCGGGGCCGCGGCCGTGCGGGCCCTGGATCATGTCGCAGTTGAAGTAGGTGTCGGCGAACACGGCGCAGCCCACGGGCGCCACGCCTATGGTGCGGCTCCGGATGCCCAGCTCGTCCATCACTTCGGCGACGAGGCGGTGTATGATGCCATGGCCGCAGCCGGGGCAGTAATGCATCTTCACGTCGAGAAGCGATTCGGGTTTCTTATTTAACAGCTGCATATTCTTTGGCCCCCTTTTTTACGATGGCGTCCATCGTCTTGTACACTTCTTCGGCGGTCATCACGGAAGCGCCGGGTTTGCCGTAGAAGTGGACTTCCGCGCGGCCGTTGAGCGACAGCTGTACGTCCTCCACCATCTGGCCCAGGCTCATCTCCACCACCAGGAATTTCTTTATGCGCTTGGAGAGCTCTACGATGCGGGCCTTAGGGAAGGGCCACAGGGTGATGGGGCGGAACAGGCCGACCTTCAGGCCCCGCTCGCGGGCCAGCTTCATGGCCGCCACGGAGACGCGGGCCGAGGTGCCGTAAGCCACTATGGCTATCTCGGCGTCTTCCATCATTTTTTCCTCGTACATCGTCTCTTCGGCCTCGATCTGCTTGTAGCGCTTCACCCTTTCGTTGACCATCACTTCCAGGTAGCCTTCGCGCAGGTCGTAGGATTTGACGATGCGCTTGGCGCGGTTCTTGTTCACGCCCAGGGCCCAGTCGGGCTCTACCAGGGCCTTTACGTCCACTTCGGGGTGCTTGAATTCCACGGGTTCCATCATCTGGCCTATAATGCCGTCGGCCAGCACCATGGACGGGATGCGGTACTTGAAGGCGACTTCGTAGCATTTGTGCGGGAAGTTGGCCATCTCGGTGACGGAGTTGGGCGCCATCACGAAGGTGCGGTAGTCGCCGTGGCCGCCGCCGCGGGTGGCCTGCCAGTAGTCGCCCTGGGCGCCGGCTATGTTGCCCAGGCCCGGGCCGCCGCGCATCACGTTGCCTATGAAGATAGGCAGGTCCGCGCCGGCCGCGTAGGAGATGCCTTCCTGCTTGAGGCTCATGCCGGGGCTGGAGGAGGAGGTCATGCAGCGCACGCCGGTGGCGCCCGCGCCGTAAACCATGTTTATCGCCGAGACTTCGCTCTCGGACTGGATGAACGCGCCGCCCACCTGCGGCAGGCGCCAGCTCATGTATTCGGGGATCTCGTTCTGGGGGGTGATCGGGTAACCGGCGAAGAAGCGGCAGCCGGCGCGTATGGCGCCTTCGGCCAGGGCCTCGTTGCCTTTCATCAGTTTTTTATCAGCCATAGTCATGCCTCCTTATTTATAGACCTTTATCGCGAGGTCGGGGCAGATGTGAGCGCAAGCCAGGCACGCTATGCAGCAGCCTTCCTTGGAGTCCTTGGCCGGGAAATAACCGGTCTTGGAGAATTTATCGGATTTTTCGATGCACTTCTTAGGGCAGACCTGTATGCACAGGTAGCAGCCCTTGCACTTGTCCACGTCTACTTCCATCTTCGGCATAGAACCTCCGGGGGTGAAATCGCGCGGCGGGCGGCGCTGAGGGCTACTGCTTGCTGGTTCCGGGGTCGCGCGTGGTGCGTAGCTATATAAAAAGTATATCAAAAAAAACCGGGCATTTATACCCGGTTCCCCGTTACGTTGTAACGGGCCCTGTTAAGCGATTTTAAGAAGTCTTTTCGCCTCGGAGACCAGCTCCCCGGCGTTAACGGGTTTCTTGAGCACTACTACATTAGCGAGCTTGGCGAGGTTCTGCACGGCTTCCGGCAGGCCGGTGGAGAAGATGATCGGCGTGGCGGTCTGGAAAAGGTTGCGCAGGCGGTCGAAGACTTTCTGGCCCCCGCCGGCGGGCATGTCCACGTCCAGCACCAGCAGGTCCGGCTGGAACTGCTGGTACAGGGTCACGGCCGCTACCGCGTCCTCAGCGGTGCGCACTTCGAAACCCGCGTTGGAGAAGATTTCCTTGTAGATCTCCAGTATGCTGAGATCGTCGTCCACAGCGAGAATTTTATGCATTTACGGTAGTCCCCCCACCCGATGGTTCCCCAGGATTTCATTATAGAACTTTTTCAGCCGTATGTTCATGCTTTCGGCGCCGAAGCGCGCAAAGCCGGTTTCATCCTTGGCTAAAGCCCATTCCCTGGCGGCGGCGCCCATGCTCGCGCGCAGTTCCGGCGAGGCCAGCAGTTTGGCTAAGGCTTCCGCTAGCGCGGCCGGGTCGGCGGGCGGTACGGCGTAGCCGGTCTCCCCCTCCCTGATGACGGCGGGCAGGCCGCAGACGGAGCTCACCACGGCCGGTATGCCGAGGGCCTGGGCTTCGAGAGGCGCGCGGCCCATGGCCTCGTTGAGCGAGGGCTGCACGTAAATGTCGAGGGCGGGCAGCAGGGCGGCGGCGTCATGCCGGAAGCCCGTGAACAACACCCGGTCGGCTATGCCCAGGTCCTCCGCCAGGCGGCGCAAGCTTTCCTCCAGCGCGCCTCCGCCGATGATGACGGTCCTGAACGGGGCAGCTGGGAACTGTTCTTTCAGCAGGGCGGCCGCGCGCAGCAGGTACTCCACGCCTTTTACCGGTTCCAGTCGCGCGATGGTGCCGATGGTGATCTCGCCTTCCGGGATGCCGAGGTCTTTTTTGCCGGCCGGCGCCGCTGGCGGGGCAAAATCCACGCCGCTGTGTATGACCCGCCATTGCCCCGGCGTGCCTATGCCCGCCGCCGAGGATTCGTCCATCTCGCCGGGGGTAAGCGCTATGAAATAATCGGTGAACCGGGCCAGGAAGCGTTCTGCGAGCTTGAATACCAGGGTTCTTAGCGCGCCGTAATAGCCGTAGAGCAGGTGGCCGTGCGGGGTATGCACCACCAGCGTCCGGCGTTCGGCCTTCAGATTGTAGAGGGCCGCGGCCAGGCGGCCCAGGGCCCCGGCTTTGGAGGTGTGCGTATGAACCAGGTCAGGCCGCAGGGCGTCTAGCTCCCGCTTAATGGCCCTCATGGCCCTGCGGTCCTTGGCGGCGCAGATCTCTCTCTGGAGATCAGGTATTTCTATATGTTTAACTTCGGGAGGCAGCAGCCCGAGCAGGGAGGCGGCGTCCGGGTGCGGCCCGGAGATAAGCGTGACGTCGTAATCCCCCGCCTGCGCGGCGCACGAATCCACGGTATTGCGGCTGGACCCGCCCGGCTCCAGCCTGGTTATGATGTGCACTATGTGAGGTTTGACTGACACAAGATGTCCGTAGACTTAAAACTTCTTCTTCAGCGTAATCCGCTGCACGCTGCCAAGCCCCGTCTCCGGGGAAACGGCGTAGTCTAACTGCGCGCCCAACGCCATCACGCCCGCGCCTACGCAAAGGCCGCTCTTCTCATTGCTCTGGGTTAGCCCGGTCAGACCGTAGCCGCCGCGCAGCGCGAAGCCCAGGTTATTGCCGGTAAGCATAGCATACTCAGTGCCGGCGGAAAAGACCGTCTGTTTGTCATAGATCAGCCTTTTCACGTCGACCGACAGCCCCATTCCCGGCAGCACCATAAACGTGAATCCCGCATTGACACTCAGCGGCAGGTTGTCACGCTGGGACAGATACTTTATCCCAGTGCCCAGGTTCTGCACACCCACGCCAACAGTGACAGGCAGCCTGCTTAACTTTTGTTTTGCGCCAAGGTCCACCGCAAAGGCCTGCGCCTTTACGCCCGCTATGCTGCTTTGAATGTATTTTACAGCGCCACCTACATTCTTGAACCCGAAACCCAGGCTTACTGCCTGGTCATAGGCGCTGTAGCCGCCGCTGGCCGTTCCGTCGTCGGCGCGGCCTTCCATTTTGCCGTTGGACAGCCGCGTCACGCCAAGGGCCAGCGCCATCTTCTTTACAGGCATACCAAAGCCTATAAAGTCATGGGTAGCATCCATCAGCCACTGGCTGTGGCTGAAGGCAGCCTCCGGCCCGGTCATAGCGGCAAGCCCGGCCGGGTTATAGTTCAGCGCGCTAACGCCCAGTGCCGAAGCCACCCCCGCCGAGGCCATGCCGCTCAGGCGCGCGTCCGTGTCGATCTTTAAGAACTGCGCGCCCGTCTGCGCGGCATTGGCCGTGGTGGAAACCAGCAGGCTCAGGGAAAATATTTTGATTATGTTTTTCATATTTTCCTTTTACCTCACCACCGCGAACTTGCCTTTGGCTTTTAGTTTCTTGCCGGCACGCTCGGCCTCGACGGTGAAATAGTAGACGCCGCTGGCTATGCGGCCAGTCCAGGCGTATTCGTAGGCGTAGACCGAGCCCACGGCCTGCGGGCTGCCCATAAGGGTCTGCTCGTGGGCAAGCTGACCGGCCACGGTGAAGACTTTTATCTTCACGCTGTCGGCCGTGCCTACCTCTATATGGAAGGTGGGCACCTTGCCGCCCTTGGCCGGGTCAGGGTAGACGTAGACCTCGCCCAGCTTGAACTCCAGGGCGGACGGGCTAAGGCCGGGCCGCATCATCGACGGGCTGTAGGTGCCGGGGATGTAGAACTCAAGCCCGTTAGAGACCGCCTGCCCGCGCATGGCCACCACCGTGTGGGTGCCGTAAGTCAGGCCGGAAGGCACGGTGCCGGTTATCCTGGTATCCGTCCAGAGACTCAAGGCGCATTGCGTGCCGCCCAAGAAGACCTTGGCTATGGTAGCGTCATAAGGCCCGAAGCCGGTGCCGTAGAGGTTGAAGACAGTCCCAACCGCGCCGCTGGTCGGCGTCATGCTGGATATGACCGGCTCCTCCACGTTAATGTAGGCCGTGGCGCTTTCTGCCAGACCGCCATTAAGATAACGCTGTACCTGCACCGGGTAAGTGCCCGCCAGCAGGAACGGCAGCTTGCCCTGTATCTTGGTGTCGGTCCACAGGGTCAGCGGGGCGGTAGTCCCGTTGATGAGCACCTTGGTGTAGTTGGCCACGTAGTTGCCGAAGTTGTAGCCCGTTATGGTGAACGGCGCTATGATCGAGGCGGTGGATGGGCTAACCGTGTCCATGTAGGGCGTTCCGACGGTGAAGGTGAACGTAGAAGTGCGAACCACGCCACCGTTCAGGGCACGCTCGACGACAACCTCATGGTCGCCATCAGCGAGGCTGCCGGGGATGGTGCCCTGGAGCTTGGTGTCGGTCCACAAGGTCAGCGGGGCCGCGGCACCGCCGATGAGCACCTTGGTGTAGTTGGCCACGTAGTTGCCGAAGTTGGAACCCATTATGGTGAACGGCAGGCCTATCGGTCCCGACGAGGGTGCAAGCGTATAGGCGACAGGCGCGGTCACGCCGAAGGCCAGCGGCAGCGACTGCACCTGGCCGCCGTTGAGACTGCGCTCCACCAGAACCTGGTAGTCGCCAGCGGCAAGACTACCCGGAACGGTGCCCTGTAGCTTGGTATCGGTCCACAGTGTAAGCGGGCAGGTAGTGCCGCCTATGAGCACCTTGGTATAGCCTGCCGAGTAATTGCCAAAGCCTGTGCCGTAGATGGTGAACGGCATGGCAATAGGGCCCGACACCGGGGTCATACTGGCCACATTGACGCCTACTACCTCGAAGGTTAAAGGATTGCTTCCAACCATCCCACCGTCGGCTGTCATGCGGCCCACCATAACCGGGTACTGGCCGGGGGCCAGGTTGCCGGGGATGGTGCCTTGTATTTTTGTGTCGGTCCACAACGTAAGCGGCACGGTGGCCCCGTTTATCAGCACGCCCGTATAGGCGGCAGAATAATTACCGAAGCTTTCGCCGTTGATGGTGAAAGGCACGCCTATAGGGCCCGAGGCCGGACTTATATTATAAGCCGTAGGCGTACTTACCGTGAATGCCAGCGCCGAAGACTGCACAATGCCGCCGTTGAGCTCGCGCTCGACGATGACGGGGTACTCGCCGGGACCAAGGGCGCCGGGGATGGTGCCCTGTATCTTGTCGGCTGTCCACAAGGTGAGCGGGCAGGTAGTACCGCCTATCAGCACCCTGGTGTAATTGGCCACGTAGTTTCCGAAGTTTCCGCCGTAGATGGTGAACGGCATACCTATAGGCCCGGCTACTGGCGTCATGCTGGCCACGTCCACAGTGACCACTTCAAAGGTCATGGGCGAGGTCTGCATTGCGCCCCCGTCCGACGTGCGGCGCTCCACCAGCACAGGGTACTGGCCCGAGGCCAGGCTGCCAGGGACGGTCCCTTGGATCTTAGTATCGGTCCAAAGCGTTAAAGGTGCCGTGGCATCACCTATCAGCACATGGGTGTAGACAGAGGAATAATTGCCAAACCCAACGCCGGTGATGGTGAAGGGCATACCGATGGGCCCCGACGACGGCGCCAGCCAGTAGGCTTCCATATTGCGCAGACTGAACGTAGTGGTGGAAGTGCGAACCACGCCGCCGTTAAGGGCGCGTTCCACTACCAGTTCGTAGTCACCAACCGGCAGGGTGCCGGGGATGGTGCCCTGGATCTTGGTATCGGTCCAGAGGGTTAGCGGCATGGTCGCCCCGCCCAGCAGCACCCGCGTGAAGCCCGCCACGTAGTTGCCGAAGCTTTCACCTGTGATAGTGAAAGGCAGCCCTATAGCCCCGGACGACGGGGTAAGCGAGTAAAGCGCGGGCTGGGTAATAGTGAAAGGCGAAACCTCAGTCAGCACTTCAGTCCCCCGCTTCACAACAACAGGATGCTGCCCCGCAGCCAAAGCGCCGGGGATGGTGCCCTGTATCTTGGTATCGGTCCACAGCGTGAGCGGGGCGGTGGTGCCGCCCAACAACACCACGGTGGTCCCGGCGGAATAAGTACCGAAGCCGGCGCCCTCTATGGTGAAGGGGACCCCTATAGGCCCCGAGGACGGAGTTATGGGCAGATATGTTTGCACAGGCTCGGAGACAACAAAATACGCCGTCTTCGTGGCTTCCTGATTCCCTACATTATCCTGGGCCCGGATAGAGATAAAATGCTCGCCGGGAGACAAGGTGAACGGCCCCGAATAATACGGGTTCTCGCAGGTCCCCGTATCATTAACTCCGCCGAACCAGTCCATGAAACCGCAATTATCGGTGGAGACGTCCACCAGGAAGTAAGTGGTCGCCCAGCCACTGGCCAGGCCATTGGACATAATATCCTCGGCCGTAAGCGTTATAGTGTCGGCGGTGGTGGCGTAGACCGTGGCCCCGGCCGTTATTGGCGCGCCGTTTATGGCCAGCGTGGCTGCCGGCGTGGTTCCGTCCGAATGAAGGGCCATGTTAACCACGGGCCCGACGTTGCCTATCTCGTCCACGGCCCAGCGGTACAGCGAGCGTACGCCCTCAGGCACGTTAAAAGCACCAGTATACAATGGATTTTCGCAGGTGCCGGGCGCCGCCGCCGGGTTATAGGCGGTCGAGAGGCATTCCGCGGTGGGCTCCGCGCCCAGCAGGTAATACGTGCTTGCCACGCCGGCAAGCACGTCGGTATTAGAGGAAAGGTCCACGGAAGTCAGCGACAGCTGTGAGGTGGAACTCACATAAACCGTCTCATCCTGCACAAAAACGCGGCTGGCCGAGAAATACACCTCGGGACCGCTCTGGTCGTAGATGCTTATAGGCGCGGCCACCGCGAATATGGAATTGCTCCCCGTCTCGGCAGTAACGCAGCCCTCTACACGGGTAGTATCCAACCCGCTAACCGTCCCGTCGTCCTTATATTGGTAGATCTCGAAGCGGTCCAGGTCCGCTTCGGAAAGACCGGAGGGCAACCCGCAGATACGTATGGTGATGCCGCTGTAATAAACCCCAGTATAAGTTAGCCTCCAACCAAGTCCCGTTCCGAACGGATACAGGGCGTAGCCTTTGGGGGCGGGGGCGGCGGCCTTAACGACCGTTAGCTCCGGCGTAGCTCCCTCGAGAGTAACCAGATTATGGAAAGTAGGCTCGAACATGCCGAAGTTATAGGTAACATCCAACCCTGTAGGTGCGGGACTGTTCCTGGAAACCGAGATCGCAGGGCCCACTATGTCCGCAGCTACCGTTTCCTGCGTGACTGACGCTATGCAGGACGTGGTGCTGTACCACACGGACAGGCTGCCGCTCAT
>Ga0209317_1001632_pt1 | contig 18771 bp, 14 predicted proteins | sample RifGroB2_FD_183994 | JGI IMG/M metagenome (GOLD analysis project Ga0209317, IMG submission 183994) | Soil microbial communities from Rifle, Colorado, USA - Groundwater B2 (SPAdes) (version 2) | ecosystem: Environmental > Terrestrial > Soil > Unclassified | place: Rifle, Colorado | collected... | reverse complement strand
TCGCTCAAAGCATCAAAAAAACGCAAAAGGCTCAAGGCTGCATTAGATGATAGTTACAGAGAAAAAGTCCTGAAATGTTAAAAGCGATTTCCCTGGGAGACTGTTCGCTTTTTTCTTCCGGCACAAAAATTCAACTATCTTTGTCACCCTCAATCAATATTAGTACAATGACTGACTTTAAACGTACCCTCATTACCTCTGCTTTGCCGTATGCCAACGGTCCGGTTCACATCGGGCACCTCGCCGGCGTGTATGTTCCTGCTGATATTTACGCCCGTTACCTGCGCATGAACGGTCAGGAAGTGGCTTTTATCGGAGGTTCCGATGAGCATGGTGTGCCAATCACCCTGAAAGCCAAGATTGAAGGAGTTACCCCGCAGGATATCGTTGACAAATACCACCGCATGATCAAAGATTCGTTTCGGCGTTTCGGGATTTCGTTCGATATTTATGCACGGACCAGCGATCCGATTCACCATCAAACAGCTTCGGAGATATTCCTGAAAATCTTTCAGGATGGAAAGTTCATCGAAAAAACTTCGGAGCAATATTTCGATGCCGAAAACAAGCAATTTCTGGCCGACCGCTACATTACCGGAACCTGCCCGAGATGCGGATTCGAACGCGCTTACGGCGACCAGTGCGAAAGCTGTGGAACATCCCTCAGCCCGAACGAACTGATTAACCCAAAATCAATGATCAGCGGAAACACCCCGGAACTGAAAGAAACCAAACACTGGTATCTACCGCTCGGTCAATACGAAGAATGGCTGAAAGAATGGATTCTGGAAGGCCACAAAGAATGGAAAACAAATGTTTACGGGCAGTGCAAATCGTGGATTGATAGTGGATTGCAATCGCGGGCAGTCACCCGCGATCTCGATTGGGGTATTCCGGTTCCGGTTGACGGAGCTGAGGGAAAAGTGCTGTATGTGTGGTTTGATGCGCCGATTGGCTACATTTCGGCCACCAAAGAATGGACTCCCGAATGGGAAAAATGGTGGAAAGACCCGGAAACCAAACTGGTGCATTTCATCGGAAAAGACAACATCGTTTTCCATTGCATCATTTTCCCTGTTGTTCTAAAAGCTGAAGGTTCGTACATTTTACCTGAAAATGTTCCGGCCAACGAATTCCTGAACCTCGAAGGAGACAAAATTTCGACTTCGCGCAACTGGGCTGTCTGGCTGCACGAATATCTGGAAGAGTTTCCCGGAAAAGAAGATGTGTTAAAATATGTACTGACAGCTAATGCCCCTGAAACCAAAGACAATGATTTTACCTGGAAAGATTTCCAGACGCGCAATAACAACGAACTAGTTGCCGTGCTCGGTAATTTTGTGAACCGTGCGCTGGTTCTTACTCAAAAATATTACGACGGAAAAGTTCCGGCATGCGGCACATTAACTGAGACCGACAAGGCAGCTTTGGCCGAAATTTCAGTCATCAAAGCTGAAGTCGAGAAAAGTATTTCACAATACCGTTTCCGTGAAGCCCTGAAATATGCCATGGACCTGGCCAGATTGGGCAACAAGTACCTCGCCGATGCCGAACCCTGGATAGTGGTGAAAACCGATCCGAATCGTGTAGAAACCATCATGAACGTGTGTTTGCAGATCACTGCCAATCTGACCATCATTCTGGCGCCTTTCCTGCCGTTCAGTATGGATAAACTTCGCGTATTCCTGAACATGGACGAACTGAACTGGAGCAATCTGGGCCGTACCGACCTGCTTCTGGTGGGTCATCAAACCAGTACTCCGGAATTGCTGTTCAAGAAAATTGAAGATGAAATGATCGAATATCAGGTGAACAAGCTAATGGCCACAAAAAGAGCCAACGAAGCTGCCAATGCGCTGGTCGCACCGGCAAAGGAAAACTGCACTTTCGACGATTTCAATAAAATGGACATCCGAACCGGAACCATCCTTGAAGCTGAGCGTGTGCCCAAAACCAAAAAACTGCTTAAACTGACCATTGATACAGGAATAGACAAGCGTACAGTTGTTTCAGGAATAGCCGAATATTACAATCCGGAAGAAATTATCGGCCAGCAGGTGAGTATTTTAGTGAATCTCGAACCAAAGGAACTGAAGGGAATCCAGTCGCAGGGAATGATCCTGATGGCGCAGGATGCCGATGGTTCGCTGAAATTTGTGGCACCGGTGACACCGGTTAAAAACGGATCGGAAATAAAATAGATACATTTTGTAGAGACGTTGCATGCAACGTCTCTACATCAAAATATAACCCTGCCAACTACTGTTGGTGCGGTTTTCGTAAGCCTCAGTGCCGTCGTCAAGACGGATCTGTTGCTTACTCTCTATAAATCGAAACCGCTTTTCTACGGAAAGGCGGTTTTTTAAATTTTAATTCCATGATTAAATACTAAATTTGTTGAAAATCATTGGTTATGAATACGCTTGAATTGAAAAACAAAATCATTAGGAAAATAGACAGTCTGAATGAGTCAGAATTTGAAAAAGTATATAATCAGTTACTTGAAGTTCTTAAATTGGCGGTTTCATATAAGTTATCCGAAGAGGAAAATGAAGCGATTGACTCAGCGTTGAAAGTGAGTGATGAAGCTGAGACCTATTCGCATGATGTTGTGGTATCCGAAGCTCTAAATAAATTTCCCAATCTAAAGTTCAAATGAGGACCGTTCGCTGGAACAAACTCGCCAGGTTTGATTATTATGAAAACATCAATTACTTGCTACAAATCTGGTCTGAAAAAGAGGCACAGAATTTTATAGACAAAGTTTTCGAAATAGAATTCATTCTTGCAAATGGCAAAGTTGAATTTCAGAATACCGATCGTGTGGGCATAAAGCGTTGCGTGATTAACAAACAAATCTCCTTATTTTACAGGGTCATTGATGAAAAGAACATCGAACTCCTTCGATTTTGGAACAATAACCAGAATCTGAAAAAGATAAATCTTTAAGCGAATGCCGACTGCATAAATATATAACCAAACCCGCTTTCTCACGAGAAGGCGGGTTTTTCAATCAACAGCAAGACTATTTTTTTGTCACTTTTTAACGGCAATTTGAACTAATATCGACAATCTCCCAGGTATTGGTATCTGTTATAATTTTCATTGAAATATGGTGTCCCTTATTTCCGATCAGATGAAATTCAGAAACTACATAGCCTTTTATAAAACTCCAATGATCAAATCCAATTGGTGATTTATATTCTTCGCCGGTTTTTACGCTGGTTACTACCAGATTCTTTACTTTATTACTTCCCCAAACTTCAACACCATTGACATAATGGACCGTAATCTCAACCTTAAGAACAGGGCAAGTTACAACGTCAGAAACAACACCATCACAATATACATTTAAACTCCAACCAGTAAAAGAAAGCTCCTGTTTGAATGTTCCCGAACCACCCTTTCCGTTCTGTGCAGAAAGTTGTGTCAACCCAATGCCTAAAAGAAGGCACACCAAAAGAAATGCTTTTGTTTTCATAGTTTCTGAATTTTTAGTTAAAATTTGAATTGAAATTGTAATTTCTCTACTACTAAAGTTCGTCAAAAACACCCTTCAGCACATACCAATTTTTAAACAAAGTCTTACACTTTTCTTACGAATTATTAAACTTTTTTGCAGGTGCTATAGTTTTAAATCACAGGCAGGCAGTGAAATGACAATAATTTTATTGCAAGTGGTTGTTTTGAGTAACTTTTTTTACTTCTTCGAGACGGGAGTAAATACTGTATAATTTGAAAGGAGCAGACTTCCAGGTTTCTTCCAGTATTTTTAACGCTTCCTTATATTTACCCTGTTTATAAAGTCCCCAGCCTTTGGTGTTCATAAAATTGTAATAATCATATTTGTTGGTGGCTAAGGTCATTGCCTTATCCATCAATCGCGGAACTTCATATAGGTTTCTGCCGGTTTCAATCATAAAATTGGCCATCACCAACATTCTTTCCGGGTTGTCAGGTTCCTGGGAAAATGATTCCCGGAAATATTTCTCTGCTTTATCAGTCATTCCGGCAGCTTGATAAATCTCGGCAATCCTTCTGTCAATATGGGCCTGAGTTGACTGGTATCTGTTTTTAAGCAGGAAAGTAAGTTTATTGAAATAGTGCCTTGACATTACCGTGTCTTTTTCTGATAAAGCCAGAACTGCCCAACTGATACAAATGGGTCCATCATCTGGCATATTTGTTTCTCCAAGCTTGTATAGCTTTTTCTCCTTTTTGAACTGCCCCGTTTTATGATATGCCAAACCAAGTTCAGTGTACATCGAGTTATTCTTCATAAAATCCTTTCCCCAATTCATACAGATTGACAGGTTTTTTTCCAGTACCTCAATGGCTTTATCATACTGCCCCATTCGATTGTACATGATCCCGAGAAGATAATAGGTGTTTGGTTTCTGATCGTCAAGTTGCTGTATTTGTTTTAGGTAGTTGACACAGGTCTCGGGGGATTCAAAGCTGCAGGCATAGGCCCAGCTTGCCCAAAGCTGGTCTTCGAAGTTGAACTGATTTCTTTTTTTATAATACCTGAGCACCCACTCGTAATCCTTTTCCATGTTTCCTTCCCGGGCATACACCGAAGAAAGACCTTTCATAGGATCAAAATAATTTGAATCGGACTCCAGAGCCTTGAGATACCATGAAATTGCTCTTATATTTTCAAATCTTGCGGCAGCTTGATTACCATAAATGTAATACCGGAACGCTTCTGAAGAATTCGTTGATGGAAGACCATAGCGCTGATAAACAGGATAATCCTTTCTCAATTTCGATATTAAAAGAAAATTCTTTATAGCTTCAGATATCGTATCAACACACTGAAAGACATAATTCTCATGAAAAGGTTTTTCAGAAATGAAAGACTTAACAACCTCATTGTTTCTTACGTTTGTTAACTGAGCGTCTATTCTCAAAACTGAACCGGCCTGTTTCAAACTGCCACTGATAAAAAAACTGGCATCAAGTTTTTGTGAAATCCTTCCTGCTATTTCAGGGGTCAAAGCAGCTTGATCTGTAATACCTCCGGTATAAATCAGAGCATTTATAGATTCCTTATTTCTGATCTTGAGTTCCCTGGCATTGGTCAGCGACGAAATGAGGCATTCCTGAACACCTTCCTGCCAGATATTCCATGAAGTATCTTTCGTCATGTTGTAAAATGGCATTACTGCAATGGAAATCCTGCCATCTGATGATAGCAGGGAATCAGTCCATTCAGAAACGTGAAATTTCTGATAGATTGTTATACCTGCTGTAACCAAAATCAAGGTAAAAAAAATGACTCCCATCCAAGAATTCAAACTACTCCTTTTGGCAATTCCGGTTTTTTCAGTTTGGCCAGAAACCGGTGAAACGACTTCGGAATCAGCTTTTACTGATTCAACCTCAATAACCTTTCCGGGAGGATAACCATAATATTCGTGAAAGCATTTATTGAAATAGGTAGGACTACTAAACCCAACCCGGTAGGCAATTTCCGAAATGGTCAGGTCTTCCGTTTTAATCAACTCCATAGCTTTTTGCAGGCGTACTTCGCGAATAAACTGGGGTACTGTTTTCTTGCTGATTGCTTTCAGTTTCCGGCTTAAACTATAAAGGCTCATACCCGATTCACGAGCAAGTTCCTTTACCCCTAAGTTTTCATCCTTCAGGTTTGCCAGAACGATTTCTGCAATTCGTTTGAGCCATTTTTGATTTGCATCGACAGAAACTATCATATTACAATTTCGAAGAATGTATTTTTTTCAAACAACTCATACAAATTTAATAAACTAACTCTTTTCCAGCAAATTAAAATGAGTCTGTTTCGCATGTGCGCTCACAAAGACAGAAATTATAAACTACTATGAAGCAGACCTGACGAAGTTATGTTTGAAAATCATATATTCTTTTGTAAGCCACAGTGCCAATTACTTTTGGGTTGGTTGCTGACAGCTATAAATCGAAACCGCTTTTCTACGGAAAGGCGGTTTTTTTAATTTTAATTCTTTGATTTTATACTAAATTTGTTGAAAATCACTGGTTATGAATACGCTTGAATTGAAAAACAAAATCATCAGGAAAATTGATAGTCTGAATGAAGCTGATTTTGAAAAAGTATATAATCAATTACTTGAAGTTCTTAAATTGGCGACTCCGTATAAGTTATCCGAGGAGGAAAATGAAGCCATTGATTTGGCTTTAAAAGTGAGTGAAGAAGGGGAAACATACACTCCTGATGAAGTAATCTCCGCAGCCCGGAATAAATTTCCAAACCTGAAGTTCAAATGAGAACCGTTCACTGGAACAAACCTGCACGGCTAGATTACTACCAAAACATCAACTATTTGCTGCAAAATTGGTCAGAAAAATAAGCTCAGAATTTCATTGATTAGGTTTCAGAAATTGTAAATTTATTGGCAAAAGGGAATGTTGACTTTCAGGAAACCGATAGGATTGGAATTAAGCGATGCGTGGTAAACAAACATATTTCATTGTTTTACAGGTTGACTGATATAGACCAGATTGAAATTCTTCGATTTTGGAATAATAGTCAGAACATTAAAAAACTAAATCATTAACTCATGAAAAACTCCCAAACTCCAAATCGAGGCAATCGCTATGTTTCATGGTTTCTGCGGACTTTATTGCTTCTTGTAGCTTTGTTTTTTATGCTTTTTTCGTTCGATGTGTTTTCGATGGACGGAACCTTGCTTCAGAAACTGGGCGGATTTCTGATGCACAACCTCTTCACTATTTTTATTCTTTTCGTTTTGTGGCTGGCTTGGAAACACGAAAATCTGGCCGGAGTTCTTCTTATTGGAATGAGCGTTTTTATGGTGTTCTTTTTCGGATTTCCCTCACGCCTGATGGGTGGAACCTGGTTGATGATCAGTCTGCCTTTTGCAGTCGGCTTGCTTTTTCTGGCTAATTACTACCTGATCGGGACTAAGAAATCTTAAATGTATAAACGTATTTCAGCAAAATTATGCGATTCAGGAATGGAACACCAGGTGCACTTCCAAACAGGTAATTGGAAGTAGGCCGTGATTCGTTATAAACGAGGAAAAAGTCATTCCCTTCTTTTGGATTGTACCTCAACCTGAAATTTCCTATCATCAGGCGGTTTACGCTGTTGTATTGTATAAATGAGCTGACGGAAAGTTTGGTATTATACATGTATAGAACTTTCAACCGGGCTATATGACTTGAAAAACGCTGATCGCGTGAATCGAAGCTGATCCGGTTGTAGCCGTATGAACCGGTAACCTGGAGACTTGAGGATAGGTTTAATTTTGGCTCAGCAGTAACTGATGCCATGGTCCCATCGTAAAATTCACCTCCGTTGAAGATTAATCTGAGAACCAGAGGCTTGGTAAAAGGGGTCGAAAATATTGAAAAAATATTCTTGTAGGTATATTCTCCGGCCGGGACTGAGGCATTTTCTGAGAGTCGGAATTCATTTAAGATACCTTCTCTGATATAAAGTAAAATGCTCAATAAGCTCCATCCATCTTTAGTATTCACTTCAAAACCTCCGGTCAGCCATCTGTTTTCCAATCCATGATCTACCAGACGGTGCATATTCATGTAACCTGTTATCAGTTTAAAACTTAATAATTTGGACCTTTCTCCCGGCAGCCATCCATATTGAGCTCTCGAATCTATTCCAGCAATTCCAGGTTTCGACATAAATCCGACGCTTGGATTGAATTCCAATCCGGAATATGAGTAGGTCAGGTTGTAAGCAAATCCTTCCTGATTTCGTCGTTCCCATTTCAGAAATGCAAAAGAATTTGCCTTCGAGTCCATCTTAATTTTCCCCTCCTCATTAGTTGTTTGAGCGAATCTCGTTTCAAGATAGTCGTCGCCAAAAAGCCTGAAAATGCCATCGGCTCCGTATGACATACTACTCTTTCCAAACATTCCAATCCGTGTAGTGGCAATGGCCCCAACGTATGAATTGGGATTGAAAACCTGCCGGCGTGTCCTGAATACTCCAAAATTTTCGGAAGGAGTTTCTTTAAAATCTTCCGTTTGCATATCGAGTATTCCAATGTCCCATTTCCCTATTCTTCCGGTTAACCTTGCCCCGCCATAAATCCGAACCGGATTTCCATCGTTCAAACCAATCTGGCGACTATAAAAAAGTTCCTGCGATTGGCCCATGTTGAATCCAAATATGCTGGACCGCTCCTGAAAGAACATTCTTTTTTCGGGAAGGTACATCGAATAACGGGTAATATTTACATATTCATCATCAGCTTCCACTTGGGCAAAATCAGTGTTGGCGGTTAAATCAAGCGTCAGGTTACTGTTCAGGCTGTATTTTATATCGAGTCCTCCGGTTAATTGAGAATTTGGTTCCTGATCGTATTGAGTTCCGGCCTCATTTAAAACCTGATTTTTTTCTATTCCGGTCAGCACGTAGGGCGCAATATAAACGGGTTTGGCTGGTTTTAAACCCTCCATTTCAATGGTATGTGCGAGTGACGGTTTTATTGGAGCAAAAAGTCCGTATTTGGGATCAATTTCCGGATAAGTGTCTATTTCATTGCAATAACTGACGCTCCGGTTTATCATCAGCCCCATTCTAACCTTGCCGTCTTTTTCCTGAAAACGAAGGCTGGAAAATGGGATACGTATCTCAACCGACCAACCATCGGCTATTGCAGCGGTTTTGACATCCCAGAATGTATTCCAGCTAAAATTGAGCGAAGTATTTCCGATGGGTGAAGGTTGAAAATTAGCATCGTTCGAAATCGCAAAATCAATCCGTTGGCCCGCTGGTGTGGTATAAAAAGCCAATCCACTTTCGTTATCATCATAGGTATCCAGAACAATCCCAAATGAATCCGAATTTCTGGATTCTTCGTCCCGCTTTTTGCTCTTTGATACAATTTGGATTGGATCGGTATAATGCAGCCGGGCAAAGACCCACAAATATTTATCGTCATAGCCAATCCTGACTTCAGTTTGTTCGCCCGGCGATTTTCCGAAGTTTGGCACATGCATCAGCAGATTTACCGGGGTCGCCAATGACCAGATATTTTGGGCTGTCGTACCGGTGAATTCAACCGGGCCGCTTATCCTGGAAATCGGTAAAACGTCAGTTGCCGCAGCATGTATGGCCTGAAACATCAAAATAAAAATCAATCCACAAAAAACTCTTTTTAAAATCATAGTTAAATCCATTAAAGTCTTAGAAGCTGTTTAATTTAGTTTTCTTGTTCCGCTAGAAACGGAAGGTCGGTAGAATTAATGAGAATATGTTTGTCTTTTGTCCCGTACGGGACAATACAATGCTTACTATTCAACATTTCTACCGACAGATTTTCCCTACGGGAAATTTTTAAACAGTTTCTTATTTTCCAATCAACAGATTGAGACTACTTCCTGTATTTCGTAACCCTTGCATCATTAATCACACCCTGCCAATTCATCCCGAAAGCAAAATCGTAGGTATTCCCATCCGAATCCACATAGCATTTCATGTCGCGCGGAACATCTTCCGATTGCTCCTCAACGGTTTTCATATCAGCAGGCATCTGGAATGGCAACAAAGCTGAAGGTTCTGAAACGCCTGTAAGAATTTCGAGGATCGTCTGGCTCTGAACACCCATTTGCACCAGGATGGCATCAGCACTCTTTTCAATTTCAACAAAGATCATCGGATTCGAAACCCTTACTACAACAATGACCGGCTTTTCCCCCATTTTAGCTTTGGTTTCATTAACCGTATTCATATCCTGAAGGTTCGATGCGACTGTGGTTTTTCCTTTGTATGTCCGGTTGGTGAAAGTTTCGAACGGACTTCCTCCGGCCATACTGGTTTCGCGGGCAAATTCGGCTTTGTATGGACCATACTGCAAACTAATCGGAACATAACCATTCCCATTCTTTTTCACATCGTCTTCCGAATAACCTACGCCGCCTTTTGGACTATCGATACAAACTAAAGCAAAATCAGCTTCTTCAGGTTTTTCAACAAGCTGAAAATATTTCTTTGCAATTTCAGGATTGACGGCATCCCTCCAGCTTTCTTTCGTTTCTAAACCAAACCAGTTCCGTCCTCCGGGGATATATTTCTTCGGGATGTAAACTTTCATTTGTTTTTTCACAGGAAGTACTTTTCCATGATTCTTCAGCAGGACCACCGAACGCAATTGCGCCTCGTATCCGGCTTTCATAAATTCAGGATTACCAACTGTTTTTTCGGTTTCAGTTACCTCGAGGTATGGATTTTCGAACAAGCCAACCCTGAAAATATTGCGTAGCAAACGCACCGCAGACTGTTCAAATCGTTTGCGCATGAATTCCTCGCCATGAGCGGCAACACCCATTTTATAGGCTTCAATCACCGGCCCCATTTCGTTGTTACCGCCAAACTGGTCAACTCCGGCTTCAATAGCTTTATAATGGCGTTCGGCTTCGGTTAAATTCTCAACGCCCCAGCATTTTCCCTGGAACATGAACACGTTTTTGGCATCCTTGGTAATCATCCAATCGGTACAAACTACACCATCGTAGCCATATTTGCCACGGAGCAAATCGGTAATCAGGTATTTATTATAGGCGTTGCCCACGTTTTCTCCATTCACGGTATCCTGATTGAACGAAATGGTATAATATGGCATTACCGCCGAAGCCATTCCGGTTTTGCCTTCCAGTTTGAAAGCCCCTTCGGTAAAAGGTTTCAGGTGATCTTTTATATTTTTGCCCGGATAAACAGCATAAGCGCCATAGCCAAAATGAGCATCGCGTCCACCTTCTTCAGGGCCACCGCCCGGCCAGTGTTTAACCATGGCGTTTACACTTTTATAGCCCCAACCTCCTGAAATTTCATCTGTATTTTCCGAGGTTTGAAAACCATCAACATAAGCCCGTGCCATATCGGCGGCTAAGATTGGATCTTCGCCCATGGTGCCGTCAAAACGGCTCCAGCGAGGCTCTGTACCTAAATCAATCTGAGGTGAGAGCGCTGTAGCGATTCCCAGTGCACGGTATTCTTTCGAAGCAATTTCGCCAAACTGTTTCATCAATTGCGGATCGAATGAAGCTGCAATTCCCACTGTCCCGGGCCACATCGAGATTTTGCCACCAGCGCCGGCATTAAATTCGGCATACGAATCGCTGCCATGACGCGGATCGGAACTGTTATTTGATGGAATTCCGAAACCAATGCTTTCGACCAAAGCCTGCGCATGGTTGTTCCATTGGGCAGCAATTGCAGGACTTTCTACCGAAGTAATCAGAACATGGCGAAGGTTGTCGTCGGTCAGAAATTTCTTCTGCTGATCGGTCAAATCACTGGATTGAGCTCCACTTTCCTTAAAAGGTTTTGAGTTGTAAGTTGCAGCGCCAAAAGGCCCGCGTCCCATAGCAGGTATGGACTGGTGAGCACTGTAAAGCATCAATCCGGCAATCTGCTCTACTGACAATTTTGTGGCAAGATCTTTCGCTCGTTCGTCAACCGGCAAGCGCCAGTCTTCGTAGGCATCGAGCTTGCCATCTTTGTTCAGGTCTTTAAAAGCCAAACGGTCAACGGTCAAAATTTTCACTCCTGAAGTTGGCGAATAGCCAAGAGTTTGACCTCCTTCATTGTTGATCAGCTTGAAAGTTCCTTTATCGGTTTCAGTCCATTTTGGGCTACATCCAAAACTGAAAAGCAAAGATGCAATTAGAGCCAGTTCACAAAATTTGGTTATGGTTTTCATGCTAATTAAGGTTATTGGTTCGTTAAAAGTCATAAGATTCTAAGATTTCAATTTTCAATTCAATTCCGTCCGAAGGTTGATTTATGCCATGAAAAATATTTTTGCGCGGACGGTTTTCTTTCGTCCTTTCCAACCCGGGGCGACACTCCTTCGTCGTTTTGCCCCAGGCTATTGATATTAAACCCTTTCAGGGTAAAAAAATCCTTACTTAAAATCATAATAGTTAAAAGCAGGGATTTACATTCCTAAACCAACCAAATCTAATATTTTATCATTATTTCGAAACCATTTTATTAATTTCGCGTGAAGGAGCGAGCGCCTTGGTAACTTTGCCTGCATTCAATTCCTTAGCGATTTTAAAGCTAGCTGTTTGTTTGATATTGAGCGAAGATGCTCCGATTTTCAGTGTGTAATTTCCGGCTTCAGCAATCCATGAAGAACTGGCTTCTTCAAAAGAAGCAAAATCTTTGGTTTCAATATTGAAATTCAGGGTTTGCGATTCGCCCGGTTTTAGTAGTTTGGTTTTTGTATAGGCGGCAAGCGTTTCTTCCGGTTTTTTCATCTTTCCTGAAGGCGAACCCACATACACCTGAACAACTTCCCGGCCAGCAACTGATCCGGCGTTTTTAACGTCAACCGAAAAAGTTAATTTTCCTTTGAAATCTTTACTGGCAAGTTTCAGGTTCGAGTAATCGAAATTGGTGTACGATAATCCGTATCCAAATTCGTATGCAACAGGAATTTTGAAAGTATTGTAATAGCGATATCCAACGTAAATATCATCTTCATAGGTCATTTCCCAAGGCACGCGGCGCATGAAAGAGAATCCGGATTGGTCGGGAGTGTTATCCTTCTTGTCCGATTTTTCGGCAACACCCGGAAAATTTTTTGCGGATGGAGTTTCTGAATAATTCATTGGGAATGTTGCAGTCAGTTTTCCTGAAGGATTCACTTTCCCACTCAAAACATCAACAACCGAGTTTCCTCCTTCTTGTCCGGGCTGCCATGCAACCAAAATAGCATCAATCCTATTGCGCCAACTGGCCACTTCAATGACACCGGGAACATTCAGCACAACGATAGCTTTTTTACCTTTGGCGTGAAAAGCTTCAGCTACGTTTATAATCATGTCTTTTTCAGTTTTGGTTAGTCTGAAATCGCCTTCGGTATCAGTACGGTCGCGGCCTTCACCAGCATTCCGGCCAATGGTAATCAGGGCAATATCCGAATTTCCGGCAAATTTCTTTGCCAAATCGGCGGTTACTGTCATTTCAGAAATGGGTTGTTTGCCCATCATCAAAGCCATCATTGGATTGTCTGATTTAGGCATTTGAGCCCTGACATGATCCATGTAGGCTGAGTAAACAGTAGTCAAAGTTTCATCCGGAGTAAATCCACCATTGGTTAAACCTTCGAACAACGAAATGGTATAGGCTTCGTTAACGTCGCCGCTTCCGCTTCCGCCTGAAATAAAATCGTATGAAGTATTTCCGAAAGCTGCTATATTCTTAACTCCCGATGGAATTGGAAGTGCATTTTTATCGTTTTTCAACAGAACCATACCATCGGTTGCAGCCTGACGGGTAACCTGGGCATTTGCTTTTAGATCAGGAGTATTCGAATACGGATATTTGCTGTAACGCGGAGCTTTCATCATGATGGTCAAAATCCGGCCAACATTACGATCCAGAATTTTTTCGTCGAGTTTACCACCCTTTACTGCTGCTACCAATTCCTCAATTTGTTTCGGTTGTCCAGGCTGAATCATGTCGTTTCCGGCAATCATCTGCGCAACCACATCGCTTCCACCACCCCAGTCTGTCATCACATATCCCTGAAAGCCCCAGTCGTTGCGCAAAATCTTTGTCAGCAAATCGTGGCTTTCTGAAGTATAAGTACCATTGACCTTGTTGTATGAAGACATTACCGTCCAGGGTTTTGATTCTTTTACGGTAATTTCAAAACCTTTCAGGTAAATTTCGCGCAATGCACGTTCACTTACAATCGTATTTACGGTCATACGATTGGTTTCGGAGTTATTAACGGCAAAGTGTTTGATTGAAGTTCCAACTCCATTCGACTGGATACCTTTTACCATGGCAGCGGCAGTTTTGCCCGACACTAAAGGGTCTTCAGAGTAATATTCGAAGTTGCGGCCACAAAGCGGATCGCGTTGAATATTCAGGGCAGGACCCAGAATAATGTCGGATCCGTATTCTTTTACTTCATTTCCCATGGCCTGCCCGACTTTATAAACCAGATCAGTGTCCCAGGTCGAAGCCAGAACGGTTCCAATCGGAAATGCAGTGCAGAAATACGTTTTATCCTCACCTTTGCGCATGGATTGAATTCTTAGCCCGGCAGGTCCATCGCTTAAAACCTGGGTGGTAATTCCTAATTCGGGAAATTCAGATGAAAAACCAGCAGCGCCAGGGAGATATTTCCTGATTTTTTTAACCATCGCATTATATACCGGATATTTAGAATTAACATCACCACCAAATCCCGGAGGCATTTTTGCCTGTATCGAATCCGGAAGTTCAAAAAACATCCCGGTACCAATTACAAGCTGAGCTTTCTGATCGAGCGTCATCTTCGTAATAATTCCCTGAATCTTTTTGTCATCGACAGTCTTTGTCTCATTGGCCTTACCTAGGAAGGGTAATGAAACAAGGGTAAAAATTGAAAGAACAACAACCCAAAGTATTGTTGAACGAAGCCTTTTAGTTTTCATATTTCTATTAATTTAAGTCTTAAAAATTCTTTGTGTCACTGCGACACAATGATAACTTTTAATTTGTATATTTCAAAATCCATAAAATAAATCATTTGGCTTATATCCAGTTGGTTTAATCTAAAATATGCAAAGTCGTGTTTTGCGTTAATCAGCTGAAAAACTTAGTTTTGAAAAGAAAAATGAAATGGAAGCAGAACAAGCCTCCAATGAAAAAAGGATCATTACAATGAAGGATTTTCTGAGCCATATTTCGTTAGATTGTGTTGTTTTTGGATTTCATTCCAATCAGTTAAAAGTACTTGTGCTTCAAATGAAAACTACTTCAACCTGGGCGCTTCCCGGTGGTTTTGTGTATGAAGACGAGTCGATGGAAGTTGCTGCAAGCAGGGTTTTGAAAGAAAGGACTGGTTTGAATGAAATATTTTTGCATCAGTTTCATGTTTTCAGCGATCCGCAACGATCCAAACAAAATCCGGCTGTCCCCGACATGATTTTGGCAGGAGTGACTTTTCCTGAAAAATCATGGTTTGAAAAGCGGTTTATATCTGTGGGTTTTTATGCATTGGTCGAATTCTCGCAGGTTAATCCTCAACCGGATGAGCTTTCCGATGCTTGTGAATGGATTAATCTGGAAAATATCGGAATCCTGATGCTGGATCACAATGAGATTCTTCAAAAAGCCCTGGAAACATTACGTATGCAGCTAACCTTCCAACCGATTGGCTACAATCTGCTTCCCGAAAAATTCACTTTGTCAGAACTTCGGAAGTTGTATGAAACCATTCTGGGGAAAGAACTTGATCGTCGTAATTTTCAGCGAAAAATACTTGCATACGATATTTTAACCCGCCTGGAAGAAGTGAGACAGGGCGTAGCCCACAAAGCGCCTGCCTTGTACAAATTCAATCTGGTAAACTACAAGCGAGCGCTGGATGAAGGCCTGCAGGGCAGATGGTAATATATATAAACCTAAAATCTACAGTTTTTTAAACGGTTTAAAATTGGATTTATATCTATTTTGCCCATAGGGCATAAATGTCAATAGAAAAAAACAACCTATAAATCTGTTGTCCGTTAGGACATTAATCTAAAAGGGATTAATTCCCTACGGGAAATTTGTTTTCGTGACCCGCCTTTTCTATTGATATTCATCTCCTACGGAGAAAATTTAAATAGTTTTTATTCCTTGTTGTCTTTCTCGAAAACAAATTTTGACAGCAAAGTCTTTAAAATGACTATTTTCGTTGGCAGAACTTAACCAAAGACCAATGAAAATAAAACCTTTTCTTCTATTTCTGATTCTAACTTTTACATGTGCCCATTTTTCTTCGGCAAAAGAATCTCCTGATAACCTCAAACTCTGGTACACCAAACCTGCCCAAAAGTGGACGGAAGCCTTACCAATCGGGAACGGACGGCTGGGGGCCATGATTTTTGGCGGTATTGAAAACGATAGAATCCAGTTCAATGAGGAAACGCTTTGGAATGGTGCGCCGAATGATTATGCGCACAAAGGGGCAGTAAAATATCTGGAACCCATCAGGCAATTACTTTTTGACGGGAAACAAAAAGAAGCCGAAGAACTGGCCATGGCAGAATTTATGAGTGTGCCGCTTAAGCAAAAAACTTACCAGGCATTTGGAGATTTAAATCTTCACTTCCCGAATCAGCCTTCAGTTACCAATTACCACCGTGAACTCAATCTGACAAATGCCATTCATAAGGTTTCCTATAATTCTGGCGGAATCAATTATACCCGCGAGTATTTGGCTTCAAATCCGGGTCAGGTCATTGCCATTCGATTAACAGCCGACCAAAAAAAGGCTTTAAATTTTACACTTGATTTTGATGCCCTTCATGAAACTAAAACTCTGGAAGCCAGTGGTAACAGCTTAACCTTGAAAGTTCAGGTAAAAGACGGCGCTTTGCGGGGAGTGGCTTCGCTAAAAGTTGTTTCCGACGGAACGGTTTCTGCAACTGGCAATCAGCTTTCGGTTTCAGCAGCAAAAACAGCCACCATTTATTTGGCAGTTGCTACCAATTACATCAACTTCAAGGATGTGACCGGAAATCCGGAACAAACCGTTCAGCAAACTTTGGCCAAGCTTGATAACAGAAAATACGAACAAATCCGCGACGTTCATATTGCCGACTATCAGAAACTATTCAACCGTTTTGATGTCCAATTTGCTGAAAATGAAAGGGCAAAATTGCCTACCAATGAACGGATTGTGGCTTTTTCGAAGGATGCAAATGATCCGCAACTTCTGGCTTTGTATATTCAATATGGACGTTATCTGTTGATTTCGAGCAGTCGCCCCGGAACACAGCCAGCTAATTTGCAGGGAATCTGGAACGATCAACTGGCTCCGGCATGGGACAGCAAATGGACCGTAAACATCAACACTGAAATGAACTACTGGCCGGTTGAGGTGGCTAATCTCGCAGAATGTCAGGAACCACTTTACAGCATGATTGCCGATTGCGCCGAAACTGGAAAAATAGTCGCCCGGGAACATTACAGCGCACCGGGCTGGGTACTTCATCACAACACCGACATCTGGCGTGGTACTGCTCCCATCAACCATTCGAACCACGGAATTTGGGTGACCGGCGGCGCCTGGCTGTGCCGACATTTGTGGGAACATTACCTGTTTTCTCAGGATAAACAATTCCTTGCTGAAAAAGCTTACCCACTGATGAAGGGAGCGGCAGAATTCTTTACCCAATTCCTGATTAGAGATCCAAAATCAGGATACCTCATCAGCACACCTTCAAATTCTCCTGAAAATGGTGGTTTAGTTGCCGGTCCAACCATGGATCACCAGATTATCAGGTCATTGTTTCGTTCATGCATTGAGGCATCTGACATTTTGGGAACCGATCAGGCATTTGCGGAAAAGCTGAAAGAAATGCTTCCGAAGATTGCCCCCAACCAAATCGGGAAACATGGCCAACTTCAGGAATGGATGGAAGATCGCGACGATCCGGCCAATAAACATCGTCATGTATCGCATTTGTGGGGCGTTCATCCGGGAAACGAAATTAACTGGAAAGAAACTCCTGAATTGATGAAGGCAGCCCGTCAGTCGCTCATATATCGGGGTGACGACGGAACAGGATGGAGTCTGGCATGGAAAATAAACTTCTGGGCACGCTTTCTCGATGGTAACCATGCTTATGAGATGATAAAACTGCTTTTCCGTCCGGTACAGATTGACGATGTCGTTTACACTGGCGGCGGTGGTTCTTACACTAATCTGTTTGATGCGCATCCGCCATTCCAGATTGACGGTAATTTTGGTGCACCTGCCGGAATGATAGAAATGCTGGTTCAGAGTCAACAGAATGAAATTTCCATTCTTCCGGCTTTGCCCGATGCTTTGCCATCAGGAAAAATAGCTGGGGTTTGTGCCCGTGACGGTTTCGAACTGTCATTTGACTGGAGCAATGGTAAGCTTCAGAAACTGGAAGTTTTATCAAAGGCAGGACAGAAATGTACGCTCAAATATGGAGGGATGGTGATTGAAATGGCTACTATAAAAGGGAAAGTATATTCGTTTGATGGAAATCTGAACAAGCTATAACTGATTCACAGGATTACGCTGCGCTTCACCCTGTGCTGTTACAAGACATCCTTTCAGGACTTGGTTGGGGCAAAGCTCCGAAATGTAGAAGCATAGGACGGCGTGAAACGAAGTCCTATGACAAAGACAAAAGACAATAAGTTCTATGTAAATGCCTTTACCTTTCCTGTTGATTCTGAATTACTTTTTCCGCACATTTGCATTCCATTAAAATAGCAGGTTATGTTTCAGGTTATCTGGGAATTAAAAGTAAAATTCAAGGAACGCGAAAAGTTTGAGCATTTTTATGATGCCAAAGGAGATTGGGTGAAATTCTTCAGCAAATCGTCGGATTACCAGGGAACTGATGTATTGGAAAGCGGTGATGGCGATGGAATTTTTCTGGTGATTGATGAATGGCAATCGGAAGAAGCTTTTAACGAGTTTGTCAAAAACCAGAAGCCGGACTACGATTTACTTGAAGAAAAGGCAAAAGCGGTCAGCCGAACAAAAAAACGCATTTTCATTAACCTGAATCAGGGAGGAGAATAGTTTAAAATATTTCAGATAATCATGTAGAGACGTAAGTAGAGACGTAAAATTTTACGTCTCTACCCCATGAGTGTCCATTAAAAAAATAAATAAGTTCATTGAAATCATTGATAATCTATAATTTGCAAGAGTTTAAGTTGCGTGACGATTTGAATTGATTAGGTTAGTTGGAAAAACATCCGACGATGAATCAAGGAAAATATGTTTTCGCACAGATCGT